>Ga0209172_10000518_pt1 | contig 104600 bp, 91 predicted proteins | sample LarsenN4metaG_FD_184113 | JGI IMG/M metagenome (GOLD analysis project Ga0209172, IMG submission 184113) | Hot spring sediment bacterial and archeal communities from British Columbia, Canada, to study Microbial Dark Matter (Phase II) - Larsen... ... | reverse complement strand
GCTGGGCGGGCTGATCCGCCTAACTACTGATTATATTCCCTCCCTCCCCCCCGCACCAAACCGCCCCCAATGGCCGCTGACCCTCTGTGAAATCCCCCCGTGGGGGGCTGTCAGGCGGACCAAAGGGCGCATAATGGGAATAGTCGATTTCGCGGGATTCGCGGAAACGCCGCTCGGGCTACGCGGCCACCAACCAAGGGGGATCCCGGCCATGCAACGCCCACCATTCGGGACGCTCGATCGCGCTCGGGCCATCCTGCGCCGTAAGCACTACTCGCTGCGAACCGAGAAGAGCTACCTCCTCTGGATCGATCGCTTCTTGGCCTTCCATCACTACCGCAACCCGACAGCCCTCGGCCAGCCCGAAATCGAAGCCTTCCTTTCCCACCTCGCGGTCCACGATCGCGTCGCCGCCGCCACCCAGAACCAGGCCCTCAGCGCCCTCCTCTTCCTGTATCGCTCCGTCGTCGGACAACAACTCGACCTCGCCTTCAACGCCGTCCGCGCCCGGGCCCGCCACCGTATCCCCACTGTCCTCAGCCGCGACGAGGTCCGCCTCGTCCTCGGCTACCTCATCGGCGAACACCAGCTCATGGCCCAGCTCCTCTACGGCTCCGGCCTGCGCCTCATGGAATGCCTGCGCCTGCGAGTCAAGGACGTCGACTTCGAGAACCGTCAGCTCCTCGTCCGCGAACCAAAGGGCAATCACGAACGCTTCACCATCCTCCCCGCCAGCCTCTTCCGCCCCCTCCAGGACCACCTCGAGCGTGTCTATCGCCGCTTCCTCATCGACCTCAATCAAGGCAACGGAGCCGTCGTCCTTCCCTACGCCCTCGCCCGCAAGTACCCCGCCGCCCCCGAATCCTGGATCTGGCAGTTTGTGTTCCCGTCGCGGCGCCTCTCGACCGACCCGCGCTCCGGCCAGATCGCCCGCCACCACGCCAGCCCAAGCGGGCTCCAAAAAGCCGTGGCTCGCGCCGCCCGCCAGGCCGGTCTCGGCAAACGGGTCTCCTGCCACACCTTCCGCCACTCCTTCGCCACACACCTCCTCGAGAGCGGCTACGACATTCGCACCGTTCAGGACCTCCTCGGCCACAAGGACCTCAAGACGACGATGATCTACACCCACGTCCTCAACCGCGGCGGCTACGCCGTTCGCAGCCCCCTCGACTGAGTCCTCGTACGCCCGTCTATAATCGACCCGGGGAGGCGCCCCGAATGCCGAACCGTACGTTGCTCCTGGGCGGCACAATCGTCACGCACACGGAATCTCGTCGCGCCGACCTGCTCGTCGAGGGTGAGCGAGTCGCCGCCATCGGCGACCTCGCCGGTTCCACGGACGCCGCCGTCGTCGACGTCCGCGGCAAGCTCCTCCTGCCGGGCGGCGTGGACCCTCATACCCACTTCGATCTGCCGATGTTCGATACGGTCTCGTCCGACGATCACTACACCGGCCACAAGGCCGCCGCCTTCGGCGGCACGACCACCGTCATCGACTTCGTCCCGACGCCCGCCTCCGGCCCCCTGCGCGCCGGCATCGCCGAATGGCACGCCAAGGCCGACGCTAAAGCCGCCGTCGACTTCTCCTTTCATATGAACATCACCCGCCTCGACCAGGCGATCCTGGACGAGATCCCGAGTCTCCTCGACGAAGGCATCACGACACTCAAGGTCTTCACGGCCTACAACGGCAGGCTACGCTTGCAGGACGGCGAGATCTTCCGCGTCATGCGCAAAGGCGCCCAGCACGGCATGCTGACGATGGTCCACGCCGAGAACGGCGACGTGATCGAGATCCTCGTCCGAGAAGCGCTTGCCGCGGGACACACCGGCCCCGAGTGGCATGCCCGAACCCGGCCCGCCTGGGGCGCCGTCGAGGCCGCATTGCGCAGCATGGCCCTGGCGGCCCAGGCCGGGTCGCCCATGTACCTCGTCCACATGAACACCGCCGGCGAGGTCGACCTGCTAAGCTACGCACGCGAGCACGGGCTGCCCGTCATCGGCGAGACCTGCCCGCAGTACCTGTTCTTCACCGCCGAGCACCTCCGCCGACCCGACGGCGCCAAGTGGGTCTGCTCGCCGCCGATGCGTACCGAGGCCGACAACGAACGCCTGTGGCAAGGACTGGCCGAAGGGACGATCCAGGCCGTCGGTACCGACCACTGCCCGTTCTTCTTCGACGGCCGCAAGCCGATCGCCTACGAAGGAACGCCCATTGCCATACCTGGGAAGGAGCTCGGCGCGTCGGACTTCACGAAGATCCCCAACGGGCTCCCCGCCATCGGCGATCGGCTGCCCGTCCTGTGGACCCACGGAGTCGGGACGGGCAGGCTCACGCCGAACCAGTTCGTCGCGCTGACGGCCACCAACCCCGCCCGCATCTTCGGTCTCTTCCCGCGCAAGGGAACCCTCGAGCCCGGTTCCGATGCCGACATCGTCGTGTGGGATCCCGATCGCCTCGTGCGCTACGGCGCCGCCGTCGCGCAACACCGCACGGACTACAACCTGTTCGAAGACTGGGAGCTGCGCGGCTTCCCGGTCCAGGTCTACCTGCGTGGAACGCTCATCGTCGACGACGGTCGGTGGCTGGGTCGGCCGGGCCAGGGCCGCTTCCTCCATCGCACGCCCGGCGCCCCCGTCATCTGACCGACCACGGAGTCCACATGGCCAGCCACCTCGATCTCCCTCTGGACGACATCGCGCCCCTCGCCCGACGTCACAACTTCTGGACGTGGTCGGCACAGGCTGAGGTCGATCCGATCCCGGTCGTCCGCGCCGAGGGCGTCCGGTTCTGGGACGCCTCCGGCAAGTCGTACCTCGACTTCAACTCGATGATGATGTGCTCGAACATCGGGCACGGCAACGCGCGGGTCATCGAGGCGATCGCCGCCCAGGCCCGCGAGCTCGCCTTCGCCGCCCCGGCGATGGCGACGAAGCCGCGCGCCCTGTTGGGTCGGATGCTGGCCGAGATCTGCCCGCCCGGGCTGGACCGCTTCCTGTACACGCTGGGCGGCGCCGAGGCGATCGAGAACGCCATCAAACTCGCTCGCGCCGCCACCGGGCGGCATAAGATCCTCGCCCGTTACCGTTCCTATCACGGCGCGACGCACGGCGCGATGGCGGCCACCGGTGACCCGCGCCGCTGGGCCTGGGAGCCTCTCGTCATGCCGGGCGTGGTCCACTTCTTCGACCCGTACCGCTATCGCTCCGCCCTGCATCGCGATCGCCAGGTCGACGAGGCCACGTTCACACAGGATTACCTGAATCAGCTCGAGGAGACGATCCGCCTCGAAGGACCGGAAACGATCGCCGCCATCCTCCTCGAAACCGTCACCGGAACGAACGGTGTCATCGTGCCGCCGGATGGGTACCTGCAGGGTGTCCGCGCCCTGTGCGATCGGTATGGGATCCTCCTCATCTGCGACGAGGTCATGAGCGGCTTCGGCCGCACCGGTGCGTGGTTCGCCGTCGATCACTGGAACGTCCGGCCGGACCTGATGACGATGGCCAAAGGGCTGACCTCGGCCTACGCGCCCCTGGGCGCCGTGGCCATGACGGCCGAAGTGGCCTCGACCTTCGATCACAAGGTCTTCCAGGGAGGCCTGACGTTCAACGGGCACCCCATCTCTCTGGCGGCGGCGATCGCCAACATCCAGGTGCTGCGCGACGACGGGCTGATCGAGCGCGCCCGGGAGAGGGGCAAGTCGCTGGCGCGGCGGTTGCGCGAGTTAGGCGAGAACCATCCCTCCGTCGGCGACGTCCGTTCGATCGGATTGTTCGGCGCCGTCGAACTCGTCCGCGACCGTCGCTCACGCGAGCCGGTGGCGCCGTTCAACGGAACCAGCCCCGAGATGACGGCCCTCAAGCGGTTCCTGCTCGACCGCGGCCTGTACGTGTACCTCCACTGGAACGTCGTCCTTCTCGTGCCGCCGCTGATCCTCAGCGAAGACGAGCTGGCCGAGGGGCTGGCCATCCTGGACGAGGGCCTGCGTCTCACCGACGCCGCCACCGTATGATTGGCGCCTGCGCCCCGGGTCGTCCGTCCTGCGCCAGGGATGACTTCACTCGGATTGCTCCCCTCGCGCGCCCGTGCTAGAATCCGGACGACCTCGAGCCGGCGGTCGGCGTGGGACGGACCCGCGGCGGCGTTGAGCATCCCCGCTCATCGAGAAGCGCCTCCGGCTCTCCGCACCTCTCGTCGAAGCCAGGATGGCCGACTGGCAGACGTACCTACAACCGAGCCGGGTCGACGAGGCGCTGGCCGCCCTGGCGGAAGCCAGGGGGCGGGGCCGCGTCGTTGCCGGAGGAACGGACCTCCTCCTCGATATCCATCAGGGCAGGCATCCGCCCGTCGAGGTGCTGGTCGACGTGGCGCGGATCCCGGAACTCGCCGCCATTGAAGTGCAGGGCGAGTTCGCCTCGGTGGGGGCGGCCGTGCCTCACGCCGCGATCGTGGCGCATCCGGTCCTTCAGGCACGCGCTTCGGCGCTGACCGAAGCCTGCTCCCTCATCGGCGGGCCCCAGGTGCGCATGGTAGCGACGCTGGGCGGCAACGTCGCGCACGCACTGCCCGCGGCCGACGGCACGATCGCGCTGCTCTCGCTCGACGCAGAAGCCGAGCTGGCATCGACGGCCGCCCGTCGCTGGCTCCCGGTCGAGGCGCTTTTCACCGGCCCCGGCGAGGTCTCCTTCGATCGGAGCCGCGAGGTCATCGTGCGCTTCCGGTTTCGGCTCGCCCGGCCGCGCGAAGGATCGGCGTTCTACCGGGTGATGCGGCCTCAGGGCATCGCCATCGCCATCCTCAACATGGCGTGCTGGCTTCGTGTGGATGGCGCCGGCTCGATCGATGCCGCGCGGCTGGCCTGCGGCCCCGCCGGGCCGACGCCGCGACGGATGCGAAGCGTCGAAACCGCCCTCGTCGGAAGGCCGGCGCACGCTGTGCCGACCCATGACGTGGCGGCGATCCTGCTGGACGAAGCGTCCTTCCGCACGAGTCGTCATCGCGCCACGGTCGACTACCGGAAGCACCTCGTCGAGCCGGTCCTGTCGCGCGTGCTTCGCCTCGCCTCCGAAAGAGCAGCCGCCTCGGGGAGCGTCGGATGAGACTGCGCGTCAATGGCGCGTTCCATGAGATCGATCCGGCGCCGGGCGAGATGCTCTCGACGACCTTGCGCGAACGCCTGGGCCTGACCGGGACGAAGATCGGTTGCGGCGAAGCGGAGTGCGGATCGTGCACGGTCTTGATCGACGGCGCCCCGGTGCTGGCCTGCACCTTCCCCGCCGCCAGGGCGGACGGCCGGCAGGTCCGAACGATCGAGGGGTTGGCCGCGCCGGACCGGCTGCATCCCCTCCAGGAATCGTTCGTCGTCCATGGCGCAGTGCAGTGCGGGTTCTGCATCCCGGGTCAGATCATGACCGCCGCGGCGCTGCTCGAACGGAACCCGGATCCCACCGAGGCCGAGATCCGTCATGCGCTCAAGGACACGCTCTGCCGCTGCGCCGGGTACCCGACGATCGTCCGCTCGGTGCAGGCCGCGGCCCGCGCGCTGCGAACGGGCGAAGCCATCGCCGCGCCGGCGCTTCGCGAAGGCAAAGACACGCGCGCCGTCGGCAAGGTCGTGCCCCGCCCGGATGCGGTCGAGAAGGTCACCGGGAAGGCGATGTTCACCGACGATTTCGCCTACCCCGGCATGCTCGTCGGGAGGGCCCTGCGGGCGGGCGTCCCGCACGCCACGCTCGTGCGCCTGGAGACCGACGCGGCACGCCGCCTGGACGGCGTGCGCGCCGTGCTGACCGCGGCCGACATCCCCGGCGAGCCCAACCATGGCCTGGTCGTGCGCGACTGGCCGACGCTCATCGGCGTCGGCGAGAAGGTGCGCTACGTCGGCGACGCGGTGGCGCTGGTGGCGGCGGAGACGGCCGAGATCGCCGAGCGGGCGCTGGCGATGATCGTCGCCGAGTACGAACGGCTTCCGGTCGTCACGGATCCGGTGCAAAGTCGGCAACCCGACGCGCCCCGGCTGCACCAGAAGGGTAACCTGCTGAAGCACATCCGGGTGCGCAAGGGCGACGTCGAAGCCGGCTTCCGCGAGTCCGCCGTCGTCCTCGAACAGACGTACCGTTCGGCGATGACGGAGCACGCCTTCCTCGAGCCGGAGTGCTCGATCGCCCGCCCGCTCCCCGACGGGCGGATCGAAGTCGTCGTCGGCTCGCAGATCCCGTACTCCGACCGCGAACAGATCGCCCGCGTGCTCGGCGTGCGCCACGATCAGGTGCGCGTCATCGGCGCCGTCATCGGCGGAGGCTTCGGCGGGAAGGAAGACATCGCCGGCCAGATTCACGCCGCGCTGCTGGCGCGGGCGACCGGGCGGCCGGTCAAGGTGCTCTACGATCGACGCGAGAGCATGCTCGTCCACCCGAAGCGACACGCGACTCAGATCCGCGTGCGCGTCGGGGCGGCGGCGGATGGCACGCTCCTCGCCTGCGAGACCGAGCTGTACGGCGACACCGGCGCCTACGCCTCGCTGGGCGATAAGGTCATGACGCGGGCCACGACGCACTCCGCCGGCCCCTACGTCGTGCCCCACGTCAGCGCCGACTGCTACGCGATGTACACCAACAATCCGCCGGCGGGCGCCTTCCGGGGATTCGGCGTCACGCAGTCGGCCTTCGCCATCGAGTCGATGATCGACGAACTGGCCGAGGCCGTGCACCTCGACCCGGTCGAGCTGCGCCGCCGCAACGCGCTGCGCGTCGGATCGCTGACCAACACCGGCCAGCGGCTGACCGAGAGCGTCGGTCTGCTGGAGTGCATCGACGCCGTCGACGCCGAGATGCGCCGTCGGTCCGGCGGCGACCCGTTCCGCCCCCGGCTCGTCCCCGGTCGCCCGGAGCTGCGGCGCGCCTGGGGCTTCGCTGCCGGGTACAAGAACACCGGCCTCGGCGGAGGCGCGCCCGATCGGGCCACGGCCGAGGTGGAGCTGTACGAGGATGGGACGGCGGAAGTGCGAACGTCGTCGGCGGAGATCGGTCAGGGTCTGCTGGCCGTGCTGCAACTGATCGCGGCGGAGGAACTGCGCCTGCCGCCGGACCGGGTTCACGTGCTGCTTTCCGACACCGACCTGACGCCCGACGGCGGACCGACGACTGCCTCCCGCCAGACGTACGTCACGGGCAACGCGGTGCGCCTGGCGGCGGAAGGGGTGCGAGAGGCGATGACGGCAGCTCTGGCGGAGCGCTATGACTTGCCTCCGGAACAGGTGCGCTTTGTCGAAGGGCTGGCGCAGGTCGACGGGCACACCGTTTCGATCGGCGAGGTCGTCCGGCTGATGAGGTCCGAGGGCCGGCAGCCGCGCGCCGCCTATGAGTACTGGGCGCCGGCGACGCAGCCGCTCGACACGGAAGACGGGCGCATGCACTTCGCCTTCTCGTTCGCTGCGCAGGCGGCGGAGATCGAAGTCGACGTCGAGACCGGCGAGACGCGCGTGCGGACGGTCATCGCCGCCAACGACGTCGGGCGCGCCATCAACCCGCTGGGCCTGCTGGGGCAGGTCGAGGGCGGGGTGATGATGGGCCTCGGCAACGCGCTGACGGAAGAGTTCATCGTCGACGACGGGATCGTCTTCACCGATCGGCTGGCGCGCTACCGCATGCCGGGCATCCTGCACACGCCGGAGATCGTCTCGATCGTCGTCGAACATCCGACCAGCGACGGGCCGTACGGGGCCAAGGGCGTCGGCGAGATCTGCTCGATCCCCACCACGCCGGCGATCACCAACGCCGTCTACTACGCCACGGGCGTGCGGGTCCGGCGCCTGCCCGTCGACCAGGATTGGCTGGCGCTCGAGATTCGGCGCCGCGGGGCGCTGCCCGAGGCGATCGGATGCTGATCCACAACGTCCGCCTCGTGACGTGGGGGCGGCCCAACGAGATCCTCGAAGGGCGAGCCGTGCTGGTGGCCGAGGGGCGGATCGCGGCGATCGGCCCCGAAAGCGAGTTGTTGGCCCGCCACCCCTCGGTCGAACGCCTCGACGGCGGCGGGCAGCTCCTCATGCCGGGCAACCTCTGCGCCCACACGCACTTCTACGGCGCCTTCGCCCGCGGGATGGCCATCCCGGGGCGCGCGCCGCGCGACTTCCCGGAGATCCTGCGCAAGCTGTGGTGGCCCCTCGATAAGGCCCTGACGCTCGACGACGTGCGGGCCTCGGCCGAGGTGTGCCTGATCGATGCCATCCGCCACGGCACGACGACGCTCATCGACCATCACGCTTCCCCGAACGCCATCGACGGCTCGCTCGACGTCATCGCCGAAGCGGTCGAGCGCTCGGGGCTGCGGGCGGTGCTGTGCTACGAAGTGACCGACCGCGACGGCCCGGAGCGCGCCCGCGCCGGGATCGCCGAGAACGTGCGCTTCCTCAAGCGCTGCGCCGCCGGCCTGGCCGGGGGCCGCGTGGCGGGACTGTTCGGCCTGCACGCCAGCCTGACGCTTTCCGACGAGACGCTCGACGCCTGCCGGGCGGCGGCCCCTCCAGGGACCGGCTTCCACATCCACCTCGCCGAGCACGAGGCCGACGAGTACGACAGTCTGGCCAAGTCGGGCCAGCGAGTCGTCGACCGGCTGTGGGAGCGAGGCATCCTCGGCGAACGGACGATCGCGGCGCATGCCGTGCACACCGACGCGCGCGAGGCCGAGCTGCTGCGCGAAAGCGGGACGTGGGTGACCCATCAGCCGCGATCGAACATGAACAACGGCGTCGGCGCGGCGCCGATCGAGTCGCTCGTGCGGGCCGGCGTGCGCGTGGCGCTGGGCAACGACGGATTCTCGAACGCCATGTGGGAAGAGTGGAAGGCGGCGTACCTCCTCCACAAGGTCTGGCATCGCGATCCTCGCCGCATGCCCGGGGATACGCTGACCGAAATCGCCGTCTACGGCAACGCCGCCCTGGCCGGCCAATCCTTCGGCGGCGGCCCGATCGGCGTCGTGGCGCCAGGGGCCCACGCCGACCTGATCCTGGTGGACTATCATCCGACGACGCCGCTGACGGCCGGAAACCTGCCCTGGCACATCCTGTTCGGGTTCCACGAGTCGATGGTGACGACGACGATCGTCGCCGGCCGGGTGCTGATGCGCGATCGCGTGTTGCTCACGATGGACGAACAGGCCGCAACGGCACGGGCTAGGGCCCTGGCGCCGAAGGTCTGGGAGCGCTACGCCCGGCACGTCCCGCCCGACGATTGAGGCGCCGATGACCGAACAACGATTGATCCTGACGCTGGCCGTGCTGGGGGGAACGGGGAAGGAAGGCAAGGCGCTCGCGTATCGCTGGGCGAAGGCGGGCTACAACGTGATCATCGGATCGCGCAGCCAGGAGAAGGCGAAGGCGGCGGCCCAGGAACTCAACGCGCGCCTGGGGAGCGGACAGGTGCGCGGGATGCTCAACCCGGAGGCCGCCTCGGCCTGCGACATCGCCGTCCTGACCGTTCCCTACGCGGCGCATGCCGCGACGCTCGAGTCGGTGCGGGCCGAACTGGCGGGCAAGGTGCTCGTCGACGTCACGGTCCCGATCCAGCCGCCGAAGGTCACCGTGGTGCACATCCCCCCGGGAGGCAGTGCGGCCCGGGAGGCGCAGTCGCTGCTCGGCGAAGCGACGCGGGTCGTCTCGGCGTTCCAGAACGTTTCGCACGAGCATCTTGAAGAGGACCATCCCGTGCCGTGCGACGTGCTCGTTTCCGGGGACGACCGCGAAGCCAAGGAGCAGGTGCTGCACCTGGTCCAGGCGGCGGGGATGGTCGGGTGGGATGCGGGGCCGCTCCAGAACGCGATCGTCGCCGAGGGGCTGACAGCCGTGCTGCTCGGCATCAACCGGCGCTACAAGATGAAGGGCGCCGGCATGCGCATCACGGGCCTCGACCGGACGGCCTGACCGACGCCATGGGGGAAGCCGCCGTCACCCTGACAGCCCTCCCGGGTCTGCCGCTCGTCCGTCCGGGGGACGATCTGGCTTCGCTGATCCTCGACTCGCTGCGAGCGGCCGGGATCGATCTGAAGGATCGCGATGTGCTCGTCGTCGGCCAGAAGGTCGTGTCGAAGGCCGAGGGCCGGCTGCGGAACCTGGCCGAGGTGGTGCCGGGCGACGAGGCCAGGCGGCTGGCGCGGCAGGCGGAGAAGGATCCGCGCCTGGTCGAACTCGTCCTCGCCGAAAGCCGCCGCGTGCTCCGCACCCGCCCGGGGTTGATCATCGTCGAGCACCGGCTCGGCTTCGTGTGCGCCAACGCCGGCATTGACCATTCGAACGTGGCCGGCGAGGAGAGCGGCGGGGAGGCGTGGGTGCTCCTCCTGCCGGAGGACCCGGACGCCTCGGCGCGGCGGCTGCGAGAGCGCCTCCAGGCCGCCTCCGGTGCGCGCCTCGGGGTGCTCATCATCGACTCGCACGGCCGCGCCTGGCGGCTGGGCACGGTCGGGGTGGTCATCGGCGCGGCGGGCTTTCCGTGCCTGGTTGACCTGCGCGGTCAGGAAGACCTGTTCGGCTATCGGCTGCGCGTCACCGAGGTCGGCCTGGGGGACGAAGTGGCGGCGGCGGCGTCGATGCTGATGGGGCAGGCGGCCGAGGGCCGGCCGGTGGTGCACGTACGCGGCCTGGCGTACCCGGAGCGCGACGGTTCCCTGACCGAATTATTGCGTCCGGAGGCGGAGGACCTGTTCCGGTAGACTCGAGCGAGGAAGCAGGAACCGCGGCGAACGCCGTGGTCGACATTCAGGAGCGGCGAAATCGGCCCGCAGCGCGGGAGCCGTCAACGGCCTATCCAGCAGGTGACGAACGATGATCACGAACTTCGACATCGCCCAGGATTCCGGAGAAAGATCGCGACCTGCTGCGCCCCGAGACGCGCGCCTTCGCCTACCTGGCGACGACGATGGCCGACGGTTCGCCCCAGGTGACCCCGGTCTGGTTCGACGTGCACGACGGCCTGATCTGGATCAACACCGCCGAGGGGCGGACGAAGTGGCGCAACATGCGGCGCAGGCCGAAGGTGGCGCTGGCCATCGCCGACCCGAAGGACCCCTACCACTACCTCCAGATCCGCGGCACGATCGTCGAGTGGACGAACGAGGGCGGGCGCGCCCACATCGACCGCCTGGCGAAGAAGTACCTCGGGCGCGACGTCTACGACGGGCCGCCGACCGAAACGCGCGTGATCTTCAAGATCCGCCCGGACTCCGTCAGCGGGATGCGGTGACGGCCGACTCGAGGGATCTGCTGGCGTTGATGCGGCGGCGGCGCTCGGTGCGCCGCTTTCGCCCGTCGCCCATCGCACCGGCGACGATCCGCCGATTGCTCGAGGCCGCACGGCTGGCGCCCTCGGCCCACAATCGGCAGCCGTGGCGATTCGTCGTGATCGAGGACGGCGCGAAGCGAGCGCGGCTGGCTGAGGCCATGGCGGATCGCCTCCGCCGGGACCGTCTGATGGACGGCGACGCCCCGGACGTCGTCGCTGCCGACGCGCAGCGATCGATGCGCAGGCTCAGCGACGCCCCGTGCGCCATCCTCGTCTGCCTGACGATGGAGTCGATGGACCACTATCCCGACGAGCATCGCAACCGGGCCGAGCACACGATGGCCGTGCAGAGCGTCGCCATGGCGGGCGAGAACTTGCTGCTGGCCGCCGCCGCCGAGGGCCTGGGGGCGTGCTGGCTGTGCGGGCCGCTGTTCGCCGGCGACGAGGCGCGGCGCGCCCTCGGCCTGCCGCCCGCCTGGGAACCCCAAGGGGTTGTGCTGCTGGGCGAGGCGGAGCAGGTCCCCGCGCCGCGCGGCCGGCTGAGCCTCGACGAGATCGTCCGATGGTGAACCGCGTCGTTGCGCTCGCCGGAGGCGTCGGCGGGGCGAAGCTCGCCAGCGGGCTCGCCGCCATTCTCCCCGCCGGGGCGCTGACGGTCATCGTCAACACCGGCGACGACTTCGATCACCTCGGCCTGCGCATCTGCCCGGACCTCGACACCGTCGCCTACACGCTCGCGGGGATCGCCAATCGCCGCACCGGATGGGGCCGGAGCGACGAGACCTGGAGCTTCCTGGAAACGCTCGGCCACCTTGGTGGGCCGACGTGGTTCCGCATCGGAGACCGTGACCTGGCGCTGCATGCCTATCGGACGGCGCGCTTGCGGGAGGGCGCGGCGCTGAGCGCCGTCGTCGACGAGGTGCGCCGCGCCTGGAACATCGGCCCCAGGATTCTGCCGATGAGCGACGACGACGTGCGGACGATCGTCCTCACCGACGAGGGCGATCTCGCCTTTCAGGAGTACTTTGTGCGCCGGGCGTGCGAGCCGCGCGTGCACGGCTTCCGCTTCGAGGGCGCGCAAACGGCGCGGCCAGCGGCGGGCGTCCTGGAGGCGATCGCCGCCGCGGACCTGGTGGTGGTCTGCCCTTCGAACCCATGGGTCTCGATCGACCCCATCCTGGCCATCCCCGGAGTGCGCGAAGGCGTGGCGGCGCGGCCGGTCGTCGCCGTCTCGCCCTTCGTCGGCGGCCGCGCCGTGAAGGGGCCGGCGGCGAAGATGGCCGTCGAGCTCGGGTTGGCCACGACGCCGCAGGCGGTGGCCGGGCACTACGCCGGTGTCGTCGACGGGCTCGTCTACGACGTGGCCGATCCCGATGTCGGCGCGCGTCTCGAGTCGGCAGGTATCCTCTCGCTGCGGACGCGAACGCTGATGCGCTCGGATCGGGATCGACGCCGACTGGCGGAGGACGTGATGGCCTTCGGCGAGTCGCTCGTCGCGGTGCCCGTGCCATGACCACCTGGGCCATCGTGCCGGTGAAGCCGCTGCGGCGGGCGAAGTCGAGGCTCAGCCCGGTGCTGGGCGCCACCGACCGCCTCGAACTGAGCAAGCAGATGCTGCGCCGCGTGCTCGACGCCCTCGGCAGCCTCCCGGACATCGAGCGGACACTGCTCGTCTCGCGCGACACGGAAGCGATGGCCCTGGCGCGGCGTCACGGGGCACGCACGCTTTCCGAGCGCCCGCCGATCGACCTGAACCAGGCCCTGCAGCAGGCGACGCGCCTCGCCATCGCCTCCGGCGCCTCGGCCGTCCTGGTCCTCCCGGCCGACCTGCCGCTCGTCACGCCGGACGACCTGCGACATTTGATGTCGCTTGCCGACCCTGCCCCGTCGGTCGTCGTCGCGCCCGACCGGCGCCGCGAAGGCACCAACGCTCTGCTCGTCTCGCCGGCCGCTTTGATAGAATACGCCTTCGGACCGTCCAGCTTCGACCGCCACCGGGCCGCGGCGCTGGCCGCCGGGGCGAGGCTGGCGGTGTGCGACCTGCCAGGGCTGGCGCTCGACCTCGACCTGCCGGAAGACCTTGGCCTTCTCCGGGAGGCCTCGGGCGGAATGGCCGCCTGACCTGGAGCCCCCCATGCCTTCGCCTCGCGTCGCCCTTTACCTCCAGGATGCGCACGATCTGCGCGACGGCCTGGATATCGTCCGCTACGCCGAAGCGCGCGGCTTCGAGGCCGTGTGGCAGGCCGAGTCGCGGCTGGTGCGCGATGCCATCGTCCCGATGGCGGCCTATGCCGCGGTGACCGAGCGCATCAAGGTCGGATCGGGCGTCATCAACAACTGGACGCGGAACATCGGCCTGCTGGCGGCGACGTTCCTGACGCTCGACGACCTGGCGCCGAACCGCATCCTCTGCGGCATCGGTGCCTGGTGGGACCCGCTGGCCCGCAACGTCGGCATCGAGCGGCGCAAACCGTTGCTGGCGATGCGCGAGACGGTCGAGGTGCTGCGTCGGCTCCTGGCGATGGAGCGGGTGACGTTCCACGGCGAGTTCCATCACGTCGACGGGATCGAGCTCGACGTCGTCCACGGGCGGCGCGAGCCGCGCCACGTGCCGATCTACATCGGCGCCACCGGGCTGAAGATGATGGAACTGGCGGGCGAGATCGCCGACGGCGTCGTCCTCAACTACTGCGTCCCGCCGGAGTACAACCTTCCGGCGCTCGAGGCCCTGGCCGCCGGCGCCCGACGCGCCGGCCGCCGGATGGACGACATCGACCGCCCGCAACTCGTCGTGTGCTCGGTCGATGGCGATCGGGCGAAAGCGCTCGAGACGACGCGCGAGCTCCTGACGCAGTACCTGGCCCAGCAGCCGCACATCGCGCAGGCCAGCGGCGTGGCGCCCGAGGTCGTGGCCGAGATCCAGTCGATTCTCGGCTGGCCGGCGACCCACGAGCAGATCCGCCGCGCCGCCCCGCTCGTCCCGGACGACCTCGTCACGCGCATCACCGCCTCCGGGACGCCGGACGAGGCGCGCGCCAAGGTCGAGGAGTACCGACGCAATGGTGCCACCTGCCCGATTCTCTACCCCGTCGGCGGGGACGTGCGTCTGCTCATCGACACCTTCTCGGGGTAGCGGAGCCGAACTCGTGGGCGCACCCATCGCCACGCCGAGCCGCATCAAGCAGCCCAACTCGTCGCGCTGTTTCGTGTGCGGCGTCGAGAACGAGCACGGCTTCGCCCTCTCGTTCTACGAGACCGCGCCCGACACGGTCGAAACAACGGCCGTCATCCCCGAGCGCTACCAGGGTGACCCGGGCGTGGCGCACGGCGGGATCGTCGCCGCGCTGCTGGACGAAGTCACGCTGCGGGCGGCCGTGGTCGGCGAGCCGGAGCACCGGATGCTCACGGCGCGTCTCGACGTGCGGTTCCGGTCCTCGGTGCCGGTCGAGACGCCGCTGCGCGTCGTGGGGCGTCTGGTGGAGCGACGTCGTCGCGCCACCCGCACCCGCGGCGAAGTCCTCCTCCCCGACGGCCGCACGGGAGCCGAGGCCCTGTTGATGGATCACCCCGACTCGGGGATGAGCCGCGCCCGCCTGGCCGAACTGGGCTGGCGGGTAGTCCCCGACGGGCCGGCGTAGGGCTCGAGCCATGCCGCCCCTCAAGTACCTTCGCCCGAAATCGCTCGAGGAAGCGCTGGAACAACTCGCCGAGGGAGTTCCCCTGGCGGGAGGCACGACGCTCACCCCCAGGCGCAACGCGCTGGATGCGGTCGTCGACCTCCAGGACCTCGGCCTGGCGGACCTGGAGGAGTCGGGCGGCAAGGTGACCGCCGGGGCGATGTGCTCGCTGCAACAGCTCGTCGAGTCGGAAGGGATCGTCCCGGCGGGGCTGGCCGAGGCGTGCCGCCGCGAGGCGGCCTGGAACCTGCGCAACATGTCCACGCTCGCCGGGTGCCTGCTGGCCTGCGACGGCCGCTCGCCGCTGGCGACGGCGATGCTGGCGATCTCGCCGCGCGGCATCCTGGCCGGAGGCGAGACGGTCGACCTCGACGACCTGCTCGGCCGGCGACCCCTGCCGCGAGGCACGCTGGTGACCGGATTCCAATGGAAGGCGAAGGCGGCCGTGCGCTACGAGCAGGTGGCGCGTGCGCCCGCCGATCGGCCGATCGTCGCCGCCGCCGTCGGCCGGCCCGACGGTTCGGGGTTCCGCGTCGTGCTCGGCGGGTTCGGCGAGCGCCCGCTGCGCGTGCCGCGCGCCGAAAAGGCGCTGGCGGCGGAGGATGCGCGCGCCGCAGGGGAGGCGGCCGCCGAGGCCTACGCCGCGGCCGGGGATGCGTGGGCCTCGGCCGAATACCGCGCCCACGTGGCGGGGGTCCTCGTGCGGCGTCTGGCCGCGGGGGCGTGGGACTGATGCGCCTGCGCCTGACACTCAACGGCAGACGCGTGACCGCCTCGGTGCCGCCGGAAGCGACGCTGCTCGAAGTCCTGCGGCAGGAGTTCGGGATCTTCGGCGTCAAACACGGCTGCGAGACCGGCGAGTGCGGCGCGTGTACCGTGCTGCTCAACGGCGAGCCCGTCAGCTCGTGCGTGATGCTGGCGGTGCAGGCCGACGGCAAGGAAGTGACGACGATCGAATCGGTCGGGCAGCATCCGCAGCAGGGCTGGCGGCTGACCGCCGGGCTCGACCCGCTCCAGCAAGCGTTCGTCGAGACGGGCGCGATTCAGTGCGGCTACTGCACGCCGGCGATGATCCTGGCGGCGCGCGCCCTCCTGGCCGAGAACTCCGAGCCGAACGAAGCCGACGTCCGCGCCGCCCTATCCGGCGTGTTGTGCCGCTGCACGGGCTACCTCAAGCCGGTGCAAGCCGTCCTGCGCGCGGCGGCGGTGCTGCGCGGCGAAGAGGTGCCGCCGATCGACGGCGCGCCGCCGCAGACCATCCCGCTGGCGATCGGACCGGACGCCGAGTCGCCGGCAGCCCCCGGCATCCCCGACGTCCTGACGCGGGCCGGGATCCTGCCGCAGATGCGCGTGACGACGGACACGCGCCGCTGGGCCTCGGTCGGCCGGCCGGAACCGAAAGTCGACGCCGTCAAGCTGGCGCAGGGCAAGCCGGCCTTCGCCGCCGATATCGAGATGCGCGGCATGCTCGTGGCCAAGGTGCTCCACAGCCCGCACGCCCACGCGTGGATCCGCGACATCCGCGTCGCCAAGGCGCGGGCGCTGCCGGGAGTGGCGGCCGTGCTGACCTGGAAGGACGTGCCGCGCGTCGTGTACTCGACCGCCGGGCAGTCGGACCCGATCCCCGGGCCACTCGACATGTTCTCGCTCGACCGCAAGGTGCGCTTCGTCGGCGACCGGGTGGCGTTCGTCGCCGCCGAGACCGAGGCCATCGCCGAGCAGGCGCTGAGCCTGATCGAGGTCGACTACGACGTGCTGCCGGCGATCCTCGACCCGGCGCAGGCGATGGCCGAAGGCGCGCCGGTCATCCACGACGAGCCGGAGTACGTGAACTTCGGCGAGTCCGATCCGTCGCGCAACCGGGCGGCCCGCATCCAGATCGACATCGGCGACGTCGGGAAGGGGCTGGCCGAGGCCGATCAGGTCTTCGAGGAGACGTACGAGGTCCCCAAGGTCCAGCAGGCGTCGATCGAGCCCCACGTGACGATCACGTATTGGGACGAGGACGACCGCCTGGTGATCCGCACCAGCACCCAGGTGCCGTTCCACGTGCGGCGTCAGCTGGCGCCGGTGCTCGGCCTGCCGCCGAAGCGCATTCGAGTCATCAAGCCGCGCATCGGCGGAGGCTTCGGTGGCAAACAGGAAGTGATGATCGAGGACGTTGCGGCGCACCTGACGATCGCCACCGGGCGGCCGGTGCGCTACGAAACGACGCGCGCCGAGGAATTCACCTTCGCCCGTTCGCGCCACCCGATGCGCATCCGGATGCGCACCGGCGTCCTGAAGGACGGGACGATCACCGCCAACGAGATGACGGTCCTGAGCGACACCGGCGCCTACGGTTGCCACGCGCTGACCGTCACCGGCAACACCGGTCACAAGGCGATGGCGCTGTACGTTGGCGACGGGCCGTACCGGAAGAACCCCAACATCCGATTCCATGCCGACGTGGTCTATACCAACACGCCGCCGGCCGGGGCGTACCGTGGCTACGGCGTGCCGCAGGGATTCTGGCCGGTCGAGCGCCACATGGAGCGCATCGCCAGGGCGCTCGGCCTCGACCCGCTTGAGTTCCGGCTCAAGAACGCGTTGCGCGCCGGCGAGCTGCATCCGTTCTCGACGGCATGGTCGGAGGGCCGTGAGCCGCGGCCCGAGACGATTCAATCCTGCGGGCTCGAGGACTGCGTGGCGCAGGGCGCGGCGGCCATCGGCTGGCACGACAAGTACGGCAACGCGCGCTGGCGGCGCGTCGCCGGTAAGCCGCACCTGCGGCGCGGTATCGGCGTGGCGACGGTCCTGCAGGGCACCGCCATCCCCTACCTCGACATGGGCGGGGCGAGCATCAAGATCAACGACGACGGCTCGTTCAACCTGCTGGTCGGCGCGACCGACCTCGGCACCGGCTCGGACACGGTCCTGGCCCAGCAGGCGGCCGAAGTGCTCGGCGTCCCGCTCGAGGACATCCTCGTCTACTCGTCCGATACGGATTTCACACCGTTCGACAAGGGCGCCTACGCTTCGAGCACGACGTACATCTCGGGAGCGGCCGTCGTCCAGGCGGCGGAGAAGGTCGCCGAGCGCCTCCGGGCGCGGGCGGCGCGCATGTTGAGCGAGCAGATCGGCAAGAAGGTCCGTCCGACGGCGGTGCGCCTGGCCGACCGGCAGGCGTGGGCGCCGGACGGAAGTTCGGTGACGCTGGCCGAGGTGGCGCTGGACGCCCTGCACCACAAGGAGCAGGAGCAGATCATGGCCGTAGCGTCGTACGTCTCGCCGGTCTCGCCGCCGCCGTTCGCGGCGCAGTTCGCCGAGGTGACGGTCGACATCGAGACCGGCGCGGTGCGCGTCGACCGACTGGTAATGGCGGTCGACTCGGGCGTCATCGTCAATCCGCTGACGGCCTCGGGGCAGGTCGAAGGCGGGATGACGCAGGCGCTGGGCTACGCCGTGTGCGAGGAGATGGTCTACGACGGCGAGGGCCGCGCCCGCGAGACGAGCTTCGCCGACTACCACATATTCCAGGCGCACGAGATGCCCGAGCTTCAGACGATTTTCGTCGAGACGGTGGAGCCGTCGCACCCGTTCGGGGTCAAGGCGGTGGCGGAGATCCCGATGGACGGGGTGGCGCCGGCCGTCGGCAACGCAGTGCTCGACGCCTGCGGCGCCGACGTGCTCAGGGCGCCGATCACGCCCGAGAGAGTCTGGCGGGCGCTGCGGAGCACGAGCGCAAGATGAGTTCGCGCACCGCCTCACCCCCCTGGCCCGCCTCTCCGCTCACGGCGCGATTCCTGGCGGGACCACGCCGGGGCGGAAAGTGAACCGCTGTCGGCATGCCTGATCGTCTCTTCTCCCACCTCGCCGACCTCGAACGCACGGGCCAGCCGGCGGCGCTGTGCACGGTCGTGCGCGCCAGCGGCTCGGTGCCGCGGCACGCCGGGAGCAAGATGCTCGTCTTCCCCGACGGCCGCATCGAAGGCTCGATCGGGGGCGGCGAGATGGAGAGCCGGGTGATCGCCGCCGCCCTCGAGGCGCTGGCCGAGCGCCAGCCGCGCCTGCTGTCCTATACGCTGAGCGAACCTTCCCAGGGCGACCCCGGCGTGTGCGGCGGCGAAGTGGAGGTCTTCGTGGACCCGATCGGCAGCAAGCCCACTCTGGTCGTCTTCGGCGGCGGCCATGTCGGTCGGGCCGTCTCCCACCTGGCGCGCTGGCTCGGTTTCCGCACCGTCGTCGCCGACGACCGGCCCGAGTTCGCCACCCCCCAGTCGGCCCCGGAGGCCGACCAGCACATCGTCTGCGCGTTAGGCGACCTGCCGCGCCACGTGTCGATCGACGACGAGACCTACCTGGTGCTGACGACGCGCGGCGTGGCGATCGACGTCGAGGGGCTGCCGGCGCTGCTCGACACGCCGGCGGCATATCTGGGTATCATCGGGTCGCGCCGCCGTTGGGAAACGGCCGCCGCCGAGCTCGAGGCTCGCGGCGTCCCCTCCGAGCGGCTGGAGAAGGTCACGTCACCGATGGGCCTGGAGCTGAACGCCGAGACCCCCGAAGAGATCGCCGTCAGCATCCTGGCCGAGATCATCGCCCGGCGCCGTGGTGGTTCGGGTGAGCCGATGCGCCACGCCCTGCGGCCGCCGCGGCCGAAGCGCGAACGCGGAATGGGCTAGCGCATGTGGGAACGCTACCTGACGCCGGCAACGCTTGACGAGGCGGTCGAAGCTCTGGGGCGGCACGCCGGGCGCGCCCGCCTCGTCGCCGGAGCCACCGACCTGCTCCTCGAACTGGAACGCGGCCAGCGCCCGGGCATCGACACGCTGATCGATGTCTCGCGTCTCCCCGGGCTGGACCGGATCGACCTGACCGAGGACGGCTGGATCCGCCTGGGCCCGCTCGTCACGCACAACCACGTCGCCGGGTCGCCGCTCATCCAGGAGCGGGCGCTGGCGCTGGCGCGGGCGTGCTGGGAAGTCGGCGCGCCGCAGATCCGGAACCGGGCGACGGTCGCCGGCAACGTCATCACTGCTTCGCCGGCCAACGACTCGATTCCTCCGCTCATGGCCCTGGAGGCGGTTGTTACGCTGCGCAGCGCCGCCGCCGGCGAGCGTCGGGTGCCGCTCGCCGAGTTCTACACCGGCGGGCGCCAGACGGTCATGCGCCCGGACGAGATGTTGACCGAGATTGCGTTCCCCGCGCCTCCGCCGGCGACGCGCAGCGCGTTCCTCAAGCTGGCCTTGCGTCGGGTGCAGGCGATCTCGGTCGTCAACGCCGCCGTCGTCCTGACGCTCGACGGCCGACGGGTCGTGCGCGCCTCGATCGCCCTCGGCTCGGTCGCGCCGACGATCATCCGTGCGCCCCAAGCCGAGGCGTTCCTGGTCGGCCAGGCGCTGACCCCGGAGGGGGCGCAGCGCGCCGGCGAGATCGCCGCGGGCGAAGCGCGACCGATCGACGACCTGCGCGGCTCGGCGGCCTACCGCCGGGAGATGGTCGGCGTCTGCGTCCGGCGCGCCTTGCGTTCGATCGCCGACGGCAACGAGCGGCGCGGGATGCCGGAGCGCCCGGTGATGCTGTGGGGCGCAGGGCTCGTCGCCTCCCCCGGCGGGTTCGACCACGACGCCTCGCGGCCGATCGAGACGACGATCAACGGCCGGTCGGTCCGCTTCGAGCGGGGCCAGGACCTGACGCTGCTGCGTCTGCTGCGCGACGTCGGCCATCTCATCGGGACCAAAGAAGGCTGCGCCGAGGGAGAGTGCGGCGCGTGTACCGTCTTCCTCGACGGAGCGGCGGTCATGGCCTGCATGGTCCCGGCGCCGCGGGCCCACCGGGCCGACATCGTCACCATCGAGGGCCTGGCGCGTGACGGCCGGCTGCATCCGGTCCAGCAGGCCTTCCTCGACGAAGGCGCGGTCCAGTGCGGCTACTGCACGCCGGGGTTCGTGATGTCGGGTGCCAAGCTGCTCGAGGAGGCGCCGCGGCCCGACGGCGATCAGGTGCGCCAGGCGATCACCGGGAATCTGTGCCGCTGCACAGGGTACTACAAGATCATCGCCGCCATCGAGAAGGCGGCGCAGGCCGGCTGACCACGGGAGGCAGGCATGGGACGCGACTCCTGGCGCGCACGGCAGCACGACATCGAACGCGAGAAGAAGAAGCGCATGCACCCGGCCTGGCGCGGCGTCGGCTGCCTGCTGATGGTGATCCTGTCGATCGGTGGCTACCTCTTCTCGCGCTGGTTCCTGGCCAACAACGCCGTCTACAACTGGATCTACTTCCCGCCGGAGATCATCGCCCCGCCGATCACCTCGGCCCCGGCCTGGCTGCGGCCGCTGGCCGCGCCGCTGTTCCAGCCCGGCGTGGGGCTCAGCCTGGCGGTCGGGTTCCTGTTTTTGATCTTCGCCTACCTGTTCGTCAGCATCGCCTACGCCATCGCCTTCCCGATCCGGCCCGGCGAGACCGACGTGCCGCCGCTCAAACGCGAACGCAAGCGGAGGGTCTGAGGTCGCTCGTGGATCGCACCGTCCCGCGCACCGGCTCGGAAGACATCGAGCTCTACATCCGGACGTACTACTCGCTGTTGCGGGCCTCGGCCGACGTGCGCATCCGCGCGCTGGAGGAGGCCCACGCCCGCATGGGCTCTTCCCTCCATCTCGAGGCGCGCGGGCTCGAGCCCGACATGGCGGCCTTCATCTACGCCTCGTTGCGCCTCCCGCCGTGCATCGGCGACGTGCGCCGGGTCGTGCTGGGCCAGAGCCGGGAGCAATTCGCCCAGGCGGGATTGGGCGACGTCGAATCCTGGACGCTGGTCTCGGCCCCCGCCCGGCGTCGGCGGAGCTACTTCGACGGCCGCTCGACGCTCGCCTGTTACATCGCCAGCGGCACCGACATCGACGACGTCGTCCCGCTGCTAACGGCCTTCCAGATCGAGTGGAACAAACTGCACCAACGCCTGCGCGGCGAGCAGGTGCGCGCCCTCCTGCGCGAGCCGGTCGACACGCCGGAGGGTCTGGCGCGGCTGGCGGCGGGGTTGGGAGTCGCCGTCGAGGACCTGGGGCGGCTGCGCCAGGTATGGCGCGAACGGTTCTGGGATATGCTGCGCCAGGTGGCGTCGCACGAGATGCGCCTTTCGGTGCGGCTCCTGGCGCGGACGATGAACGATTACCGGCGGGCGACGCACCGCTGGTTCGACCACGTCCTCGAGGCCTTCCCGCCGCTGGCCGAGCGGCCGGTGTACTTCGTTTCCAGCAACACCCACAGCCTGGTCAATCTGCTCACCGGGTTCGCGCTGCGGCACCAGGCGGCGATCCTGGACTTCGTGTCCCGGCCGGAGAATGCCGACCTGTTGGCCGAGTGGCGCGAGATCGAGCGACGCAGCGTTCCGTCGAGCCGCGAGAACTTCCTGTACTATGCCCTGAAGAAGCTCCTGTCGACTCCGGCGGGCGCCGCGCTGGCCGCCGAGCGCGCCGCCGCCGAGCGGGGGCGCGGGATCCTGCGCATCCCGAGCGAGCACGTCTTCGACATCCAGGCACAGGTCGTCGACCTGTCGTTGCTCGAACCGGCCGACCTCGACCCGCGCCTGCAGGTGCCCGAGGTCGAGCACCTGCGTCGCAGCCGGGCGGTCATCCTGAACATCGACTACCCGCTTGGCCTGGCGGCCTACCTGGTGCTGACCGAAGTGGCGGCGCGAGTCGGCGAGTTGCGCGGCGTCTACATCATGGGCAAGGCGGCGACGCTCAACGGGATCATCGGCGACGTCATGATCCCCAGCGTCGTCCACGACGAGCACTCGCAGAACACCTACCTGTTCGACAACGCCTTCACGGCGGAAGACCTGGCCGACGACCTGACCTACGGCACGGTGCTCGACAATCAGAAGGGCGTCAGCGTGCGCGGCACGTTCCTCCAGACCCCTCGCTACGTCGACGTCTTCTACCGCGAGGGCTACACCGACATCGAGATGGAGGCCGGGCCGTACCTGTCGGCGATGTACGAGATCTCGCGGCCGCGGCGTCATCCCGAGAACGAGATCGTCGACCTGCACGGGCTGCCCTTCGACGTCGGCATCCTGCACTATGCCTCCGACACCCCGCTCAGCAAGGGGCGCAACCTCGGCTCGGGGTCGCTCTCCTACTTCGGCATGGATCCGACCTACGCCACCGCCGTCGCCATCCTGCGGCGCATCCTGCGCAGCGAGGCGCGCCGCGTGACGGCCGAGACCGAGCCGGTGCGCGCCGCCGGCACGGCGGGCTGAGACCATGAGCGTCATCGGTCAGTCGCTTCGTCGCATCGACGCGCTGGGCAAAGTCACCGGCGAGACCGTCTTCCCGGGCGACATCTACCCCCAGAACGCGCTGGCGATGAAGATCCTCTTCGCCGGCCGACCCCACGCGCGGATTCTGCGCATCGACACCTCGGCGGCCGAGGCGATGCCCGGCGTGGTCGCGGTCTTCACGGCACGCGACGTGCCGGTCAACGAGTACGGTCTGATCCTGCCCGACCAGCCCGTGCTCTGCGGCCCCGGCTCGTCGAAGCCCTTCGCCGACCGCGTGCGGTTCGTCGGCGATCAGGTGGCGCTCGTCGTGGCCAAGACCGAGGCCATCGCCACGCGGGCGCTGCAGGCCATCGCCGTCGACTACGAGGACCTGCCCGTCGTCGCCGACCTGGACTCGGCGCTGCGCGCCGGCGCGACGCTCCTCCACCCGGATCGCGACAGCAACGTCTTCTGCCACTACCGCATCCGCAAGGGCGACGCCGGCGCGGCGCTGGCCGCGGCCGACGTCGTCGTCGAGGGCGAGTACCACACACCGGTCCAGGAGCACGCCTACCTCCAGCCGGAGGCGGGCGTCGGCTACATCGACGACGAAGGGCGGGTGACGGTGGAGGTCGCCGGGCAGTGGGTGCACGAGGATCGCCAGCAGATCGCCCACGCGCTCGGCCTGCCGGAGGACCAGGTGCGGGTGATCTACGCCGCCATCGGCGGCGCCTTCGGCGGCCGCGAGGACATGTCGGTCCAGATCGTGCTGGCCCTGGCGGCATGGCGCCTGGCGCAGCGCGGGATTCGCCGCCCGGTGCGCATCGTCTGGTCGCGCGAGGAGTCGATCCTCGGGCATCACAAGCGCCACGCCTTTACCCTGCGCGCCCGTTGGGGTGCGACCCGCCAGGGACGCCTCGTCGCCGCCGAGGTCGAGGTCCTTCAGGACGGTGGTGCGTACGCCTACACCTCGACCAAGGTGCTCGGCAACGCCACGCTGATGTGCACCGGGCCGTATGAGATCCCCAACGTCTCGGTCGACTCGTATTCGGTCTACACCAACAACATCCCCGGGGGAGCGTTCCGCGGCTTCGGCGGTCCGCAGGGTGCCTTCGCCGCCGAGATGCAGATGGACCGGCTGGCGGAAGCGCTCGGGATGGACCCGGTGGAGATCCGGCGGCGGAACGTGTTCCGCGAAGGATCGCTGCTCTCGGTCGGGACGCCGCTGCCGAAGGGGGTCTCGATCGACAGGGTCGTCGAGGCGTGCGCCGAGGCGGCCGGCTGGCAGCGTACCGGGGACGGCTGGCGGCGCCCGCCTCGATCGGCGCTCGGCCAGCCGGGCGAGCCGCACCTGCGGCGCGGGCTCGGGTTCGCGTGCAGCTTCAAGAACGTCGGGTTCTCGTTTGGCGCGCCCGAGCACTCGTGGGCGACGGTCGAACTGCACGGCAACGCCTCGATCGAGCGCGCCGTCGTGCGTCACGCCGGCGCCGACTGCGGCCAGGGCGCGCACACCGTCATGCTCCAGATGGCGGCGGAGGCGACCGGGTTGCCGCCCGAGAGGATCGAGCTCATCGTCTCCGACACTGCCCGCACCGACAACTCGGGGTCGGCTTCGGCGTCGCGCATGACCTTCATGGCCGGTAACGCCATCCGCGGCGCGGCGCAGGTAGCGCTCGAGAAGTGGCGGAACGAGGAGCGGCCGGCGGTGGGTGTCTTCAAGTACCGCCCGCCGCCGACGACGCCGATGGACCCGAAGACCGGCAAGTCCGAACCGAACTTCGCCTATGGGTATGTGGCCGAAGCGGTGACGGTCGAGGTCGACACCGAAACCGGGCACGTCCGGCTGTTGGACGTCGTCTGCGCCGACGACGTCGGCAAGGCGGTCAATCCGCAACAGGTCGAAGGCCAGATCGAAGGCGCCGTCGTCCAGGCCGCCGGCTACGCCGTGCTCGAGAATTTCCTTCAGGAAAACGGGCAGGTCCGCACGGCGCACCTGTCGACCTACCTGATCCCGACCGTGCTCGACATCCCCGAACGGGTGCGCTCGGTGATCCTCGAGGTCCCGGACCCGATCGGGCCGTGGGGGGCACGAGGTATGGCCGAGATGCCGTATCTGCCGTTCGCCGCGGCGGTCGTGTCCGCCGTCCGTGATGCCACCGGGGTCGCCTTCGACTCCTTTCCGTTGACGCCGGAGCGAGTCCTGTCGGGGCTGCGCGCCGCCGGCGCGCGGTGAGGCCGCCTTGGCCGCGCCGCTGGTGATGATCCGGGGCGGCGGCGACCTGGCGACGGGCGTAGCCTACCGCCTCCATCGCGCCGGTTTCCGCGTCGTGATCCTCGAAATCCAGCAACCCCTTGCCGTGCGACGGCTGGTGGCCGTGGCCGAAGCGGTGTATGCCGGGCGCGTCGTGGTCGAGGGGGTCGAGGCGGTGCGAGCCGGCTCGGTCGACGAAGCCCGGCGTCTGCTGTCCGCTGGGTCGGTGCCGGTGCTGGTGGACCCCCAGGCAGGCAGCCGTGAGTTGTTGCGGCCGGCGGTGATCGTCGACGGTCGGATGCGCAAGGCTCCGTCGGAGCTGCCGCTCGACGCCGCGCCGCTCGTCGTCGGGCTCGGCCCGGGTTTCACCGCCGGCGTCGACTGCCACTGCGTCGTCGAGACGCGCCGCGGCCACCGCCTCGGCCGCGTCCTGTGGGACGGCGAAGCCAGCCGCGACACGGCCGTCCCGGAAGCCGTCGCCGGCCATGCCGTCGATCGCGTCCTGCGCGCGCCGCGGGCCGGCGTCGTCCGCGGCTTGCGCCAGATCGGCTCGCTGGTGCGCCGCGGCGATCCGCTCCTGGCCGTCGACGGCGTCGAGGTGCGGGCGCCCTTCGATGGCGCGCTGCGCGGGCTGATCCACGACGGCGTGCGCGTCGAGGCCGGGACGAAGGTCGGCGATCTGGATCCCCGCCTCGAGCCGACCTACTGCCGCGAGATCTCGGACAAGTCGCTGGCGGTCGGAGGCGGTGTGCTGGAGGCCATCCTGTCGCGGCCGGCGCTGCGCCGCGCCCTGGCGGACTGAATGCGCCTGACTGACGCGCTGCGCCTGCGTCCGGGGATGAGCGTCGCCTTCACCGGCGCCGGCGGCAAGTCGAGCGCGCTGGCAGCGCTGGCGCGCGAAGCGGCTCCGGGGACTCCCGTCATCCTGACCACGTCGACCCGCCTGGGCCAGGACCAGGCCGCGCTCGCCGCGGAACGCGCCATCGTTCGGAGCCCGGACGACGCCCGCCGCCTCGACCTTCGAGGCACCTCCATCCTCGTCACCGGACCCCCGCAGGGCGGCAAGCTCGGTGGCCTCTCGCCGGATGCGCTCGAGGCGCTGCGGGATCGGGCGATCTCGAGCGGCGCGGTCCTGTCGATCGAGGCCGACGGCGCGCGCGGCCGCTGGGTGAAGGCGCCGGCCGACCACGAACCGGTGATTCCGTCGTGGGTCGATCTCGTCGTCCCGGTGGCCGGGGTTCGAGCCATCGGCGAGAGACTCGACGAGGCGATCGCGCATCGGCCCGACATCTTCGCCCGTGTCGTCGGGATCGAGGTGGGGGGCGTCCTTGGCCCGGAACACCTGGCGGACCTGCTGACGTCGCCGCAGGGGGGATTGAAGGGAGTTCCCGACCGGGCCGAGGTCCGCGTCCTGCTGAGCGGCGCCGAGTTGGGCCAGATGGAGGGCGTCGTGGCGGGCCGTGTGCTCGGATCGCCGCGGGTACGTGCGGTCCTGAGCGCAGACCTGACCCACGACGATCCGGTTCGGAGCGTCGAGGGTCGAACGGGGGGCATCGTCCTGGCGGCGGGTGCCGCGACGCGGCTCGGCGCATGGAAGCAGACCGCCGTCTGGCGTGGGGTTCCGCTCGTGGGGCATGTCGTGCGCGCGGCGCGTGGCGGCGGCCTGGCGCCGATCGTCGTTGTGATCGGCGCCGCGGCCGCCGCCGTGCGCCGCGCGCTGGAAGGGGAGCCGGTGACGTTCGTCGAGAATCCGCGCTGGGCCGAGGGGCAGAGCAGCTCGGTCGACGCGGGGCTGGCGGCGGTCGAGGCGCGCTGCGAGGCGGCGGTCTTCCTGCTGGCCGACATGCCGCGGGTTTCGGCGGCCACGATCGAACGCCTGCGCCAGACTCATCGATCCTGCATGGCGTCGATCGTCGCTCCGGTCGCCGCCGGTCGCCGCGGCAACCCGGTCCTGTTCGACCGGAGGACCTTCCCGGCATTGCACGCGCTGGCCGGCGACGAAGGCGGTCGGTCGTTGCTGGCTCGATTCGAGTGGACGCCGGTCGAGGTCGACCCCTCGGAGTTCTTCGAGGTCGATACGGCGGCCGACCTCGACAGGCTGTTGAGGGAGGAATGATCGCCGGGCTCGTCCTCGCCGCAGGGCAGTCGAAGCGCATGGGCGCTCCAAAGCTGACCATGCCGTGGGCCGAGGGCCGTACCGTCGTGGGCTGTGTGGTCGCCGCGCTGCGGGGCGGAGGCGTGGGTCGGATCCTGGTCGTCGTCGGGGCGGAGCGAGCCGCGGTCGAGGCGGCGCTGGCGGGGGAGGCGGTCGAGACCGTTGTCAACGAGCGATTTGCCGAGGGCGAGATGCTGCTCTCGATTCAAGTCGGGCTGCGCGCGATGCCCGTGCAGGCGCAGGCGGCGATGATCGTGCCGGGTGACCTGCCGGCGATTCAGCCGGAGACCGTCGCCGCCGTCGCCGACGCCTGGCGGGCCGACCCGACACGGCTGTGCGCGCCAGTCCACGGCGGCCGGCGGGGCCATCCGGTAGTCATCCCCAGGCGGTTGTGGACGGAGGTCCTGGCCCTCCGAGAGGGGGAGAGCATGCGCAGCTTCTTGCGCCGATACGAGGCGGAGATCGTGCGCGTGGACGTGCCGGATCCGGGGATTCACAAGGACATCGACACGCCGGAGGACTATCGGCGGGTGCGGCGAGACGGCTGAGGGCAGGAGGCACGACCCGGGGGCGGAACGCGTCCGCCTTGAGGTGCGGTGTCCTTCGACCCTTCGCATTCGCTCAGGGCAGGCAGGCTCAGGACGCTTCCGTCTGCCTTGAAGGTGCGCGGTCTTTCGACGGGTTCGGGACGCCCGTGTACCGTGATGATATAATCTCGGTCCAGGGCTGAAGAATGAGTATTCCACGGGGCGCCGACACGCAGAACAACAACGCCGGGCACCTCCGGGCGGCCCTGCCCTCGCGCTGACACGCGCTCCGGCTGACGACGCGCCGCCCGACCCGCAAGGTAGGGCGGCTCTTCTTTTCGGGAGGAACCATGTACCGCACGCACGACTGCGGCGCGCTGCGCCCGGCGGACGCCGGGCAGAGCGTGCGTCTGGCCGGGTGGCTCCACCGCCGGCGGGATCACGGTGGGGTGACGTTCATCGACCTGCGCGATCGGACGGGCCTGGTGCAGGTCGTCGCCAACCCGGAGCAGGCGCCGCAGGCGCACGCCGCGCTGGAGACGGCGCGGCCGGAGTGGGTGCTCCAGATCGAGGGCGAGGTCCGTCGCCGGCCGGCCGGGATGGAGAACCCGGCGTTGGCGACGGGCGAGGTCGAAGTCCACGCCGGCCGGATCGAGGTGCTGAACCCGGCGCGCACGCCGCCCTTCCCGATCAACGAAGAGACCGAGGTCGACGAGATGTTGCGGCTGCGCTACCGCTACCTCGACTTGCGGCGCGAGCGGATGCGCCGGAACCTCGATCTGCGGCACCGCGTGGTGCGCTTCGTGCGCCAGTTCCTGAGCGAGCGCGGTTTCTGGGAAGTCGAGACGCCGATCCTGTTCAAGACGACGCCGGAGGGGGCGCGCGACTACCTGGTGCCGTCGCGCCTCTACCCGGGCGAGTTCTACGCGCTGCCGCAGTCGCCGCAGCAACTCAAGCAGCTGCTGATGGTGGCCGGCGTCGAGCGCTACTTCCAGATCGCCCGCTGTTTCCGCGATGAGGACCAGCGCGGGGATCGACAGCCGGAGTTCACCCAGCTGGATATGGAGCTGTCGTTCGTTGGGCGCGAGGACGTGATGACCCTGTTCGAGGCCATGTACACGGAGATGGTGCGGGTGGTCGTGCCCGATCGGCCGCTCCTGGCCACGCCGTGGCCGCGGCTGACGCACCGCCAGGCGCTGGAGCGCTTCGGCACCGATAAGCCCGACCTGCGCTACGGGCTCGAACTCGTCGACATCGGAGACCTGGCGGCCGGCTGCGGCTTTCGCGTCTTCGAGGAGACGATCGCCGCCGGAGGCACGGTGCGCGGCCTCAACGCCAGGGGCTGCGGCGGCTACAGCCGGGCGCAGATCGACGAGCTGACCGCGTTCGTCGCGCCCTTCGGGGCCAAAGGCCTGGCCTACCTGGCGCTGCCCGAGTCCGGCGAGGCGCGGTCCTCGTTCGCCAGGTTCATCGGCCAGGAGCGCCTGGCGGCGATCCGCGAGCGGATGGGGGCCGCGCCCGGCGACCTGTTGCTGTTCGTCGCCGACCGCGAGGCGGTCGCCTTCGAAGCGCTGGGCCGGCTGCGGGAACATCTCGCCGAGCGCCTGGGCCACACCCGGACGAACGTGCTGGCGTTCTGCTGGGTGATCGACTTCCCGTTCGTCACCTGGAACGCCGAGGAGAACCGGTGGGACCCGAGCCACCACCTGTTCACGGCGCCGATGCCAGAGGACGAACCCCTGCTCGATGCCGACCCGGCCAAGGCGCGCGGCCAGCAGTACGACGTCGTCCTCAACGGCTACGAGACCGCCGGGGGCAGCATCCGCATCCACCGTCGCGACCTGCAGGAGAAGGTGTTCTCGCTGATCGGGCTGCGACCGGAGGTGGCGCGCGAGCGGTTCGGGCACATGCTGGAGGCGTTCGAATTCGGGACGCCGCCGCACGGCGGCATCGCCTCGGGCATCGACCGGCTGTGCATGGTGCTGGCCGGCGAACCCAACATCCGCGAAGTCATCGCCTTTCCGAAAAACCAGGCGGCGCGCGATCTCATGGCCGGCGCGCCGACCCCCGCCGAGCCGGACCAGCTGCGCGAGCTGCACCTTCAGGTGGTGCGCCGGAAGTGACCGTTGGAAGCCGCTCAGGGCGGGACCGAGAGGCCCTCGCGGCGGGCCGCCTGCCGCCCGTAGCGTCGGGTGGGCTTCTGTGGTATACGTTGGATGCCCTACCGTGTGCGTGATGTAGCAATTCCGTTTTGAGCCAACACGTACCTTAAGGGGACCGATCTCGCACGAGCGACGCGGTAGGCTTCGGCCAAGGCGGACCTCGTCGGCAGGTCCCCACCTGCGCAAGCAGGTTCAAAACCAGCTACACACGGCATGGCGGGGCTTGTTCTTGCCAGCGGCGGGGCGCCGCTGGTTTTCGTTTCCCCGGGAGTCGCCACCTCGAGGACGGCGCGAGGGCTCTATGCACCGGCGCGCAGGCCGAAGTGCGCAGCCCGCACCGTCGTCGTGGGACCGAAATTCACGTCGAGGCTCGTCAACTCTCGGGTGACCACGCGGCGGGAAGTTACGCCGACGGCGTACTCGAAAATGGCCTGCGACAGGTCGCGCGCCGCCTCGGGCCGCAGACCCTCCTCGGAGAATACGAGCCGACCGCGCTGCAATTCCATTCCCCAGCCGCGCTCCTGGTTGAGGCGCCGCACCTTCCGCTCCAGCGCCTCTCCCAGCTGCGGTCCGCCCATCCGAACGAGCAAGACATACATCGCCAGCGCCCGCGCCGCGACGTAGGCGCGCAGCTCGAGCTCGGCATCGTGCGGGAGGCGGGGGTCGCCTGCGTTGCGCAGGCGGCTGCGAACCAGGTCGGCCATGCGGGCGAGATCGTGACCGCGGTCGAGGTCGCCGGCGGATATCGACGAGCGCGGCGGTACGACGGTGATGTCGGCGCCGAGGAAACGCTCGTCGACCGTCGCCGCGGAGCCGCTGAGCATGACCCACCATCGGTGCCCGGACTGTCGGTTGTGGAGCTGCGCCAGCCGCAGTCGGGCGCTGCCGCCCCGGGCCACCTCGCGGAGCAGGGCGTCCGCCTCGGCTGCCGACAAACCGAGGACCGCTGCCAGCGGATCTCCCAGCGCGTCGTCGGGATTCTCGAAACCCAGGGCGCGCGCCAGATCGTCCTCGATCAGGACGACGCCGCCGTGCTCGTCGGTGAAGACGAGCATCGGCCGATCGTGGCGGCTTTCCTCGGCGATCTGTCCGCTCACGCGTCGCTCCGCCCGAACGCACCCTCCAGCCGCCCGAGGGTGTGCTCGCCGAGGACGATCGCCGTGTAGGCGCCCATGTAGGGCACGTCCGTGAGGATCGTGATCAGGTTGGGTAGGCCCTCGACGCTATACAGATCGTGCCAGGTGGCGTAGGCGAAGGTCAGATCCGCCAGGCTCAAGACCGCCGTCCCGATCGCGATCGCTTGCCAGGGCGTCGACAGGCGCCCGCCGCGCAGCGCCGACGCCACCAGTACCGACACGCCGAACAGGACGAACCCGGCCACCGGGTAGTAGACGTTGAGCGCCAGCTCGATCGGCCGGCCGGCATCGGGCGTTGCCAGGATCGGCCAGAGCACGGCGCCAAAGACGACGACCCCGACGACGCCGATGGCGGCGAGAGCGAGCCATTGATGCCGGCCGGTCGGGACCTCCAGCGAACGGTAGCGGAGGCGGAGCCCGATCCAGACCAGCGGGTATCCGGCCACCCACGCCGCGTCGGCCAGCGAAGGGTATGGTAACTCGCCCCCGAGCCGCAGATCGAAGTACGCCCAGAGGGTTTCCCCGATGGCCCACAGCGAGAATCCCGCTGCGAGGAATCGCCAGATTCGGGTCAGCGGCTCGTCCGGTTCGTGGGAGCGCCAGATCGCCACCGCCAGGAGGGCTGCCGTCCACGCCGCGAGCACCGTCCCCAGGTTGGCGAACCACGACGGCGAGCCAGGGCCGAACGGACCGAAGACGTAGCCGAGGCTGAACAGCGCCCACAGCCCGACCACGAGGGCGGCGAACGTCGGGCGATAGCGATGACGCCAATGACGATCCACTCCCGGTCTGCGCGGAGGTTGGCTCCGGCGAGGGCGCGGGTGCTGCGTCGAGGTCGGCCGAGGCGCGTGCCCGCCGACTCGAAATCGCCCCTCACCCCGGCGTGATTATAGTCACCCGAACCTTTCCGGACGACCGGCGGAGGCACGCCGACGCGGCCCCGCGCTGGGCGCTGCGCCTTGACCCCGCTTCCCGCCGCGCATACACTCCCATCCGTCTCTGCCCGCGCACGAGGATCCCGATGCCCGAAGAGCGACGACGCGCCCTCGAGTCCGCCGTTTCCCAGATCAAGAAGCAGTATGGGGATGGGGCGGTGATGCGGCTGGGGGAGGCGACGCACCTGGCGGTGGAGGCGATTCCGACGGGGTCGCTGTCGCTGGACCTGGCGCTGGGGGTGGGGGGCATTCCGCGGGGTCGGGTGACGGAGATCTTCGGGCCGGAGAGTTCGGGCAAGACGACGCTGTGCCAGCACATCGTGGCCGAGGCGCAGCGGCGGGGGGGTGTGTGCGCCTACATCGACATGGAACATGCGCTGGATCCGGGGTATGCGGCGAAGTGCGGGGTGGACGTGGACAACCTGTACATCTCGCAGCCGGACACGGGGGAGCAGGCGCTGGAGATCGCCGAGACGCTGGTGCGGAGCGGGGCGGTGGAGGTGGTGGTGGTGGACAGTGTGGCGGCGCTGGTGCCGCGGGCGGAGATCGAGGGGGACATGGGGGATGCGACGATGGGGATGCAGGCGCGGCTGATGAGCCAGGCGCTGCGGAAGTTGTCGGGGGCGATCAAGCAGACGAATACGGCGATGGTGTTCACGAACCAGTTGCGGCAGAAGATCGGGGTGATGTTCGGGAACCCGGAGACGACGACGGGTGGGATGGCGTTGAAGTTCTATGCCTCGGTGCGGCTGGACGTGCGGCGGGTGGAGAGTATCAAGGTGGGGCAGGAGGTGGTGGGGACGCGGGCGCGGGTGCGTGTGGTGAAGAACAAGGTGGCGCCGCCGTTCCGGGTGGCGGAGTTCGACATCCTGTACAACGAGGGGATCTCGAAGGTGGGAGATGTGTTGGACCTGGGGGTGGAGCTGGGGCTGATCGAGAAGCGCGGGTCGTTCTACACCTACCGCGAGGAGCGGATCGGGCAGGGGCGGGAGAACGCCAAGGAGTATTTGCGTGGGCATCCGGAGGTCGCGGCGGCGATCGAGGCGCAGGTGCGGGCCGCGGCGAGCCGGCTGACTGGCGCCCCGGCCGACGAGGGGTAGAATAGGGACAAGGCCGGCCCGGTGCCGGCGGGGAACGCTGGGCGCGTCAGCGCGCAGCCATGGCTTGACTACGAACCTGGAAACAGGACATCGGACTCCGCGGCGGGGAAGGAATTAGGCCTGGATCGATGACGACGTCGGAGCAGGCAGGCTAGGGGGCGTCATCCCGCCCGGCGCGTGAGCGCCGGACGGCAGGCGGAGTCACAGGCGTCGGCCGGTCCGCAGCCGGCGCATCGGGTCAAGCCGTGGCCAGTACGGTCGGGTCGCGGCTTGTCTGATTCTCGGGCCGCACCGGAGCGCGACATGGCTGAGGTCACCGGATTGCGAGTCGACCCGAGGCGGCCGCGTCGAGTGGAGGTCTTCCTCGACGGGCGGCGCTGGCGTAGCGTGTCGCCCGACACGGCGGCGTCGCTGGCCGTCGGCATGACGCTCGACGACGAAGCCCTGGCGGCCCTTGAGGACCGGACGGCGGAGGCGGAGGCGATGGCGCGGATCGGTCGGCTGCTGGCGCGCCGGCCGTGCTCGGAGGCCGAGGCCCGGCGCCGACTTGTACGTGCCGGGACGGAACCGGGCGTGATCGAGCGGGTCGTGGCGCGTCTGCGCCAGGCGGGCGACCTCGACGACGCGGCCTTCGCCCGGGCCTGGGTCGAGAATCGTGCGACGTTTCGCCCGCGCAGCCCGGCCATGTTGCGGGCCGAGCTGCGCGGCCGAGGCGTCGACAGCGCAACGATCGAGTCGGCGCTGGCCGGCGTCGACGAGGCGCAGGCGGCGTCGAGCGCGGCGCGGAGCGCCGCACGCCGCTGGGCCAACCTGGAGCCCGCCGCGCGACGGGACAAGCTGTACGCCTTCCTGGCGCGCCGGGGATTCGACCATGCGACGATCCGTCGGGCGCTGCGCTCGCTGGAGCCGGCGCCCGACACGGAAAGCGAGGAACTGCCGTGAACGGTGGCGGATGGGGATGGGTGATCGCGCTGATCGCCCTGGGTGTGGGAATCGGTGTCGGAGTCGTCGTCGAGCGGCTGCGTCAGCGCCGGACGGCCGAGGCGCGGCAGGCGGAGGCCGAGTCGATCGTCGACGCCGCCCGGGCCCGCGCCCGGGAGATCGAGCTGGCGGCGCGCGATGAAGGGTTGCGGATCCGCGACGAGGCCGAAGCCGAGGTCTCGCGTCGGCGGGCCGAATTGGCGCGCGAGGAGGAACGGCTCCAGCGCCGGCGCGGCGAGTTGGATCAGCGGCTGGAGCAGCTCGAGAAGCGCGACCAGACCCTCAACAAGCGACAGAGCGCGCTGGACAAGCGCCACAACGAGCTGGAAACGCTACATCAGCAAACGCTGGCCGAGTTGCAGCGCGTCTCCGGCATGAGCCGCGACGAAGCCAAGGCGTTGCTGCTGGCCGAAGTCGAGCGCGAGTCGCGCGCCGACATGGTGCGCGTCATCCGGCGCATCGAGGAGGAGGCCCAGGCGGAGGGCGAGCGCCGCGCCCGCGAGTTGATCGCCGACGCCATCCAGCGCGTCGCCTCCGAGCACGTGGCGGAGGTCACGGTGTCGGTCGTGCCGCTGCCGTCGGACGAGATGAAGGGGCGGATCATCGGGCGCAACGGGCGGAACATCCGCGCCTTCGAGCAGGCGGCCGGCGTGGACGTCGTCGTCGACGATACGCCGGAGGCGGTGACGATTTCGTCGTTCGACTCGGTGCGGCGCGAGATCGCCCGACGCTCGATGGAGAAGCTGGTGCTCGACGGCCGCATCCATCCGGCGCACATCGAGAAGATCGTCGATCAGGCGCGACAGGAAGTGGAGAAGACGATCGTCGAGGAGGGGGAGCGGGCGGCGTTCGAAGCCGGTGTCCCCGGGCTGCATCCGGAGATCATCAAGAAGCTCGGCCGACTCAAGTACCGCACCTCCTACGGTCAGAACCAGCTGGCGCACGCCGTCGAGGTGGCGCAGCTGGCGGGAGTCATCGCCGCCGAACTGGGGGCCGACGTCGAGGTGGCGAAGGCGGGCGCGCTGCTGCACGACCTGGGCAAGGCGATGGACCACGAGGTGGAGGGGACGCACGCCGCCATCGGCGCCGAGTTCGCCCGGCGCTACGGCGTGCACCCGAAGGTGGTCAACGCCATTGCCTCGCATCACCACGAGGTCGAACAGGAATCGGTCGAGGCGGTGATCGTCGAGGCGGCCGATGCCATCAGCGGAGCCCGGCCCGGGGCGCGGCGCGAGAGCCTGGAGCAGTACATCAAGCGCGTGCGCGCCCTGGAGGAGATCGCCAATTCGTTCCAGGGCGTGTCGCAGAGTTTCGCGCTTCAGGCCGGCCGCGAAATCCGCGTCATCGTCACGCCGGAGGAGATCGACGATCTGGCGGCGACCCATCTGGCGCGCGACGTGGCCAAGAAGATCGAGGAAGGGATGCAGTACCCGGGTCAGATCAAGGTGACGGTGATCCGCGAGACCCGGGCGATTGACTACGCGCGCTAGGCGCGCCGAGGCGCCGTGGCGACCCGGCCCGCTCGGCACGCCTGCCCCAGGGACGCCTGCTCGAGGTCGTACCGGACCCCCTCGGGCAAGGGGGGGCGGGCTGCCACTTCCGGCGGGCCCCGACGCCGCCCCGCTGGAGCATCTGCCGCGGGCCGTCTCCTGACCGATGACGCTCACGAGGCGGACGGTCGACCGTAGAGGAACCAGAAGCGGTCGCGCCGGTACGCCTTCTCGAGCAGCGGCTCCCAGACGAACGCGCCGGTGATGAACCGACCCCGCAGCGACGCATCAGCGGCCGCCACCTCGGGCGGCGCTGACGTGCTGGGCCCGAGCGTCTCCAACAGCCGGTCCGCCGCCACGCGGTGCCGGACCTCGTGCGCGTACCGCCCGGCCTCGCGGGGCGTCTCGCGCAGGTCGGCGATGTACGCGCGCCACAGGTTGGATCGTTGCCTCAGCTCGGCCTGTGCCTTGCGTTCGATCGCCGCGCGCCGGCGAGACCGCTCCGTCTCCCACCGGCCTCGAAGCCTCGACCATCGAGTCTGGTCCGCCGGCGGGAGGCGCTCCGCCCCGGCGTCGAGAGCGTCGAGAGCGAGAAGCAGGGCTCCGAGGCTCAGGTCTTGCGGCAGGCTCGCGGGGCTGCGCAGGAGCGGACGGAAGACGTCGGGGGAAAGCAAGAACGCCGGCAGCTCGTCGAGCGCGCTCTCGAACCAGGCGAGGCGCGCTTCAGGCGGAGGCGGCACCGCCGGCGGAATCCAGGGCGCGTCCGATGGCGTCGATCAACTGACCGCGCGTCGCCGGCTTGACCAGATACCCGACCGACCCCAGACGCTCCCCCTGATCGCGGTCCTCCGGACGGTCGCGCGCCGTGAGGATGACGACCGGCGCCGCAGCCGACGCGCCCTGCAACTCCTTGAGGCTGCGCATCACGTCGAAGCCGGAGAGGTCGGGCATCATGACGTCGAGCAGCAGAAGGTCGAAGCGTTGTTCGAGCGCCAGGCGCAGGCCTTCCTGACCGCTGCGGGCGGTACGGATCTCGTAGCCCGCCGTCCGCAGCGTGAGTTCCAGCAGACCGACCGTGTCGGGCTCGTCGTCTACGACCAGGATGCGCTTGGGCGGCGGATCGCTCATCGGCCAGAGATTGTATCCCTGGTCCGTCGCAAGGCAAGCGGCCTCGCCCGACGACTTCGGCGATGCGAGGGCAGGGCAGGGATTGAGTCTCGCGCCCTCTGGGCGCGGTCCGGAAAAGCCGTCTGCATCGCGTTCCGGAAGTCCAGGGATGAATCGCCGAGGGCGCTGTAGCGCCCCCAGCCTGGAGATCCATCCACCCACGAGCCTTGCAGCACCCTGTTAGAGGAAGAGCCGGATCGGGTGCTCGAGGTTGGCGCGCAGGTGCTGGAGCCAGCGGGCGGCTTCGGCTCCGTCGGTCACACGATGGTCGGCGGACAGCGTGACCTTCATCCGCCAGCCGGGCACGAGGCGCCCGGCTTCGACAACCGGAACCTGGCGCACCGCGCCGACGGCCAGGATCGCCGCCTCCGGTGGGTTGATGATGGCGCTGAACTCATCGACGTCGTACATCCCGAGGTTGGAGACGGTGAACGTCGAGCCCTCGATGTCTTCCGGCCGGACGCGGCCGCTGCGGGCGCGCTCGACGAGTTGCCGCAGCTCGGCCGAGATGGCGGGCACCGTCTTGGTATCGGCGTCGCGCACGACGACCGTCAGCAGGCCGCCCTCGACGGCGACGGCCGTACCGATGTTGATCGCGGCGTGGCGCACCAGGCGTTCGCCATCGAGCGAAGCGTTGAGGGCCGGGAAGGCACGCAGGGCGAGGGCGCAGCCCCGCACCAAGAAGTCTTGGAACGAGAGCCGTTCCGTTTCGGGCACGGCAGCATTGGCCTCGGCGCGCAGCTGGACGAGCTGGGCCGCGTCGAGATCGGCGGTCAGGTAGAAGTGGGGGACCTGTTGTTTGGCCGCCGTCATCCGCCGCCCGATGGCCTGGCGCAGCCGGCTGGGTTCGAGAACCTGATCGGCGGCGGGCCGCGCCGGGACCGCCGCGGGCCGCCGCCCGGCGGCGCCGGCCGCGGCGGCCTGGATGTCGCGGGCGACAACTCGCCCGCCGGGTCCGGTCCCGCTCACGGCGCGCAGGTCGATGCCGTGCTCGCGGGCCATCCGACGCGCGACGGGCGAGGCGCGCACTCCCGCCGGCAGGCGGCCGCCTTCGGGCGGAGGCGCGGCGGGAGCGGGGATCGCCGGAGCGGGTGCGAGCGACGGCGCGGCGCCCGGCACGGGTGAGACATCGGGCGCCGCCACGTCGAGAGCGTCGATCGGTTCGTCGGCCGTGCCGAGAATGGCGATCGGCGTCCCGATCGGGACGGCAACGCCTTCGCCGACGAGCAACTTGCGGACGATGCCCGACTCGCTGGCCTCGACTTCGACGGTCGCCTTGTCGGTCTCGATCTCGGCCAGCACGTCGCCCTTGTTCACCGCCTCTCCGACGGCGCGCACCCAGCGCACCAGGGTGCCTTCGGCCATGTCGAAACCGAGCTTGGGCATGGAGATGATTGTCGCCATCACAACACCCCGCGCACGGCGGCGATGACGTCCGCTGTCTGCGGCAGGGCCTCCTGTTCCAGTTCCCGATTGTACGGCAGCGGCACTTCCTCCTGCGCCACGCGCGCCACCGGGGCGTCGAGGAAGTCGAAGGCCTGTTCGTGGATGCGGGCCGCCACTTCCGCGCCGACCCCGTACGAGCGCCATCCCTCTTCGACGACCACCGCCCGGTTCGTCCGCCGCACGGAATCGAGCGCCGGGCCGATGTCGAGCGGCCGCAGCGAGCGCAAGTCGACGATCTCGACTTCGATGCCGTCGCGTGCGAGTTGTTCCGCCGCCTGGAGCGAGACCTGGAGCATCTTCGAGTAGGTGACGAGCGTCACGTCGCGGCCGGGGCGCTGGACTTTGGCGACCCCGATCGGCTCGAGCACCTCGCCCTCCGGCACCTCGCCGCGGGCCTGGTAAAGGGTGGCGTGCTCGATGAACAGCACCGGATCGTCCGAGCGGATGGCGCTCTTGAGCAGGCCCTTGGCGTCGTGGGGGGTGGCTGGGGCAACGACCTTCAGCCCGGGGAAGTGCGCGAACACCGCATCCGGCGTCTGGGAGTGCGTGGCGCCGAGCTGGCGACCGCCGCCGCCGACGGCGCGGATCACGACCGGCACGGTGAACTGCCCGCCGAACATGCTGCGCAACTTGGCGGTGTGGTTGATGATCTGATCCATCGCCAGGAAGGCGAAGTTGATCGTCATCAGTTCCGCCACCGGGCGCAGCCCGGCCATCGCCGCGCCATTGGCGGCGCCGACGATCACGCCTTCGGCGATCGGCGTGTCGAGGACGCGTTCGGGTCCGAAGTGGTCGTAGAAGCCCTTGGTGACGGCGTACGTGCCGCCCCACACGCCGACTTCCTCGCCGAGGATGATGACGCGCTCGTCGCGCTCCATCTCCTCCCACAGCGCCTGCGAGATCGCCTCGCGCATCGTCAGGGTCGGCATGGCGTCAGGAGCGCCCGGGGAGAGGCGCCGCCGGCTCGACGTAGATGTCGCGATACAACTCTTCGGGCGCCGGCGCCGGGCTGGACTCGGCGAAGCGCACGGCGTCCTCGAGTTCTTCCTCGACCCGCTGCTCGACCGCGTCGAGTTCGGCGGCCGTGGCCCGCCGCCCCTCGGTCAGCCGGCGGCGGTAGATCCCGATCGGGTCGTTCTCCTGCCACTTGCGGACCTCGTCGCTGGTGCGATAGCGCTCGGGATCGCCCATCGAGTGGCCGCGGAAGCGATACGTCACGACCTCGAGCAGGAACGGCCCGTGGCCGCGCACGGCGGCCAGTGCCCGCTCGCCGGCCTGGCGCACGCTGAGGACGTCCATGCCCTCGACGCGGTCGTTGGGCATGTTGTAGCCTTCCGCCTTCTGGCGGATCTCGGAGACGGCCGAGGCGCGTTCGACGGCCGTGCCCATCCCGTACAGGTTGTTCTCGCACACCCACAGCACGGGCAGACGCCACAGCATCGACAGGTTCAGCGCTTCGTGGAAGTACCCGATATTCGTGGCGCCGTCGCCGAAGAAGCAGATCGTGACCGCGTCGAGCCCGCGGTACTTGTCGGCCAGGGCCATGCCGGCCGCCAGCGGCAGATGCGCGCCGACAATCGCGTGACCGCCCCAGAAGTTGCGCTTCACGTCGGCCAGATGCATCGAGCCGCCCTTGCCCTTGGACGTCCCGGTCACCTTGCCGAGGAGCTCGGCCATCACAGCCCGCGCCGGGACCCCACACGAGATGGCGGTGCCGTGGTCGCGATAGGCGGTGATGACGCGGTCCTCCGGCCGACGCACCGAGAGGATGCCGGTACCGACGGCTTCCTGACCGATATACAGATGCAGGAAGCCGCCGATCTTGCCCTCCTGGTACAGGGCCGCCGCGCGTTCCTCCAGCCTCCGCACCAGCACCATCTCGTGGTACATGCGGAGGAGTTCGTCCTGATCGAGTTGACCGAGAAGGTCGGGCATCCCTCACCACCCCTTGTCTAACACCCACTCGCCGCGGGGGAGGCGAGGGCACCAGAACGCCCCGGAGACCGGGGCCGCAACATTATATCAAGCACGGGTGGAGGTCGCTTCGCTAGCCGCCGGGAACGCCGACGGCCAGGACGTCGAACTCCGTCTGCCTCAGATCGAGGCCGCGGGCGATCGGTATGGCGACGGTCAGAACGAGCGAGGCACCATCGGCCAGTGACGTGTCGCCGGCGGTCAGCCCGGCGCCGAGGAGTTCGCCATCGCTCCCGCGCAACGCGACGATGACGGAAGGTCGGTCGACGAGTCCGGCGGCGATCCCTTCGACCCGAATCCGAAGGAGCAGCGTGCTGCCGACGGCCTCGTACCCGACGACTTCGAGGGGCAGAGAGACCGCGCTCGCGGAGGCGGGGCGGCTCGCGGTGAAGATCTGCCAGGCGAGGTCCGCCGGAGCCGGGGCGCCGTCGCGTTCGACGCTTGTCCGAGGGAGCCGCAGCGCGAGGGGAAGCCGGGCGCCGGGGGCGAGCGGAGTCGGGAGTTCGAGTGCCGCTGCCGCCATCCAGGCCTCACCGAGGGAGGCCACAGCCGTGACCTGGGCCCATACCGGCTGCGGAGAGTCGTTTCGCACGAAGAGGGAGACGAACGGGTTCCCCTGGTCGTCCTCGTGCGCGCTGACGGTTTCGACCTGGAGGAGCGCGGCCGGCTGCTCGGCGGGACGCGCGATGACGAAGGCCTGCCAGGTGGCGCCGTTCGCCAATCGCGGCGCCCGCGCCAGGAATGGCGCCGATTCGCGTGGCGCCAGGAAGGCCACCGCCGGGATGGCGGAGACGACGGCAGTGGCGCGTCCGGATTCGTCCCGGCCGAGCAGCCGGACGGATTCGATTGCCGCGCCGCCGCCCGAATCCGCGAGCCGCCCCAGGAGGATCGTCGCTCCTTCGGCGTCGAGGAAGGAGCGCAGGACCGAGGCGCGCACCAGCGAGGATGCCGCCGCCGGCCCGGGATTGCCGACGAGCCGCACTTCGACCGCGCGCGGAGCGCGGGAAGGGCGGAACGGTTCCTCGAACGGCCAGGCGGCCCCGGCCGGCAGCGGATCGGCGGCGATGTCGACCGTCTGCCGGCCGATTTCGGCGCCCGAGGCATCGCGCAGGACGACGAGCAGTTGCGGCGCGGCGAGGTTCTGGTCGGATGGTGCGTGCGCCAACCCCACCACGAGCCACTCGCCGACGGTGCGTCCTTCGGCGAGGTGTGCTTCGGCCCGCGCTGCGAACGCCGGTGTGGCGCTGGCCCCGGCGGTCGGCGCGACGGCGACGGTCTCGCGCGGCGCCGCGGGTGTGCACGCGGCGAGCAGCAGGCACGCGAGGGCGAGCGGCCTCGCGCGTTCGGCGCGGACGAGGCAGGGGGAGGTCAAGAGACGGGCGCCGGTCGCGGCGCGCTCCTGGCACACATCGTGCCGGCGTCGTCGGGAGGGCTCAGTAGACGGGCAGCGACGGATCGACCTGGCGCGCCCAGGCGTTGATGCCGCCGCGCAGGTTCTTGATCTTGCGGAACCCGGCGCCGGCCATCAGCTCGACGGCGCGCGCCGAGCGGCTGCCGCTCTTGCAGAAGAAGACGATCTCCTCGGCGCTGTCGAGCTCGTGCATGCGCGCCGCCAGCGAGCCGAGCGGAATCAGCTCGGCGCCGGGCAGGCGCGAGATCTCGAGTTCGTGCGGCTCGCGCACGTCGACCAGGCGTACCCGCTCGCCGCGCGCCAGCCGCTCGTGCAGCTGCGCCGGCTCGATCTCCCACGCGGCGGCCAGGCGATCCGCTTCGCGGTCGTGCCCCGGGACGCCGCAGAACGCCTCGTAGTCGATCAGCGCCGTGACCTCCGGCAGCGGCGAGCACACCTTGCAGGCCGGGTTCTTGCGCAGGCGCACGCGATCGAAGGTCATCGCCAGCGCGTCGAAGAGCAACAGCGTGCCGATCAGCGGCTCGCCGATCCCCAGCAGGACCTTGAGCGCCTCCGTCGCCTGGAGGGCGCCGATCGTGCCGGGGAGCACGCCGAAGACGCCGCCTTCGGCGCACGACGGGACGAGGCCGGGGGGCGGCGGCTCGGGGAACAGGCAGCGGTAGCACGGCCCGCGGTCGGCCCAGAAGACGCTGACCTGCCCCTCGAAGCGGAAGATCGACCCGTAGACGTTCGGGCGATGGGTCAGGACGCACAGGTCGTTGACCAGGTAGCGCGTCGGGAAGTTGTCGGTGCCGTCGAGGATCAGGTCGTAGCCCTGGGCGATGCGCATCGCGCTCTCGGAGGTGAACGGCTCGTCGTAGATGTCCACCCGGATCGACGGGTTGATGTCGAGCAGACGGCGGCGCGCCGACTCGACCTTGCGCTCGCCGAGCGACGACGTCCCATGGACGATCTGGCGCTGGAGGTTGGTGAAATCGACGACATCGTAGTCGACCAGCCCGAGCCGGCCGACGCCGGCCGCCGCCAGGTACATGCCGGCCGGCGAGCCCAGGCCGCCGGTGCCGATCAGGAGTACCGAGGCCGACTTCAACCGTCGCTGCCCGGCGAGGCCGACCTCGGGCATGAGCAGATGGCGGGAATAGCGCAGGATCTCCTCGTGGGAGAGCACGGCGCCGTCGGACGAGATCAGGGGTTGCATGCGTTCGACCCTCGCCCTCATCGCCCGCGGACGGGCTCGGGGGACGTCGATTGTAGCCCGCGCGGCGCCACACCGATCGCGGCCAGCTGGGCGAGCAGTTCGCGCTCGCGCACCGGCCCGTGGTTCACGCGCCGCGGCCGACCTCGGGCGTCGATCAGGAAAGTCGTCGGCACGGCGAGCACGCCCCAGGCGTCGGCCAGCCTGGGCTGGGCGCTGGCGTCGATGGCGAGAATCTGAAGAGCGCCGTCGAAGGTCTGCCGGAGCCGCTCGAGTTCCGGCTTCTGCACCGCCTCACATGGCAGGCAGCCCGGCGAGGTGAAATACAGGATCGCCGGCCGGCCCGGCCGGTAGCCGACCGCCTCGACGCTGCCGGGATCCCGGGCACGGAGCCAGCGCCGGGAGAGGAGTCTCCAGGCGGCGAGGGAGACGGTGGCAACGAGCAGGACGACGAGGATTCGCTCGAGCACGTCAGCCCGCCGGACGCCGGCCCGGCCGGGTTCCGGGCGGGGGCGATTTCGAGAACCCGGGGAGGTGCAGCCGCGCCAGCCAGTAGTAGAGGGCGCAGCCTACGCACACGCCAACGAACAGGTTGAGCGCTGCCAGGGCGACGACGACTGCCGACAGGATCCACCCGATTGTCGCCGCGCCAGCGGCGAAGGCGACGGCGGATGCCGTCAGGACGATCCCGCCCACGAACTGCGCGAAGCGGTGCGGCTCGGGGTGGTCGGAGAGCACGTCCGGACGGAGAAGCGATGCGTTGCGCAAGGCCGCATACACCGCGGCAAAGGCCGTCGACCGGCGCGCGCTGCCGCGAAGCATCAGTAGCCCGACGAGCAGGACGAGCCATGGCGCGTCGGCGACGTAAGCCCCGATGAGCGACCCGATGATCACCGCCTGATTCGTCCGCAACGCGGCGTGATCGACCCTGGAGAGAGGGCCCGGCTCGCCGCCGCCGGCGATGCTCGGCACGATCATCAGCCGATCGGTCGGCGAGACGGGCGTGGCCTCGCCCTGGAGGCCGCGGATGTCCTGGTCGTTGACGAAGACGTTGACGTACGATCGCAGCCGACCGTCGCCGTCGAACAGGTGCGGGCGCAGCGCTGGGAAGCGGGCCGCCAGGTGTTCGAGCGCGGCGGCGACGGTGTCGCCGCCGGCCGAGACCTCCTTCTGGTTCTCGGCGTACGGCCGGAGCGGAGTCGGGATGCGAACGACGGTCATCGGGTCACCTCGTCGGAGATCACCAGCGATTCCTCGTCGAAGCGGAGGCGGTCGTCGGCGAGCCGCCAGGCGCGCGTCTCGACGGCCGATCCTCCGTCCACGCGAGTGATGAGATAGGTGTAGAAGGGCAGGCCCTGCTCGAGGTCGAAGGTCGACGGGCGCGGCGGATGATCGGGGTGCGAGTGGAAGATCCCGATGACGGTCAGCCCGTCGCGGTTGGCTTCGTCTTCGGCCCGCATCAGGTCGCGCGGGTCGATGGTGTAGCGGCGGACGCGGTCGCTGCCCTCCCAGCGGTTGTCGACCGGCAGGGCGCGCACGACGCGGCGCTTGTCGGCGCCGTCGGCCGTGCCGAGCAGCAGACCGGCGGCCTCCTCAGGGTAGGCACGCTCGAGGTGCCGGCGGATCGCCTCCGCCAGGTCGGCGGGCAGGAAGAGCGTCATGATCGGCTCCAGAAGTCCTGGGTCAGATACTTCAGGCCCGAGTCGGGGAACAGGACGACGATCACGGCGGAGTCGAGGCGGGAGGTGAGGCGCAGCGCGGCGACGGCTGCGGCGGCCGCCGAAACGCCGACCAGCAACCCCTCGTCGCGCGCCAGGCGCCGCGCCATGGCGTAGGCGTCTTCGGTTTCCACGGCGATCGTCTCGTCGACGACCGTTGGATCGAAGATCGGAGGGACCGGACTCGTCTCCAGATGCTTGAGCCCTTCCAGTCCGTGGAGCGGAGTCGCCGGCTGCACACCGACGAGGCGCACCGCCGTCGCGGACCGGCGGAGGAACCGGCCGGTGCCGGTCAGGGTGCCGGTCGTCCCGAGCCCGGCGACGAAGTGCGTCAGCCGGCCCTCCGTCTGGGCGAGCACCTCCGGGCCGGTGGTGTCGAAGTGCGCCCTCCAGTTGGCGGGATGCGAATACTGGTCGGCATAGAAGAAGCGCCGGGGCTCGTCCGCCGCCATCTGCGCCGCGACCAGGCGCGCTCCGTCGGAGCCCTCGGTCGGATCGGTCAGCGTCAGTTGCGCGCCGAGGGCGCGCAGGACGGCGATGCGCTCCGGGCTGGCGTTGGCGGGCAGCGCGAGATGGACGGGAACGCCGAGCGCGGCGGCGAACGTGGCGTAGGCGATTCCCATGTTGCCGGACGTCGAGTCGAGAAGGACGCGGCCGTCGGCCAGACTGCCTTCCTCGATCGCCTGGCGCAGGATGGCGGCCGCCGCGCGGTCCTTGACCGATCCCGAAGGGTTGGCCCACTCGCACTTGGCCCACACCTCGACCGCCGGACTCGCGGCGTCGACGACGCGTCGGAGTCGAACCAGCGGTGTGTTCCCGACAGGCGGGATGGGCGCCGGCGAAAGCGTGAGGCTATCGGTTCGGGCAGGTGCGGTGGTCGTCATCGATCCTCGAAACGAAACACGGCCAGCGAACGGGGGACACACGTCCCGCGTCCGCACGGGTCGAGCCCAATCCGTGCGGGAGCGGGGCGATTCCCGTCGGCTGGCCGCGGTGGCCGAGGCCTGGCCCGATGGCGCGCCGCTCCCGCTACATACAGGAGCAAAGGGTTGCCAACATCCCTCCCCGAATTTCTATGATAATCTTTGTCAATATTATCACACACGGCCGAACGCTGTCAAGGAGACCGTGGCTGGCACGTCCCTTGCCGGGAGAGATGACTGCTTTCCTGTCGTCACGGGTCGGGCCGGTTGATATAATCTCGGAACCAAGGAGGCATCTCACCTGATGCCCATAGGTCGAGCCCCGGATGTGGGGGATCTCGACGGCGCGCCCCTTGCCAGGGGCGTGCTTCGCCATATGGGGGTGGTCGTCGGCGCGGCCGTGCTGTTCGCGACGGCGTTCACCGCGTGGACTCCGGCCAGTCTGTCTCCCGGCGAATTCGTCGAGCAGCTGATCGAGGCCGCTTCGGCGCGCCCGCGTCCGGTCGAACCTTCCGTCGGAGGCGAGATTCTCCCGGCGGCGAGCGGCGTGCGCATCGGGATCGTGGCCGGTCACTCCGGGCCGCATCCTGACTCGGGCTACGTCGATCCCGGCGCCGTGTGCGAAGACGGGCTGACCGAACTCGAAGTCAACCAGAACATCGCCAACCTGGTGGTGCGATCGCTCCAGGCGGCGGGGTACAACGCCGAAGTCCTGGAGGAGTGGGACCCGCGCCTGACCGGATACCGCGCCGTGGCTCTGGTTTCGGTGCACGCCGACTCCTGCCTGGTCGTCAATGCCGACGCCACCGGATTCAAGGTGTCGGCGGCGCTCGACACGGCGGTCCCGGATCGGGCGCAGAGGCTGGCGGCGTGCCTGGCGGACCGCTACGCGCGCGCCACCGGGCTGCGATTCCACCCCGGCAGCATCACGCTCGACATGACCGAGTACCACACTTTCTACGAGATCCACAGCGACACGCCGGCGGCGATCATCGAGACCGGCTTCCTCTACCTCGATCGCGAGTTCCTGACGCGGCAGCCGGAGAAGGCGGCCCAGGGGATCGCCGAGGGCGTGCTGTGCTACGTCAACAACGAGCCGGCCGTCCTGCCGGAGGGGGCGCCGTGACGGCGCCTCGATCCTCGGGCGAGGCCGCCGCCCGGCAGCTCGCGGGCGCGATCGAGGCCGCCAGGGCGGCGCTGGCGCGCGGCCACAAGGTCGAGGCGCGGCGGCAGGCGCGCCGCGCCGTGCGGCTCGACCCGCGCAGCGAGGCGGCGTGGTTGATGCTGGCGGCGGTCTCGGACCCGCGGCCGGCGCTGGCGTACGCCGCCCGGGCGCTCGACCTTAACCCGCGCAGCGGCCCGGCGCGGCGCGCCATCCGCTGGGCCGTGCGGCAACTTCCCCCGCGCGAACGCCCGGAGGCGCTGCGCGAAATTCGCCTGCCGGCGTCGCTCGCCGTACGGCTCGTGCCCCTCGAGGCGCTGACGGCGCGGCGATGGTTGTCGACGCGCGTCGCCGTCCCGGCCCTGACTCTGGTGGCCGCCGTCGGGCTGTGGGCGGGGAGCCCGCCTGCAGACGCGCGCCCGTCGCAGCAGGACCTGACTCCGGTGGCCAAGGCCAGCTTCACGCCGACGCCGACCGATACGCCGACCCCGACTCCGACGCCCACTCCCACGCCGACCCCCACCGCGACGCCGACGCCGACCGAGACCCTCACGCCGACGGCGCGGCCCGACGTCTCGTGGACCTATTCCGAGAACCCGGCCGAGCTGGCCAACGAAGGGCGCTGGATCGACGTCGACCTGAGCGAACAAATGGTCACGGCGTACGAAGGGGCAGAGCCGGTGCGCAGCTTCATTGTCTCGACGGGGACGCGCTCCCACCCGACGGTCACCGGGCAGTTCCGCATCTATGTCCAGTACCGGGCGGCGCCCATGTCCGGGCCCGGCTACTACCTGCCGGGAGTCCCGTACATCCAGTACTTCTATTCGGGCTACGCGCTGCATGGTACCTACTGGCACAACAACTTCGGTACGCCGATGAGCCATGGCTGCGTCAACCTGCGCACGTCGGACGCCGAGTGGTTGTACGACTTCGCCTCGGTCGGGACGCTGGTCAATGTCCATCCGTGACGAGTCGCTGAACGACGTCCCGCTGGAACTGCCGCCGCGGCTGTCGCGGCGGGAGTTCCTGCGCCTCTCGGGGTTCGGCATCCTGGGGCTCGGGCTGCCGGTGCGGTGGGCGGGCTCGGCGCTCCAGGCCTCCGCCGGCCAACTCGGCCGGATTCTGCTCGACCGGGCGGAGGTCTACCGCGAGCCGAGCTTCTCGTCGCGCCATATCATGGGCATCCGCCGCGACGAGGTCTACACCATTCTGTCGGCGGCGATCGGCGATCCGTTCCCCGAACCGAACCGGGTGTGGTACGAGCTCGACCGTCTGGGCTTCGTCCACTCCTCGGGCGTCCAGCCGGTGCGGGCCGAGCTCCAGCGCCCGGCGCGTCGCATCCCCTACCGCGGGGCGCTGGCCGAGGTCACGCTGCCGTTCGTCGAGGCCTACTGGGAGCCGAGCAAGAAGGCCAAGCACGCCTACCGCTTCTACTACGCCTCGACTCACTGGGTGAACGGTCTCACGTGGGACAAGAAGGACCGCGCCTGGTACCGGATCTACGACGACCGGATCGCCCGGCACTATTACGTCATGGCCGAAGGACTGCGGATCGTCCCGCTCTCGGAACTCACGCCCCTGTCGCACGACGTCCCGCTGACGGAGAAGTGGATCGAAGTCAGCCTGTCGGGGCAGTGGGTCAAATGCTACGAGGCCGGGACGGTCGTCTTCACCGCCCAGGTCTCGACCGGGACGGAGTTCGAGCACGGTGCGTACTGGACGCCGCCCGGGGCCTACACCACCTTCCGCAAGCGCGGTTCGCGCCACATGGCCGCCGGCAACCTCGCCACCGGCTATGACCTCCCCGGCGTCCCCTGGGTGTCGTACATCACGCCGGAAGGGATCTCGTTCCACGGAACCTACTGGCACAACGATTTTGGCACGCCGCGCAGCCACGGCTGCATCAACCTCACCCCGGCCGCCGCCAAGTGGGTCTACCGCTGGACTCACCCGGTGGTGCCGGGCGACCTCGACGAGCTGTGGACCGAGGGTGGCACGTCGGTCCGCGTCGTCCTTTAGCCTCGCGTTCCGGAGGTTGGAGGGGGCATCGCAGCCCCACCCCTGCGCCTTCCCCAGCGGGCGCAAGCCCTCTCCGCCCGTCGGTCCTGCGCCCTGCGTTATGATTCGCCGCAAGACACATGGCCCGCCACGCTCTCTTCGCCGGATTGGTGGTTGACGAGAACGACCGGTCGGTCCCGGTGGTCAGGATCGGGGACGAGGCGTTCTACGTCATCGACGACGCCGGTTTCCACCGCCATGTCGACAGCGAGTACGTCGACCGCCAGGTGCTGGACCACCTGCGGCGGAACATCGAGGGCCACGAGGAGATCATCAGCCGCGGCACGATGGAGATCCTCGGCCAGGACGACATCTTCACCAAGGCGACCATCGAGGCCTCGCTGCGCAACCTGGAAGCGCAGTTCGAGCAGCTGATCGCCCGCGGCCTGCCGGAGGAGGCCCGGGCCTGGCTGGGGATGATGGGCTTCCGGGTCACGGTCGACGTCCACGGCGATGTGCTCAAGGTGGAGGAGCCGCAGGGCGCTGACGACGGCGACCGTTAACGAACCGCTCACGGACCGGTGCTAGAATTCGGCCGAGGTGCAGCGGTGACCCTGTCCGAGCACATCCTCGACGTCGACGAGGCGAGTTTCGCCCGCGAGGTCGTCCAGCGGTCGTTCGAGGTCCCGGTCGTCGTCGATTTCTGGGCGCCGTGGTGCGGGCCGTGCCGGCTGCTGACGCCGATCCTGGAGCGGGCGGCGATCGAGGCCGGCGGCGCGTTCCGCCTGGCGCGGGTTAATGTCGACGACAACCCGAACCTGGCGGTGCGCTTCGGCGTGGGGGGGATCCCGGCGGTCAAGGCGTTTCGCCAGGGCGAAGTCGTCAGCGAGTTCGTCGGGGCGCAACCCGAGCCTGTCGTGCGCCGCTTCCTCGAGCGGGTGGCGCCGAAGGAGGCCGACGCTGCGCTGGAGAAGGCGCAGGGCCTGCTGGCGACCCGCCACTGGCCGGAGGCCGAGGCGGCCTTCCGCGAGATCCTGAATCGGGACGAGATCCACCCGGCCGCCAGCCTGGGGCTGTTGCACGCGCTGCTCATGCAGGGGCGCGGCCAGGAGGCGAAGCGGGTGCTGGCGGAGTTCCCGCCCAGCACCGAGTGGGCGCGGGCCGAGAAGCTGCGCGCCCTGGCCGAGTTGTTGGCCGAGGCCGAGGCCGGTCGGCCCGGGGACTCGTCCGATCTGCTTGCCGTGCAGATTCTCCAGGCCGGTCGGTTGATCGCGCGGGGCAACCTCGAAGCGGCGATGGACGGCCTGCTGGAGGTCGTGCGGGCCGACAAGAACTACCGCCAGGGGCTGGCGCGGCAGGCGCTCTTGGGGTTGTTCGCCCTGCTGGGCGACGACGACCCCCTCACCCGTTCGTACCGCGACGAGCTGGCTTCGATCCTCTTCTAGTCTCGCGTTCCGGAGGTTCGCGAATGCAGGGCGCCCTTTGCCGCCCCCATCGCGGACCCTCGCCGGCCGGGAGCAAGTCCTCGTCGAAGGGGAGGCTCGCCGGAGGGGAGAGATTCTTCATGAGAGGCGGGGGGCCCTTGGCCCCCCGCCTCTCCCCTAAGAAACGCCACCGCTTCCCCTGCACGACCCATTGATCCGGGGGGCGCTGGCTCCTGGTGGGGGCAAGGAGTGAGGCCGCCGCCCTTGCCGCAGGTGGGCTGAGTCGCTCAAGAGATCTCCAGCAGGCGACACTCAGTGAAGCACCGACCGACCCGGTTGGCGAAGCAAGACGGGTCGTGTGTCTTCTACTTCGGCGTCATCCCGCCCAGCGCCAGTGTCCCCCACGTCGTCGGATTGAGCAACTTGCGCGTCGAGACGCTCGAGACCATCGAGTGCTGCGCCGCGACGCCGACGGCGTCGTTGTCGGAGACCGACAGGGCGAACCCGTAGCGGGCGCCCTCGACGGGGTTGATCGAAAAGACGGCCCACGGGATGCGGGCTTCGAGATCGTAGCCGCCCGACGTGAGCCTGCCGGCGACGGTCGAAGTCGAGAGCGAACCGCGCAGCGCCTGCGGGTACCAGCGGTAGGCCGACGGCCCGAGGCTGCCGAAGTTGCCCGCCGAAAGCCCGAGCTGGTGATCGTCGGACGAGATCGAGGCTGTGTGGTAGTCGCCGGCCAGGTCGGCGTCTAGCTGGACCTCGACCTCATCGCCCATCCAGATGTCGTCGCCCGAGGCCACCTGCACGTACTTGTCATCGGTGACACGCACGGCGAGGTACAGGTAGGCTGCGTCCCAACCCAGGGCGAACTTGGCCGAGACGTCGCCGGCGCCGGTCCAGCGGCTCGAGCCGTAGACGATCCGATCGGAGGCGTACGGCAGGGAGGCCCATTCGGCCAGATCGCCGTCGATCGTCGGAGCGCTCGCCAGGTGGAGCGCCTCGAGGACCGAGCCGTTGGGACGCGAGCTCAGGGAGCCGAGCGTTGCCGTCGGCGGCGCGACGACGGGTGTGACGACCGTCGCGGCGACCGTCGGCGGCGGGGTGGGACTCGGCACGTCGACGGCCGGAGCCGTGGGCGTGGGGGCGAAGACTGCCGTCAGTGTCTCGTTGGGCGTCGGGAAGACGAAGGGAGTCGGCGGCGCGGCGCCGGGCAGGTCGCAGGCGACGGCGGCGGCGAGCACGGCCGCCAGGGGGAGAAGCCAGGGTCGCGGGCGCATGATTGCCTCCACGAGCGGACGCTCGAGACGCCGGCGCGCCGCCCTCGGTTCGGTCATGGCGTGCCGCGGACGCGGCACGGCTGGTGGGGCGGGTGGGAGTCGAACCCACACGAGGTCGCCCTCGGAGGATTTTAAGTCCTCGGCGTCTGCCGATTCCGCCACCGCCCCGTGGGGACATTGTAAACCGGTGGCCGAGACAAAGCCGTCTTGCAAGGCATGACGGTCGCCCAGTCCCTACGACGGGCAGACGGCGTCGAACGTCAAGTGCTCCGGAGGGAGGGGGATGTCGTCGGTCGGCAGGGATCGGTCGAGCCAGATCCAGGCGTCCATGTCGCCGTCGCGCAGCGTGCGCAGCCGGGCTCCCTGCACGGCGTACGTCCAATCGCCGTTCGCCTCCCGGTTGAAGTAGGCCCAGTAGGAGCATGCTCCGCCGCCGCGGCACCGGCACAGGCAATCCTCGGCGGGGAAGGCGCAGCCCTCGCCGTCGACCGAGCACACCAGCGTCCCGAGCGGGTTGCCTTCATCGAAGGCCACGGCCAGGCCCGAGCGGCGCAACAACTCGTCGCCGCGGATCGTCTCGCCCTCGAATCGCACGCAGGCCTGCTCGAACGAGCCGTCGCCGTGAACGACGACCAGCGCCGCGCGGCCGGTGCCGGACGACGGCGTCGGCAAGGCGCACGCCGCGAGCATCAGGAAGACGAACGCCGCGCGGGCGGCCCGGACACGAGGCATGGGGGATACACATTCTACTCTGCGCGCCGCGACGGTCGGGCGAGGCCGCATGCTATAATGCGCGCCAAAGGGCGCCCCTGGATGTTCAAGAATCTGCGTAAGGTCTTCGGCGGCGACGAGATCGGCCGTACGCTCGAGCGTTGCGCCGACCGCGTGGCGGCGATCAACGCCCTCGAGCCGAGCCTCCGGCAGCTGAGCGACGAGGAGCTGCGCCGTCGCACCGACGTGTTTCGTCGTCGCCTGGCCGACGGGGAGACGCTCGACGACCTGCTGGTCGAGGCCTTCGCCGTCGTGCGCGAAGCCTCGCTGCGCACGATCGGGCTGCGCCCGTTCGACGTCCAGCTCGTGGGCGGGATCCTGCTGCACGAAGGCAAGATCGCCGAGATGCGCACCGGCGAGGGCAAGACGCTCGTCGCCACCTTGCCGATCTACCTGAATGCCCTGGAGGGCAAGGGCGTCCACCTGGTGACGGTCAACGACTACCTGGCGCGTCGTGACGCGCGCTGGATGGGGCCGGTCTTCCACGCCCTCGGCCTGACGGTCGGCGTCCTCCAGGAAGCGGCCCGCACCGAGAACGGCCGCAAGGCGTTCGTCTTCGACCCGGAGCGCGAGTCGGCGCAGGAGGACGTCCATCGGCTGCGGCTGGTCGACCGGGCGGAGGCCTACGCCGCCGACGTCACCTACGGCACGAACAACGAATTCGGCTTCGACTACCTGCGCGACAACATGGCGCAGAGTCTCGAGGCGCGCGTCCAGCGCGGGTATCACTATGCCATCCTCGACGAAGTCGACAACATCCTGATCGACGAGGCGCGCACGCCGCTGATCATCTCCGGGCCGTCGCACGAGGACCCCGAGATGTACGAGCGCGTGGCGCGCGTCGTCAAGGAGCTGACGGCCGAGGACTACGAGGTCAGCGAGCGCGACCGCTTGGTGGCGCTGACCGAGGTCGGCGAGGAGCACGTCGAGCGGCTGCTCGGGGTGCGCCTGCGCGACCCCGAGCGGCCGGAGGACATCACCCCCGAGCAGGCGCGCCTTTTGGGTTTCGTCGAGCAGGCGCTGCGCGCCGAGCACCTCTTCAAGCGCAACAAAGACTACGTCGTGCAGGGCGGGCGGGTGATCATCGTCGACGAATTCACCGGCCGCCTGATGCACGGGCGGCGCTGGTCGGACGGGCTGCATCAGGCGGTCGAGGCCAAGGAGGGCGTCCGGGTCCGCCCGGACAACGTCACCTACGCCACGATCACGCTGCAGAACTACTTCCGAAAATACGCCAAGCTGGCCGGCATGACCGGCACGGCCGTGACCGAGGCCGAGGAATTCCACAAGATCTACAACGTCGAAGTCGTCCCCCTGCCGACCAACCTGGAATACATCGCCCGCCAGGAAAACTCGGACCTGATCGAGGCGACCTACGAGGAGGATGGGCAGAAGTACGGCTACTTCGCGCGCCGCGGCGACCCGGAGCGCAGGCCCGTCTTCTGGCGACGCAAGGACCTCCCCGACCTGGTCTATCGCACCGAGGAGGCCAAGCTGCGCGCCGTGACGCTCGAGATCCTGCGGCGTCATGTGCGCGGCCAGCCGCTGCTCGTCGGGACGACGTCGGTCGAACTTTCGGAGCGGCTGTCGCAGCGGCTGCGGGGCTCGGCGCTCCAGGATCTGGCGATGATCGAGATCCTGCGCGACGCCTACCTCGAAGCCCACAACCTGCCGAACGACGGCACGCGGGTCGAGGCCCTTCAGCCGCTGCACACCCCGCTGCCGCAGATCACGCCGGCGCTGCTTCGCCCGCTGGCTCGCGAGCTCGACCTGACGCTCAACCCGACCCGCCCCGAGAACCTCGACCGGCTGCTCCGCCTGCTCGGCCTGGAGCCGGAGCACAAGCCGGCGCTCGAGGCGGCGCTGAACGGCGGAATCCGGCACAACGTGCTCAATGCCAAGAAGCACGACGAGGAGTCGGCAATCATCGCCGGCGCCGGCGGCCTGGGCGCGGTGACGATCGCCACCAACATGGCCGGCCGCGGCGTCGACATCAAGCTCGGCGGCGAAGTCGCCGAAGAGGTCCTGAGCGCGGTCAACCGCGTCCTGCGGCGGGCGGGGATCGACGATCCGGAATCGCTGACCGTCGCCGAGCGCGCCGAGGCCGTGCGCAAGCTGCCCCCGGGGGCGGCCGGCATCTACGCCGCCGAAGTCGATCTGTTCCTGAAGTTCGTCGAGGACGAAGAGCGCGTGCGGCAGGTGGGGGGCCTGCACGTCATCGGCTCGGTGCGCCACGAGGCGCGCCGCATCGACAACCAGCTGCGCGGCCGCGCCGCCCGCCAGGGCGACCCGGGCTCGTCGCAGTTCTTCCTCTCGCTGGAGGACGAGCTGATGCGCCTGTTCGGCGGGGCGCGCGTCTCCGGCCTGATGCAGCTCCTCAAGATCGACGACAGCGTACCGATCGCCGCTTCGATGGTCAACCGGACGATCGAGGAGACCCAGCGCCGAGTCGAAGGCGCCAACTTCGACACGCGCAAACATCTGCTGGAGTACGACGATGTGCTGAATCAGCAGCGCGAGGCGTTCTACGGCCAACGCAACCGCGTCTTCGCCAAGGACGACCTGCGCCAGGACGTCGAGGCGATGCTCTCGGCCGAGGTGCGCCGCCACGTCGAGCTGGCGGCGGGGAATCCTTCCGAGGCGTGGAAGCTGCTGGCGTGGCTGGAGGAAACCCAGCCGACGCTCAACCTCGATTCCGACCAACCCTATCCGTCGTACATGATCCACCTGCTGATCGAGTCGATCGGCGGCGACGCCTCGCCGCAGGCGGCGCGGCTGGCGCTGCTGCAACTGGCGCGCGACGCTCTGGAGGCGCAGCGCGACCACCTGGTGCGGACCCTCACCGAGCAGCTCGACCGGTCGGTGGAGCGGCTCGAGGAGCAGGTCCGGCAGCGCGCCGACTCGGCCGATACGGCCTTCGAGGGCATGTTGCTGGAGGCGCGCGACACCGGGCAGCCGGTCGATGTCGCGTCGCTGGTCCGGACGGTGGAAGACGCCGCCGGAGTCCGACTGCAGCTCGGCGACGCCGGCGTGAAGCAGATCCGCGAGTCGCCCGACGCGTTCCGCAAGATCATCCCGCGCCTGGTCGAGGGCGGGCTGGGGATCCGGGCGTGGACCGGGCTGGTGCAGTTGGCCGAAGCGCGCCTGGGCGAAGCGCTCGGCCTCGACGGGGCGCTGGCGACTCCGATCGACTGGCCGGCGGCGGAGCGCCGGCTCCTCGAAAGCGTCGAGCGCGCCTGGGCGAATCGCCGCGAGACGACCGTGCGCGAAATCGAGCAGGAACTCGAGAGCCTCGTGCCCGACGGCGTTGCGGTCGGCCGCGCGACCCTGGCCCGCGCGCTGGTGCGCATGAGCTACGGTCAGCGGACGCTCTTCGACCGCCGGACGCATCAGCGGCGGGCGGTCGTCGTGGCGCGTCTCTCGTACGCCTTCCCCGCGGCGCAGCTGCTGGAGGGGAAAGAAGCCGACGAGCTGGCGGCGGAGATCGAGGAGCACCTGCGCGGGGCAACGGCGGAGGTCGAGCGGAGCCTCGGCGCCGCCGAGTTGCGCCGGGCCGGCCGACCGCGCGACCTGCCGGAGCGCGTCCAGTCGGCCCTGGCGCGAGCGCTGGGCAGCGAAGGGTGGGAGGAACTTCGGGCGACCGAGTCGCTCGAGGTGCTGCCGCCCGAACGCCGACAGACTCTCGAGGCCGCCGTCGGGCGCGCCCTGCGCAACGAGATGTATCGCGGTCTGATCCTGGCCGTCGGCGACCGTCTGTGGGTGGACTACCTGACGCAGATGGAGGGCCTGCGGACGGCCATCGGGCTCGAGGCCTACGGTCAGCGCGACCCGCTGGTCCAGTATAAGAGCCGCGCCTTCGACATGTTCTCGCACCTCCAGGCCGACATCCGCGCCGGCGTCGTGGCGCGGCTGTTCCGCGCCCCGGCGCCGGCGCGCGCCCCCGGCGCGGTCGCGCTGCGGCCGGGCGCCGGCGACGGATCACCGACCGAGCCGGCGGCGCCGACGCCCGCCGAGGAGCCGCGCAAGAAGCGCCGTCGCCGGCACTGAACCTGCCCTCGACGTGGTCATCGGCGACCTCGAACTCCACCTGGTGAGCGACGGGCTGGTGCACGTCGATGCCGGCGGGCCGTTCGGCCTCGTGCCGCGCGGCCTGTACCGGAGCCTCCTCCCACCTGCCGACGACAACACCGTCCCCATGGCGCTCACTTGCCTGCTGGTGCGCTCGCGCGGCCGGACGATCCTGATCGATACGGGGCTGGGCGAAAAGCTGGGTGAGGAAGAGCGGGCGCGCTGGAAGTTGGAGCGGCCGGCCGGCGGTCTCGTCGAGCGGTTGCGCGCCCTGGGGGTGGATCCATCCGACGTCGATATCGTGATCGACACGCACCTGCACTCCGATCACTGCGGCGGCAACACACGGCGGGGCGAGGGGGCCGTCGAGCCGGTCTTCCCGCGGGCCGAGTACCTTGTGCAGCGGATGGAGTGGGCCGACGCCTCCAACCCCGACGCCCGCACCCGGGGGACGTACCTTCCCGAGAATTTCCAGCCGCTTGTCCGGCAAGGTCGGATGCGTCTGCTGCACGGCGACTCGCAGATCACCGACCAGGTGCGCTGCGTGATGACACCCGGCCACACGCGCGGCCATCAATCGGTGCTCCTGGAGTCCGGCGAGTGGTGTGGCCTGTACCTGGCCGACCTGGCGAGCTACGCCGTGCACTTCGAACGGACTTCGTGGATGACGGCCTACGACGTCGAGCCGTTGGAAACGCTGAGGACGAAGCAGAGGTGGCAGGCGTGGGCGGCGGCGCGCGGCGCCTGGCTGTTCTTCGAGCACGACCCGAACCTGCCCGTCGGGCGGCTCGAACGGGACGAACGTGGCTACCGGGTGGTCGTCGACGAGGCGCTGGCGGAGCTCACTGCCGGGCTTCCCACTCGGCGACCGCCTCGCGGATGACCTGCCGGACCCTCGGATCCGGCACTTCGTCGAGGCTGTAGGACTGCACCCCGATGTAGATCCGCACCGACCCGCCGGGGCCCTCGATCAGTCGCACGGCGCGCGCCGTCTCCGGCAACCCGGCAAGCTTCCCCTCGAGAATCCGGTTGATCTGCTCGACCATCGAGCCGCCTGTGGCCGGCGCTTCGAGCTCACGGCGCTCCTCGGTGCGCGGCGCCGGCGTGGGCTCGCCCTGCATCCACAGCGCGAAGTCGCGCGCGGCGTACTCGACCCGCGTCCAGTCCGACGAATCCTTGAGTTCCTTGACGTCGCGATAGATGCGGCCGCCGACCTGCACGGCGATCTGTCCCGTCACCTCGTCGCGCATCAGCGTGACGACCGCGTACAACCGCCGGTCGGCGTCGGGGACGGGCGGGGGAGGGGTCTGTTCCGTCATCTTCGTCTCTCCGGAAGGCAGCGCGTGGGAAGACAAGGTGGTGGAAATGGGAACCGTCGCGATCGAGGGCGCGGGCAAGGAGATGGCGGCTGTCGCGGCGGGCGAGCCGGGCGCCGTCGCCACCGAATCCGCATGGGAGATCGGCGGAGAGGCGGGCGCGACGGGGCCATCGGGCCCCGCCGTCGTCTCCGCCGCGTCCGCTCGGCGGGAAGCGGCGATCTCGGCCGCTTCGGCTCGCTGTGAGAGAAGCAGGAGCACCGCCGCCACGGCCAGAGCGATGCCGGCGAGGATCAGGATCACACCGAGGACCAGCGACGAGTCGATCCGCTCCGTCCTTCGACGGCGCCTGCCTCAGCGCCGGCGCGGTTGGCACGCGGGGCAGAAGTGGCTCCCGCGCTGCCCGATGACGACGCGGCGGATGGGGGTGCCGCACGCCGGGCACGGTTCATCCTGCCGCTGGTAGACGCGAAAGTGATTCTGGAACCCGCCGCCCCGGTAGACCCAGTCGAGGCTGGCGCCGTTGTGACGCAGGCCCGACCGCAGCGCCGCCCGGAGGCCGCGCCACAGCCGGCGGACCTCGTCGTCGCGCAGGCTGTCGCTGCGGCGCAGCGGGTGGAGCCGAGCGCGGTGCAGCGCCTCGTCGGCGTAGATGTTGCCCACGCCGGCGAGGAACGTCTGATCGAGCAGGAGCGGCTTGAGCGCTCGTCGATGGGCGCGCAGCCTCTGCCCGAGCAGGCGGGGCGTGAACGAGGGCGCCAGCGGCTCGGGGCCGAGCGCACCGAGGACGATCTGCGGGTCGTCGACCAGGAAGACCTTGCCGAATTTCCGGGCGTCGCCGAATCGCAGGTCCCAGCCTCCGTCGAGGTGGAAGATGGTGTGGTCGAAGCGACCGGGCGGATCGGTGGCGGGGCGTAGGTCGAGGTCGCCGCTCATCTTGAGGTGGATGAGCATTGTGCCGCGGTCGAGCGGGAAGACCAGGTACTTCCCTCGCCGACCGACGTCGCGGATGGCGCGCCCGACGATCTCGCGCCGGAAGCGCGCCGCGCGCGGGGAGGCGATGTGCCGAGGCCAGCGCAGCGTGACGGCGTTGATCGTGCGCCCGGGGAGCGGAGGGCGGCCGGAGCCGCCGGCACGCAGGTGCCGGGCGATCGTCTCGACTTCCGGCAATTCGGGCATGCGGCGGATTATACCGTCGGGGTTTGGCGGGGCGCCCGCGCTGCGCCGCCGCCGGTCTACTCCACGCGCACGAGCGGACGCAACTGGGCGAAGCGTGTCGGGCCGATGCCGGGGACGTTGAGCAGCTCCTCGACCGATCGGAACGGCCCGTTCTGGTCGCGATACTGGACGATGGCGCCGGCGAGCGTCGGACCGATCCCCGGAAGTCGATCGAGTTCGGCTGCCGTGGCCGTATTCAGGTCGAGCATCCCCGCGGCGGCCTCGGCCCCGGCCTCATCCGAGGCGACCGACGTGCCCGGCAGCGGCACGAGGATGCGTTGCCCCGGTTCGACCGGGGCAGCCAGGTTCAGCGCGTCGAGGTCGGCGCCCGGTAGCGCGCCGCCGGCGGCGTCGATCGCGTCGGCGACGATCCCGTCCGCTCCGACCTGCACCACGCCGGGCTGCCGGACCGCGCCGGCAACGTGCACGCGGATCGGCGACGGCGGCGGCGGAGGCAGGAGCTCGATGGGGGCGCCGCGCGGCTCCGAGACGAGCAGATAGAGCAATCCCGAGGTGAGCAGTCCGACGAACAGGCCGTACAGAAAGCGTCCCCCTTGCGGAGTCATCGAAACCCCCTCGGTCCGACGCCGGGATTATCGGCCGCGGCCGCGGCGGAGTCAACCGCGAGCCGTGCCCGACACCATCGGGGGTCTGCGAATCCCCTATAATCTCGCCTGTGGCGGAGTTCTTCACGGGGCGCGGCGACGACGGGACGACCGGGTTGCTGGGGCCCGAGCGCATCCCCAAGCATCATCCTCGCGCCGAAGCGATGGGCGCCGTCGACGAGGCCGCCGCCGCCCTGGGGCTGGCGCGTGCGCTGCTCACCGACGAGTCGCTGCGATCGACGCTGCTCGATGCGCAGCGCGACCTGTACCACCTGATGGCGGAGGTCGCCGCGCCCGGCGAAGCCGCGGGCCGCTTCCGGGTGATCGATGCGGCCCGCGTCGCGTGGCTGGAGGACGAAATCCGCCGGCTGTCTCACGGCCTGCGTGTGCCGTCGGGCTTCGTCGTCGGCGGCGACTCGCCGCCCGGCGGAGCGCTCGACCTGGCGCGGACCGTCGTCCGCCGCGCCGAGCGGCGGCTGGCTGGCCTGGTCGACGACGGCCAGGTCGAAAATGTCCAGTTGCTGCGCTATCTCAATCGACTCTCCTCGCTGTGCTTCGTGATGATCCTCGCCGAGTACCAGCGCAGCGGGATCGATCCCACGCCGGCCCGCAGGTGACTCCCGCGGCGCGGACGCCAGGGGAGGCCGGGTGACCGGGACTCTGCTGAACATCGCCACCGTGCTCGTCGGCGGGGCGATCGGCCTGGCGTTCGGCGCCCGGTTCTCGGATCGCGCCCGGCAGACCGTCCTCGCCGGGATCGGCCTGTTCACGGCCGCCATCGGCCTGCGCATGTTCCTCGAGACGGAGAACCCGCTCTACCCGCTGGGTGGGATCGTCGTCGGCGGACTCCTCGGCGAAGGCCTGCGCATCGAGGAGGGCTTGGGCCGGCTCGGCGCGTGGCTCGAGCGCCGGTTCGCGCCCCGGAGCGCAGGCCCGGCGACGACCTTTGTGCGCGGCTTCCTGACGGCGAGTCTGCTGTTCTGCGTCGGACCGCTGACGATCCTGGGATCGATTCAGGATGGCCTGACGGGGGATTACCAATTGTTGGCGATCAAGTCGGTGCTCGACGGCTTTGCCGCGCTGGCGCTGGCCTCGACGCTCGGCATCGGCGTGCTGTTCTCGGTGCTGGTCATCCTCGGTTACCAGGTCGGGCTGACGCTGCTCGCGGCGCAGGCGCAGGGCATGTTGTCCAACGCCATGGCGGGCGAGATGACCGCCGTCGGCGGCATCCTGCTCCTGGCTCTGGCCATCGGGACGATCCTCGAGATCCGGCCGATCCGTGCGGGCAACCTGCTGCCTGCCCTCGTCGTCTCACCGCTGCTTGTCGCCCTGGCCACCGTCATCGGGGATTCGCTCGGTCGCTGAAGAGGCGAGGGGCCGTTGGGCCGCCGCCTCTTGGGGAGATCTCCCCCCGGCGATGACTGGGTGGGGGCGAGGAAGGCCGCTCCGCGATTCAACGAGGAACTTGGGAACGCGATCCTAACTCCCCTCGAGTTCGGCCTCGATCACCTGCTGGAAGGCTTCGAAGGGCTGTGCCCCGATCAGCGGCTTGCCGTTGATCAGAAAGCTCGGCGTCGACGTCAAACCCTGCTGCAGCGCCAGCGCCTGATCGGCGTTGACGGCGGCGGCCGCGTCGCGCGACGCCAGGCAGTCGCGGAAGCTGCCCATCTCGAGGCCGAGGCGATCGGCCATAGCCTCCAGCCGGCGGTCGGTGAAGTTGCCGATGTTTTCGCCGGTCTGGTTGGCGAACAGCACGTCGTGGTAGTCCCAGAAGCGATTCTGCCGGGCGGCGCAGACCGCCGCCGCCGCCGCCCGGTGCGACTCCTGCGCCGGATCCGTGCGATCGACCACCGGGAAGTGGCGGTAGACGAAATACACCTTGCCGGTGCGCACGTAGGTCTCGACGATCTGCGGCAGCGTGTCGTCGTGGAAGCGCCGGCAGAACGGGCACTGGAAGTCGGAGTACTCCTCGATGACGACGGGGGCGTCGGGATCGCCCATGGCGTGGTCATCCGGGGAGGGGTAGTCGAAGGGATCGGGCAGCGTGATCTCGCCGACCGGAGCCAGCGACGGCAAGAGCACGACGAAGCCGGCCAGCAAGACGATGCCGGCGATGATCAGCGCGTACGTGATGCGCTGCTGACGTCGCCGCTGGGCGCGGCGCTCCCGGAAGTCGGCACGCGTGGTCATGGTCTCTCCACCAGGTCTCGTTTCACGCGACATGGGCCCGCGCCCAGCGCGTGGCTACCTCGACGACGGTCTCCCACTCGGGCTCGTTGTGGATCTCGTGATACAGCCCCGGCCACAGGCGCAGGGTCTTGTCGGTCGATCCGGCGCGGTCGTGGACGGTGCGGGTAGCAGCGCAATCCATGATCCGGTCGGCCTCGCCGTGCATGAGCAGCAGCGACGTGCGGAGTTCGCCGGCTCGCCGCAGGATGGACGTGCCGCCGTCCAACAGGTCGATCCCGAGGCGGAACGAGATCCGGTCGTGGACCAGGGGGTCGGCGGCGTAGGCCGCCACCACGGCCGGGTCCCGCGACAGGGCCGCCTGCTCCAGCTGCGTGGGAAGAGTGACCGAAGGCGCCAGGGCGTAGAGCAGCCGGGCCAGCAGCACCTTGCCGGCCGGCGCCGGGAAGGCCAGCCGTAGCCAGGCGCCGGTGATGATCGCCCCGCTGAAGCCGCCCGAGTCGCGCAGCAGACGGGTGAGGACGATCTGGCCTCCCATGCTGTGTCCGTAGAGGAGGCGCGGGCCGGCTGGCGCTCGGGCCAGGACGAGGTCGAGGTCGTCGAGCAGGCGGGCGTAGCTCGGGGAATGGCCCCGCGGGCCGCCGGAGCGCCCGTGGCCGCGTGCGTCGAAGGCCAGGAAGGCGAATCCGGCGCGGGCGAACGCCCGGGCCACGTGATGATAGCGACCGGCATGCTCGCCGTGCCCGTGATGCAGACAGACCGTCCCGCGGGACTTCCCGGGGGGATCCCATCGGTACCAGGCCAGCGGGACCCCGTCCGGCGCCACGATCTGGCCTTGGGCCGAGGGGGGCGTGTCGGATGGTGGAGGGATGGGAGACATGCGGAAAGGGAAGGCCGTTGCAGATTCGGGCGCGATTGTTGGGCAGCTGAAAGGCCCCGCGAGGCGGCGGCATTATAACATTCGGATGTCGGCGCGGAGGGCCGTTGCTCCTCGCCGTCGCGCATGAGAGGAGGCCGGGAGCCATGGCGGTGGCGCCCAAGCTGCGACAGCCCTACCTACGCGTGCCGAGCGCGGCGAACGGCAAGCTGCGCGTGCTGGTCGTCGACGACGAGATCGCCTTCGGCAAGGTCATGCGGGAGGTCCTCGAACTCTTCGGCATGGAGGTTCGACTGGCCTTCGGAGCGGCCCAGGCGCTGGAGCAGATGCGGCGCGAGACGCCCGACCTGCTGATGGTCGACATCATGATGCCGGAGGTCGACGGCCTGTCGCTCATCCGGCGCGTGCAGAAGGAATCGGTCTGGCTCGGCATCCCGATCATCGTCGTCAGCGCTCGCGCCTCGAAGGCTGACCAGCACGAGGCTCTCTTCGCCGGCGCCGACGCCTTCCTCGCCAAGCCCTTCACCGCCGACGAGCTGCGCCAGGCTCTGCGGCCGTTCCTGCCTGCGGGGACCACTCTGTAAGGCCCCTTCGTCAAGCGGCAAGGGGCGGAACACCGGCTGTGCCCGAGGACGCGCCGGGCACCATCGGCGCCTCCCCTGCGTCTTCGATCCGGGGACTCCGTGCCGCGGCAATGAACTTGCACCCTGGGTCGTGCCGGCCGAACGTCGAGCCATGAGCCGGCGGCAGGCGAGCCATGAACCAGGGCGGGGCGGAAGACGAGCGGCCGGCGCGCGCCGATCCGGGCAGACGACCGTCGATCCTGGTCGTCGATGACGATCCTACCTTCTGCGCCATCATGGGGGAGATCCTGCGGATGTACCAGGCTCAGGTGTACACGGCCTTCAGCGCCGACGAGGCGATGCACATCCTGGAGACCGTGACGCCCGACCTGATCCTGACGGACGTGATGATGCCGGAGGTCGACGGGCTGACCTTCGTGCGCCGCATTCGCTCCCGCGGCCCGCTGGCGAGGGTGCCGATCATCATCGTCAGCGCCGGCGTCAGCCATCGCGAAAAGGACGCCGCCCTCGAAGCCGGCGCCGACCGGTTCCTGCCCAAGCCGTTTTCGCTGGTGGACCTGCGCCACGCGGTCGGCCAGGTGCTGCCGAACTAGACCGGTCACGGCCGACGACAGGCTCAGGGCGCCGGGCATCAACCAAGGGCGGCCTGAGCCTGTCGAAGGCCGCCCAGCCCCTCATCAGCCGCGAGGATCGCCCGCCTTGGGGGATGCGAAGGGTCTTGGCGGCGAGCCGCGACCTACATACGCGGACCCGGATCCCCGGCTTCAGCCCCGGGCTTGCGCGCCAGGTCGGCGGCACTCACCTTCCCTCAGGGCGCGAGCGTCGTTTCGAACACGGGATAGCGCTGCCCGGTCTCGCGAAAGCCGAGTCGGCGATAGAGGTCCTGGCTGCGCACGTTGTCGGCCTGGGTGTTGAGGGTCACGGCGTCGAAGCCGCGCGCCGCCAGGCGCCGGGTGAGGTCGATGACGAGCGTCGTCGCCAGGCCGCGCCCCTGATGGTCGGGGTCGACCGCCAGGCGCGCCAGATGCGCGCCGAAGGGGGAGGCCGTGGTGAGCTGGTAGCCGACGAGTCGTCCGTCGACCTCGATGCCGGTGGCGACGATCGACTGCTGCATGGCGGCCGCCAGGCTCTCGACCCCGTTGCGCCACAGGAGTCCGAAGGCACGCTCGTCGACGCGCACCACGTCGGGCAGGTCGCGGCTCGTGAGCCGGCGTGGCGTGGCCGGGTTCGGCGGCGGCTCGGGCATCGGTTGGCGGCGCCACTCGAAGAAGACGACGGCGTTCGTCTCGCGGAAGCCGGCCTCGGTCAGGAGCGGCCGCATCCAATCGCCGGAAAGTAGGGAGGCGACGCGAAGCACGTCATGCGCGGTACACGAGGCGGCCGCCTCGGCCCACAGCGGCCGCCAGGTCGAGAGGGGCGTCAACGCGGCGTCGACGCAGAAGCTACGCAGCCAGGCGGCGCCGGGCGGGTCGGGCGGGGCGGCCAGGTGTGCCACCAGCCGATCGCCGAGGAAGGCCAGCAGGTTGGGCTCGCGGTCGAGTAGGTCGATGGGGTCGCGCCAGTCGAGATGGAAATGCCGCCAGCGGGCCTGGCTGAGGAGCGACTGGACGAGTCGCCGATCCGCGGCGGCGGCGCGTCGGATGACGAGGTCTCCGGTCGAGCGCACGCCGGCCTACGGCCGCGGCAGCGACCGGCGCAACAGGCTGCGCAGCACGCGGCGCACGATGCCCGGACGCGGATGGGAGTCGAGCGCCGCCTGCGCCGAGGCTGCGGCGCCGAACGTCTGGCCGAGGCGGAGCTGAAGTCTCGACAGCGCGTGCCAGGTCTGGGATTCGCCTTCCCGGTCGCCGGCGGACCGGAAACCCTCGATGGCTTGGTCGAAGACGGCCTGGGCGCGGTCGAGCCTGCCGGCGGCCTCGAGGGCGCTGGCCAAATTGCCGAGAGCCTGACTGGCGCGCACGCGGTCGCCGGCGCGGGCGAAGACCTCCGCCGTGCCCTCGACCGCCTGCACCGCTTCCTCGCCGCGACCGAGGGAGACCAGCGCCACACACAGGTTGTTGGCCATCTCGGCTGCCTTGAGGGGTTCGTTGGCCGAAGCGTAGGCCTGCCGCGCCGCGGCGAACCCATCGGCGGCGGCGGTCAGGTTGCCGCGGCGGTAATCGGCCATGGCGCGCGACTCGAGCGACGCAGCGTGGCCGGGCGATCGCCCGTCCATCAGGTCACAGCGTGATTTCGAGGAAGCCCTCGCCGATCGTGCGGACCTTCTCGACCGGCAACTCGCTCAGCCGCTGGGCCATGCGAAGGTAGGGCTCGCTGTTGGGCGACTGGATGAACGCGCGCAACTCGGCCGGCAGGCGCAGGAAGGCCTGGAAGGCTTCCTCGGTCGCCATCCATTCGCCGATCGGACCGCGGGCGTCCTGGAAATCGCTCAGCTTCCGGTTGAGAGCGGCGGCGATCAGCTCGAGCTCGGCCAGCGGGATCGGCTGTTCGCCCTGCTCGTAGCGCGACAGGCGCCCGGAGGGGATGCCGGTCAGGCGCGACAGATCGCGCAGGCTCATGTCGACCTCTTCGCGGCGGGAGCGGATCATCGCCCCGATGTAGTGCTGGCGCAGCGAGATCATGACCGCCGGGTTGACGTCGGACTTCTTGCGCGAGTCGCCACGCGACGGATGGAGGATGTGCGAGAGGGGCGTGCCGAGATGGTAGCCGAGCAGCTCGAGCTCGGGGAGCGAGATGCCGCGGCGGCCGGTCTCGTAGGACGAGAGCACGGCGCTCGAGACCCCGATCATCGCCGCCGTCTCCTTCAGGGTCCGTCCGGCGGCCGTGCGCGCCTGTCGCAGCGCGGCGCCGAGCATCTTGGTGCGAAGTTGGACCGCCTGGCGATCGGCCATGCCGCCTCCCTGCGGGGAACCGGCGCGGATTATAGCATCGCGAGCCAGCCGGAGGCCGCGCCGCGCAGCCTCAGCCGGCCGTCGCGGCGTCGGTTTCGGCCGGCATGTAGTAGCCGAGACCCTGGCGGGTGAGGATATGGGTCGGGTTCTTCGGATCGGGCTCGATCTTCTGCCGCAGCCGGCTCAGGCAGACCCACAGGATCTCCTTGTCGTCGCGGTACTCCGGTCCCCAGACGGTCGTCAGCAGCTCCTCCGGGGTCAGCATCCGGCCGGCGGCCGACGCCAGGGTCTGCAACAGGCGGTACTCGGTGGCGGTCAGCATGACCGGCTTGCCGGCGCAGGTGACCTCCGCTTTCGCCAGATCGAGTTCGAGCTCGCCATGGCGGAAGACCGGGCGATGGAACGCGCCGCTCTCGTGGTGTTCGGCGCGGCGCAGCACGGCCCGCACGCGCGCCAGCAGCTCCTGCGCGCTGAACGGCTTGACGATGTAATCGTCGGCCCCGGCGTCGAGGCCGCGCACCCGGTCGCGCTCCTCGCCTTTGGCGGTGACCATGATGATCGGCACCGTCGAGAATTCGCGAATCCGGCTGCAGGCGGTGAACCCGTCCATCACCGGCATCATCACGTCGAGCAGGATCAGGTCCGGCTGCGAGGCGGCGACGCTCTCGACCGCCTGCTGACCGTCGGCGGCCGACATCACCCGGTAGCCCTCGGTCTGGAGGTTGACTTCCATCAGCCGAAGATAGCGCGGCTCGTCGTCGACGAGCAGGATCGTCTTGGGATCGGTCATGACAGGCTCTCCGTGGTTTCGAGGGTCGTCAGCGGCAGGGTGAAGTAGAAGCGCGTGCCGCGCCCGGGCTGGCTGTCGACGCCGATCTGGCCGCCGTGGCTCTCGACGATCTTGCGGCAGATATACAGGCCGAGGCCCGTGCCGCGCACGGCGCGCTGGCTGTCCGGCACGCGATAGAAGCGTTGGAACATCTGCGGCAGGTGTTCGGGGGCGATGCCTGGGCCGCGGTCCTCGACCTCGACCACCACCACCTCCCCCTCGCGGCGGGCGCGCACTTCGACCGGCGCGCCCGGGGCGTACTTGGCGGCGTTCGACAGCAGGTTGTCGAGCACCTGCGCGATGCGCGTCGAGTCGATCTCCAGGATCGGCAGCCCTTCGGGTGCCACGAGACGCAGGTTCATCTCCGGGTAGGCCTCCTGGGCCCGTTCGATCACGCTGCGCAGCAGCGGCGCCAGCCGGGTCGGCTCGCGGGTCATGCCGATCGACCCCGAATCGAGGCGCGACGAATCGAGCAGGTTGTCGATCAGTTCGCGCAGCCGGTCGGCCTCTTCGTCGATGATCCGCAGGAACTCGAGACGGGCGGCCGAGTCCCAGGAGGCATCCTGGCGCAGCAGGGTGGTGACGTAGCCCTTGATGAAGCCGAGCGGCGTGCGCAGCTCGTGGGAGACGGTCGAGACGAACTCGTCCTGCATGCGGGCCAGCTCGCGCTGGGCTTCGAGCGTGGCGATGCGGCGCGCCATGCGCCGGTTCTCCAGCAACTGGCCGACGTGCCAGGCGATGAACTCCGCCAGCCGGATGTGCTCCGGCGGGAAGGTCGGGCCGCCGAAGCGCCCGAAGACCAGGCCGCCGACGCAACGCCCGCCGACCATCATCGGCAGCGCCAGGTAGTCGCGGCGGCGGTCTCGGCCCTGGACAGTCGGCCCGACGTCTTCCTGGCGCAGCACGGTCTGGCCGGTGCGAAACGCCTCGTGGGCCGCCGGCTCGCCCCACGGCAACTCGGCCTCGCGGTCGCGGCCGCGGCCGAGCGCCAGCGCGTACGACGGCTCGAGTTGACCGCTCTCCTCGTCCTCGAGGAAGAGCGAGACGACGTCGAAAATGAAGATCGTGCGCGACAGACGGAAGACCGTGTCGAGACCGGTCTCGGTGTCGAACGTCTCGGCGACGACTCGGGCGATGGCGTAGACGGCGTTGAGCTCGCTGCCGTAGGTCAGGGGTTCGACGGGGAGAAGCGGGCCGGTCATGCGGACCGCGCCTCCAGCGGCAGGGAGAACGAAACCGTCGTGCCTTCGCCCACCGTGCTGGCGACGTTGATCGGCGCGCCGTGCGCGTCGAGGATCAGGCGGGCCAGCGCCAGGCCGAGACCGGTGCCGCCGTAGCGGCGGGTCGGCGACCCGTCGAGCTGGTGGAACGGTTCGAAGATCTCGCGCAGACGTTCCTGCGGGATGCCGATGCCGCTGTCGATGACCTCGATCAGGACGGCCCGCGTCTCCGGCGAGGCGCGCAGCCGCACGGTGCCCCCGGAGGGGGTGAACTTGATGGCGTTGTCGAGCAGCTGATGCAGCACCCAGCCGAGCCGCTCGCGGTCGGCGAGCGGGGTCGGCAGGCCGTCGGCCGCTTCCGACGAGAGGAGCACGCCGGCCTTGGCCGCCTTGCCGCGCGAGCCCTCGAGCGCCTCGTCGATCAGAGTCGTCAGCGTCACCGGCGACAGGTTGAGCGCCAGCCCGGTGCGCGAGGCGGCCGAGAACTCGATCAGGTCTTCGATGAGGCGGCCAAGACGTTCGGAGGCGCGCCGGACGACGGCGACGGCGTTGGCCTGCTCGACGTTCAGCGCCCCGAGCTGACCGTCGGCCAGCAGCTCGATGTAGCCCTTGATGTGAGCGAGCGGCGTGCGCAGTTCGTGCGATACGTTGGAGATCAGGTTGGCCTTGAGCTGGTTGAGCTCGCTCAGCCGCTCGAGCGCCCGCCGCAGTTCGGCGGTGCGCTCCTCGACGCGCTGCTCGAGCTGTCGGTTGGCGGTCTGGAGGGCGGCGTGGAGCTCGAGGATCTGCCGGTTGATGGCGCCGTCGAGCGTCTCACGATCGACGAAGCCGAGTTCGATCAGCGTCTGGCCGAGCAGTGGCCGGGCGCCGCGGGCTGCCGCTTCGCGCTGGCGGGCCAGCGCCAGCGCCAGCTGATTCTCGGTGATGAGATGCTGTTCGAGCAGGTAGGCCCCGAGCTTGGGGATGGCGGCCTCGGGCGGCGGGGCTAGGCCGGGCGCGGGCACTCCGGCCAGGTACGTGCGCTCGGCAAGCAGCGAGACCAGCGCCATGTCGAGCCCACAATTCGGGCAGACGCGAGTGTCGAACGGCAGGCGCTGGCCGCAGTGAGGGCAATCGATGGGGGTCAGACCGATCGCGGACGGCTGGGACATGTCGACCACGGCGACCGACGGTCGAATGATAGCCGCTCCGCGACCTCGGGGCAAGCGGGGCGACGAGGCGCGGACCGAGGATAGCCCGGCGCAAGGTTTCGTGAAGAAACCCTCGAGCGCCCGGTCGGGCGGCTTGCGGAGCCTCGCTCGCCTGTTCCAGGCGCAAGGACGTTGTAAGGCGCAGACGCGCTCCGGTCAACGATAATGGGGGCGGTCGAAAGGCAGGCCGATGCCCATCCAGACGCTTCTCATCGACGATGATCCGGACCTGGCGGCGGTCATGAAAAGCCTGCTGCGCGGGCAGGACTTCGAAGTCCACGCGGTGCTGACCGGCGCCGAGGGCATCGAATCCTGCCGCACCGATCCGCCCGACGTGGTGATCCTCGATCTGCTGATGCCCGAGATCGACGGCTGGGAAGTCTGCCAGCGGATCCGCGGATTCTCGAACGTGCCGATCCTGATCCTCTCGGCGCTGGGCGCGCCGGGTTCGGTGGCGCGGGCGCTGGACGCCGGCGCCGACGATTACCTGATCAAGCCGGTGCACGCCAGCCTGCTGGCGTCGCGCCTGCGCACGCTGGTGCGGCGGCAAATGCCCAAGGAGAACGTGCGCGCCGCCTGATTCCTTTCGGAGAAACCGCTGGTCTGGCAACCGCGTTTCACTCTCCACGCCGCGCACCTCTGGTGCGCGGTTTGGATTCCGGGGGCGAGCCAAACGAGGCGCGCTGAGCCTGCCTGCCCTGAGCGAAGCGAAGGGTCGAAGGGTGCCGGGCTAGTCCGCCGGCGCGAATCCGGAGCGAAGGGTAGCCGGCAGGCCGTGGGTCTCGAACGTCTCGCGTAGTGACGGGTCGTCGATCCTGGATCCGAGATCGTCGAGGATTGCCCGGGCGGCGTGTATGGGCGATTGGGCCGCCGCCTCCTCGCCGAGGGCGGCGAGAATCTTCCCGCGTGCGATAAGCGCCTCGGCGCGGTTGTAGGGAACGCCGACAGTCCGCCAGCCCTCGGCGGCTTCCTCCAGGCGTGAAGCCGTCTCCGCCAGGTCACCGTCCCAACGCGCCAACACGGCGTGGACTTCCGCCAGGTTGGGCGCGGCGTCGAGCGGGTTCATCTGGCGCGTCTGCCGTTCCAGGCGCTCCAGGCACTGCTGGGCCTCGGCGCGCTGGCCGCCGTCGTTCGACGCCTCCATCCAACGAACCGCCTCGACCAGCGCCGGACCGCACGATCCATCGAAGAAGCTAACGGCGTCCATCCGGCTGAGCATCCCCTCGACCGCATCGCGGCCGGCTTCGTCGTCGCCGATCAGCCGAGCGGCGCGCGTCAGCTGTGTCAGGAACGGGATCGAGGTCTGGAGTTCCTCGTTGCGCTCGGCGTCGTCTCGCAGGTCGACGAGGATCCGCCGTGCCTCGGCCGGTCGGCCGAGATCGTTCTGCATGCGGGCGACCGTCGTGTGATGCCAGACCCTCGTCAGGCCCGTAGCGGTGCCGCTCTCGCGCACGGCGCGTTCGAGGCGGAGCGCGGCATCCCACTGCCCGAGGAGCCACAACACCAGCACCAGTCGCTCGCGCGCTGCGGACTCGAAAGCCACGACCCGATAGCGGCCGGCGAACTCCATCAGCTCTTCGTACGCCGTCCGGGCTTCGGCGAGGCGGCCGAGCGTCAAGTGGACGTCGCCGACATTCACCAAGGCCCGCGCCGCGTCGTGGGGCTGGCCGGCGGCGACGGCGCGGTCGCGGCTCTCGCGCAACAGCGCCAGCCCGCGCTCGAGCTGGCCGAGGCCGCACAGGCTACAGCCGACATTGTTGAGCGCGTGGATTCGCACGCCCTCGACGTCGAGATCCGCCGCCAGCGCGATGGCGCGCTCCCCCCACGCCAGCGACTCCTCGTACTCGGAGGCGAGCATCGTCATCTGCGACATCGAGCTCAGGGCCATCGCCAGCTCGGGCGTCGGCCGCCCGGCCTCGAGGATCTCGAGCGCCCGGCGGTAATGTTCCATCGCTCTCCGGCGGTCGCCGGATTCGTAGAACAATCGGCCGAACCGTCGCTCGATGTCGCCGATCTGGGTCGTCCGGCCGAGGCGGGTGTAGATCCGGAGCGCTTCGCCGTAGACGTCGCCGACGCCCGGCGTCGCGGTCAGCAGCAGGCAGTCCCCGAGCTTGGCCAGGGTGTCGGCGCGCCCTTCGAGGTCGTCCTCCGGCCAACGTTCGAGCGCGGCGCGGTAGTGGCGGACGGATTCGGCGCGTGCCAGGGAGGCGTAGGCCCGATCGCCGGCGCGCAGCGAGAACAGGTGGGCCCGCTCGTCATCGCCGGCCTCGATCCAGTGATACGCCAGCACTTCCCAGGCGTCGGGGTGGGCCGCCTCGATGGCGGTCGCCGCCCGTCGATGGAGCAGGCGGCGCCGCAGGACGCTGACCGCCTCGGCCAGGCTGGACGGGATCAGCGCGTGGGCGAAGGTGAACACCACGTCGCCGTTGCGCCGGGTCTCGCTGATCAACTGGGCGTGTTCGGCCGCTTCGAGGGCGCTGATCAGGCTCTCCTCGGGCATCTCGACGGCCCGCTGGAGCGTCTCGAACTCGAATTCCCGCCCGAGGATGGCGGCCATCAGCATCGCCTCGCGCGCCGCCTCGGGCAGCTTGGCGACGCGTGTCAGGATCGCCCCGCGGATGCTCTGCGGGATCTCGAGGTCGGCGATGCTCGGACGGCGCCAGCGGCCGTCCTCGAAGGCCAGCTTCCCCGAGTCGATGATCGACTTGCAGATTTCCTCGATGAAGAACGGATTCCCTTCGCTCTCGCGGAAGACGCCGTCAAGAAAGTCGGGGGTGATCTCCTCGGCGAACATCGCCTGGAGCAACTGCCGCGTTTGTTCTCGGCTCAGACGCCCGAGCTTGAGGCGTTCGGCCAGCCGTTCTCGGTTGAGGTCCTGGAGCAGGCGGGCGAACGGCGGGTTCTCGTCGATCTCGATTTCGCGGTAGGTGAGCACGAGCAGGATCGGCAGCCGCCGGACACGCCGTGCCAGGTAATGAATCAGCTGGAGGCTCCCGGCGTCGGCCCAGTGGATGTCGTCGAGGAACACCGCCAGCGGGGCGGCCGCCGACAGTCGTTCGAGGAGGAAAGTGAAGGCCTCGAAGGCCCGTTGCTGCTGGCTGGCCGGGTCGAGTTCCGCGGGGCGCTCGATGCCCGGGAAGCGCAGCGCCAGGTCGGGGGCGAAGGTTGCCAGCTCGCCCAGCAGCGGGTCCTCCTTCGCCAGCCCGGGGCGTTCGGCGAGCGTGCGGCGCAGGATTTCGGCGAAGGGCGCGAACGGCGCACCGCCTTCGGCGAAGCATTCGCCGCTGACCGCCTGGCCGCCGGTGACCTCGACGTGCGCCAGCAGTTCGCGCACCAGGCGCGTCTTGCCGATCCCCGGTTCGCCCGTCACGAGCAACACCTGCTCTTCGCCGGCGATGGCGCGCTGGTAGTGTCCGATGGCCTCGGCCAGCTCGCGCTCGCGGCCGACGAGGCGTCCGCGCACGATGCGATCGAGCAGCGAGAGCTCCGCCGCCTGGCCGCCGTCGCCGAGCACGCCGCGCAGCAGCTGGAGCGTCTCGCGCGCGCCGGCCGGCCTGTCCTCCGGGCGTTTGGCCAGCAATCGAAGGACGAGCGACTCGAAGGCCGGCGTCAGCTCCGGCCGGTGGGCGCGCGGCGTGACCGGCGGCGCGTGCAGGTGCAGGGAAACGACGGCCAGGGCGTTGTCGGCGACGAACGGCAGCTCGCCGGCGACGAGTTCGTACAGCACGACTCCCAACGCGTACAGGTCGGCCCGACCGTCGACGCCGCGCCCCATGGCCTGCTCCGGGGCGATGTAGAACACGGTGCCGACCACGGCGCCGCCGGAGGTCAGTCGCGAGGCGACGGACTGCGCCAGGCCGAAGTCCATCAGTTTGACCTGGCCGCCGGCGGTCAGCAGGATGTTTTCGGGCTTGAGGTCGCGGTGGATGACGCCGTGATCGTGCGCGTGGGCCAGCGCCTCGAGCACCCGTTCGGCGACGGCGACGATGACCGGGAACTCGCGTGGCGGAGCGGCGTTCAGCGGCCGGCCGTCGACCAGCTCCATGACGATGTACGGACTCGGCCCATCGTCGGCGCGTCCTTCGCCGACGTCGTAGATCGAAACGATGTTGGGATGATTGAGGCGGGCCGCCGACCGGGCTTCGGCGAGGACCCGCTTCCAGCTCTCGTCGTCGGCCGTTCCGGGGCGCAGCACCTTCACCGCCACCGGCCGATCGAGCAGCAGGTCGTGGGCGCGGTAAACCACGCTCATCCCGCCCCGGCCGAGCTCCTGTTCGAGGCGATAGCGGCCGTTCAGCAGGTCGGCAGACATGGTGCCGCTCGGCGTGACCTCAGGGAGTTGTTCGGCGGGCGATGAGGAAGGTGACGTCGTCGTAGGGAGGCGTGGCGCCGAGGAAGCCGGCCACCGCCAGGCGCAGATGCTCGCGCAACGCCTCGGCCGAGGCCGCGTGGTGTTCGCGCAGGACGGCCCGCACCCGCTCGAGGCCGAACGGTTCCTGCCGGGCATCGGTGGCGTCGGTCAGGCCGTCGGTGTGGAGGAGCAGGAAGTCGCCGGGGACGAGCAGCTCCTCGAAGGTCTGGTAAGGAACGCCCGGGTCGATCCCCAGCGGCAGGCCGGGCGCGCCGACGTCGACGAGCTCGGCCACGGACGAACGGTAGAGGATCGGCCGGTGATTGCCGGCGTTCACGATGCGGACGCCGCCGTGGGCCGGCGTCATTTGCGCCAGCAGCAGCGTGACGAACATGCCGCTCGGCGAGTCGCCGCCGAGGGCGGCGCTGGCCTGCTCGACGGCCAGCGCCGGCTCGTAGGCCGCGGCGACGCTGGCGCGGACGATGCTGCGAGCGTTGGCCATGAAGAGCGCCGCCGGCATGCCCTTGTCGGTCACGTCGCCGATGACCAGGCCCAGGCTCCCGTCGCGGAACGGGACGAAGTCGTAGAAATCGCCGCTGACCTCGCGCGCCGGCTGCCACCACGCCGCCACGTCCCAGCCAGCGAGGTTCGGAAGCTCGCGCGGCAGCAGGCTCGTCTGCACCTCGCGCGCCACCTGGAGCTCGCGCTCCATCCGCCCTTTCTCGACCGCCACCTGATAGAGACGGGCGTTGTCGATGGCGATGGCGGCGCTGGCGGCGATGCCCTGCAACATCTCGAGATCCTCGGGCGAGAACACGCCGGTCTGCAGGCGGCTGTCGACGTAGATCACGCCGTCGACGCGGCCCTTCAGTTCGACCGGGACGCACAGGATGGCGCGCACGCCCAGGATGCGTACGCTGGCCCGGCTGGCGAGCCAGGCCTCCTGCTGCGCGTCGCTCGTCAGCAGCGGCCGGCCCTCGGCCGCCACGCGGTCGACGATCCCCCGCGACACCTGGAACTCGGGCGCCTCGACCGTGCTCTGGTCGATGCCGCGGGCGGCGGCGAAACGGAACGCGCCATCCGAATCGCGCAGCACGACGAAGCCGCGTTCGGCGCGCGTCGTGGCGATGACCTCGTCCATCACGCGGTTGAGGACCTCGCTCAGGTCGAGCGACGAGTTGAAGGTCTGGGAAATGCGGTACAGGAGCGACAGACGGTCTTCGGAAGGTGGCATGCCCGCAGCGGCGATTATACAGCCCGGTCAGCGGATCTCGATTCGATGATCGACGACGACGACGTCCGGTCGGTGGCCCTCGATCCAGCGCGGGATGCGCTGGAGTACCTGCTGGACGTGGGCGGCGTCGTTGCCGACGACGGCGCAGGCGATGATCCCTGAGCGCGGGTCGTCGAGGTGATCGAGCTCGGCTGCCGAGCAAGCGAACTCGCGCTGCACGCCGGCGAGCAGCGACTTGAGCGTGCCGCGCTTCTCCTTGAGGGTGTGACAAGAAGGCAGATCGAGGTCGACCCGCAAGACGGCGACGTGCGCCGGGCGGCCGCTGCGTCCCACCGCCGCCTCAGACCGCGCCGGCGGCCACCGGCCGGTATCGCTCGTGTGCCAGCCGCGCGGCCAGAGAGCGCTCGGCCTCGGTCAGCCCGCCTTCGGCCAGATCCCACCCCAGACCTTCGGCGAATCCGGCGCGAACCGCGGCCGCGGCGGCCTGCCAGGGGACCGGACGTCCGAGGACCGACTCGAGGGTCGTCGCGTGGTGCCGCAATCGGTGGGCGGCCGCCTCGCGCTCCGCCGGGTCGCGGAATCGCAAGACTCGCAGGACTCGCGTGATGTCCCCGACCAGCGGCAGCGAGCCGTGCTGGAGAACCATGTTCCGCCGGCGCAACTGCGCGCTGCCGATGAGCTTCTTGCCGCCGACCGTGATCTCGTACGCGCTCGGCACTTCGAAGCACACCGGGTTGCTGCGGTCGCCGTCGCCCGGCGACGCGCCGACCGGAGCATCCGCCTCGACGCCGAGTCGGCGCAGGGCGGCCACGAGCCCGAGGCTGAGTCGCCGGTAGGACGGGAGAATCCCGCCGGCGAGGTCGGGAAGGGAGCCCGGCGCGATGACGGCGTAGGTCAGCTCGTCGACGTGAAGCAGCGCCCGGCCCCCCGTCGGCCGACGGACGACGTCCCAGCCGAGCGCGGCCAGGGCTGCGGTGTCGACGACGCCGAACGGCTGCGCATGGCCGAGGGAGAGGCACGCCGGGTCCCAGGCATAGAGGCGCAGCGTCGGCGGCGCTTCCCCGGCGGCGACCGACTCGACGATCGCCTCGTCGACTGCCATGTTCGTCGCGCCATCGGCTGCGTCGTTCAGGACCAGGCGCCAGGTCCGCGACATGCGCTGGATTGTATCTCGCGCCGCATGGCGACGGACGAGGCGAAGGCGGCCGCGGTGGGCGATCGCCGGCGTGCTACAATCGCCGCCTTCCCCCTATGCCCGTCCCGCACTGGGTTGCCGAGGCGGTCTTCTATCAGATCTTTCCCGACCGATTCGCCAACGGTGACCCGACGAACGATCCCCCCGACGTCCAGCCGTGGGGCGCGCCGCCGACGTTGACCGGTTTCCAGGGCGGCGATCTGCGCGGCATCCTCCAGCGCCTCGACTACCTGATCGACCTCGGAGTGACGGCGATCTACCTCAACCCGATCTTCGCCGCCGGCAGCAACCACCGCTACAACATCTCGGATTACCTGGCGATCGACGACCGCCTCGGCACGCTGGCCGACTTCACCGCGCTGGTCGAGGCGGCGCACGCCCGCGGGCTGCGCATCATCCTCGACGGCGTCTTCAATCATTCCGGCCGCGGCTTCTTCGCCTTCCGCGACCTGCTGGATCATGGCCCGTCCTCGGCGTATCGCGACTGGTACCACGTGCGCCGCTTCCCGATCGACGCCTTCGGCGAGGGCCCGGCCGAGAACTACCTGGGGTGGTGGAACTTCCGCAGCCTGCCGAAGCTCAACGTGCGCCATGCGCCCGTCCGGCGCTACTTGCTCGACGTCGCCCGCACGTGGATCGAACGCGGCGCCGACGGGTGGCGGCTCGACGTCCCGAACGAGATCGACGACGAGTCCTTCTGGGCGGAGCTGCGCCGGGTCGTGAAGCGGGCCAATCCGGAAGCGTACCTGGTGGGTGAGATCTGGACGGTCGATCCGCGCTGGGTCGGTCGGCGCGCCTTCGACGGGCTGACGAACTACCCTCTGCGGGCGGCGCTGCTGGATCTGGTCGTGGAGGGGAGGCTGACGCCGTCGGGGTTTCGTGCACAGGTCGAGACGCTGGCGGCGGCCTACCCGGAGCCGCACTTGCTGGCCAACCTGAATCTGTTGGGCTCGCACGACACCGCACGCGTGGCGAGGCTCGCCGGCGACGGACGACGCGTGCGGCTGTTGTTCGCCCTGCTCTGCGGATTGCCGGGCGCGCCGTTGGTCTACTACGGCGACGAGATCGGTCTCGAAGGCGGGAAAGACCCGGACTCGCGGCGGGCTTTCCCCTGGGACCGGTCACGCTGGGACGTCGAGCGGCGCGAGTGGGTCCGCACATGGATCCGTCTGCGGCGCGAACGTCCGGAGCTGCAGCGCGGCCGGCTCGAGTTTCTCGTCGCGGACGACGAAGCGGGCCTCGTCGTCTTCGCCCGCCGACTGGGGGAGAGCACCGTCGTGCTGGCGGCGAATGTGGGGCGGGCCCCGCGTCAGGTCCACCTGGCGGCCTCCGCCACCGGCTGGCGCGGCGTCGAGGTGCGCGACGAACTCACGGGCCGAGCGCTCGACGGGCGGGGCGACGTCGTCGTGCCTCTCGGTCCGCTCGACTGCGCGTTGCTCATCGCGGATGGACCCGACAAACCCGTCTTGCGAAGCAAGACGGGTTTGTCGTGAACCCGCGATGTATAATCCGGTCGGGCCGCCCGGGGAGGCGCGCGACGGCCGCCCGCGCGGCGTCGGACCGGGCGATGCACCTGATCCTCACGCACGAACAGGCGGATTTCGACGCCGTCGGCGCCCTGCTGGGCGCCCGGCTGCTCGACCCCGAGGCGCGGGCGGTTGTGCCGCGCCGCGTGAACCGCAATCTGCGCGCCTACCTCACGCTCTACGGCGATCGGCTGCCGCTTTCGGCCTACGACGAGCTGCCCCGCCAGCGCGTCGATCGCGTGACGATCGTCGATACCCAGGCGCTGCCTTCGGTGAGGGGCCTGACGGCCGCGACCCGCGTTCACGTCGTCGACCACCATCCCCCGTCGCCGTCCCTCGACCCGGCGTGGACGACGCACATCGACTCCGTCGGCGCCACGACGACCCTCCTCGCCGAAGGCCTCGAGGAGGCCGGCGCCCTGCTGGACCCCGTGGAAGCGACGTTGATGCTGGTCGGCATCTACGAGGACACTGGCTCGCTGACGTACGCCGGCACGACGGCGCGCGACGTGCGCGCCGCCGCCTGGCTGCTGGAACAGGGCGCCTCGCTCCGCCTGGCGGGCGACTTCCTGCATCACCCGCTGACCGACGACCAGCGGCGCCTGTACGACAGGCTGGTCGAGGCCGCCGAGACGATCTCGATCCACGGCGTGCCGGTGGTCGTCGCCGCCGCCCAGGCCGACGGGCTGAGCGACGAGGTCTCGGCCCTGGCGCATAAGCTGCGCGACCTGTTCGACCCGGCCGGGCTGTTCGTCCTGGTGGGGCTCGGCGACCACGTGCAGCTCGTGGCGCGCTCGTCGTCCGACTCGGTGAATGCCGGGCGCATCTGCGAGCGCTTCGGAGGCGGCGGCCACGGCCGCGCAGCGGCGGCGCTTGTCCGCGGTCGCGGCCTGTCCGACGTCCGCCAGGAGTTGCTGGCGCTTCTGCCGGACGTCGTCCAGCCGGGACGAACGGTGGGGGACATCATGTCGAGCGCGCCGCAGCTGCTCGACCCGACCACGCCCATCGCCGAGGCGGCCGATCGGATGCGGCGATTCGGCCATGAAGGCTACCCGGTGGTGGAGGACGGCCGGGTCGTCGGGTTGATCACGCGCCGCGCCGTCGACCGCGCCGTCGGTCACGGGCTCGGCGCTCAGCCGGTCCGCTCGGTGATGGATCCAGGCGATCTGGTCGTGCACCCGGACGACTCGGTCGAGGTCCTCCAGCGGGCGATGATCGAGCGCGACTGGGGTCAGGTGGCCGTCGTCGACCGCCGGTCGCGCCAGGTGATCGGGATCGTCACCCGCACCGACCTGTTGCGCAGCCTGGCCGGGGTGGGGGAGGCGCGGCCCGCGCTCGAGCTGGCGGCGGAGATCGAGCGCGCCCTGCCGCCGGCGCGCTACGCGCTGCTCCGCATCGTCGCCCGCGCCGCCGAGATGCAGCGGGTGGCGCTGTACGTCGTCGGAGGATTCGTTCGCGACCTGCTGCTGCACCAGCCGGGCGCCGACTTCGACCTGGTCGTCGAAGGCGACGCCGTGGCGCTGGCGCGCGAACTGGCGGCGTCCTTCGGCGGCCGGGTCAGCAGCCACCGCCGCTTCGGGACGGCGAAGTGGCGCCTCGACCCGCGGGACGAGCGCCTGACCTCGGCCCTGGCCGCCGCCGGCGCCGGCGCAGACCCGGCGCTCCCGCCGACGGTCGATTTTGTGTCGGCGCGGGCGGAGTTCTACACGCATCCGACGGCGTTGCCCGCGGTGCAGCCCGGATCGATCAAACTCGATCTGCACCGGCGGGACTTCAGCATCAACACCCTCGCCCTGCGGCTGGACGGGGCACACTTCGGCCAGTTGCTCGATCCGTGGGGCGGGGGGCGCGATCTTCGAGCGCGGCAGATCCGCGTCCTGCACTCGATCAGTTTCATCGACGACCCGACGCGCATGCTGCGCGCCGTGCGCCTGGCGCACCGCCTCGACTTCGAGATCGAGCCGCGCACGCTCGAGTTGCTCGGCCAGGCGCTGCCGCTGCTGCACCGCGTCAGCGGCGAGCGGCTGCGGGCCGAGCTCGACCTGATCCTGGCCGAGGCGCGGCGCAGCGAGATGATGGCTCGACTCGCGGCGCTTGGCCTGCTGGCGGCGATCCACCCGCGCCTCGGTTGGGACGAGTGGCTGGCGGCGCGGTTCGCCGCCGCCTCCGCCTTCGAGCCGCCGGCATCATGGAGGCTGGGTCGAACTCCGTCCGCCAGCGAGTTGTCGTATCTGCTGTGGACGATCCGGCTGGGTCGAGCGACGGCGCAGGAGGTCGGCGCGCGGTTGCGCCTGCCGCGTGCGGTGATCGGCGCCATGGGTTCGGCCGCCGCGCTCTGGTCGGAGCGGGCGCCATGGTCCGGGGCGTCGGCCAGCGACCGGCGGCGCGCCCTCGACGAGCATTCGGAGCTGTCGCTGGCCGCCTTGTGGCTGGCGCTGGCCGACGAGCACCGGGTGCAGGCCGTCCTCGACGCCTACCTGGCGCGGGAACGGTTTGTCGAGCCACACACGGACGGCCACGCCCTGCGGGCGCGGGGCATCCCGCCCGGCCCGCAGTACGCGCGGCTTCTCGGAGCGCTGCGCGACGCCTGGCTCGACGGCGCGGTCGCAAGCGACGCCGAGGAGCGGGATCTGCTGGAGAGGCTGCTCGCCGGCGAGCCTCGCCCGGCGGCGGAGGGCCGGGCGTGATGGTCGAAGCGCTCCGGTTCGTGATCCGACCCGGCCGACAGGACGACCTCCCGGCCCTCGAGTGGGACGGCGAGTACCGCCACTACCGTGCCCTGTACCGGGCCGCCTGGGAGGACGTCCGCCGCGGCGAGCGGGAGCTGATCGTGGCGGAGATCGACGGCCAGGTCGTCGGCCAGATCTTCGTTCACTACAACTCGCCATGGCCGGTTCCCGCGAGCGATCGGCCGCCCGGCTACCTGTACGCCTTTCGCGTGCGTCCGGAAGTCCGCGGCCAGGGCGTAGGCCGGGCTCTCTTGCGCGAGGCCGAGGCGACGCTGATTCGGTCCGGCGCGACGCACGCCGTCATCGCGGTGGCGCGGGCGAACGTCGAGGCGCGTCGTCTGTACGAGCGCCTCGGGTACGTCTGGTTCGCCGATGACCCGGGCGAGTGGGCCTTCGTCGACGAACGTGGCGAATTCCGCCGCGTCCATGAGCCGGCCCATCTCCTGGTCAAGGAACTGGTCCCCGATCGATAGTCAGGCAATCGGCACGGCTCCCCAACTGGCTCTCTGACGCGTGGTCCATGGCGCCCTTCGGCTCTTCGCGTTGCTCCGGGCAGGCAGGCGACGGGAGCCTCCCATCTTCCGAGGCGCGCTGAGCCTGTCGAAGCGCGTCGGGCCCGGCCACGCCTTTCCTGTTCGGGCCGGCGCCCCACGCCTTGCCAAGTGCGCGAAACGCACCCCGCGTCCTTCAACCATGGCTTCGCGCCGGGGCAGTCGCCTGGCATCCATGAAGGCGCGGCTTGGTCCCCCCAGGGGTTAGGGTCGAAAGAGGGTTCTTCAGCCGCCCGCCGTTCCTTGCGACCGCGCGGCCAACTCCTGGCACGAATCTTGTCCGTCTGGTCGGTACCGGAAGCGCCGATGATCGGCGCGGTAAGATTGTGCGGTTCGCTGCCGGATGGGAAGGGCAAGGTCTCTCATTCCGAAAGCCATCAAGGAGCATCCTGCCCGCAAGATCGCTGGCTCCCTGCCCGACGCGCGCGTCGAATCCGTCTCCGCGCCTTGCGCGGCACGGCGTCAGCGGCCTCCGAGACCCTTTCGGTCCCTCCAGTCCGTCCTGATCGCAATCATCCTGGGAGGGTGCACCTCGGCCGAGGAGCCCACGCCGGCCTGGCGATTGATCGAGCCGTGGATCGGATTCGCGCCGAGTCCGACTCCCGCGCCAACGGCGACCCCGACGCCCGACGTTCTCACTCGGCTGCTTCCTCCGACGCCGCTTCCCGGTTCGCCGCCTGTGACTCCGACACCCGACCCGGAGCGTCCCCAACCGCCGCTCCGGACCGAGACGGTGGTTCACGTCGTGCGGCCTGGCGAGTCGCTCGGGGCGATCGCCGCCCTCTATGAAATCGGCGCCGGCCAGATCGCACGCGCCAACGGGCTGGCGGATCCCAACCTGCTGTCGATCGGGCAGGTGCTGATCGTGCCGCCGCCGATCGTCGAGCCCCAGGGGCCATCGCTCAAGATCATCCCGGACTCGGCCCTCGTTTATGGGCCGACGTCGATCCTGTTCGATCTCGACCAGTTCGCGGCGACCTGGCCGAGCCATCTCAACGCCTACACCGAGGACATCGACGGGACGCCGCTCTCCGGCCCGGGGATCGTGCTGCGCGTGTCGCGGGAGTACTCGATCGACCCGCGGCTCCTGCTGGCGGTGCTCGAAGCGCAGGGCGGGTGGGTCCGCAGCCCGAACGTCACCGGATCGGCGCGCCTCTACCCCGTCGGCTACCAGGCGCCCGGCTACGAGGGCCTGTACTCGCAGCTCTCCTGGGCTGCCGACCAGTTGAACCTCGGCTTCTATCGCTGGCGCGCCGGCTGGGCCGGTCCGTTCGTCTTTGGCGACGGGAGGGTCGTCCCGGCCGGGCCGGGCCTGAACGCTGGCACGGCGGCCGTGCAGCACCTGTTCAGCCAATTGTCCTCGGTCGAGTCCTGGAGGGCGATGGTCGGGGCCGGCGGTTTCGAGGCGCTCTATGGCGAGTTGTTCGGCGATCCGTTCCGCCTGGCTATCGAGCCGCTCGTGCCCGACGATGTCGTCTCGCCCACCCTGCGGCTGCCGTTCGAAGATGGCAAGACGTGGTCCTTCACCGGCGGGCCCCACGCCGCCTGGGGGAGCGGGGCGGCCTGGGCGGCGCTGGACTTCGCGCCGCCGGGGAACGCCTTCGGCTGCATCTGGTCCGGGGAGTGGGTGACGGCCGTCGCCGACGGCCCGGTCGTGCGCGCCGGCGACGGCGCCGTCCTCCAGGACCTTGACGGCGACGGCCACGAGTCGACCGGATGGGTCGTGCTGTACATGCACATCGCCGCCGAGGATCGGGTCGAGGCCGGTGCGTGGCTGCGGGCCGGCGACCGCATCGGGCATCCGTCTTGTGAGGGCGGAGTCTCGAACGGGACGCACCTGCATCTGGCTCGCCGTTACAACGGCGAGTGGATCCCGGCCGACGGGGCGCTGCCGTTCGTGCTCGACGGATGGGTCTCCGCCGGCCTCGGCCGGGAATACGACGGGACGATGACCCGCGGGGGTGTGCGCCTCGAAGCCTGCGGATGCCGCAACGAGGAGAACCAGATTGCGCGCTGATGGCTGGCCTCGCGTGAGCGCCCGGTGCGTCGGGGCGGGCGGTCGGGCGACGCGTGGGGCGCGGGCCGCGGCGCCGATGGTCGTCGCCGCCGTCGCCCTCCTCGCCGCGCTCGCCTGTGCCCGCGCCGACGTCCCGGCGCCCGTCCCCGACCTGACGGCTAGCGCAACCTCCGTGCCGACCGAACTCCCCACGCCGCTGCCCCCAGCGACGGAGACGCCGACGCCGGAGACCCCTGTGGCGACTGCGACCGCGACGCCCGCCGCGCCCGAGCCGGTCGTCTCGCCGACCTTTCCGGCGACGCCGACCTCCGGCTCGGCTCCATCGGAGACCATTCTGTATCAGGCGCAGCCCGGCGAGACGCTGCGGACGCTCGCCATCCGTTTCGGCGTCCTGCCGTCGGAGATCACGTCGCCGGGGGCGCTCGTCGAGAGCGAGGACGCCCTGCTCGACGTCGGTCAATTGCTCCTGATCCCGCGACGATGGACGACCACCGGCCCGTCGCTCAAGCTGATCCCGGACAGCGAGTTCGTCTTCTCGCCGCACGCCGCCGACTTCGATCCGGAGGAAGTGGCGCTGCGCTACGGCGGATTCCTGTCGCGCTACACCGAGCAGGTCTACGGGGAGTGGCGCTCCGGCCCCGAGGTCGTGGCCCTGGCGGCGCGCGACAACTCGGTCAACCCGCGGTTCCTGATGGCCATGCTCGAATACCTGTCGGGCTGGGTCACGAATCCGAGTCGGCCGGAGGGCGACGCCTTCACCTACCCGCTCGGACACAAGGATCGCTCGATGCCCGGGCTATACCGGCAGTTGACCTGGCTGGCCAACGAGGCCGGCGTCGGATACTACGGCTGGCGCTCCGGCGCGATCACCGAGGTGCGGCTGGCGGACGGGTCGCGCGTGCGGCTGGCGCCCGAGCTCAACGCCGGCACGGTCGCCGTGCAGTCGTTCCTGGCGGCGCGCCGGGTGACGCCCGACTGGCTGGAAGCGGTCGGCGAGCAGGGCTTCCTGCGCACGTACCGGTCGCTGTTCGGCGACTCGTGGTCGTACGCTCATCCCCTGTACGAACCCGGCCTCGAACAGCCCGAGATGATTCTCCCGTTCGCGCCGGGCGTTGTGTGGTCGTTCACCGGCGGGCCGCACGGGGCCTGGGAGCGCGAGGCGGCCTGGGCGGCGCTCGACTTCGCTCCTCCGTCGGTGCAGACGGGATGCGCCCCGTCGCCCGAGTGGGTCGTGGCTTCGGCGGCGGGCTTGGTCACGCGCAGCGAGCACGGGCTGGTCGTCCTCGACCTCGACGGGGACGGGCGCGAGGAGACGGGCTGGGTGCTGCTTTATCTGCACCTGGCGACGGACGACCGCATGCCGGCCGGGGTGCTCGTCGAACGCGCGGCGAGGCTCGGGCATCCATCGTGTGAAGGCGGCATCGCCTCCGGGACCCACGTGCACATCGTTCGCAAGTACAACGGCGAGTGGATCCTCGCCGACGGGCCGCTGCCGTTCACGCTCAGTGGCTGGGAGGCGCGGGCCGGGACTCGACCGTATCAGGGGGCGCTGGTCCGGGGGGACCGGACGGTGCTGGCATGCCCGTGCGCCACAAGAGAAACTCTCATCTCCCGCTGATCGCCGGGCTCCTCCTGGCGGTAACGATCCTCGCCGCGTGCGCCCCGGCCGTCCCGCCGACCGCGATGCCGGCGCCGACGGACGCACCCGCCGCCCGGATCACGTCGACGCCGCTTCCCGATCGGTCACCCTTCCCCCCGGGCACCGTCTTCGACTACCTGGCCCAGCAGGGCGATACGCTGCCGGGCGTGGCGGCCCACTTCCAGACGACGATTGACGAAATCCGCCGCGAGAACCCGGACCTCCCCGAGGCGGTGACGACGCTGCCCGCCGGCTACCTGCTGCGCGTGCCGGCGTACTACGTGCCGCTCACGACGACCCCGTACCGGATTCTGCCGGACAGCGAGGTCGTCAACGGGCCCGGCGCACTTGGCTTCGATCTTCAGGCGGAGGTCGAGTCGCGCCCCGGGTTCCTCAAGGCGCTGTCGGACTACGCCCAGCGGCGCCAGCGGCCAGCGTGGGAGGTGGTGCGAGTTGTTTCTCGCAATTACTCGATCCATCCCCGCCTGCTGCTGGCGCTGCTCGAGCACCAGACCGGCGCCCTCTCTCGACCGGAGCCAGCCGCGCTCGACGCGACGTATCCGCTGGGGTACGTGAACGTGCGCTACCGGGGTCTCTATCGGCAACTGGTGTGGGCCGCGGAGCAGATCAATGATGCCTACTACGGCTGGCGCATCGGGTCGGTCGCGTTCGAACTGGCCGACGGGCGCGTGGCCCGGCCGGACCCGTGGCAGAACGCCGGCACGGTCGGCGTGCAGGGGTTCTTCGCCGCGCTCCTGGGGCAGCGCGAGTTCGCCGAGGCGATTGGCCCGGAGGGATTCGCCCAGACCTGGGCGCGCCTGTGGGGCGATCCGTTCGCGCGCCAGGTCGAATTCCTTCCGCCGAGCCTCCAGCAACCGGAGCTCGGCCTGCCATTTCGACCGAATCGCTACTGGGATTTCACCGGCGGCCCGCACCCGTCGTTCGGCGACAGCCTGCCGTACGGCGCCCTCGACTTCGCCCCCCCGACGGCCATCACGGGCTGCGCCCCCTCGGGCGAAGCCTTCACCGCCCCGGCCGCCGGGATCGTGACGACGAGTGACCACGCCATGCTGATCCTCGACCTCGACGGCGACGGCGACGAGCGGACCGGCTGGGTGGTCTTCTTCTATCATGTCGCCACCGGCGGGCGCGCCCCCGAAGGTCAGGTCGTCGAGATGGGAGACCCGCTGGGTTACCCGTCGTGCGAAGGCGGCCGCGCCACCGGGACCCACATCCACCTGGCACGACGCTACAACGGAGAATGGATTCCCGCCGGCGGCGTGCTGCCTTTCGAGATGGGAGGCTGGACGGCCGCGTACGGCGACGCTCCCTACCTGGGAACGATGACGAAAGGCTCGAAGGTGGTCAGCGCCTGCACGTGCTCGGTGGCCGAGAACCGGATCGAGTACACGCTACCGTGATCCGGCGCGCGGAGAACAGTCCGGGAATTCTGGCGTCCTGAGCTTGTGGAAGCATTCTGGCGTCCTGAGCTTGTCGGAGCACTCAGGCGTCCTGAGCTTGTGGAAGCATTGTGGCGTCCTGAGCTTGTGGAAGCATTCTGGCGTCCTGAGCTTGTCGAAGGACGCCGATGTTTCATGGCCGGCGCCCCCCAGATCTCATTCCCCCTCTCCGCCACGCTTCTCAGAATACGCGCTTGCTGTCCGCGGAGAGGGGGAATGGGGGTGAGGCAGAGAGCGTGTTCTCTTAGCGTCCTGTCAGTCCGATGCCCTACTTCGGGAAGCGGGCGGTAGCGGCCTCACCGGACGGCTCCGGTCCCGCGCCTCCGGCCACTCGCCGCCAGGGCGTCCCTGGGTCAACCGCGCTTCTTCTTGGGCCTGGGCTTCGTCCGCGCCGGCCCCGGCTTCTTCGTGCCGGGCCCCTTCTTCGCCCGCGCCGGTCCCGTCTTGGGCGCCCTCGTCGTGGCGCGTGGCTTCGGAGTCGACTTCTTCGCGCCGCGCGTGGCGGCCGCGGAAGCCCTTGGCCTCTGCCTGGCGGACGGCTTGGCGGGCAGTGGCGCGGCAACCGCCGGCCGCTGCAGCGCGCCGCCGACGAGAACGACGCGGTCCTTCGAGCCCGTCTCGACGAGCCGCGCACCGTTGGCGGCGCGCGAGCGCCGCGGCACGGCGGAGAAACGCAGCGAGCGGGCGGCGCCGCGCGCCAGGTGCGCGAACGCCGGGTCCTCTCCGGAGCCGACGACCGCCCCGGCGAGCGCCGCCGCGGCCGACATCACGCGCACTCCCTTGCCGTTGCGTCCCTGAAGAGGGAACTGCGCGAGCGGAACGCGTTTCCCCATCCCGTTTTCCGTGAGGATGAACAGCTCGGCGTCCGTACGCGCCACCTCCAGCGCGACGATCCGCTCCTTTCGCTCGAGCCGCATCCCCGCCACGCCGGCCGCCGCCGGACCGACGGCGCGCACTTCCGCCTCCGAGAACCGGATGGCCATGCCGGCCGAGCTGGTCAGGATGACTTCGTCCGATCCGCTCGTCCAGCGCGCCCAGCGCAGGGCATCGCCCGTTTCGAGTTTGATCACGCTGAACGGCCTTCCGGACGGTCCCGGGAGCGCCTCGCGGGGGATTCGCTTGACGATTCCGCCCTGGGTCCCGAGCAGCAGGAACTTCGCCGGCGTGGGGCCGGCCGGCAACACGGCCAGCCCGACCGGGCGCGTTCCCGGCGGCATGGGCGTGGCCCCGCCGACGGCGCCGCCACGCGCCGGGTCGTCGGCTTCGGGGAGGCGGTGGACGGGCAGGGCGGCCGCATGACCGTCGGCCGAGAACAGGTAGAGCGTGTCTCCGGTCCGGGCTTCGGCCAGCAGGGACGGCGCGTCGCGGCCGCTGAGCCTTGGCAGGCGGGCCGTCGGCGTCCGTGAGATCAGCCCTTCGGCGGTGACGGCGATCCAGGTCTCCTTGTCTTCGAGGGCGTCGCCAGCCGTCAGCGGGCTCTTCGCCTTTCCGCCGCGCGGCGCGTCGACGATCTGGGTGCGTCGGCGGTCCCCGAAGGTGGCCTTGAGTTGTCTCAACTCCTCGGCGACGTGGGCCCGCATTTTCCGGTCGGAGGCCAGGAGACTCTCCAGGTCGGCGATCAGGGCCAGGGTCTCCTTGTGTTCCTGGTCGATCTTCCGGCGCTCGAGCGCCGCCAGGCGGCGCAGGGGCATGTCGAGGATGGCGCGGGCCTGGACGTCGCTCAGCCGGAAGCGCTTCATCAGGCGCTGCCGCGCCTGATCGACGTCGTGCGCGGCGCGGATGAGCTGGATGACTTCGTCGAGGTGTTGCAGCGCCGTGCGCAGCCCGGCCAGGATGTGGGCCCGCTCGCGTGCCCGGGCCAGGTCGAACTCGCTGCGGCGGCGGGTGACCTCCAGCCGGTGATCGAGGTACACCCGCAGCGCCTGCTTCAGCCCGAGCAGGCGAGGCTCGTCGTCGACCAGCGCCAGCAGGCTGATGCCGAAGGTCGACTGCATCGGGGTGCGCTGGTAGAGCGCGGCCAGCACTTTCTCCGGCGAGGCGGTGCGGGCCAGCTCGAGGACGATGCGCATGCCCTGCCGGTCGGACTCGTCGCGCAGGTCGGAAAGTCCTTCCAGCTCGCCGGCGCGGGAAAGTTCGGCGATGCGTTCGATGAGCGCCGCCTTGTTGGTCTGGAAGGGCAGCTCGGTGACGATGATGCGCGAGCGGCCGCGGCCCATGTCCTCGATGTGAGCCCGCGCCTGCACCGTCACCCGCCCGCGGCCGGTGGCGTACGCCGCCGCCAGGCCCTCGGACTTGTCGCGCGACCGGATCAGCAATCCGCCGGTCGGGAAATCCGGCCCGCGGATGTACTGCATCAGGTCCTCGACGCCGATCTTGTCGAGACGGCCCCAGTTCTCCAGCAGGAAGGTCAATGCCTCGCACACCTCGCCCAGGTTGTGCGGCGGAATGTTCGTCGCCATGCCGACGGCGATGCCGGTGGCGCCGTTGATCAGCAGGTTGGGGAACCCGGCCGGCAGCACCGTCGGTTCGGGCAGGGTGCCGTCGAAGTTGGGGACGAAGTCGACGGTGTCCTTGTCGATGTCGGTCAGGGCCAGCATCGCCAGCGGCGCCAGGCGGGCCTCGGTGTAGCGCATGGCGGCCGGCGAATCGCCGTCGATCGATCCGAAGTTGCCCTGGCCCTCGATCAACGGGTAGCGCATCGAGAAGTCCTGCGCCATCCGCGCCATGGCTTCGTACACCGCCATGTCGCCGTGAGGGTGGTACTTGCCCAGCACTTCCCCTACGATGCGGGCCGACTTGCGGAACTCGGTGTCCGGCCGGACGCCCATCGTCGACATGGCGTGCAGGATCCGTCGGTGAACCGGCTTGAGTCCGTCGCGCGCGTCGGGCAAGGCGCGCGCCACGATCACGCTCATGGCGTAGTCCAGGTAGGACTGCTGCATCTCCGAGTCGATGTCGATGCGCCTGACGAGTCCGACTTCCATGGGCTGCCCTCGGGGCTCGGTTGAGCGTCGGAATGATACCCCCACGCCCACCCCCCGCAGCGCTCCGTCTGCCCCGTTCGGGGGAGGGGCAGGGCGGGCTTCCCTTGCCAGCGCCCTCGAGCTGTGCTAGACTCATAGGCGCTTCTTCCGAAGGCTCGTGCTGCGGAAAAGTGGGCGCTCCCCACTTTTCTTCGTAATAGGACAAGGGTTGCGATAGACAACGTATGAAGAGCGAGTTCGCCCTGGCGTTCAACGAAATCACCGAGCGCTTCGGCCTGTCGCGCGAGACGGTGATGGAGGCCCTGACGGCGGCGATGGCCTCGGCGTACCGCCGTGCCGTCAACGCCTCGGCGGCGCAGCAGGTCGAGGCGCGCATCGACCCCGAGACCGGCGAGGTGCATGTCTTCGCCGAGAAGGAGGTGGTGGAGGCCGTCGAGAACCCGGCGACCGAAACCAGCCTGGAGGCGGCGCGGGCCGTCGATCCGAACGCCGAGCTGGGGGGGATGGTGCTGGTCGACTCGACCCCCGCCGATTTCGGCCGGGTGGCGGCGCAGACGGCCAAGCAGGTCATTCTGCAGCGGCTGCGCGAGGCCGAACGCGACGCGCAATACGAGGAGTTCATCGAGCGCGAAGGCGACATGGTCCACGGCACGGTCCACTCGATCACGCCGCAGGCGGTGACGGTCGGGCTGGGGCGGGCCGAGGCGCTGTTGCCGCGCAACCAGCAGATCCCCGGCGAGCAGTTCCGCGTGCGCGACCGCATCCGGGTCTACGTGCTGGAGGTGCGCAAGTCGTCGCGCGGGCCGGTGATCGTCGTCTCGCGCACCCACCCGCACATGCTGCGGCGGCTGCTCGAGATGGAAGTCCCCGAGATCGCCCAGGGCCTGGTCGAGATCAAGGGCATCGCCCGCGAAGCCGGCCGCCGCGCCAAGGTGGCGGTGGCGGCGCTGCGTGAAGGGGTCGACCCGGTGGGCGCGTGCGTCGGCTTGCGCGGCGTGCGCATCCAGTCGATCGTGCGCGACCTGAACGACGAGAAGATCGACGTCATCGAGTGGAACCCCGACCCGGCGACGTTCATCCTCAAGGCGCTCTCGCCGGCGCGGGTCTCGGGCGTCTACCTCGACGAGGACCCGGAACGCGGCAAGACGGCGCTGGTCGTCGTCCCGGAGGACCAGCTCAGCCTGGCCATCGGCCGGGCCGGGGTGAACGCCCGCCTGGCGGCCCGCCTCACCGGTTGGCGTATCGACATCAAGAGCCTGCCCGAAGCGGCGACGGAGTCGCTGAACCGGTTGTCGACCGATCCGGCGTTTGCCGAGCACGCGCAGCGCGAGGCCGAGACGGTGCCGCTGATCGAGGCCATCCTGGCCAAGAAGGTCGAAGGCCGTCCGGTGACGCCGGAGGAGTACCAGGTCCTGACGGCGTTCAACGATCGCATCCTGCGCGCGGCGATGGAGATGCGGCAGGCGGCGCGCCAGGAGGAGGAGCGGCGCATCGCCGCGGCGCGCGCGCGCGTGCCCGCCGGCGCCTATCAGACCGAGCTCGCCGCCACCGGGTTGCCGGAACGAATCCTGACCATCCTGACCGAAGCCGGCTATACCCACGCCGGCACCGTGTTGGAGGCGCTCGAGCTCGACGAGAACGCCATTCTCGGGCTGGAGGGCATCGGCCCGAAGTCGATGGAGGAGATACGCGCCAGCCTCGGTTCGTTCGCCTACCCGGAGGTCGTGGCGCCGGTGGAAGAGGCGCCGGTCGTCGTCGAACCCGAGCCGGAGCCGGTTCCCGAGCCGGAGCCCGAGCCCGTGGCGGTGACCGCGCCGCAGCCCGAGGTCGTCGAGCCGGTGGCCGTCGAAGCGGCCGAGGTGGCGCCGATCACCCCCGAGGTCCTGGAGAAGACGTTCGAGGCGATCGCCCAGGAGCTGGTGGTCGAGGCGGTCGACGAGGACGAGGAAGAGAAGGAAGACGCCGATCTGCCCGTGGCACATCGCAAGAAGAAGAAGGGCAAGAAGCCGGCACGACTGGTCGAGTACGATCCCCTCACCGGCCAGATGGTCGTCCGCCATCGCCACAAGCGGGGCGGCGATCCCTGGGACGATGGGGGGTAGCCGAGGCCGCCGCGGACGCGAACGACGGTGTCGCGCAGACCCCGGCGAACCCGACACGTTCCGCAGCGGACCTGCGTCGGTTGCCGCCAGGTCCTGCCGAAGCGCACGCTGCTGCGCGTCGTTCGCGGCGCGCACGGCGTGCACCTCGACCCGACCGGAAAGGCCCCCGGCCGGGGAGCGTACTTGCACGACCGGCGCTCCTGCTGGGAGAACGGACTCCAGGGATCGCTGGCTCGGGCCTTGAAAACCGAACTGACCCCGGAGGCGCGCCAGGAACTCCAGCGCGTCCTCGACGGGCTGCCGGCATGAAACCCGGGCGGCCCGATCCGGTGTCTCCCAGCCTGAGGGCGGAACCGGGCTAGCGCGCCGCGCGCTCGCTCGGCCCCTCCGAGGGTGGAACCGGAGGTGCGAGATGAGCGACAACGGCGACAAGGTCATCGAAATCCCCGGCGCGATCAGCGTCCGCGATCTGGCCGAGCGCATCCACGCCAGCCCGATCGATGTCATCAAGCAGCTGATGGCCAATGGCGTGATGGCCAGCATCAACCAGCAGATCGACTACGACACGGCGGCGATCGTCATCGGCGAGTTCGGCTTCGAGGCCCGCCCGCTGGCGGCGCCCGAGCCGGCGGCCGAGGAGCTGCCGCGCGGCCCGTCGTGGCGTCAGTGGATCAGCGACGAGGCTCCGGCCGACCTGGCGCCGCGGCCCCCGGTGGTGACGATCCTGGGCCACGTCGACCACGGCAAGACGACGCTGCTCGACGCGATCCGGGAGACCAACGTGGCCGAGGGCGAGGCCGGCGGCATCACCCAGCACATCGCCGCCTACCAGGTGCGCCATCGCGACCGGCTGATCACGTTCCTCGACACGCCCGGCCACGCCGCCTTCACCGCCATGCGGGCGCGCGGGGCGCAAGGGGCCGACATCGCCGTCCTGGTCGTGGCCGCCGACGACGGGGTCATGCCGCAGACGCGCGAGGCGCTGGCGCACGCCCGCGCCGCCCGCGTGCCGATCCTGGTCGCCCTGAACAAGGTCGACAAACCGAACGCCAACCCCGACCGGGTCAAGCAACAACTCGCCAACGAAGGCCTGAAGCCCGACGACTGGGGCGGCGATACCCTCATCGTGCCGGTCTCGGCCAAGCAGCGCCAGGGGATTCAGGACCTGCTTGAGGCGATCGTGCTCACGGCCGACGCCGCCGACATTCGGGCCAACCCGAAGGGGCGCGTCTTCGGCAGCGTGATCGAGGCCGAGATCGATCGCACCAAGGGCGTCGTGGCGACCCTGCTCGTCCAGAACGGGACGCTGCGGGTGGGCGACGCCGTCGTCGCCGGCGCGGCGTACGGCAGCCTGCGAGCGATGTTCGACTTCACCGGGAAGCCGCTGGCCGAAGCCCCGCCGTCGACCCCGGTTTCGGTCCTCGGGCTGTCGGACCTGCCGGAGGCGGGCGAAGTCTTCCGCGTCGTCGCCAGCCCGCGCGAGGCGCGGTCGCTGGCGGCGGAGCATCGCGCCCTGGCGCAGGCGCCGGCGGCGCGGCCGACCGGGGCGCGCAGCCTGGAACAGGTCTTCGAGGCCTTCCAGGCCGGCGAGACCCAGGAGCTGCGCCTGATCGTCAAGGCCGACGTCCAGGGTTCGCTCGAGCCGATCGTCTCGTCGCTCAAGGAACTGAGCGCCGGCGACATTCACGTCAACATCCTGCACGCCGCCACCGGCAACATCAGCGGCGACGACGTCATGCTGGCCTCGGCCTCCGGGGCGATCGTCATCGGCTTCAGCGTCTCGGTCGACCCCGCGGCGCGGCGGACGGCCGAGTCGGAAGGCGTCGACATCCGCATCTACGACGTGATCTACCGGCTCACCGAAGACATCGAGAAGGCCCTCCAGGGCATGCTCGAACCCGAGCGGCGCAAGGTCGAGCTCGGGCGGGCGGAAGTGCGGGCGGTCTTTCGCATACCGAAGGTCGGGGCCGTCGCCGGCTGCTACGTCGTGCGCGGCGAAATCCGGCGCAACGGGCAGGCGCGCGTCGTGCGCGGCGGCGAGGTCGTCCACGAGGGCCCGATCGGATCGCTGCGCCACCTGAAGGACGACGTGCGCGAGGTGCGCGAGGGCTTCGAGTGCGGCATCGGCCTGCGCGGGTTCGACGACTTCAAGGTCGGCGACGCGATCGAGTGCTACACCGAAGAGGAAGTCCCGGCGGAGTAGGCCGCGATGCCGAGCGAGGCGCGCGCGCGGCGGGTGGGCGACCGCATCCGGGAGGAGCTGGCGGAGATCCTCCGGCGCGAGGTCCACGACCCGGCGCTGGAGATGGTCACGGTCACCGGCGTCGACGTCGACCGCGAACTGGCCTACGCCACGATCTACGTCACGACGATCGATCCCGAGCGCCGCGGCGAGGTGTTGCAGGGCTTCGAGCGAGCGCGCGGCTTCCTGCGTAGCGCGCTGGCGGCGCGCGTACCGCTGCGCACCTTCCCGCGCCTGCGCTTCCGCTACGACACCTCGGTCGATCAGGGGGCGCGCATCGAGAGCCTGCTGCACGAACTGCGTCGAGGAAAGCGGCGTGGGTCCTGACGTCGAACGCGCCCGGGCCCTGCTCGACGGCGCCGCCGCCGTCGCCGTCGTCTCGCACGAGCGTGCCGACGGCGACGCCGTCGGATCGATGCTCGGGCTGGCCCTGTCGCTGCGCCGGCGAGGCCAACGTGCCGTACCCGTCCTGGCCGGAGGCCTCGCGCCCCGTTTCGGGTTCCTGCCCGCTGCGGCGGAGGTCGAGCCGCACGTCCCGGCCGCGACCGACTTGCTCGTCGCCGTCGACTGCGCCGACCTGGCGCGGACCGCGCTTCCGGCCGAGGAGCTGCGCCGTCCGGCTGGAATCAACATCGATCACCACCCGACGAACACTCGCTTCGCCCACGTCAACCTGGTCGATCCGCAGGCCGCCTCGACGTCGCAGATCCTCTTTCGGCTCTCCGGTCCGCTCGGCCTGACGGTCGACCCGGACGTCGCCACGAACTATCTGGCCGGCCTGGTCAGCGACACGATCGGATTCCGCACGCCGAACGTCACGCCCGACGTGCTCCGCCTGGCGGCCGATCTGGAGGGCCGTTCGGGTCGTCTGGCGCAGGTGTACGAGCACCTGCTCCACCGACGGTCGTTCGCCGCGGCGCGCTACTGGGGAGCCGGGCTGGGACGCCTCGAGCGCCGCGACGGCGTGATCTGGGCGCGCCTGACGCTCGAGGACCGGCTGGCCTCGGGCTACAGCGGCTCAGACGATGCCGACCTGGTCAACCTGCTCGGCACGATCGAAGGCGCCGACGTCTGCCTGGTGTTCATCGAACAGACCGGCGGGCAGGTCAAGGTGAGCTGGCGGTCGCGCAACGGCTTGGATGTGTCGCGGCTGGCCCAGGCCTTCGGCGGCGGCGGGCACGAGCCGGCCGCCGGCGCGACGATCCCCGGGGCCATGGACGAGGTCGTGGAGCAGGTCGTCGAGGCGACGGTGCGCGCCCTGCGGGAGCCTGGCCTGGCGTGAAGGACTTCGGCCTGATCATCGCCGACAAGCCCGTCGGGCCGACGTCGCACCAGATCGTCGGGCACGTCCGCCGCGGCACTGGCATCCGCAAGGTCGGCCACGCCGGGACGCTCGACCCGCGCGCCTCCGGCGTCCTCGTCTTGTGCCTGGGCGCCGCCACCCGCCTGAGCGAGTACCTGTCGGCGACGTCGAAAGAATACGAGGCGACGATCCGCTTCGGCATCTCGACGCGCACCTTCGACACCGATGGCGAGATCACGCGTCAGTCGAACCGCGCTCCGAGCCGACGCGAGATCGAGCAGCTCCTCCCGGAGTTCCGCGGCGACATCGTGCAGAAGCCGCCGCCGTACAGCGCCGTCAAGGTCCAGGGCCGCAAGGCGTACGAGCTGGCCCGCGCCGGCGACGATCTCGACCTCCAGCCGCGCACGGTCACCATCAGCCGCCTCGAGCTGCGAGCCTATCAGCCGCCCGACCTTTCCCTGCGCATCGAGTGCTCGGCCGGGACGTACATCCGATCGCTGGCGCACGATCTCGGCGAACGGCTGGGCACGGGCGCACACCTGGCCGGATTGCGGCGGGTGCGGGCCGGCCCGTTCTCGCTCGCCGACGCCACGCCATGGCCGATGCTGGAGGTCGGCATGCTGACCGGCAAGTGGGAGCGCTACGTGCGACCCGCCTCCGATGCCCTGCCGGACCTGCCGGCGGTGACGGTCGACGCGGAGGGCATCGAGGCGCTGCGCTTCGGCCACCGGATCCCATCGGAGCCCGGGGCGGCCGGCCTGGCCAAGGCGATCGATTCGTCCGGCGAGCTGGTGGCGATCCTCGAGGCGGTCGAGGGCGGCACGCTCTGGCATCCCCGCAAAGTGTTTCTCGGGTAGCGGGCGACGAAGGCCGATCCGCCGAGCCACGCCCGCCAGGGCCGGCGGGGAGTCCTGGTGCGGCGTCCCCGACGACGTGGGGTCACGGAGGTCATGATCGAGTACCGCGGTCTGACGGAGGTCTCCCTTCCGGCGAGCGCACTGACGATCGGCTCGTTCGATGGCCTGCACCTCGGGCACCAGGCGCTGATCGGCGCGCTGCTGGAGCGGGCGCACGGCGCCGGCGTGCCGTCGGTCGTGGTCACGTTCTATCCGCACCCTTCGGTCGTCCTGCGGGGGCGTCGCCCGACGTTCTACATCACGCGGCCGCCGGAGAAGGCAGCGCTGCTGGCGCGGCTCGGCGTCGAGCACGTCGTCACCCAGCCGTTCGACGAGGCCCTCTCGCGCGTCACGGCCGCCGAGTTTCTCGACCGGCTCGAGGCGCAGCTCCACTTCCGACATCTGATCATCGGCGAGGACTTCGCCCTCGGGCACGAACGCGAGGGGAACAGGCTGTTCCTGCGGCGCGAGGCGGAGCGACGCGGCTTCGAGCTGGTGGAGGTTCCGCCGGTGACGGTCGGCGGGGAGGTCGTCAGCTCGACGCGCGTGCGCGAGGCGCTGCGCAACGGCGACGTCGCCCGCGTGGCGACCTACCTCGGGCGTCCGTTCGCCCTGCGCGGCACGGTCGTGAAGGGGGCGGCGCGCGGCAAGGCCCTCGGCATCCCGACCGCCAACCTGTCGCTGCACGAGGAGCAGGCGTACCCGGGAAGAGGGGTCTACGCCTGCTGGGCCGATCTCCCGCAGGGCAGGCGCAAGGCGGTGACCAACGTCGGCCTGCGGCCGACGTTCGGCGATGAACTGCCGTCGCCGATCGTCGAAGCACACCTGCTCGATTGGGACGGCGACCTGTACGGCGACGAACTCCACCTGTCGTTCATCGCCCGGTTGCGGGAGGAGCAGAAGTTCCCCGGGCGCGAGGCGCTGGTAGCCCAGATCGCCCGCGACATCGAGCAGACGCGCCGGCTGCTCGGCGCCGAGATGGAGGACGCATGAGCGAACGCCAGGTCTACCTGCTGAGCCCGCGGCGGCTGAGCCCGGAGACGATCGCCGTGACCTTCGCCAAGACCTCGCGCTCTCCGCTCTCGTTCCGCGAGATCGCCGAGGAACTGACCGACGCCAAGTCGGCCGCGTTTCACGAGAAGTGGGTCGTCGGTTACGGGCACGCTTCGGTGGCGGAGCACGCTGTCCTCCACCTGGCGTTCGAGGGCGTCTCGCGCCTGGCGATCGAGTGCATCGAATCGAACCGCCTGGCGTCCTACACCGAGAAGTCCACCCGCTACCAGACATGGGAACCGGACGACTATCACCTGCCCGCCGAGGTGCGCGGGCACGCGCGCGAACGGGAGGTCCGCACGGTGTGCGACGAGTTGTTCGCGGCGTACCACAACGCGCTCCAGCCGGTGCGGGCCGTGGTGCAGCGCAGGTTCCCCCGCCAGGAGGGCGAGAGCGACGAGCGCTGGGACAGTCGGATTCGGGCGCGCTACGTCGACGTCTGCCGATTCCTGCTTCCGGCGGCGGCCCATGCCAACGTCGGCATGACGGCCAACGCACGCGTCCTGGCCCACGCTATCCGCAAGATGCTCTCGCATCCGCTGCAGGAAGTGCGCGAGATCGGCCGGCAGGTGAAGGAAGTGGCGGCGGCCGAGGTCCCGACGCTGCTCAAGTACACCGAGCCTCTCCCGTATCTGTCCGCCCTGCCGGGCGGGCTCGCCCCATGGGCCCGGTCCTCGTCAGGCGCGGATGGCGTCTCGCCGGTCCGGTTGCTCGGCGCCACGCCCGCGGCTCAGGCGGTCGCCCTCGCCGGATGTCTGTATCCGCACGTCGAGCGGCCGCTGGCGGAAGTCCTCGAAGGAGTCCGGCGCATGGGCGCGGAGGAGCAGGAGCAACTGGCTCGGGCCGTGCTCGGAGGGCGCGGCGAGCACGATGCCCCGGTGCGCGGACTGGAGCACGCGCTCTTCACCTTCGAGCTCGTCCTCGATCAGGGGGCCTACTTCGAGCTCAAGCGCCATCGCATGATGACCCAGTCGCCGCAGCGGCTAACGACGCGTCTCGGGTACGCGGTGCCGCGACTGATCCGCGAGGCCGGCGTGGAGACGGCGTATCGCGCGGCGATGGATCGGGCGGCGGAGACGTTCGAATCGCTGGCGGCATGGAACCCGGAGGTGGCGGCGTACGTCGTGCCGAACGCCTTCCGGCGGCGGGTGGCGCTGACGCTGAACCTGCGCGAAGCGTTTCACTTCTGCGAATTGCGTTCGGCGCCCAACGCCCACTTCTCGATCCGGCGCATCGCCTACCTCGTCGGCGACGTCCTGCGGAAGGAGGTGCCGGCGTTGGCCGCGTATCTCCGCCTGGCGCCGGGCGGGTGGGAAGCGATCGAAGACGAGCACTTCGTCCAGGTGTGAGCGGCATCGCCGCTGCACCGCAGAACGGTACGGCCAGAGACAAGGCACAGGAGAACAGGATGCCCACACGTCACGCGCAGGTCGTCTGGTCGGGCGCCCGCGACGGATCGGGCGAAGTCCGCCTCGGTTCGGGCGCGGGGAGGCTGCGCTACACCTTCGCCACGCGTTTCGAGGAGGAACCCGGCTCGAACCCGGAAGAGCTGCTGGCCGGGTCGCTGGCGGCGTGTTTCGCCATGTCCCTCGCCGGGCGGCTGACGCGGAACAACGCCCCGCCGAGGTCGCTCGAAGTGAGGGCCGAGGCGACGATCGAGAAAGTCGAGGGGGACTGGACGATCACCGGGGTCCACCTGCACTTGCGCGGAGACGTGCCGGGGCTCGAGCGCGCCGCGTTCGAGGAGCACGCCCGGGCGGCGAAGGAGGGCTGCCCGGTCTCCCGCGCGCTGCGGGCCGTGCCGGTTTCGCTGCACCTCGAAGGCTGATGGGGGCGCGAACTCGAATCCGTTGGGCGCCGCAGGCCGGGGTCGCCTACCTCCGCCGTGCCCAGACGATGGCGCCGCCGATGGCGATGGCGGCGAAGGAGAACCACTGGATGGCATACCCCAGATGGGGCCCGTCGCTCAGGTCGAGCTCCGGTTCGGGCTGCGGCATCGACGCCTCCGGCGGCGGCGAGTCCTGGGCCAGGTAGACGTCGAGGACAGGGTAAGCGAGTTGTGACCCGATCCCCGGGATGTAGAGGGCTCTCCAGTTCTTGAGGGGCAGATCACCGGGGCCGGGAAGGCGGTCGGCAAAGAACGCCAGCGACGGCTCGCTCTGGCTCGGCAGAAGAGTCCCCTCGACTTCGACGGCCCCCGGCCAGGCCCATCCGTCGGAGGACCCGGCGCGGTAGACCGTGTCGGCAAGCCAGCCCCGATCGACGAGCAAGGCCGGACCGCCGTCCGCCAGAATCAACGGTGTGACGACGTGCACGCCGGCGATCCCTTCGCGCGACCGACTCGTCAGGTAGATCTCGCCTGCGGGGTCGAAGACGCCGCGCGCCGTTGCCCGGCGGTAGGCCAGATCGGTCGCAAGGTCGAGGTCCTCGGGAAGCCGGAGCGGAGGCCGTTCGAGCTGCGCGTGGATCGCCGCGTTGCGGGCACGCCGCTCGGCGAGTCGGTCGAGCTGCCAGAACCCCAGGCGAACACACACCGCGCCGACGGCGATGGCCAGCACAAGGAAGAGGCGGCGGCCTCGGGCGGCGGTGGCGGCGGGAGGTTCCATGCGCCTCTAGCGCGGGAGGGCCTACTCCGGTTTCGGCTTCCTGCCACGTGGCGCGGCCGGTTCGCCCTGGAGTTTCGCCAGCCGGGCCTCCGCCAGTTGCACGTAATCGGGCTGCACGTCGTAGCCTACGAAGTGGCGACCCAGACGCTTGGCGGCAACGCACGTCGTCCCGGATCCGCAGAACGGATCCAGCACGGTGTCGCCGCTGAACGTATACAGCTCGATCAGCCGGCGGGGGAGTTCCTCCGGGAACGGCGCCGGGTGGCCGACCTGGCGGGCGGAGGCGGCGGGGAACGTCCAGACCGAGCGCGTCCAATCGAGGAAGTCGTCGCGGGTGATCGTGCTGCGTCGTCCATCGGCCGGCCGCGAGAAGGACTCCTTGGAGAACACCAGCACGTATTCGTGGACGTCGCGCAACACCGGGTTGGCGGCCGAGCGCCACGATCCCCAGGCCGTCGACGGACTGGCGCTCGAGCCCTTGTCCCAGATGATCTCGCCGCGCATTTGAAAGCCGAGGTCAAGCAAGTCCTGGATGAGGAAGGCGTGCAGGGGCAGGTACGGCTTGCGGCCGAGATTGGCGACGTTGACGCACGCCCGCCCGCCGCCGACGAGCACGCGGTAGGTCTCGGCGAAGACGCGGCGCAGGAGCGCCCGGTACTCGTCGAGCGTCAGGTCCTCGTCGTAGTCCTTGCCGGCGTTGTAGGGCGGCGAGGTCACCATCAGGTGGATGCTGCCGGCGGGGAGTTCGGCCATGTTTTCCGACGAATGGGCGAAGATGCGGTCGATGGCTTCCGGCGGCACGGCCGTCTCGGGCGTCGGGCGCGCCTCGCCGGCCGGACGCTCGCGGTACAGGCGCGCGCCGTAGAAGCGGCGCGCGTCGTGGCTGATCCGGCCCGGCGAACCGAAGGCGCTGCTGGAGGTCTTGCGGCGCCGCGTCACTCCGAGCCTCCGGCCTCGGGCCGGCGTGCGCCCGTCATCCCGCGCCCGGCCGGGCGGAAACCGAGCTCGGCGAGGGCCCTCGGATCGCTGCGCCAGCCCGGAAGCACCCGGACGTTCAGTTCCAGGTAGACCGACCGGCCACTCATCGCTTCGATCTCGCGGCGCGCGTCGCTGCCGATGGCCTTGAGCATCTCGCCGCCGCGGCCGATGACGATCCCTTTCTGCGAGTCGCGCTCGACGAAGATCGTTGCCGTGATGCGCGCGCCGCGTTCGCCGCGCTCCTCGTAGGCGTCGACACGCACCGCCAGGCTGTGCGGCACCTCGTGATGCAGCCGGCGCATGGCCGCGGCGCGGATCAGGTCGGCCGCCAGATCGCGCTCGTAGACGTCGGTGATCTGGTCCTCCGGGAAATACGCCGGCCCCTCGGGCAGCAATCCGACGATTCGCTCGAGCAACGCCTGGCAGCCGTCGCCGCGGGTGGCCGAGATCTCCCAGAACTCCCACGCCGGCAGAAGCGAGCGGAAGGCGAGCGAGTTCTCGGCGCGCGCCTCAGCCGGCACGAGGTCGACCTTGTTGACGGCGGCCAGCCGCGACTTGACCTCGTCGACGGTCGACAACCGTTCGGCGACGATCCGGTCCTCGTCGGTGGGCGGCTCCGATCCATCGAAGATCGCAAGCACGAGGTCGGCGTCGTCGATCGCCTGCTGCGCGGCGAGGTTCATCGCCTCGCCCAGCCGATGGCGCGGAAGGTGAAGCCCGGGCGTGTCGACGAAGATCACCTGACCCTCGTCCGTGGTCAGTATGCCGAGCTGGATGCGGCGCGTCGTCTGGGGGCGCGGCGAAACGGCCGCCACCAGTTGGCCGAGATAGCGATTGAGCAGCGTCGACTTGCCCACGTTGGGGCGGCCGGCGAGCGCGACGTAGCCGGAGCGGTGGGCCATCGGAGGCGCGCTCATTCTGTGTGCAACCGCGCGCCCTGTCAAGGCGCATGGGCCTGGCGCCTCGCAGGCCGATCGCCTCCCGCCCGAAGCACCCGCTGCGCACCGAGCGGGCATCGTCCGCGCCGGACGTCCATCGAAGATCGTGGCTGCGTCCAGCGACCGCAGCCGTTGACAAGGGTCGATCGACCCGTTATTCTCTGCCGACATCACGACCGAGGACAGTCCACCGGATGCGGCGCTCCTGTCTGGCCTTGTACCCTCTTCTCCTCACGGCGTTCGTCGCCGGCTGCGGGCGCACCACAGGCACGACGGCTGACCTTCTCGTGGCGACGACCACGAGCACGTACGACTCGGGCCTGCTGGACGCGATCCTCCCGACCTTCGAGAGCAGCCGCGGTGTCGAGGTCGATGTCGTAGCCGTCGGGACGGGCCAGGCGCTCGAGTTCGGGAAGAGCGGCGATGTCGATGTCGTCCTCGTCCACAACCGCGACCTCGAGGAGGCCTTCGTCGCCGCCGGCCACGGGGTCGAACGGCGCGTGGTGATGTTCAACGACTTCGTCCTGGTCGGCGCCCCCGAGGACCGGGCCCAGGTTTCCGGCGCGGCGACGGCCGCCGAGGCGTTCCGGCGGATCTACCAGACGCGTTCGATCTTCGTCTCGCGCGGGGACGCCTCGGGGACATACGCCCGGGAACTGGTCCTGTGGGAGCAGGCCGGCGTGGCCCCGACGCTGACCGACGAGTGGTATCGGCCCATCGGCCAGGGGATGGGCGAAACCCTGCGCTTCGCCGACGAGCAGGCCGGCTACACATTGACCGATCGGGCCACGTTCCTCGCGGTCGCCGACAGCCTGCGCGGCCTCGCGCTGCTGTTTGGCGGCCGCTCGTTGCCCGAGAACCCGGATCCGGCCCTGCTCAATCTGTATGGTGTGATTCAAGTTACGCCCGAAGACCCGCTCGCGCCGCGAGCGCGCCTGGCGGCGGACTTCGTCGACTGGCTGACTTCGCTCGAGACGCAGGAGGCGATCGCCGCCTACGGCGTCGAGCGGTTCGGCCAACCCCTGTTCTACCCGGCCTCGGATGCCTGGTGTGCGGCGAGCGAAGGCGCGGCGATGGCGTGCGCCGACCGGTGAGCCGGCTCCCGGGATGACCTCCCGCCGATGACGGGCTGGCTGAGCGACGTCCTCGACGTCTCGCTCCTCACGTTGTGGATCAGCCTCGCCGCGCTGGGCATCAGCGCTCTGCTCGGCATCCCGGGCGGAGTGTTGCTGGCGTTGCGCCGGTTCCGCGGCCGGCGGTTGTTCCGGGCGCTGATCTACACCGGGATGGGGCTGCCGCCGGTGGTCGTCGGGCTGGTCGTCTTCCTCCTGCTTTCGCGGCGCGGGCTGCTCGGGGAGTTGGGCTGGCTCTTCACGCCGGCGGGCATGATCGTCGCCCAGGTGATCATCGCCCTGCCGATCGTCGCCGGCCTGACGGCGGCGGCGCTCGAGTCGCTCGACCCCGAGCTCCCGCTGCAGGTCCGGTCGCTCGGGCCGACGCCGGTGCAGGAGTCGGCCACGCTGTTGCGCCAGGCGCGCGGCGGCCTGGTGGCGGCGCTCTTGGCGGGGTTCGGGGGGATCATCTCCGAAGTCGGCGCGGCGATGCTCGTCGGGGGGAACATCGAGGGCCGGACCCGCGTGTTGAGCACGGCCATCGTCCTCGAAACGCGGCGCGGCGCCTTCGCCACCGCGCTCGCCCTCGGCGGCGTGCTGCTGTTCCTGGCGTTCGTGGTGAACGCCCTGATGCTGCGACTCGCGGCGACGCCGCGCCGCTCGGGATGAGCGGCTTGCCGTTGCTCGAAGTGCGCGACCTCCAGCGCGGCTACGGCGGCGCCTGGCGACTGGAGATCCCGTCCTTGGAGATCGAGCGTGGCCAACTGTTCGCCATTCTCGGCCCGACCGGGGCCGGGAAGACGACGCTCTTGCGCCTGTTGCACGGGCTGGACGAACCATCGGCGGGCCGGGTGATCTTCGAAGGCCGACCGCTGACGTGCCCCCCTCCGATCGACGTCCGTCGGGCGATGGCGATGGTCTTCCAGCGACCCTTGATGCTGGCCGGCTCGGTGCGCGACAACCTGGCCATCGGCCCGCGTTTCCGCGGCGTCTGGCGCGATGGTTCCCTGGCCGAGTTGTTGCGCAGGCTCGATCTGGAGGCCCTGGCGCGCACACCGGCGAGCGATCTGTCCGGCGGCGAGATGCAACGCGTGGCCCTTGGGCGCGCCCTGGCCTGCCGCCCGCGGCTGCTGCTCCTCGACGAACCGGCAGCGCATCTCGATCCGGGGCACACGGCGGTCATCGAAGGTATAATCCGCGCCGCCCACCGCCAGGACGGCATAACCATCGTCCTGGCGACCCACAATCTGGGCCAGGCGCGTCGGCTGGCGCAACGGGTCGGGCTTCTGGCAGCCGGCCGGCTGGTGGAGGTCGCCGCGACCGAGACCTTCTTCGAGCGGCCGCGCCATCCGCTCACCGCCGCCTACCTGCGGGGCGATCTGCTGACGGAAGGACCGAAAGCGCCATGAAGCTGTTCCGACGACGCAGCAAGCCCGACCGATTCATCCACCTCCTGATCCAGCAGGCCGAGTTCACCGTCGAGGGGATGCAGGCGCTTCAGGCCTACATCAAGAATCGCGATGAGGCCCTGGCCAAGCGCGTCGGCGAGGTCGAGAAGCAGGCCGACGAGGTGCGCCGCATCCTGATCGACGAGCTCAACCGGACGTTCGTCACGCCGATCGACCGCGAGGACATCTTCGCCCTGTCGCTCAGCATCGACGACATCCTCGACTACGCCAACACCACGATCGAGGAGATGGCGATGCTGCACGTCGAGCCGAGCGTCTACGTCGAGCGCATGGTGTCGCTGCTGACCGAGGCGGCGCGCGAGATTTTCATGGGCGTGTCGCGCCTGCAGGACCATCCCAACGTCGCCAACGACCACGCCGTGCGGGCCAAGGCGCTCGAGAACCGGATGGAGACGGTCTACCGCGAAGCCATCGCCAATCTGTTCAACATGCCGCGCGACGTCGACCACGTGGTGGAGATGCTCAAGCTCCGGGAGATCTACCGCCACCTGTCGAACGCCGCCGATCGCGGGGACAATGCCGCCAACGTCATCGGCGACATTGTGGTGAAGCGGCTCTAGAATCTACTGTTTCGCAATTGTGTTGACAGGGATCGAGGGTCATGTGACGTATCCTTCCCGTTGCACAGAGTCCCCTCATGGGGAGACGGGGAGGAGGTCGCATGACCCTCGACGACAGGGTACACGCCTTCCGGCTTCGATTGATGGCCCGGGCGCAGCAACTCGACAACGTGGCGAAGGCCTGCCGGGAAGCGGGGGTGTCTCGAACCCTGTTCTACCGCTGGCGGGCCCGTTCCCTGGCCTACGGGCCGGACGGGCTGCATCCCCGCCG
>Ga0209172_10000517_pt1 | contig 105262 bp, 106 predicted proteins | sample LarsenN4metaG_FD_184113 | JGI IMG/M metagenome (GOLD analysis project Ga0209172, IMG submission 184113) | Hot spring sediment bacterial and archeal communities from British Columbia, Canada, to study Microbial Dark Matter (Phase II) - Larsen... ... | reverse complement strand
TGATCGAGGCGCATCGCCGGGAAGAAGTGCCGGTAGGCCAACTTGTACCGCGCCTGGTCCGATTTCTTGTGCTTCTGCACCGACAAGCCCGCACAGTACGCGGCCAACTCCCGGGCAAATGAGGTCTCCGCCATCCACACGCCCGAGTTGAGGCAGGGAAAGTACTCCCCTTGCGCCACCTGCTCGTCAAAGGGCGGCAGATCCGCCGGCCAGTGCCGGCGTTCCGCATTGAAGAGGGCCCGGCAGTCGAACGTCTGAAACGTCTCGATCAGCGTACCGAGATGGTTGGCGAGAATCACGTCCGCCGAATCGACCACCAGCACATATTGGCGCGCGTCCCCGGTATTCAGGTAATCGAGCAGCAACTGGATCTTGCAGCTGTTCCGCCATTCCGTGGCGCCTTCCCCGAGAACGGTGACCTTCGTCAGGTTGCTGCGCCGCAGTGAGTCCTCCAGGAGGCCGAGCCGCTTGCCGTGATGCTGGAACGGGCCCCCATTGTTGAACGTGACAACGGTCACATTCGGATCGAGGCGCGCGTCGGTCTTCCACGTCGTCGCGGCTTCGAGTAGGGATGGCCAGAGCGGCAAGTGTTCCGGCTTCCCTGATGCGTGCACCAGCGCGGGGTGCGTGCCGAACAGCTTGTTTTCGATCAATGGAGATGCGAGTGGCGCCATCATTGCGGACTCTACTGCGGCGGAGGGTATGGCTGTTTACCGTTTACGCCTATCCCGTCCGGACCCTGCCCCTTTGCGCTTCTGTCGGCCAATCGCGCTCTATCCCTTGGTGTAAGCCTTACACCGAATTCGTAGGCATACCGCTCGGCTTCGACGGCAGTCGGGATCGGCAGATACGCATGGGCGCCCGCCGGCCCGTGGAAGACGAGGAGCGTGTTTGCACGAAAAGGCATCGATCTTCCGTGCAAGCTGCTGCCGAAATCCTCCCCATCGTCGATCCGTGCGAGGTGGAGCACACCAGATAGAAAATCCCGCGATCGGTCGCGGGCGACGGCGCTCGAATATCCGGGGAGTCGGCGCACGATTCGACCGTCGATCAACGCGATCTCGACATCCCAATCGGCGAACGATGGAAGCGACGGAAACCGCGCCCGCGTAGACGAGCCAAGAGGCTCCTCAAACCGGGCAATCAGCATGGGAACGAGCGGCCGAACCACCACGTCCGTCAAGAAGCTCCACGTCATAATCGACGTCAGCGGCGCCAGTCTCGGCGGAACGCGAACCTCCTGTCCGCGCTCGATCTCACCGTCGAAAAACACTGGCGGCGGGATTGCCTCAATCAGCGCCTTGTACGCGGTGGACGGCAGCAATTCCGCCACGGTGAGATGCGGTACGGGATCACAGGCAAGCTCTGCCTGAGCCACCGCGCGGCGGACGTGCGACGCAACGTGATCGAAGTCGAGCACGCGCTCGAGCTGGGCAACTCGCTCGGCATCGCCCGTCACGCCATCATTCAACGCGGCGAGCTGCTCCATGAAGCGGCACAGCCTCGCCATTTTCGTCCTGAGCTTCGAAAGCTCCGACCGAAGCGCGCCGAGGTCCTGCCCCTTCACGCGCTATCCAGGCCCGCAAGCACGTCGTCGACGAACTGGGCGAGCTCGCCGACAGGCATGCTGTCGCCACCGACAAAGGAGTGGCAGCGCTGCTCGAAGGCGGCGGCCACGTGGGTCCAGAACCGCGGGGAATCTCCGAGTGCCGCCAAACGCCCCTCGCCGCCACGCTCACCCGTCGTCCAGACGGAGCGGCCCCCGCCCGCGTACCACTGGATCAGCGTGTCGCTCAACAGGACGATGACATCGATCCCGCTCGGGGCGAAGACGATGTCGGTCAAACCACCGCCATTGAGGCCCGCAACGATGCGCGCATCGCGAAACAGGCGGACTTGCTCCTCGAACGGGCAGTCGCGCATGACGATCACTTCGAAGCCACGACTGCGGAAGAGCTCTTCGACGTCCGGCTCGTTTACAATCCATCGGCGTTTCTTCGGAGCGTCACGACGGGAGACATAGATCCGCCTCGTCCCGCGGCGATCCGCGGGAGGCGCCAGCAGACGGCGCACCTCCATCAGCGGCGACAACGGGCGGCCGCCGCCCATCCGCCCGTCGTTTTCAAATGCCAGGAGCCGACGGCATTCGAGCGGTGAGCCGTCCCACGGCACCAGACGCTCCGGATCGAATCCCATCCGGCCGAGCGTCGCGGTGTGGAACCACTTGGACGCGTGGGGCAGGAGAAACGTCGCGTCCGGCGCCAGCTTCCATAACGCGACGACCTGTGGTGCCCAGTCGACCATCCAATGCCCGAAATTGCCGATCTTCCGCGTCGCCGCGTCGTAGGTGCAGCGCGGCACGGCGACGACCGGTCCCTGGAGCTGCGGCTCGAAGCGTGGCGAGATCCGCAGCCTGCCGTCCACCGTAGATACCGCCGCACCGGGCACGTCGAGAATGGTGCACGGAAAGCCCCGCAGGACGTCCCCGCACTCGGCCTCGAACCTGAGGAGCCGCGCCCACAAATCGCGAACCACGGGAGATGTCGAGGCGCATCGTGTAATGCCCACCCACCGACTGAACTGCCGCTCGACCGGGTCGCCGACGCGCACGCGTCCGACACGAAGACGCTCGGTCGGCGTCCCCTCCAGCACAATCGATGCGACGAGCAGACGGGCGCGGGGGATGGCGAGGAGGCCAGCCCGCTCGTGCACGCGTTCGCGCTCCTGCCGCAGCAGGCGGTCGGCGCGCCGCTGCACAGTGTCGACGCGCGCGTTGAGATCCCTCAGCGCGGCCCGCACGTCTGTCATCGGCTGAAGGCGAGCTGCACCGACCGGCGCCGCACGCGACGCGGGGCGATCCGAAATCCGTTCGCGTCCAACGTCCGCGCGAGCGGTTCCTCATCGCGGGGATCGACCTCCAGCCACGCGGTGCGCAGACTCGGACGACGCACGGTCGGAGCAGATCCTTGGGCGGATCCGACGTGCACGAGGGGCGAGATTAGCAGGACGTCCGGCTTTTCGGACCGCAGACCCGCGAACGGCGGCTGCAGGAAGTGGAGGCAGTGGCGCAGGCGCCGAACGAGCGGCGCGACCGAGGCCCACTCGTCGATGCGCGCCGACGGACAGGCGACCACCGGACAGCGCTCGGACGCGATCTGCTGCGCAAGCCGCCGATCGCGCGCCTCGTCGCGCTCCTGCACCGCAACCGCGACGGCATGGCCGCGATCGATTCGGTGCCGGAGCGTGTCGAGGTAGACCTCGACGTTCTTCTCCTGCCTGGCGACGAACAAGACCCTCATGTAACGGTATTGCGGCGTGCCGCGACGACGTCAGACCGAGCCGCTTGTACTCGTGATTCAGAGTACCGCCGTTGTCGTACGACGGTGAGCGTCGGGTCGAGCTGCGCGTCGATTCTCCAGTGCGCCGCCGCCTCCAGCACCGCCGGCCAGACCGGCAGGTGCTCGGCCTTCCCCGCAGCATGAACCAACATCGGACAGGTATCGAACAGCCTGTTGCGAATCAACGGCAATTTGGCAGCCGTCACTTTTCTGAAATAATACCTTCGACTTCCCGAAATGCTCGTCAGGAATCTGGTGACAGGAACCACCCCCAGTGTGCTTCACCGCAATGGCAATCCGGCGGAGTGGAAGACCGTGTGGGACGAGGTGGTGACGGCGTTCTTCGCCGAAGGGCGAGAGCCGTGTGAGCCGTGCCCCGAGCTCACGGTGCTGACGTGGACGAATCGGCCGGCAAAAACCCTTCTGGAGCGATGTCTCGAGCAGTGGGGCATCTCTTGCATCACGCTGGGGCAGCGGCTGCCGGAATGGCGCAACGACGTGAAGCTGTACCTCAATGTCGAAGCGCTGGAGCGTGTCACGTCCGATTACGTGATGGCGCTCGATGCAGATGACGTGCTGGTGGTGTCCGCGGCGCGCGCGATTCTCGACGCGTTCCGCTCCTTTGGTTGCGACATTCTCTTCAACGCTGAAAAGCACAATTGGCCAAGAGTCCCGTTTCTGGCCGCTTTTGAAGAGTCGATCGCCGAATCGGCCTATCGCTACCTGAATTCGGGCGCCTGGATCGGAAGAACAGATGCGTGCCGGCGCTTCTATCGCGACTGCCTGAACGAAGACAATGGCGACATCGTCGCGATTCATACAGCAGAGGCCGTTTTCCGCGACGATCAGGGAGTGATTCGGAAAACCTTCCAGCGGTACTACCCGTCGGTCCGACTCGATTACCACTGCCGCATCTTCCAGTCGCTGACCGACGTCCTGCCTGGTGTCGAGGTGTGCATCGTACGAGCGGACGGCGTGTCTGTAGTCCCTTCCGCCGGTCTCGTGTCTCTCGGTTTGTGATCCGTCATCTCGCACGACGCGCGTTGCGGCGACTCCTCGCGGCCGCCGCTCTCGCGCACGCCGCCGACGTCGAGCGAGAGCGACAAGCCGCCGCACGCCGAGTGGCCGCGGAGCGCGCACGCGCCAGCCGTCAGCTGGCGACCGTCGAGCAGCTCCGCGAGCGGATCGACGCGTCGCATCGGCGCTTCGTCGCCGAGCACAGGCAATCGAACAGCCTGCGGCGGCTGCTGCGGCACTACCTCGTTCGGCTGCGCCGCACCGAGGCAGAGCTGGCGCGCCGCGTGATCGCCGAGCGCCGGCTGAAACTCGACCAGTTGGGAACCGCCATCAAAATCGCGCGGCGTCGCGGCGTCCTGCCTCCGGCGGCGGATCGCGCCGCACGCCTTCTCTCTGTCTCGCCAGACTATGCCGCGGCCGTGGCGCGCTGGCGGGCCGGCGAGGTCCCCGCCGACATTCGCCGCATGAGGTTGGGACATCTCGACTGGTGGGTGCCGCCGCTGACATCGGATGCGCTCGGCCGTCAGATCCTCGATCGGCGGCAATTGGCGCTCGACAGCCTCCTGGCGACGCGACAATTTGCGGTCGGCGGTGTCATGCTGGATATTGGCGCGGGCATCGGTGCGGCCTGTATCCCCCGCGTCGCCCTCGGTGAGTTCGGCCAGGCCTTTGCGGCAGAGCCTGGCGGTGACAATTACCTCTGTCTGGTGGGGAATACGCTCGAGAACGTTCTCGAGGGTTGCGTGCTGCCGCACCGCGTGGCGATTTCAGGGGTCGCCGGTACCGATCGGGCGCGCTGGTGCGGCGGAATCGACGCCGAGGACGTGCCTGCGCTGACGCTGGACGACTGGGTACGGCAGCTCGATGCCCCGCCGTACGACGTGCGGTTTGTCAGGGTGGCCCTGCGCGATTGGAACATCAATGTGCTCGACGGGGCGCCGAATCTTCTCAAACTTCGACACATTGTGTGGCAGATTGAAATCGACTCCACGACCCTCAAGAGCGGCACCGCCCCGCTCGACGGCTTCTGTCGGCGCGTCGAGACCCATTTCACGCACATCAAAGAGCTCGGCCGCTATTGGATCCCTCAGTGGCGTCCCTCATCGCAGATCGGCGTGGTGCTCAGTGAAGTTCGGGAAACGCGTCGTCCCCTGAACCTTCTGCTCTTCAACATGCGGCGCGACATCGCGCGCACGTCCAAAGCGTTGTCCCATTCGGACAACTGAGTCCGTATAGAATTTGTTGCCATGTTCGCTCGATTAGCGGCGGCGGTGCGGGTCCTGCGCCCCCGCGTGATCGCCGAGATCGGCAAGAGCGCGGCCGATGCGCGCCGCTCCCTCGAGCACCTCCGGGCCGAAGTGACCGATCTGCAGCGCGCCATGAGATCGATGCAGGCGCAAGGTGACGCGATCCGGCGGATCGAGCAGCGCCTGGCCGAACTGCAGGACTCTCATCGCTCGGACGCGGACGGGATAGCGACCCAGTTGGCTGCGCTCGGCCGCGACATCTCGGAGCTCCGGCTGCGGGAATCGCAGCTCCGAGCTATCGCACGTCGTGATGCCGAGCTCGAGCGACGGCTGCCGCAGCTCGAGCACGTTCTGGACGAGCCGATCGCCGTTGCCCACGTCGGCGGCCGCATCGCCGCGGCACCCCTGCGGCTGCATCCTTTCCCGCACATCGTCGTCGACGATCTGCTGCCTGCGCGGGTGTACGAAGCGCTGCTTGAGGCCATTCCTCCAGTCGAAATGTTCGCCGAACGGCCGTTCAACAAGCGCCAAGTTGGCGTGCCTCCGATGCTGGCGCCGGTCTATTCGCGCCGCGTGTGGCGCTTCATCGCGAACGCCGTCGCTCCCCGTGCGATCGTGCCGGCGGTACTCGACAAGTTCCGTGAATCGCTCGGCGCGTGGCTGGACGCGCAGCTCATGCCAGGCGCCCTCGCACGCCTCGAGCAGATGGAGATGGGATGCACGGATGGCCGGATACTTCTTCGGGGCCGCGGGTACTCGATCCCGCCTCACCGCGACCCGAAATGGGGATTCATCACGTGCCTGCTGTACCTCGCCCGCCCTGCCGATGACCCGGTTCTCGGAACCGACCTCTATTCCGTCGACGGAGACACCGACGCCCGGGATACGAAGCCGCACTGGATTCCGGCGGATCACTGCCGCCTCGAAACAACGGTGGAGTTCCGTCCGAATCGGGCGCTCATCTTCCTGAACTCATCCGGCGCACACGGAGCGCGTATTCCCGACGATGCGCCGGAGTCTCTCGAGCGGTACGTGTACCAGTTCCGCATCGGTCCGGGGAGAGGACAAATCCGCGAACTGCTTGCCGAACTACCCGAGCATCGCCGCGCCGGGTGGGAGGGCAAGATCACCGATTACTGATCCGCGCGCCAAAGCCCGCGAATGTCTGGAACGCGTTCCATCCCAACATCGCGGAGCACGATGTCAACGTCCGCTGGGCACCCTCGGTCACCGACGAGATGCGCCTGCGGCTCGAGCGGCAGTTTGGGCTCTTAGATGGAGAAGTCCGTCCGGAGCGGATCGACTTATCTGTTCGCTTCTGGTGCGTCGCATCGGGTAACGGGCGCATCATCGACCACAACGGGCTGCTCGGAGTCCGTGTGCCGGCGGGCTCACAGGAGCTCGTCCTGGCGTACCGCCCGCAGCGATTCGGTGTCGCTCTCGCGATCACGATTACGGCTCTGGCTGTCGCGGCTGCCACCGGGGTGAGACGACGAACGCGCACCGACCTTCGTGATTAGCTGCCTCAGCGGAGCGAGGACGCTTCGGCGCTTCCGCTGGCCAAGGTGCTCCGTCGTTGCCGCCAACTGCCGTTCGAGGTCTTCGATCCGTGCGCGGGCCACGCGCAGCAGCGCCTCGGCGCGTTCGCGCTCCGCCTCGACGCGCCGGATATTTGCACGCGACGACACGTCATGCTGGACGATGCCCTTTCGCAGCCGCTGCGCCGCGCGTTGCAGGCGGCCCAAGGCCTCGTCGTCGAGACCGGAACCGTCGGTGGCGTGCGCAATCAGCTTCTCGAGCCGCAGTTGCAGCGTGTCCGGTGGCAGGGCGGCCACATAGCTGGCCAGCTCATGGTGCACCGTGTACACGGTCGGGAAATCGTGCGGGCGCCTCGGCGGCTCGAACGACGGCTCGAAGTAGAACGTCTCCGGCGGAAACAACGTGACCCCGTCGGGGTGGTCGCGCAGCACACCCTCGAGAAATGCCTTGCCGGCGACCTTGCTCGTCGTTCCGGCCACGCCAATGGTCGAAGCCAGGCGTTCGATCGCGCGCTCGAAAAAAGGATGATACGGCACGGCGCCGAGCACCGCCTGTCCGACGTGATGGCGCGCGTATCGTCCGAGGAACGCCGTCACGCCCCGCAAGAGCGGATCCAACGGTCTGATCGCCTCGACGTCCATGTCGATGAATATGCCGCCGCACTGCCGCAGGATTTCGAGCTTCGCGATGTCGATGCGTCGCTTGAGCCCCTGATGCTCCCACTGGCGCTGACACGACAAGACCGGTAGCGTGTCGTCCCGCCACAACCGCAGCTCCCAACCGGGATGGTGTTGTCGCCAGCTGTGCTCGTAGTACTCGAAGATCGAGGGGACCGGGTTCGAGCCCAGCCAGATCCGATGAATGATGCGAGGTATCAGTTGGTCTGCCATTGAGCCTGCGGCCGCGCCCGGGGCCGCTCCTGTTCCCTCGGGTCCGCTCTGAACACGCATGCTATCCTACGATGCGCCGCGTGCCGCATGGATCGCATCGATGTGTCGGTGGTCATCCCCGCCTATAACGAGTCGTCCCGGCTGCGCGACACCCTGCGGCGCTGCCGGGAGTGGCTTCAGGCCTCGGTCCCGAGCTGGGAGATCGTCGTCGTGGACGACGGCAGCGAGGACGAGACGCGTGCCATTGCGAGCGCGATGGCGGCGCATGATTCGCGCATTCGCCTGATCGCCGCCGCACACGGAGGCAAGGGCGCCGCCGTGCGCCGCGGCATGCTGGCAGCCCGCGGGCGATGGTGTTTCTTTGCCGACGCCGATCTGTCGATGGATCTGAACCAACTGCCGCGCTTTTTCGCTGCCGAGGGCGACGTCATCATCGCCTCTCGCGAGGCGCCAGGCGCAGCCCGCATCGGCGAACCCTGGCCGCGACATGTCATCGGGCGCGTGTTCAACCTGATCGTGCGTCTGCTGGCCGTGCCGGGTATCCAGGACACCCAGTGCGGCTACAAGATGTTCTCGGCAGACGCCGTCAGGCAGCTGTTTCCCGTCGCACGGCAGAACGGATTCGCGTTCGACGTCGAGCTGCTCTTCCTGGCGCGCCGAGCCGGTCTGCGGATCCGCGAGGTGCCCATCACCTGGTCGTACCGGCCCGGGAGTCACGTCCGCTTCCGCACGGGGCTGGCCGCATTCGCGCAGATTGTGGCGATTCGCTGGAATGGCCTGCTCGGCCGCTATGGCGCAGCCACTCGCCGCCTTCACCAGCCCACATGACATCGCCGCGCGCAGACCCCTGGGCATGGGGCACGGCTGCCATGGCCGCCTCGCTGGCGCTTGGCCTGTCGTGGTGCATCCTGCAATCGCCTCTCACGTTGTACGACGGTCTGGGACCAATCCTCGACGCGCGGCGATCGCCGAGCGCCACGTCGACCTTCTATGGCGCGCTGTACTCGAATGGATATTGGCGTCCGCTGCGGCTGACCCAAATCAAGGCGGTCGTCGATGCATCCGGCGACGATCCGATACGCGCATTCAAGGCGATCCATGTCGGGCTCGTCGTCGCCACGTTTCTCCTGTTCGCCGCCTGGATGCGACCGCGCTCGATGGCGGAGTTCACCGCGGCAGCCATCGCGCTCATGATTCCCGCCGGCCATCACGCCTTCTTCGTGCTGTTCAGCGAGGCCTACCCGATCAACCACTTCCTGGAGATCGTCGCGCTGACCCTGGTCGTCGCGGTATTGGCCCGCGGCACGCGCCGCTGGTGGAAGGACCTCGCCGTGCCCGTCGTCGTCGCGATTGGTGCGCTCACGATCGAGTCCGGTCTGCTGATCGGCGTTGCCGCGTGCGCGTGCTGGCTCGTCGGTTGGCGCGGCATCTCCTGGCGAGGCGTTGCCATGGTGGTCCTGGTGCTGGCCGCGTACTTCTGGATTCGGTTCTTCGTCCTCGAGATTCCGTCACCGAGCCTCGACGAACGCGCCACCGGATGGTGGCTGCAGCGGCTCGAGCCGGACGAGATCGTTCGGCGGTTCGCGGCCAACCCGCTTCCGTTCTATGGGTACAACGTCTTCGCCGGATTCGCCGGCGCGCTGCTGGCGGAGCCGCGCAGCGGCATGTTCGCATTCGTGGCGCGTCTGCTGAACGACGACGTGCCGCTGTGGATGGTGATTCAGATCGGGGCAAGCGTACTGGTGACGGGCGCGATGCTGACGGCTCTCGGGCCGGCGCTGACGCGCTGGCGTCGCGGCACGCTCGACGACCGCAGCCGGTTCGTGCTGCTGGGACTCGGCATGCCGGCGGCGAACGCGGCGCTTGCGTTCGGCTACGTGAAGGACGAGGTGCTCAGCGTCGGGGTCGCATTCTATGCGGCCGGGGCGTTTGCCGTTCTCGCCGGGCTCGGCGAGCGCGTGGCGAATCGGGCGGCCGGTGCGGCGGTGCTGCTCGTGTGCGCTTCCGTACTATGGACCGCGCGCGCCGCAGACACGTTTTTCTCGCTTCAGCGCTCCGCGTACAACGTCGCGAACGACTGGGCGGTGTACTCGCTCGCGAAGGAGCTCCCACGGGACTGGGAGTACGAGCCGACGCGGCGCTTGTTTCTCGACTTGCAGCGCCGGAACGTCTCCCGCGCGGTGCCGCATCCCGCGGTCACGAAGCAGCGATATGTCGATGAGTTCCTCGAAGTCGACTAGCCTCGGCCTGCGTCTGGCTGCGGCTCCGCCGCTGGCGCTGGCGGCGTTCGGTCTCCTCTTGGGTCTCAATGTGCCGCCGGTACCGCAGTGGTTCTGGCCGACACCCACGACCAACATCGCTGAGGCGGCGGCTCTCGGCGATGCGGCGCGAGTACGTGCGCTCGCCGCGGCGGGCGCGCCGCTTGATGCCGCGCTGCCGGTCAGCCCGGACATCCGCACCAGCGGAGAGCCGCCACTGATGACCCCGCTCGAGGCGGCCCTGCGGCGCGGACACGATGAGCTCGTGCAGCTCCTGCGCGAGTTGGGCGCGAAGCCTCACGAGGACGCCGCTATCGCTGCCGCGCCTTGACAGCCGCGCGCGTCTCGCGCTCGACCTCGCGGCGCCGGATCGTCTCGCGCTTGTCGTGCGCCTGCTTCCCCTTGACGAGCGCCAGCTGCACCTTCACCCGGCCGTTCTTGAAATACATCCGCAGCGGCACCAGCGTCAGTCCCCTCTCGGCGACCCGGCCCGCGAGCTTGCGGATCTCGTGCTCGTGCAGGAGCAGCTTCCGCTGACGGCGCTCGTCGTGGCGCGCGTACCCGGTGTGGCTGTACGGACTGATGTGCACGTTGAGCAGCCAGATCTCGCCCTTCTCGACGCGCGCAAAGCTGTCGCGCAGGTTGACGCGCCCCTCCCGGATTGCCTTCACTTCGGTGCCGAGGAGCACGACGCCCGCCTCCCACGAGTCGAGGACATGGTAGTCGTGCAGCGCCTTGCGGTTGTCGGCGATGACGCGCGCCGCCGATTCGCCGCTCCGATCCTGCGTTGCCATGCTACTGGACCGCCTCAACAGATGACGATGGGATCACATCCGGCCTTGAGCGACAATCTCGGGGCCCGTTCCAACGGAACGGGCCCGTGTTACTTTCGAACCCATGCTCCAGTAACGCGCGACTATACTCGATTACCAGACGGTGCAGCCCAGTTCCACAGACGTGACGCGCGAGCGGCCGTACCTCTGGACGGTCGTCGTCCTGATCGCGGCCGCGCCGCTCGTCACGCTCCTCTGCCTCACGCTGTGGCGGATGCCGTTCCCGGCCTCCGAAGCGATCGCGATTTTCGAGGACGTCGCGCGGCAGCCGGCGCTCGCCTTCGCCGTTCCCGACACCGCGTACTATCGGCCGCTCTTCCACATCACCATTTCGGCCATGTGGCACAACGCGGGGTCGCTTGCCGCCGCGCTCGGCTGGATCAAGCTGCTGCACATCGTGCCAATCGTGCTGCTGGTGGCGCTCTTCGTCGCGCATGTGCGGCCGCGGACGTTCGTCGAGGCCGCCGCTGCGGCCGCGGGCCTGGCGGTGGTCATCGGGAGTCCAGGGTTCCGCGACAACCTCGAAATCCCGCTCAGCTACACGATTGTCGGCATGCCGCTCGCGCTCGCGGTGTGGATGCTCCTGACGCGTGAGCGGCGGATGTGGCACCAACCGCTCATCGTCGCTCTGGTCCTCGTCGCCATCGGGTTCAAAGAACAGGGGCTCGTCCTCGTGCCGCTGGTGCTGGCGATGTGGTGGATGCGCGCCCCGGGGGCGAGCGGCATCACGGCCGCCGCGCTGACCGGAGTGGCGGTCGTCTACGTCGTGCTTCGCGCCATGTGGAACGAAGAGTGGTCGATGTTCGAGCAGGCGGTCGGCCTTGGCTTTGGCGAGATGGAGCCGGCAGAAGCCGAGGCACGGTACGGTCAATTTCCGTACTTCCTGTACGCCTACAGCGGCGCGGCCACGATCGCCAACGTGCTGTTCGCCGAGCCGACGCGCGGGACGTTCTCGATCGTGCGCGCGCTGCTGGACGGCCACCCCCAACCGTGGCAGCTCGTGCATCTAGGGTCGTCGGTGGCGCTCACCTCGATCATCGCGTGGTGGGCCGTCGGCATTGTAAAGCAGGCCGTGCGGACGGGCTGGTCCGACGATGCCCGGCTCTGCGTGGCGCTCGTAATCGTCCTGCTCGCCTCGGGCGCGCTCAGTTTCAACTATTCGCGTGACCGGCTCGGCGGCATGGCCGTGCCGCTCTACGCGCTGGCGGCGTACCACGCGCTGCACGCCGCCGTCGATCGGGTGTCGACGGCCCCGCGGCTGCCGTTCGCGGCGGCCGCCCTGATGCTCTTCGTCGTCGCCGCTGGCTGGCAGCTTCGGGCGCTCGGCACACTCGAGCGCACGCGGCTGACGTCGACCCGAAATCAGACGGAGTGGCTCGTCGCGCTCCCGCAGCGCCGCTTCGAATTCGCGGACCGGCCGGTGTATTTGCGGATCATGCACTCGATGATCGAGCAGGGCACCGCGGCGGACATCCCGCGGCCCACCCGCTTTCCGCGGCGCATCTCGCAGTGGATCGGAGAGCTATGAGCAGCGCCGCGCGCACGAACCGCGCGCCCGAGGCCCCGCTCAGGCGTCGACGCCGACTGGGCGCGCTCCTCGCGGCGCCGGCGCTCGTCGTGGCGCTGGCGCTCATCGGTCTCGAAGCCTGGCGCGTCATCCGGCCGCGATCGCCGCTCTTCGCCCCTCCGTTCGCCTACTCCCTCGCGGACGCAATTGCCACAGGAAACGTTCAGCACGCCTACCAGTACGTTCGCGCCGGGCAGGATCCGAACCAGCGCATCCCCGTCCGACACCCCGAGCTGACGCGCAGCCAGTGGGTGCGCGTCACGCCGCTCGAGTGGGCGGCGGCCGTGGGGCACGCCGACGCCGCGCGGATGTTGCTCGGGTACGGCGCTCGCGTCGACGAATCGGCCATCTGTCTGGCGGAAGCGCGGGGCCATCGCGAGGTCGCACGCGTACTGCGGACGTACGCGGGCGAGGTGGGGTCAACTGAGTGCGGCCCTTCGCAGTTGTATCCTTTTGATCGGTGACCCTCACCATCGCGCTCGCGCAGCTCAACCCGACCGTCGGTGATCTTGCAGGCAACGCCGCCCTTATCCGGCGGGCGCGCGACGAGGCGGCCGCGTACGGCGCCGACCTCGTCGTCTGTTCGGAGCTCGCCATCGTCGGCTACCCGCCGGAGGATCTGGTGCTGCGCCCGGCGCTCGTCGAGGCGGCCGCCGCCGTCCTCCGCGATCTGCAGCGCGACAGCGAACGCGGCGGACCCGCCCTGGTCGTGACACTGCCGTGGGCGGCTGACGGGCGCGTCTACAACGCGGCGACGCTCGTCGCGAACGGCCGCGTGGAGCTGCGGTACAAGCACGAGCTGCCGAACTACGGCGTATTCGACGAGAAGCGCGTTTTCGCTCCCGGCCCGCTCCCGGAACCGGTCGACTTCCGCGGCGTGCGGCTCGGACTGCCAATCTGCGAGGACATCTGGCTGCCCACGTGCCCGGCGCACCTGGCGCGGCGCGGCGCCGAGTTGCTCCTCGTGCCGAATGGATCCCCGTTCGAAGTCGAGAAGTTCCACCAACGCCTCGACCTCGCGGCGCACCGCGTCGCGGAAACGGGACTCCCGCTCGCGTACGTGAACCAAATCGGCGGCCAGGACGAGCTGGTGTTCGACGGCGGATCGTTCGTCCTGAACGCGAACGGCACGCTCGCGCACCTGGCGCCGTTCTGGCGCGAAGCGCTCGTCGTGTCGCGTTGGCACCGGCAGAACGGCCACTACTGCTGCGAAGGGAGCGCGTCGTGGAGCGCCGAGCCGCGTCTGGCGGCCGTTTACAGCGCGATGATGCTCGGGCTGCGCGACTACGTGCGGAAGAACGGCTTTACTGGCGTCGTGCTGGGGCTGTCGGGCGGCATCGATTCGGCGCTGACCGCCGCCGTCGCGGTCGACGCGCTGGGGGCCGGCCGCGTCCGCGGCGTCTGCTTGCCCTCACGCTTTACGAGCGAGGCCAGCTCGCGCGACGCGGCCGATTCGGCTGGCGCGCTCGGCATTCACCTGGAGACGCTGCCGATCCAGCAGGCGGTCGCCGCGTTCGAAACGGCGCTTGCGCCCGTGTTTGGGGATCGGGCGCGGGACGTCACCGAAGAGAACCTGCAGGCGCGTGCCCGCGGCGTGCTGCTGATGGCGCTGTCGAACAAGTTTGGCGAGCTGCTCGTCACGACCGGCAACAAGTCGGAGATGTCGGTTGGCTATGCGACGCTCTACGGAGACATGTGCGGCGGCTACTCGGTACTGAAGGATGTCTACAAGACCGAGGTGTACGCCCTCGCCCGCTGGCGCAACGCCCACGTGCCGGAGGGCGGCCTCGGCCCAGAGGGGCGCGTGATCCCGGAATCATCGCTGACGAAAGCGCCGACGGCGGAGCTGCGGCCGAATCAGACCGATCAGGACACGCTTCCGCCGTACGACGTGCTCGATGCGATTCTGCAGGGACTCATCGAGGAGGAGCTGAGCGTCGACCAGATCGTCGCCCGCGGGGTCCCGCGCGAGACCGTCACGCGCGTGCAGCGGCTGCTCTACATGGCAGAGTACAAACGGCGCCAGGCGCCGCCCGGCGTGAAAATCACGCGCAAGAGCTTCGGCCGCGATCGCCGGTACCCGCTGACCAACGCGTTCAGAGAATCGTAGGTGCGCGTCCACCTGCCTGTTGAGCCTCGTTCGCACGTGGCGTCCGGCTGCAGCCGGACCACGATTGCGGCCGCCGCGCTCTTCATGACGACGCTCGCCTGGCGCCTGCTGACGTTCAGCGGCTACACCAACGATCACTATGGCTCGCTCGCCCTCGCGCAGCAGATGCTGTTGGGGGATCTTCCCGTCCGCGACTTCGCCGATCCCGGCTGGCCGCTCACGTACCTGGTGTCGGCTGCCGCTTGGTGGATCGCTGGCAATGCCATGTGGGTCGAGTGGGCGATTGTGGCGACCGCGCTGGCGGTCGCTTCCGCTTTCACGGTGATCGCCGCCCATCGGCTCTCCGGGTCGCTGACGATCGCGGTGCTGGTGACGATTGTCCAGATATTGGTATCGCCGCGCAGCTACGCCTACCCGAAGATTCTCCCGTATGCCGCGTTTGCGGCACTCGTCGTCGCCGGCGTGGCACCCTCGCCGCGCCGCCTGATCGGCCTTGGGCTCCTCCTCGCGCTGGCGTTTCTCCTGCGCCACGACCACGGACTCTGGCTCGGAATCGGGGCGTTGACATATCTCACCCTCTCGAGCGTTCCGTTCGACGCACGCACCGTGATCCACCGCGGCTTGGTGGTCGGCATGGCGGCCGGAGTCGTCCTGCTGCCGTGGTTGCTGTTCGTCTCGGTCAACGGCGGCTTGATCCCATACTTCGAAACAGCGCTCGAGTTTGCGCGCGCCGAGGCGAACGCCTCGATGCTGCGCGCGCTCCCCACCTTCACACTGACGGGTGGCACTCCGATCGCCGAGAACGCCGACGCGTGGCTGTTCTGGCTGTTCTGGAGCCTGCCCGGCATGGCGGCCGTCATCGTAGCGCGCCGATGGCGGCGCGGTGAGGAACACCGGGCCGGTGAGCTGGCCGCCGTCGGCGCGCTCGTGGCGGTAGCCGCCGGGGTCAATGCCGGCTTCCTCCGCGACGTGCTCCGCACCCGCTTTGCCGACGCGATCGTCCCCGCAGCGCTGCTCGGCGCGTGGCTGCTCGGGATTGCGTATGCCGCAGGATGGCGCCGCAGGGGCAGCCAGCGTGTGGCGCAGCTTGCGACGGCGGCGTTGTTCGTGATCTCGATGGCGGCGATCGCCTCCGCGACCGAGCTGCGCGACCGGCTGGAGCGGACGAACTACAACGCGGGCCCCGCCGGGATGTACCGGCGGGCGGTGGAGGTCGTCGGCGTCCTCGGAATGCCGCACCGGGCGACGCCGCCCAGCCGCGTCTCGGCCGCGCTGATGCCGTTCTTCGAGTACCTCGACCGCTGCACGTCGGAAAGCGATCGCCTGATCGCGACCGGCGAGTATCCCGACGTCGTCGTCCTGGCCGGCCGCGGCTTCGGGAGCGACGGCGCCGTGTTTGGCGCATGGTACTCGTCGGTACGTAACCAGCACCGCACGCTGCAGCGCCTGCGCGAGCGGCCGGCGCTCTTCACGATCCTGCTCGACGAGGCGTCATTTCAGCAGCGATTCCGCGCCATTGCACAGTTCGTGGACGAGGAGTACCGCCCGTTCGCCACGCTCGAGACCCCAGGCATCCACGTCCCGATTCTGGTGCACGGGCAGCGCGCCGCGTCTCGAGTAGACCCGGCCACCGGCTGGCCGTGTTTTCGCTAGGATGGTCCGGCTTAGCCGGACCGGGAGAACCACACGAGCATGCGCTCGCTGTCAGGAACCGGCTGCTGTTTGGCCACACGTGCGTGCTGCCGGAGCAGACCGAGGAAATTCTCGAGCGTGTAGCCCCGAAAGATCTCTTCGCGTCCGCGAAAGAGCGCCCGTGCGCGGCTGTCAGTCGGCGGCACGAATCCGACCACTCCCTCCGGGGCGAGCGTGGTCAGCAGGGAGACGACCTCGGGGAGCGGGACGTTCCGTGCGATCGCGATGTGATGCACGACCGACAGGGCGAGCAGGGCATCCGGACGGCCGCGGTCAGGCAGCGGCTGTCGCTCCTCTCCGCGCCATCCCTGTCCCGGCGAGGGATTAACCAGATCGACATGGAGCGGCAGCAGCGCGAGCCGCCGATCACGCGCGCGATTGAATGCGGCCTCGAGCGCGCCCGCGTCGCTGTCGATGCCGACGACGTACTCGGCACCGGCATGCAGGGCAGCCTCGGCGTATCGTCCGGTATTGCACCCGAGATCCCACATGAGCCGCGGCGAGACGCGTCGCACCATCTCGTCGACAAGGCCGGCAATTGCCCGCGACTCCGCCTCCGGCACCGTCGCGTCATAGCCGGCCCAGGGCGTTCGATCGACCCCACGCGGCTCGAGCGTCGCGATCCATCGTCTGAGCGAGGTGAACATCCCGCGCAGGCCGTCCTTCGGCAGCCGCGCCCGCGCCACGCGCCGTTCGGCCCCCGGCCGTCCAGCGAAGCGCTGCAGCCGGGCGGGGGCGATCACATTCGTCAGGACGTTCCACCGCCGCTTGTGCCGCCACGGCAGGAGACGGACGACGTCCGCGCCGGGAATCCCGTCGACGCGCCCGCGGTACCACGGCTGGAATTCGATCCCCATGAGGCCCTGCAGCAGCAGGGGGTGGAGAAACTGCTCGCAGAACTGCCGATGGCCGGCCCAGAGCTCGCCGTCGCGGTACGGGCGGAATGCGAGGTGATCGATGAACACGGGACGGGCGCCGACGAACTGCACGTTGTACGCGCTCGCGTCGGTGAGCATGACCCCGGCATCGAGCGCCTCGATCTGCACGTCCAGGTGCAGCAGCGCCGCCGCCTGCAGCGCGCGAAACGGCCACTCGTACGGATACGAGACGAACGGGAGCGTCGGGTGTTCGAGCACGAGCCGCACCTCGGGATGGCCCTCGAGGCGCTCCGCTATTTCCCGTTCCGGCCAGAGCCGCTCGCCGGCGATCAAACGATCGACGAGCCCGGTGACCCGCACCGCGCGAAAGTGCGGCAGCCCGTACTCGGTGACGGCGCGCCTGATATGCGGACCGTCGCGGAAGACGAATCCGGCAGGATCGCGGAACGACGCCGCGTCCCGCGTCGGAGTGCCGAAGGTGACGCTCATGCAGCTCCCGCGGCCAGCCGCGCGGCGAGCAGCGTTGCCGCAATCATGCTGGACGGATCGGCCGTGTCCTGGCCGGCAATGTCGAACGCGGTGCCGTGATCGACGGACGTGCGGATGATCGGCAACCCGAGCGTCACGTTGACTGCCTGCCCGAACGCAAGCAGCTTGACCGGAATGAGACCCTGATCGTGGTAGCAGGCAATGACGGCATCGAACTCGCCTCGGGTCGCGCGGACGAAGAGCGTGTCGGCTGGGAACGGCCCCTCGATGTCGATGCCGCGCGCCCGGGCGGCGTCGACCGACGGCCGCAAGACGCGCTGCTCTTCCGTGCCGAGCACGCCTTCCTCTCCAGCGTGGGGATTCAGGCCGGCAAGGGCCAGCCGCGGCCGAGCCAGCCCGAACCTCGGCAGCTCGCACGCGCATAAAGAAATAACGTCGTCGATCGCGCTCCGCGTGAGCGCACGCGGAACCTCAGCCAGTGGCACGTGGACCGACGCGAGCACGACCTTCAGCGGCTCGGACCAGAACATCATCGCCACGCGGGTGCTGCCGGTCAGGTGCGCCAGCAGATCCGTATGACCCTTCCACGGCAGCCCCGCTTTCGCAAACGCGAGCTTGCTGACAGGAGCCGTGGCGATGGCGCGTACATGGCCTGCTCGCGCATCGGCGACGGCCGCGCAGATGGCGTCATGTGCGGCACGACCGGCCTCAGCGGAGACGATACCCGGCCGGAACGCCTCGAGGTCGCGCGGCCCGTACAGCACCGGCTCGCACACCTGGCGCACCCGCGGGTCGGCGGCCGCCTTCCCGGCCACTTCGGGACCGATGCCCGAGGGGTCACCGATGGTGATGGCGATGCGCGGTTTCACAGATTGAGCACGAGCCAGTCGGCGACCACCTTCGGACTCGCGTTCCGCTCGAGCGCGGCGAGCGCGCCGTCGACGGCGGCAAACGCGCGCATGGTGCGCTCGGTGCGGTAGGTGCGCGCGAGCGGCGCCAGCTCCCGCTCGAGGTCGGGGTTGGCCAGCGTGCGGACGTCCGCCTGCGCAGCGAGCACACCGACGTCGCGCAGCAGCGACATCAGCATCCGCAGGCAAAGGGCGAGCTGGTCGCGTTCGCTCTGCATCGCGGTCCGGTTCCCGCCCGTGCTGCCTTGAGCCGTCAGTGCGCGCGCCGCATCCAGCCGGCGCGCCGGCTCGGCGGTGCGTGCGGTCTGGACCAGCAGCGACACCGCCGTCTCGCGCGCGCGCACGACGTCGCGCGAACCGGCGGCAAGCGCCAGGCCGACGCTGCCGTCGGCATCGGCGGCTGCGGCCTGCGCATCTGCGGCCGTGTACCCGTGATCGCGCACGAGCACGTGCGCGACATCCGCCTCGGAGAGCTGCGCGAATCGCAGGCGTGGGCACCGGGAGCGCACCGTCGGAAGCAGCGCATCCGGCATCGAGGAGACGAGCAGGAACACCGTCGCGGACGGGGGCTCCTCGAGCGTCTTGAGGAGCGCGCTTTGCGCGGGCGCCATCATCGCATCCGCCTCGTCCACCACGACGACGCGCCGGCGTCCTTCGAACGGCCGATACGCGGCCGCGTCGACGACGTCGCGGATTGGCTCGATCTTGATCGAGCCCGCGTCTCCGGGCTCGATGACGATGACGTCGGGATGAATGACACGCGCGATGCGACGGCACGTGTCGCACGCGCCGCAGGCGTCGATCTCGAAGGGATCCGCGTGCAGCGGCTTGGGGCAGTTGAGCGCTTCCGCCGTCGCCAGCGCGACGCGGCGTTTGCCGACGCCTGCCGGTCCGGCCAGCAGCAGCGCCGGCGGCAGCGAATCGTGCGCGATGGCCCGCGCGAGCAGCGTCAGGACGCGCCGGTGGCCCACAACTGCGCGAAACGGCATGGCCCCAGGACTCCGTCGACTCGATGAAGGCAACGGGTCCGATGCGCCCAGCATATCAGAGCCGCTGTTGTGGTCGCCCACCTCGTGCACATCGGTCGATCGCCTGCCGATATGCCCGTCACCGTCGTGTAGAGCATCGTCGGCCCGTCCGAGTCCGCACGGGTTAGACTCGCGCGCATTCGCGCGTCACGGTGAGGACGAGTCGAGACAGAGGAGCCCGTGACTCACCAGCTGGTCGACCAGCGGGTACAGCTCCCAGACCGCCACGCCGCACTCGTCGGCAATCTCGATGAGCGACTTCGTGCCGTCGGCCCACGTGATCAGGTTGAGGATCAACGGCACGCCACTGCCGGCCTCTGGCGTGGACAGCTGCGGATACAACCCGCGCCTGCCGAGCTGAGGCTCGCAGAGCACCGTCAACCTCGGATGGCAGTGCCGCTCTATCGCCTCGAGCGCCAGCCTCAGTGCGTTGTAGCCGCCTTCCAGCCCGGCGGGAGTGACCACGTGGATCAGATCGTCGAGCGAGGTGTGGTATTCGGGGTAGCGGTCGAACTTCGATCGCATGATCGAGGCGATCGGCAGGTCGACACCCGGCGAGCAGTACTGGCGCTCGTCGCTCCCGCGGTCCGCCCATGTATACGAGGTGAAGACCGGGTCGATCCACTTGAGCACGTGCTTCGCAACTGCGTCGCTGAGGGTGCGCCCGTTGCGGGACGGCAGGTATGAGTACGCCCTCTCGTCTCCCACGCACGCGACGTTGAATCCCGCAATGACGTGTGCCTTCAACCAGTCGAGGTGCCGACTCACATACGTGATCGAGCCGATCGTTTCGGGGACGAACACAATGCGGTAGGTGTACCTCCGCGACGCCTGCGCCATCAGCCACTTGGCGAGAAAGGTCGTCACCGTCGGTCCCGACAGCTCGTTGTTCGCCATCGACGGGTGGCAGACATCGGTCGACAGGAACACTTCCTGAGAGGTGGCGCCGGGAAGCATCAGCTCGCCGTAGGTAAGCGAGCCCGCGAATAGCTCGGAGTCGATGAAGACGCGGTACAGCCCTGGCTGGAGCTGCGTCCGCTGGTCGTGGGTCAGGCAGAAGCCCCATCGCTCCTGGTAATACGACGTGACGAAGGGAATCGAGTTCGGTCGATCGGGAAGCGAGTGGAGGTGTTGCTCGAGCTCCCCCAGCGGAAGCACCCGATCCACCGGGACGCTATAACCGACCACATGCAGGTTGTTGTCGGCCAGGTTACAGATTCGCTGGCCGCTCGGCGTCACGATGTACGCCTCTCGAATCCGCCATTCCTTCGGCACCATCCAATCGAACACGGGCGTGCCGGTCGGCACCTCATGCACGGTCAAATCGGGCAGGTGCAGCCGTTTGATGATCGAAAGCGTCTCGCGGACGCCGTCGCCGGTGACGCTGCGGTTGAGCGGCCAGAGCGTTCGGGCCAGGCGATGGATCTCCTCGCCGATCATGCGGACCTGATCGAGTACATCGTGCCGAGCGCCTGCGAGCTGTCGATGAGGTACGACAGGAAGTCGAACATCGCCCGGGCTTTGATGGTGCGCAGGCCGGAGCCGACCCCGGGGCGATCGCCGCGGTACAAGCCGCGCTCCCACATCATCTCACCCGCAGGATTGCCTTCCCCGACAACGCCTCGCTCGAGGTCTCGCACGTAGAGCCGGTATGTCTTGGTCGTCGCAGTGCCATCCTGGCCGATGTAGGTTCCGGTGAAGTCCTTGAAATACCGGTACGACGCCCGTTTGATCTCCTCGACGTGGTGATAGAACGTCATGCTGTTGTGCTCGTCGAGGTCGAGCGCGCCGATCGTGCCGTCGAGTTCCCGCAGAATCGCGAATGGCGAATCCTCGCCGAAGCCGCTGATGTTGTCGACGCCACGGAACCGCTCGGACTGGGCGCCGATGACCGCAAAGGAATAGATCGGATGGCCGGTGCGTACCGCCTCGGGATGCAGGCGGCCTGCCTCTGTCAGGGCCCCCATTGCCGAAGGCGTGTGACGGATATCGAAGGCCATCCCCTTGGCGAAACCGAAGTTGAACAGCGGCAGGAGCAGCGTCCCGCCCCGCCCAAGCGCCTGCAGGAAACTCTCGAGCACGTCGCGGGCAGAAATCGTGCGACCGGCCTTTCGGTGGGCCAGCAACGTTCTCGTGATATTGCTGTGCAGCAGCAGCGTGTCTCCCCGCTCAACGCCCGCGGCTGCCCACTGTTCCGCCAGAGCGTCGATGACGCTCATGCGACTTCTGCCCCGACCCGCTCCTCCCATCCAAACAGGCGCATCAGCTCCGGCGGACCAACCCGCGACGGCTCGCCCACTTCGCGCGCGCCCCAGTCCTGGCGCAGCACCGCCCGATCCGGTTCGACGAACAGAAACGGGTAGTGCGCGCGGAGCGCCTTCTCGGTGCACAGGGAGTACGCCTCCTCGAGCAGCTCCGGAAACATCTTCACCCCATGGGTGCGTTGTACCCGCTCGCGCGGGAATTCGGCGTACGGCCCCCACACCGACACCTTGGCGCCGCAGTACGCCGCGATCGCGATATGGGAGCCGAAGCCGTTGGTCGTGACGTATTCGAACGTCGAGAGAATGCGCCTGAGTCGGTAGAGCGCGTAGGGATCGGCCGGGTCGGTCGTCGTGAACACGTCGATGCCGCGCCGCCGAAACGACTCGATCCACTGATGCCGCGCCAGATCGTCATCGGTGAGACCGACGCAGACGTGGTCGAACCTGGACCGAATGGCGGCAATCATCTCCGCATACTGTTCGGCGATCGGGTCGTCCGGTCCATGATTCCGGTGGCTGTGCGGCGGCATCACCAGCAGCGCACCCGGCACGCGCTGCACGGCGGGCGCCGGCACATAGGTGATCGGGAGGCCAATCGCCGCGACCTTCCGGTAGCCGTGCCGCAGGAGAAAGTCCGCCTGATCGGGCCGCCCGACCCACTGTGGCGTCGTCTCCTTTTCCTCCCGAATCTGCGCCTCGAAGTCGTATCCCTCGAGTTGCCCGGTCTTCTTGTGGTGGGCAATCAAGGTAGGGTGGACATTGTGGTAGGCCGGAAACCAACCGTGCATCCAGTAGCCCGGAATGACGAGCTCGCGGTGGGCGAGGCGGCAGTACTCGCGCGCAACGACATGGGCGCCGTACGAATGCGAGATCGTATGGCGCTTGACCCCGGTCCGCCGGGCCCGCTTCTTGCGGCCATGGATCTCGACGTGCGATCGACAGAACTCGGCCAACCGCTGGGCGTAGGTGCCGGGCTCTCGCAACACCACGAAGTCGAGCACCCTGGCGCGAGCCTTCTCGTGCCACCTGTGGCGCCGGCCCCGTAGGAGCTCCGCGCACGATTCGACCAACTGATCGGCATCCGAGCACCAGCGGAACGCCACCGAGTCGCGCAGCTCGGCGAGATGCGTCATCCGCAGCGCGACGTCCGGCGCGTCGCGCGACTCGCCGTCGCTGAAGGCGAGGGCCATCGTTGGCTTGTCGAGAATGAGCGCCTCGACGAGGAGCGTCGACATCGCCGAGATGACGGCATCGGATGCGGAGAGCAGGGTCGAGAGATACGCCATATCGAAGGCTGGCGCATGGCGCTCGAGGTAGCCGGGCTCCGCCTGCTCCTGAAGGTACCGTTGGCGCATCTCGGGATCGAGAACGACGTGCGACCACTGATACTCGAGGAAGCTGCTGTCATGCTGCCGGCGCGCGCGCCATGGGTGCGGCCGGTAGACCACCTTTGTGCGCCGAAGACGGCCCTCGCTGATCGCCGCGTCGAGGCAGCGCAGGATGCGAATCTCGTCGAACTGGCGAGCGCCTCCAAACAGGAGGAGACGCTCCCGACTGTGCACGCCAAGCGCGCCCCGCAATCGACCCACCTCTTCGGTGGATGCGGGCTGGAGCAGGTCGAGATGCGGCGCTCCCACGAGCTCCGTGCGCCGACGAGGGACCCGCTGAAGCGCCGCGGCATACTTGCGCGACTGTGGTCCCCAGCATCCGAGGAGCGCCGTGCGCGCGTACGCGCGGCCGCTGCTCGACAGGTCGGCCCATCCGCTCTGGAGCAGCACGCACGGCACGTCGGCCGCGTCGCAGGCCCAGACGACCTCCTGGCACAGCGGATCGGCGAGCGGCGTCGGCACGACACAGTAGACCGGCATGAACCGGTCGAACAGCTCCTCGATAGCCGCGAGCGGACGCATGCCGCCGAACCTCGCGTCGACGGCCGACTCGAAGGCGCTGTCGAGGCGGTTGCGCTCGTCCGCAGACATCGACCACGCCGCTCTCCACGCGGGATTCACCCTCAAGCCGGCGCGAACCGCAAACGACGGAGACAGATGCGCGTACTGCACGCACGCCGCGTCGAAGACCTCTCCCCACTTCCGAGATCGCTCCAGGGGAATGGCGATTGTGGTCGAATTCTCGGCGGTCATCACCGGCGTCGACGCACGTATGGCGTCGGCCGCGTGTGCCGGCAGCACGTACTGAAGCCGCCGCGCCGGTGCGAGCCCGTCGAATGCGCCGGACAGTACGAAGCGCTGCACCTCCTTCGTGCTTGGCAGGAACACCAGAACGACCGGACGCGCGTGAGTCAGTGGCTCGATGCTTGGATGGACGCGCGTCACGCTCATACACGCATGGGATGCTGAAGAAACCGGTCGCCCGTGAAGACGACGCAGCGTTGGCACACCTCCGGCACGGCCCCGCCGTCGCGGCGCAGCATCGCGCGTCTGACCGCGGCGTAGCGGTCGGACCGGTACAACTCGACGAGCTCGTCCCTCATCACGTTGCCCATGACGTGGCGGCCGGAGATGTCGTAGCAGCACAACACGATGTCGCCGTTTGCGCGAATCGCGAGGTCGTAGAACGGATGATCGCAGAAGCGGCGCGGCTTTTCCTGGTACACGTGCAGGTCGTCGAGGGTCGTCTGCTCCGCGGTCATGCCGGGCCACACCATGGCATAGCCCGATCGCACCTTGATGCCCGGAAAGTCGCGCACGATGAACTCCGCCACCGACGGCTGGGCCAGGTCGTCGGGGCGGCGAAAGACGGTGTTGGCAATGACGATCCTCGTCCGGCAGCCGGCCGCCCGCAGCGTCCGCTGGAGCATCCGCAGATTGTTGCGAATCGTTTCGTAGGACGCGCCCGCGCGAATCCGGTCGTTCTCCTCCGGAGATCGGCCGTCGATCGACACGTGAATGCCGTCGACATTCGCCGCCGCGATGTCGTCGCACCACTTCTGCGTGAGCAGCATCGCATTCGTCACGAACTTGACCGTCGTCACCTGCGTCTCCTGCTTGACGCGCCGGCACATGGTGGCGTGATGCTTGTTGAGGAGCGGCTCGCCGCCCAAGTACATGATCGCAGTGCGGATGGTCGGCAGCGTACGGACCTGCGCGAGCACGCGTTCGAATGTGTCGAGCGACATCACGCGGCGATCGGTACTCTTGTAAGCGACGCCGGTCGTGCAGTGCTGGCATCGGAGATTGCACGCACTGGCGGTCTCGATACGCACGTGCGTCGGCAGCGGCAGCCGAGTCAGCGCCTCCTCGAGGCTGCCTGCCTCGGGCGAATCGACGCCGCCACGTTCGAGGAAGCGGCCGATCCGCGACCGCACCGCGGGGTCCTCGGGGCGCGCGCGCAGCGCCCTGACAAACTCCACAGGATCCGACAAGTCGGGCTGTATCGCGTCGCTCATGACGACGCCCGGGCTCCGAAGACGGCGCGATACCGATCGCCAGGGCCAACGCTCTTCTCGACCTGCTCGGGATCTTCGTCGCGCACGGCCAGCAGATACTTCTGCATCGGAGTCAGCCGCGCCAGCGTTCCGGCGGACAGATATCTCTTCTGATTCAGAAGCTGCGGCAAATCCCGACGCCGGATGTCGATCAAGATGGTTCGGCGCCGCTCTCCCGTCGCGTTCACGGCGCCGGCATGCCAGAGGTTCAGGTTGATCACGATGATCGACCCGGCCGGAGCCTCGGCTCGGCGTTCGTCCCGTTGCTCGACATTGACGTCGATCTGCGTATCGGGCCAGCCGAGTCGACGGTGAGTGCCCGGGATGTAGCGCATGGCCCCGTTCGCCACCGACGCGTCATCCAGCAGCAGCATGCAGCCAACCCCGGAGAAAGGTTCGTCCCCGCGCTCGCGCGGGAGCCAGTCGATGTGCAGCGGCTGGTGCCCGTGCCCCTTGAGCGGCTCCCGCATGCCCACCGAACCGACCTTCAGCTCGGTCCTGAGTGCGGAGTAGGCAGCCTCGAGCAACTCCGGCAAGACAATCAGCTCCGCCGCAAACGGGACCTTCTCGATGAGGTTCCCCAGGCGGTGAGCTCCCGGATCGAACGGCTTGCCGGGAGCGAAATACTGCTCTTTGCCCTCCCAGCCGGCCCGGGGGCCCTCCTCCGCCAGCAGCCTGTCCACGTCCTCGCGCAATGCCGGCAGCCGCTCGCGGACGTCGCGTCGCGGCGGCAGAATGACGATCCCGTCCTCGTCCATGACGACTTTCTGAGCGGGCGTCAACACGCCGAAGTCATACGTCACGAACGAAGACCTTTCTCGTAAACGGTTGCCCGGCGCTGATAGCCCGCCGCCCGAAACAGACGATGGGACGGGGCATTGTCGCCGAGGACTTCCGCGACCAGCGATGCGACGTGCGGCTTGCGGGCAGCGAGCCATCGCTCGGCGGCGTGCAGCAACCGCAGCCCGACGCCAGCCCCGGGCACCCCCGGAACACGGTAAATCGACACTTCAGCGGCGTTGTCCGTGATGTCGAATCGTACCACCCCCGCCGGACGGCCGCGACGCTCGCCGATCAGAAGCACCCGGTTCGGGTCCGCCAACACGCCGTGCAGCCAGGCAAGGTGGTCCGCCGCCGTAATCGGCTCGGGGCGGCGCGCGAACCGCCGTACCGAGTCGTCGTTTCGCCATCCGAAGAGAGCCGCGGCATCGTCCGCCGTTGCCTCGCGGATGTTCATCGCATCGGCGCCCATCGCCCGCGCAACGCGCGCCGCTCCCTGGCCGTCCACAACCGCCATACCGTTGCGGGAGAGCATCTCCCGCAGCAGAGGGTTCTCGGCCAGACAGGCGATGTGGCGCGCAAGCGCCGAGCGGTCCATGATCTCGTCGGCAGGGGAGTACACCAGCCCCCGGCGAGCGGCCTCACGGACGCCCGGCTGCTGATTGGCCGCAATCGCCAGCGTCAAGGCCGGCAGGCCGAGGCAACAGCGTTCCCACATCGTGACACCCCCGGCGCCAATGCCCAGGTCGGCGGCGGACATCAACGTCGCAACGTCAGCAGCTTGGACGTGGCACTCGAAGCCATGTTGGCGGCAGACGCTCTCGATGTCCGTCCGGTGGCCGTGCTCCCGGCCAATCACGACGTCTACCCGACCTACGTCGGCGCGCGCCGCGACGACCGCCTCGATGGCCGCGGCCGTCCAATTCGCCTCATCGGTGCCGCCAAACGAAATGAACGTGCGTGCGATGCTGCCGGTGCGAGGGACCGACGCGGCACGCGCGCGGGAGAATTCCTCGCGCAACAACGCATAGCGCGGGCCCAGCAGCATGCGGCACCGCGCCGGGACCTTTCCCGCGTACCGACGCTCGCCTTCGGTCGACAGGTTCTGGTCGAGCAGCAGGTCGCAATCGTGTTGCCGATCGGCGAGGTCGTCGATCGCGAGAACCTGCTTCGCGCAGCCTCGGAGCGCGGCTTCCCAGCGTTCGTCGAGCGCGTAGTGGTCGACCACCAGCCAATTCCACGTCTTGTCCGCCAGCGCGACGCGCGTCTCCTCGGCATCGACCGCCTGTGCCGCGGCATCGATGGCCGCGCATTCGTATCCGCGGTCCGTCAGCATCTGCGCGAGGGACGCTGGCAGCCCGCCGCTGACGACGCGGATGCTCGCACCTGCTTCTCGCAGGTGGTCCGCCAGACAGAGGCACCGCATGAAGTGCCCGATTCCCACGCCGGGGCCCGCGTCGACGCGGAATGCGACGTTCACGCGGACGCTGCCCCCACAAGGATTCGGCGTACGGGGATGCCGGCGGCATGGAGCGCCGCCTTCGCCTCCGCGGGCGTCTGCTCCGTGAAGTGGAACATGCTCGCCGCCGCGACGGCCGAGGCGCCGCCGCGGCAGACGGCCTCAATCATGTGCGCGTAGGTGCCAGCGCCCCCCGAGGCAATCACGGGAACGGGGACGACCGTCACGACCTGGCCGATCAGATCGATGTCGTACCCAGCCATCGTGCCGTCGCGATCGACCGAGGTCAGCAGGATCTCGCCGGCCCCCCGCTCGACCACCTCACGCGCCACATCAACCGGGCTCCGTCCGGTTTGGCGCGTGTTAGCCCGGGCGACGCACGTATGGCCGCCATCGCTCGTCCGAAGGGCGTCAATGCTGGCTACGACACACTGGGAGCCGAACTGGCTGGCGGCCCGATCGACGAGGTCCGGCTCCTCGTACAGCGCCGTATTCAGCGCAACCTTGTCCGCGCCGGCGCCGAGCAGCGCCGCAATGTGCGCGGTGGTCCGAATGCCGCCGCCGACGGTCAGCGGGACGGAGCATTCGCTCGCGAACTCGCGTACGGACTCGTGGTCGGGGCTGCGCCCCTCGAGCGTCGCCGCGATGTCGAGCAGGATCAGCTCGTCGACGTCGCGGGCGTTGTACACCTTGATTGCAGGCAGCACGGATCCAATCCGCCGCCAGCTGTCGAACCGAACGCCCTTGACCAGCCCGACGTCCTTCCACAGCAGCGTCGGGATGAGCCGAACCTTCAACATCGTGCGTCGCGTCCGGCTTCAGCCGGACCCGGTTGATGCTCGAGAAAATTCCTGAGGATCTGACGCCCGGCTCTCGAGCTCTTCTCGGGATGGAACTGCGTGCCGAAGATGTGCCCGTGCTGCACGGCGGCGGTCAGCGTGGCGCCGTACGTCGTGGTGGCGCAGACGGTCTCGGCGCAGTCGGGGGCGAACGCGTAGCTGTGCACGAAATAGAAATCGGTTGCCTGGGGAATCGCCCGAAACAGCGCGGCGTTGTCGACGAAGTGGACCTCGTTCCAGCCGACGTGCGGAATCCGAAGGGAGCAGCCGAACGCGTCCAGGCGGCGGACGCATCCCGGAACGAGCCCGAGCCCTTCATGGAAACCCGCCTCGTCGCTGGAGGTCGCCAGAACCTGCATGCCAAGGCAGATGCCGAGGAACGGCGTGCCCCGATCGACGACCTGCTCGCGAAGCGCCTCGACCCACCCCCCGCCACGTAGCCTCCCCATCGCCTCACCGAAGGCGCCGACGCCGGGGAGCACGATGCGACTCGCCGCGGCGAGCGCGTCGGGACGTTCCGCGATGACGACGTCGGCACCGAGGTCGGTCAGCGCCCGTCGCACCGAGGCGAGGTTGTTGATCCCGTAATAGACGAGCGCAACGGTCACGGGTTGTCGTAGTTGATCTTCTCGAGATTGCCGTGACGGTCCTTCACGAGCGCGCCCGAGCCGTCGCGCTTGAAGATCTTCTTGTTCGTGAACCGATCGCAGAGAGCGATGAACTCGTCGACGGACATCGCGAGCGGCTCGAGGATGTCTGCCAGCGGCTTGCCCAGGTACGTCCACGGGAAGCGGCCGTCGCGCGCACGCACGATCGCCAGGGCGTCCTGACGCGTCATCCGACCCCGCCGGACATGGAGGCACGCGATATCGGTGGCGCGTGAGAAGCCGAACTTCAGGAATTTGAAATAGTCGTGAATTCCGGTCTGATGGTTGTCGAGATTTTCATAATCGACCATCGACCCTTCGACCGCGGCGCCAAACGTCGTGAACCCATTCGCCTGGGCGATGAGCGCGTTCGCCAAGCCGTCCCACGGTAGATAGTAGCCGAGAAACAACCCTGTGACGCCGACGCGCCTGAGCTCCTCGTCGCTCGGGTACTGATACGGAAGCAGGTGCTTGGGATCGATGCCGTAGGCGGACGACAGATCGCTCACGCGAAGGCCGAGCAGGCCGCCAAACTCCTCGAGCCAGCGGCGGTCGAGCACGTTGTTCTCGGCGGCAGCCGCAGGACCCCCGTATTCGTTCTGCGAATTCTCGCCCCAGATGATGAGCGGCACGCCGAATTGCACGGCCGCGCGCACCGGAACGGTGAAGATCGCGACGTGCTCGGGCCACGAAATGTCGCCGACCTCCGTCAGGCCGATCCGGTTGAGCCTCGCGCGCACGACCTTGTTCGGCGAGAACTCGATGTGATCGACCCCGAGACTCTTGAGGTTTTCGATGTTGCGTCGGCCGATCGCCGACAGATCGCACGTGGTCGCCGTCACGCACAGCGGGTTGACGCCCAGCTGCAGCACCCGGATCACCTGGTAGGTGCTGTCCTTGCCGCCGCTCACTGGGACGATACAGTCCCAGTTGCGCCCGTGCTGCCGATATCGATCCAGGACCTCCCGCAGCTCCGCGCGGCGCCGGTCCCAGTCGACGATCTGCCGGGCCTCGTAGGCGCGGCATGCGCTGCAGACCCCTTCGTCATCGAAGGCCAGATCGGGCTTCGTGCTCGGCATCACGCAGCGAACGCAGTATCTCAGCATGGGCAGAGACGGACCGTCAGGTCCGCGTCATTTCTCGAGCAGGAACCACGTCACGTCGTCCTGGGGGAAGGCGGGATCGCGCCGGTAGACGAACCCGTAGTCGCAGAGCGCCAGGTCCGCGTATCGATCGAGCAGCTCGCCCGCGAAATCGCGCTTGAACAGCCGATCCGCATGCCCGTGGTACGGCACCGTGACCGGCGTCGGATTGTAGTACTCCACGAGCAGGATGAACCGCCGCGAGGCGCGATACATCCGATCGTAGACGAGCGAAAGGCTCCCGGGCTCGATGTGAATCAAAACGCCCTTGACGAGGACGAGATCGAACTGTTCCCGCGGGTCGTAATCCAGAATCGACTCCACACGGACGTTCTCCGGCCCGATCAGCGCACCGAGCGCCTGGGCGGCGTCCGGATTGATTTCAACCGCCTTGGCCGTCAGTCCCGGATACAGGAGCCGCAGCGCCTGCAGATTCGCGCCGATGTTCGCACCGAGCTCCAGACACGACGTGATCGCACCCGCGCCCCGCAAGGCGAGGGAGAACAGGCGGAGGTTCGAGGCGACGCGCTGGTCGCCCGAGTTGCGGCGGGTGTAGTCGGTGCCGAACTCACCCGCCCAGAACGCTTCCTGTGCGGTGCGCGGTCCCTGGCGCTCCGTCATCGGCTGCTTCGGAGGTGGCTGAACATCAGCTCGGCGCGGGTCCAGTCGTCCGGCTCGTCGATGTCCTGGACGCGCCATTTCGGGATGAGGACCGGCACCGACCACCGGTCGAACACGCGCCGCTTCTCGAGCCATGCCGACGGCCGTCCCCAATAGAACTGGCCGGCATCGTGGAGCGCGCGCGGCAGGTCCTGCGACCGCACGCTGAAGTACTCGGGGAAGAGCATTTCGAGGCCGCCGTCCTCCTGTTGCCGAAACGATCGAAGCACCGTGGCGCACTCGGCAGCCGACACGGCGAATGCCCAATCGCCCGACCGCAGCGCCTCGAGCCCGCGTCTGAGGTCTTCGCGGTCAAGAAAGGGCGCCGTGGGGTAGAGGCAGCAGACGGCCTCCAATTGCCAGCCGGCCTCAACTGCCCACCCCGTCGCATGGGCCATCACATCGCCCGTGTCCGCGTAATCGCTTGCCAAGGCAGGGGGGCGGTCGAAGGGGCACTCGGCGCCCCACTGGAGCGCGACCTCCTTGATCTCCGAATCGTCGGTCGACACGATCACCCGATCGAACAGGCGCGACGTCAGCGCTGCCTCGATCGTCCACGCCATCATCGGCTTGCCGCAGAAGGGCCGGACGTTCTTCCGCGGAATGCGGCGGCTCCCGCCGCGCGCCGGGACGACGGCGATGATCACGACGTGCAGACCTCCGTCACGGCGCGCACGACGCGCTCCTGCTGATCGTCGGTCAGCCCGGCGAACATCGGCAGGCTGATCGCCTCGGCATAGTACCGCTCGGCCTCCGGAAATGCGGCCGCATCGTAGTGCCAGCGCGTGTAATAGGGCTGACGGTAGACCGGAATGTAGTGGAGGTTCACGTTGATGCCGGCGGCGCGGAGCGCCGCAAACGCCTCGGTATGGGTCACGGGGCTGAAGCGAAGAATATAGAGATGCCAGGCGGACGCGCCGTCGGGATGCTGCGACGGGGTGACGACTGGAAGGCTGCGAAACGCCTCGTCGTACCGGCGCGCGATCTCGCGCCGCCGGGTCACGAAGCGGTCGAGCTGCGTCAACTGGCTGCGACCGAGGGCGGCCTGGATGTCGGTCAGCCGGTAGTTGAACCCGAGCTCGGTCTGCTCGTAGTACCAGGGCCCGTGCGGCTCGCCAACCATTTCGTCCGCCTGGCGGGTAATGCCGTGAGTCCGCAGCCGCTGCAGGCGTTTCGCGAGTGCCCCATCGTTCGTTACTGCCATGCCGCCCTCACCGGTCGTGATGAGTTTGACGGCGTGAAAGCTGAAGACGGTGATGTTGCTGTAGCGGCCGCAGCCGATCGGCTCGCCGCGATAGCGGCCGCCGAGCGCGTGCGAGGCGTCCTCGATGATCGTGAAGCCGAACCGGCGTCCGAGCGCCGCAATGGCGGCCATATCGCACGACTGGCCGCCGAGGTGCACCGTGACGACCGCCTTCGGCAGCCGGCGCTCACGCGCGGCCTGCTCCAGCTTCTCGGCCAGCCGATCGGCGCTCAGACAATAGGTGCGCGGATCGATGTCGACGAAGTCGACGCGCGCGCCGCAGTAGAGGGCGCAGTTCGCGCTGGCGACGAACGTAATGGGGCTCGTCCAGACCCAATCGCCAGGTCCGACATCCAGTGCCAGGCACGCCAGGTGCAGCGCGCTGGTGGCGCTGTTCACGGCCACCGCGTGCGCGACGCCGCAATACGCCGCCACCGCCGATTCGAACGCGGGAACCGCCGGACCCTGCGTGAGGAATTCGGACCGCAGCACGTCGACGACAGCCTGCACGTCGCTGTCGCTGATGTGCTGGCGGGCGTACGGGATGCCGTCGATTACAGGCGGCCGATGTGGTCTCGATTCAGCTCCACCCACGCGCGCAGCGCCTCGACGCTCATCCACTCCGGATTGTTGTCCGAGCGGTAGGAAAAATCGGGCGGCACCCGGCCGCCGCCGTTGATCCGTGCCGGATCGCTGCTCCATTCGTGGATGGCCGGCAGGATCTTGTAGTAGGTGGGGTACTCGTACGTGTGCGGCGCATCGTCGACGCCGATCATCTGTTCGTGCAGCTTTTCGCCGGGCCGAACGCCGATCATGTCGTGCCGCGCCTGCGGCGCGATCGCTCGGGCGATGTCGACGACCTTCATGGACGGGATGCGCCGGACGTAGATCTCGCCGCCGACCATGTCGTCGAAGGCATGCCACACGAGCTCGACCCCCTGGTCGATCGTAATCATGAATCGCGTCATCTCGGCGCTGGTGATCGGAAGGACGCCGGTTTCCGCGAGCGAAAGAAACAACGGGATGACCGATCCCCGCGATCCCATCACGTTGCCGTACCGCACCACCGCGAACCGCGTCTCGCCGCTCGCGGCGTAGGAGTTGCCGGCGACGAACAGCTTGTCGGAGGCGAGCTTGCTCGCGCCGTACAGATTGACAGGGCTGCTCGCCTTATCCGTCGAGAGCGCGACGACGCGCTTCACGCGCCGATCGATGCACATGTCGATCACGTTCATCGCGCCGAGGACGTTGGTCTTGACGCACTCGAAAGGGTTGTATTCGGCCACGGGCACGATCTTCAGCGCCGCGGCGTGCACGACGTGGTCCACTCCGTCGAGGGCGCGCCACAGCCGGTCGCGGTCGCGGACATCGCCGATGAAGAAGCGGACGCGTTGGTCGCCGCGGTACCGCGTCGCCATCTCCCACTGCTTCATCTCATCGCGCGAATAGACGATGATGCGCTGCGGGTTGTACTTGGCCAGCGTCTGGGCGACGAAGCGCTGGCCGAAGCTGCCGGTCCCGCCGGTTACGAGGATGTGGGAGCGGTGCAGCATCGGCCCGGGGACACCTCCGGCCTGTCGGTCACAGGCCGGGGCGCGCCTGGTTGTTCAAGAAATGAACGAATGTTCACAAAGTGAACGTTTATTGTTGGCTATCAGGCCTGCAGTGTCAACGATTGTGGCCGCGCAGCCGGCGCCGGTCAGAGCGGCGGCTCGGCGAGGTTCTCGCGAAGTTCGATCGCATTCCAGCAACGCCAGGCTACTCAGGAATGGAGACACATCGTGGTGCGCCAAGCTTGTACCGATGCAGCCGTCAGACGGGTGCGCGACGGTCCTCAACATCGTGAGAGCCGACGACAACTCGGGTGCGGGCGTCGAGCACGTTCGCCGCGCCTTCCAGGATGTCGAGCTTCACCTCCACGGCCATGAGGTGCTCCCGCGCGACGCTCAACTCGCGCTCCGCCTGTTCGAGCCGCCTGCTCAAGAGTTCAAGCTCTTTGGTTTGGCGCTCGAACCGCGTTCGCATTCTGGCGAGCTGCACCGCTTCCTTCGCAGCCTGTCCGGTAGCCGCCTTGAGCGCCTTCTGCGCTTCGCCGGCTCTCGCCTTCCACTCGTCCTTCTCGGCCCGGGCCTCGTCAACTCTCTGCTTGTACTTCGCAATCTCCGCCTTCACACGCTCCGCCTGCACCTTGAAACTGGCAGCGTCCGCGTGCGCGGCGTTGCACTCGTCTATCAATGTCTTGATGCGGGCTTCGGCTTGTTGTGCGACGGCGTTCAGATGGCGGACGCGAACGAAGCCGAGCCGCTGGAGGAGTCGTCCGAGCGGGCGTCTCACTCTCCGCCTCCGGGCGTACCGGTCCGGCGAGTCGGGCCGGCGCGCGACATAGCGACGTACACCGACAGAGTATACTATGCGCATTTCATTCCAGCGTGTGCCCACGTCGACTGATGCCGCACTGCGGCTCCGCCGTCTCGAACGGATTATCGCGGTCGCGCCGCCGCCCCGAGCTGCCGGTGACGACATGATCGAGCTCTGGCTCGCGGAGTTCCCAGCCGAACGCCTGGCGGGGGTCACCGAAGAACTGAGACGGCGCACTGGCGCCGAGGTCGATGAGATCGATGCACTGGCGATGCGTTTGCTGCTGAACGACTATACAGCCGCGGTTGCGCGCCTGCGGGCCGTCATTCGTGCGACCGAACAACGTCTGTCGGCGGCCGCGCCGGAGATCAAGGGCGCCATGCGTGTTCTCGGGCGGATCGCCGAGGAACATCACGAGTGGACGGCGCGTTACGGCGCCAGTGTCGCGCCTCGTTGAGGGCTCGCGCCCGGCGCCCGAGACTAGTTAGCACGATTCGTCCATGAGGGTCGAGCGTGACCTCGGCTTCATGATTGGTCAGAAACCTGATCACACGGGCACCACGCCGCATGTTCTCCATCGTGCGCACCTGACCCGCCACCGGTCCGCAAGTGGCGACGAAAACGGATTCGGCCGATCCCAATCCGCGCGTCAACATGCCCCATCCCGCCGAGCCGGTGGCACGACCAGTCGTTTGAGCTCGATCATTGGGCCCACGGCCTGCCAGTCGAATTCAAGGTACGTCGTACGCGCGTCGAGCCGACGCTCCGGGGCACGAGCGAGTCCCCAATCCGGAGGATTAATGTAGACGACCCGACGGTTCCAACGGATGTCGCCCCATGGCGCCTCGATTGGCTTTTCTCGGTACGACCCCATCTGCGCGTTCAGCGTGCCGCGACCGACGTGGTACACGGGAAAGCCAATGTCGGCCATTGGGACACCCGACGCATGCGCCTTGACACAGAAGTTGCTGTCGATGTGAATCTTCGCCATCCGGTACACCTCGTTGAAGCCGCGGAGCTGGTGAAAGGTGGCTCGGTCGAGGAGCTGAAAATCGCCTGACCCGTTCGTGTAGTACGGCGGCTGCATGGTGTTGACGATCTCGCAATTGCGCTCGTCCTCCAACACGTCCCACTCCGTGAACGTCGTGTCCATGCACGCCTTCAAATCGTGGCGAGTCGCGCGATACAGCACGCCGGGGTCTATCGCACGTCTCGCGAGGATCGCGACGACGCCCCGGCTCAGATATATGTCGGTATTCGTGCTCAGCACGAAGGCGCCGGCCGCGCGGCGAATGGCGACGTTTTTCGCGATGAACTCCTGAAACTGCAGCCGTGGATTGAGACTCAGCGCGTCGTGATAGCTCGGGTCAACGACGTAGCAGACCAGTTCTTCGGGACCGAGCGACGCAAATTCGTCCGCCAACAGCGTCGCCAACAGCGGCCTGCCCGCAATCGGCCGCCATTCCACGAAGGCGAGCTGGTGAGGGACTCCCGCTTCCGTCAGCCGCTCGTGGTTGAAGCGCAGCGCGCGGAAGAACCGGCCGTTGAAGTCGCCCCCGAAGTCGTCGTTCCGCCCCGTGACGACGATCGTGACGAACGGCCGGTCGGCGGGAGCCGGGCTCATCGGGTGGCGCCGAAGCCGCTCGGATGCGCGGTCACGCACAAGTGCCATCCGAGGCGGCGCTCCAGCGCGCGCATCACCGGGTGCGGCAGGAACCGGAAAGGAAACGCCTTCACGTACCGGTACTCCAAGTACTCCGACACGCGGTAGGGAAAGACGTGATCGACGAACACCTCGTGGGGGGCAAAACCATGATCCGCGAGCAGTCGCCGCACCGACGCCCTAGTGTACGTATAAGTCACCGGGCAGCCTGTCTGCGCCTCGGAGTTGCGAGCCACGGCCTGTTCGAGCCGCCAGAATGCACCGCGTGCCTCCGCGAACAGGATCGCCAGCACTTTCCAGGACCACCAGTGATACACCATGAGCTTCAACGTGCTGTGCGGGCCGACGAAATGTGCGCGGATCTGATCAAGCACGCGCTCGGGGCGTGGTGAATGATGGATGACGCCAAAGGAGTAAATCAAATCGTATTGGGCCGGTGGGACGAAGTGTGACAGCTCCTCGGCATTCGCTTCGACGAACGTCACGCGATCCTGCAGACCGTACACCTCGGCCCGCTGGCGGGCGAGCTCGAGCGACTGGGCTGACAAATCGACCGCTGTGACCTGCGCTCCCGCGCGGGCAAAGTTGATAGTGTCGGTGCCGATGCCGCACCCGATCTCGAGCACCCGTTTGCCCACCCAGCGCGCGTGCTGCGCGAACCCTGGAATGTGCGGCTCAACGAAGTACTTGCGAGCCTCGACTTCGTCGAAGTACTGGCTCGAGCCGACGGGCGCGCGCGAATGGCGGATATTGCAGGGGCGGCGGTTCCAGTACTCCCTGACGGCGTCGATCGACGTGTCGGCGAACGTGCTGCTGGACATGTGAGCCTCTCCCGCACAGAGAACTCGCGCGCGTAACAGACGCGCCAGGCAAGCCCCGGAATGAACGGTCGAGGGTGCGAATATACTACAGCGCCTTCAACGAATCCGCGCGACGTGATGTTCGCGCGAGGTCACCGCGGCAATGAGTCGATGGTGTCATGCCGGACACCTGGATGCGTCGCCAGCAGCAGCAGCGTCACATGGCTCGCAAGGCCGATTTCGTCCATGGGATCTGACGTCAGCAGATCCTGCAGCGCGAAGGACACCACCGCCGGCACTTCCAGATCATCTGAATGTGGATCGCGCGTGCGCGTGCACCCTGATTGGCGTTCGTCGTGAAGGCTCCCAGTGACCTCCACTGCGGAGATTCACATCCGAGCTCCTCGCGCAGTTCGCGTCGGGCGGCGTCGAGTGGCGATTCGCCGCTTTCTATGGCGCCGCCGGGAAACGTCAGACAGACGCGCCTGGCGCCGTGCCGGTACTGCCGGAACATCGGGACGGTCCCTTCGATCATCTGCGCAAAGACGAGGACGAAGTCCGGCAGTGTGATCGCGTAGTAGTCGGGCACGACCCGGCCGTCGGGCAGCTCGACCGTTTCTACAGCAACCGCGCGGATGGGCCCGCCGGAAAACAGCGTGCGTCGAGCCCTCACGATCAGTGACAAGAATCTGCACGGTTCATCGTGTCAAAGGTCCTCTGCAATTGACGGGTCTATACCGCGATCGTATACTTCAGCTCCGTCGTTTACCTCCGGTCCGCGCGGATGCTCGCCGCTCGACATCACGAAATGCCATGAACATTTCTGTTATTGGTCTGGGCAAGCTCGGCAGTCCTGTTGCCGCCGTATTCGCGAGCAAAGGCTTTTCCGTCATCGGAGCGGATCACAATCCCGCGTTCGTCGACGCGATCAACGAGGGCCGTGCACCGGTGGACGAGCCCCGGTTGCAGGATCTGGTTTCCGAGAACCGACCGCGGCTGCGCGCCACGAGCGACGCTGCCCAAGCTGTGCTGGCGAGCGACGTCACGTTCATCATCGTGCCGACGCCCAGCGACGAGACGGGCCGCTTCAGCAATGAGCTCGTCCTCGGCGCGGTGACGTCTGTCGGCGCGGCGCTGCGCCGGAAAGATGGATACCACCTCGTCGTGATCACAAGCACGGTGATGCCCGGTTCGACAGACGGCGAGATCCGGCCGGCACTCGAACGGCATTCCGGGCGTCGCGTCGGCGCCGATGTCGGTCTGTGCTACAACCCGGAATTCATCGCGCTCGGCAACGTCGTCCGCGACATCCTGCGGCCCGACATGATTCTGATCGGCGAGTCCGATCCGGCGGCCGGGGAGCTGCTCGCGCGCATCTATCGTCAAAGCTGTGACAATCAGCCCGTCGTTAGGAGGATGAATTTCGTGAACGCCGAGCTGGCCAAGATGGCCGTCAACACGTTCGTGACGACGAAGATCTCCTACGCCAATATGCTGGCGGACATCTGCGACCGGCTGCCCGGAGCTGACGTCGACCTCGTCACGCAGGCGATTGGATCGGATTCACGCATCGGCGCGAAATACCTCCGGGGCGCGATTGGGTACGGCGGCCCGTGCTTTCCGCGCGACAACGTCGCGTTCGCCGCGCTGGCACGCGCCATCGGCGCACGCGCCGATCTGGCAGAAGCCACGGACGCCATCAACCGGTACCAGGTCGACCGCGTGCTGCGCGCAATCGAGGCGCGGCTGACCGGCGCCGCCCGAGTCGGAGTGCTCGGACTCTCATATAAACCGGACACGACGGTGGTCGAGCAGAGTCAGGGTGTCGCATTGGTCGAGCGCCTCCTCGCGCGCGGCCATCAGGTCGTCGCCTACGATCCGAAAGCGATCGCCGCCGCGCAGGCGGCGCTGCTCACGCCGTTCGACGCGGCCGCGTCGGCGGAAGAGTGCATCCGCGCCTCGTCGCTCGTGGCCGTGATGACGCCGTGGGACGAGTTCCGTCTCGTTCCTGCGTCTGCGTTCAGCCGGCCCTCCGGACGCGTGACGGTCATCGACTGCTGGCGCATCCTTCCGGACGAGGTTGCAGCGATGGCGGACGTCGTCCACCTCGGTCAGTGTGCCATTAGCGGCGCGTCGGCCGCCGTGTAGGCGCTGCGGAACTCCGTACCATGGACAACACGCTCCCGTCCTTGTCACCGGCGCAGGTGGTTTCATAGGCGGACACCCGGTGGCCGAACTGCGGCGCCGGGCCACTCTCAAATTCGTGGCGTCGACATCAAGCCGCTCTCGGAGTGGTGCCAGGTGTTCGATAACGTCGACAACCGAACGCTCGACTTGTCGCTGCTGGAGTCGTGCCGCGCCTCCGCACGTGGCATGCGTGTCGTCGACAATCTCGCGGCGGACATGGGCGGCATGGGCTTCATCGAGCTCCACAAGGCCGAGTGCATGCTGAGCGTGCTCATCAACACGCACATGCTCATAGCGGCGCAGGAGACGGGCGTCGAGCGTTACTTCTTCTCGTCGTCCGCGTGCTTCTGAGAAACAGACGACGTCGACGGTGCAGCCGCTACGCGAGGAAGACGCCTATCCCGCGATGCCCGAGGACGGCTACGGCTGGGAGAAGCTGTTCAGCGAGCGCATGTGCCGGCATTTCACCGTGGACTTCGGGCTGGCGACACGCGTCGCGCGCTACCACAGCGTGTACGGCCCCTTCGGTACGTACGACGGCGGGCGGGAGAAGGCCCCGGCCGCGATCTGCCGAAGGTGATCCAGGCGCAGCTGCCGGGTCGGGCGAGATCGAAATCTGGGGCGATGGCGAGCAGACGCGCAGCTTCACCTTTATCGATGACTGCATCGAGGGCACGCTGCGTCTGATGGCCAGCGACGAGACCGTGCCGATCAACATCGGGAGCGACGAGATCGTGACGGTCAATCAGCCCGTCGACATCGTCGAAACCATTGCTGGCGTGAAGCTGAAGCGACGGTACGATCCAGGCGCCCCAAAGGGTGTGCGCGGGCGCAACAGCGATAATACGCTCATCACCGAGAGGCTCGGGTGGGCGCCGGCCATCCGCCTCCAGGACGGGATGCGCGAAACGTACCTGTGGATCTGGCGGCAGATGATCGCGGGCGCCGCCGTCAAAGGCTCCGTCTTCGTCTGACGGACGCCGCGGATGCCGTGAGTCGGACCCCCGTCGAACCGCTGCCGCTGTATTCGCCGTTGCTCTGGTGGCGGTACTGGGTCCGGTTCTCCGCGTCCTTCGTCCCCCCGTCGTTCGCCAAGGCGTTTCTGTACCGCCTGACCGGCATTCGCGTGTCGCGCCGTGTGTTCATTGGCGAGGGTGTCTACTTCATTGACGGCTTTCAGTCTGGCCTGGTGGAGCTCGAAGCCGATGCCGTACTGCCTCCGAAGGCAATCGTCATCGCTATGGCTTTCCCCGGCGCGTCGTTCCTCCAGCGCGAGTACAACGTCGCGAGGACTGGTGCCGTGCGGATGGGAGAGGGCGCGTGGATCGGTGCAGGCGCCATAATCCTGCCTCCGAGCCAGACCGACCCCTGCACGCAAACGATGGCCTGGTCGCCCACCGCCATGACGAGACAACGGTTAGCCCGGTCGACCGCCGCATTGTGACGCGGCCCAACGGGTGTCATCGCAACAATCTCTCCGTCGATCAGCCCGACGGTGGTACTCGTCGACATCGAACAATCGCTTCGTGATTTCTGCTGGCATCGCGATCACCGGAGACCTGATCGATGGCATGCGTTCGGCATCAGTCCAGGCACATTCTACCGCCTGCGATCCGACTGCACCTCCGACGGGATCGCGGGCTTCGCCGCAACCGCAGGGACCGTTGCCAATGCGACGCTCGGCTTCACAACGAGATGCGATTCGAGTACGAGGACGTCGATCTGGGTCTTCATGAAGCAGCGATAGGCGTCCTCGGGCGTGGAGACGATCGGCTCGTCCTTCACGTTGAACGACGTGTTCACGATGACGGGACACCCGGTGCGCGCCTCGAAGGCCCGGATGATGTCGTAGTAGAACGGATTGTCCTCGCGCCGCACGGTCTGAATGCGCGCCGAGCCGTCCACGTGCGTCACGGCCGGAATCGTCGAGCGCGGGACCTTCAGCTTTTCGATCCCGAACAGCTGCTCGTACCCGGCAGGAACCGGCACGCGCCGCGACGCCGCGACGCCGCCAACGAGCAGCATGTAGGGACTCTCGTAATCGAGATCGAACCAGTCGGCGACCCGCTCCCGCAGCACCGCCGGCGCAAACGGCCGGAACGATTCGCGGAACTTGATCTTCAGATTGAGGACGGACTGCATGACGGGCGAGCGGGCGTCGGCGATGATCGAGCGGCACCCGAGCGCGCGCGGCCCGAACTCCATCCGGCCCTGGAACAGACCGACGACCCGGCCCGCGGCGAGCAGATCCGCGACGACGCCCGGCAGCTCGGCACGCGACAGGTGCTCGCCGGCAATACCGTTCGCGTGCAGCCACGCGGCAATCTCGTCGTCGGAAAAGCGCGGCCCGAGCAGCGCTCCCTGCATTTCGTCGGCGTACGGAGGAACGGCGTTGTCGGTGCGATCCCGACAACCGATCGGTGCGATCTCGCCACGGTCTGCCGGCGCGTTCGCTCTGCGGGGCACCCACGCCCCGCGCGCCTCGGCGCTCACGCGCGGCTGCCCGAGGTACCGGTGCCAGAGCGCGTACGCGACGCCGAGCGCGCCTCCGGCGTCGCCGGCCGCAGGCTGAATCCAAATCTCCGGGAACGGCCCCTCCCGCAGCAGCCGGCCGTTCCCCACGCAATTGAGCGCGACGCCGCCGGCCACGCACAGCCGCGTCGAGCCGGTCTCCCGCTGCGCCGTCCGCGCCATCCGAAGCATCACCTCTTCGACGATGTCCTGGACGGATCGGGCGAGGTCCATCTCGCGCCGGGTCACCGGGCCGTCGGGTGCCCGCGGCGCCCCGCCAAAGAGCCGCGCAAAGCGGTCGCCCGTCATGGTCAGCCCGTGCACGAACTCGAAGTAGTCCAGGTTCAGCCGGATGCTCCCATCGTCGTGAATCTCGACGATGTGATGGCGGATGGCGTCGACGTATTTCGGCTCGCCGTACGGCGCGAGCCCCATTACCTTGTATTCGCCCTCGTTGACCTTGAAGCCGGTGAAATACGTGAAGGCCGAATACAGCAGGCCCACGGAGTGCGGGAATCGCATCTCGCGGAGCATCGTGATCTCGGCGCCCCGACCGTGGGCGATCGAGGAGGTGGTCCACTCCCCGACGCCATCGATCGTCAGGATGGCGGCTTCTTCGAACGGCGAGGGGTAGAAGGCAGATGCGGCGTGGGATTCGTGATGGTCGCCGAAGAGGATCTTCTTCGTGGTGCCGAGCTCGCGCTGAATGCCGTCCGCCATCCACAGCTTCTGGCCCAGCCAGATCGGCATGGCCATGAGATACGACCGCAGGCCCCGCGGCGCCGACGCCAGATAGCTCTCCAGCAGCCGCTCGAACTTCACGAGCGGCTTCTCGTAGAAGCCGATCGCGTCGACCTGATCGATCGTGAGGCCGGCTTCCTTCAGGCAGTACTCAACGGCGTGTGAAGGAAACCGCTCGTCGTGCTTGACGCGGGTGAAGCGTTCCTCCTGGGCGGCCGCGACAATCCGGCCATCGACGAGCAGGCACGTCGCCGAGTCGTGGTAGTACGCCGAAATGCCGAGGACGCTCGACCCCATCCGGGCCTAGTCAGAACAGCGTGTAGATGAACGGCGCGACGGCGCTCGTCTGGGCGAACGCGAGCAGCAGTCCGAACAGCACGAGCACCAGCACGATGGGCGCGAGCCAGTACTTCTTCTCCTGCTTCAGAAACTGCCAGAACTCGCGGAGCACGTCTGCTTTGGCCATCGACCTTCCTAGAACATCTTCTCGTAGTGGTTCCGATCACGCCGTCTGCTCGCGTATCGTTCCCAGCTCGTCTGTGCCTGGACCGGCTGCAGCGGGTTGCGCCCGACCAGGCGGATCACCAGGCCGACCGGCGTCAGTACGAGTGCGAAGAACAGCGTCAGCAACACGCGCGCGTTGATCCATCCGAGCACCTGCGCGAAGCGCCACCAGCAACGGTTCGGTACGCGCAGCGCGGACGGTGCCACGCGACCCAGCACGACGAGCGTCGCGCCGACCGCGACGCACAACGCCCCGATGGTCAACGCGCCTCGCCACACCAGCAGCACCCCAAGGACGAGGCAGGCTGTGCCGACGCTCGTGCCGAAGGCACGCTCCGTAGGTATGCGATCCTGCATGTGGCCGTGTGAGTGTAGCGTCTATTCTCCTATACCGTGGCAGGCATGGCCTCGCGACGAAACAGCTCGACTACAAGAGCCCGATGCCGTCGGTCACCGACCTGACGCGGCGCTCGAACGTCGCCCCCTCGCCCGCTCGACGCCGCCTGTTACCGCTGGCGGTGTGCCGCCAACGGCATCCGCACCGCTCGCGCGCGACACCGAAACGTGTTCGGTGACACGGGGCGATAGCCGGCGAGGTGGCCGGACAGCGAATCGTCGTCGGCAAGAGCGATAGGCCGCGTCGAGTACGCCAGATCATCACGGGGGCAGCGGCGCAGAGGTCGATTCGCGCCGAGAACCCGCTCTTGAAGGTCGCCTCGACGTCAAGCTGCTGGAGCTCGTCCCAGCTCTGGCATCACGACCCAGAAGATCGCGCCGGCGCGATCGCACACGAAGTCGGGTCGTCACGCGGTCAGTCGCGACCCCGCTCAGCCGCTCCGCGGCGGAGGAGCCACCCAAAGAATCCCCGGCGTCGCGGCTGGGACACAGCCTGCCCGTCTCGATTCGGTACCGCAGTTGGAGGCTGCGCCGTAGCGGGGCCGCGCGCCGCCGGCGTCGCTCCCGTAATCGCCACCGTCGCCACGGGCGCCGGTAGCAGCGGCGGTTCCGGCGGGGTGGTGTGGTACGAACAGTAGTCGACCGGCTCCGTACCGCGCGTGAAGAACTCGGTGTACGCCGTCGACGCGCTCGTGACGTCGCCGAAGGCGTCGACGGTCATCGCGCCCCGGCAGCCGTCGGTCGCCAGCTTGCCGGACAGAGAACAGATCGTCGCGGTCGTCACCGATGGAGGACGGGTGAACGGCGCCGCCGCGTGATCGACCGTGGCGTGCGCCATGAACCGCGCCCAGAGCGGCACGGCGACGGTCGCGGCGTAGCCGCGATTCATGATCGTCCGCGGCATGTCGTACCCGACCCACACGCCGGCCGCCAGGTGCGGCGTGTAGCCGATGAACCAGGCGTCGCGGTAGTCGTTCGTCGTCCCGGTCTTTCCCGCCGCGGGACGCGTGAAGCCGACGCGCCGTGCCTGCCATCCGGTCCCGCCCTTGAGGACGTCCGAGAGGATTGAGGTCATCAGAAACGCCGTGGCCTCGCTGACGGCGCGGTGGCCGTTCGGGTGCACCGTCAGCAGCACCTCGCCCCGCGCATTCTCGACGCGGCGAATCAGGTACGGCGTCGGACGCAGGCCGCCGTTGGCGAACGAGGCATACGCAGCGGTCATGCCGAGCAGCGTCACCTCACCCGAGCCGAGCGCCATCGACCAGACGCCCGGGATCGACTCGAGCCCGAAACGCGCCGCCGCATGGAGCGCCGTGGGGATGCCAATCTCCTGGAGCATGCGCACCGCCGCGTGATTGCTCGAATAGCGCAGCGCCGAGCGGATCGACATCGCGCCGCCTCCCGAGCTGTCGTCCGGCACCCATGCACCCTCGAGCGTCATGATCGGCCCGTCCAGTGCGGCAATACGGCTGGCCGGGGTGTACCCACGCTCGAGCGCGGCCGCATACACGAACGGCTTGAATGCCGAGCCCGCCTGCCGCCGGGCCTGCGTGACCCGGTTGAACCGGCTCTCGTCGAAGCTGCGCCCGCCAACCATCGCCCGCACCTCGCCAGTGCGTGGATCGAGCGCCACGAGCGCCGCCTGCGGCGGGCCTTCCTTTCGTCGGTCGGCCGGCCGCTGCCGTCGCTCGAGCTCGGCGGCGGCTCGAAGCACCTCGGCCTCGGCGGCCTTCTGCATCTCGAGATCGAGCGTCGTATAGACGCGAAGGCCTCCCTCGTACACGCGCTCGTGTCCAAACTGGTCGACGAGCTGCTTCCGCACCTCTTCTTTGAAGTACTGCCCGACGCGCTCGTCGCGATGGAGTGCGTCGAGCAATCGGACGTCGCGCGCGGATGCCTGGCGATATGCGGCCTCGTCCAGGACCCCGGCTGCGCGCATCGCGTCGAGCGTCGCCTGCCGCCGCATCAGCGCGCGCTCCGGATTCACCGTCGGCGCGTACGCCGACGGGCCTTTGACGAGTCCCGCGAGCAGGGCGGCTTCAGCGACGTCGAGATCGGAGGCGTGCTTCCCAAAGTAGCCGAGCGACGCCGCCTCGGCCCCGTAGAGCCCGCTCCCGAAGTACACCTTGTTGAGGTACAGCTCGAGGATCTGTTCCTTGGTGAAGGTCCGCTCGAGCCGCGCCGCGAGCACGACCTCGCGCAGCTTGCGCCTCAGCGTCTTCTCGCGCGTCAGAAAGCTCTGCCGGGCGAGCTGTTGCGTAATCGTGCTGCCGCCCTGGCTGCCCCAGCCGTCCGTCACATTCTTCCAGGCGGCGCCCGCAATACGAACGAGATCGACGCCGCCGTGGTCGAAGAACCGCTGGTCTTCGACGGCCACGATCGCCGCGATGAGATGCGGTGAGACGCGCGACAGCGGCACCGCGATGCGCTGCTCTTTGAAGATCGTGAAGACCGGCCTGTCGTGAGCGTCGTAGATCGTCGTGGCGCGCGACATCGCGCCGACCTCGGCGATCGCCTCATAGCCCGGCAGCCCGGCAGCGGTGGCGGTCAGCACCCAGCCGACTGCGCCGACCGAGGTCCAGATCAGCGCGGCAAGCATGACGATCGCGGCAACAAAGATGCGGCGGCGCGCGGGGGTCACTCGTCGTAGATGTCGCAACGGCCGTGCCACGCGATCTCAGCCGGCATCGGTCGTTTGGAGCAGCTGCGTTATGCTTGGAGCGATATGTCGATCCGTCCCGTGAGGCGCACCGTACAGTCGACGTCGACGCTCGAAGGCGCCGGCGTGCGGCTGCGGCGGGCGTTCGGCTTCGGCGATACGGCCGACTTCGACCCCTTCCTGCTCCTCGACGATTTCCGCAACGACGATCCCGCGGATTACCTCGCCGGCTTTCCGTGGCACCCCCATCGCGGCATCGAGACGATCACCTATGTATTGGCGGGCAGCGTCGATCACGGCGACAGTCTCGGCAATCAGGGCCAGCTCGGCGCAGGCGACGTGCAGTGGATGACGGCCGGCCGCGGCATTCTTCATCAGGAGATGCCTAAAGGCGACGCGCAGGGACGGATGCACGGCTTCCAGCTCTGGGCGAATCTGCCAGCGTCGCTCAAGATGACGACGCCGCGCTATCAGGACGTGAAGGCGGTCGATATTCCCGAGGTCGTGGACGACGACGGCACGCGCGTCCGGGTGATCTGCGGCTCCTTCTGGGGCGCGCGGGGTCCGGTGGACGGCGTGGCCGCGGATCCGCGGTACCTCGACGTCTTCGTGCCGCCGGGCGTGCGCAAGCGGCTCACGGTCGAAACGACGCGCAACGCGTTTGCGTACGTCTTCCAGGGGTCCGGCCGATTCCGCGATGCGTCTGCGCCGCGCGCGGTCCAGACCGACCCAGTCGGGACGCCCGGCCTCGCGCATCCGCCGGACGACGTCGACAACCGCACGCTGGTCGTCTTCGACCGCGGCGACGAAGTCGCCGTCCAGGCCGGCGATCAGGGCATTCGATTCCTGCTCGTCTCGGGCCAGCCGATCGAGGAGCCGGTTGCCTGGTACGGCCCCATCGTGATGAACACCGAAGAAGAGCTCCGGCGCGCGTACGCGGAGCTGCGCGCGGGGACCTTCATCAAGTAGCGGAGGACGCCATGGTGACCATCTCGCTCTCCGAACATGACGCGGGCGTGCTGCGCGAGTGGCTGGAGCCGAAGCTCCTCGAGCTGCGGAAGGAAGAATCGCACACCGACTCCCCTCGCTTCCGCGAAAAGCTGTACGTCGTGGAAGGCGCGCTGAAGCAGTTGGTCGATCAGCTGCCGAAATCGGTCACCCCTTGACGCAGACGAGCGGGACGAGCCGCGCCACCTTGCGCGAGAGTCCCGCCGCATCGGCCGCGTCGACCACCGCGCTGACATCTTTATAGGCGCCGGGCGCTTCCTCGGCCACGCCGCGCGAGGACGGGCTGCGCACGATGATGCCCCGCGCTGCCAGCTCGTCGACGACCTGCCGTCCCTGCCACGTCCGCAGCGCCTGGCTGCGGCTCATCGCACGCCCCGCGCCGTGGCACGACGACGAGAAGGACAGCCGCTCGCTTTCGCGCGTTCCGACGAGGACGTACGAGGCCGTGCCCATGGTTCCGCCGATCAGCACCGGCTGCCCGACGTCCCGGAACGCGGCCGGCAGGTCCGCGTGTCCGGGGCCGAGCGACCGCGTCGCGCCCTTGCGATGCACGAACACCTCCTTAAGCGCGCCGTCGATGCCGTGCGTTTCGACCTTGCAGGTGTTGTGCGATACGTCGTACAGAAGCGCCAGCGCCGCGCGAGGCACGACCGTCGCGAACGCCTTCCGGACCAGATGCGTGATGATCTGCCGGTTGGCCAGCGCGCAGTTGATGCCGGCGCGCATCGCGCCGAGATAGCGCTGACCGATCTCCGATTCGACGGGCGCGCACGCCAGCTCGCGGTCGGGGAGCACGACCCCGAAGCGCGGCGCGGCGGCGGCCATGTCGCGAAGGAACTCCGTCCCGATCTGATGTCCGAGTCCGCGCGAACCGCAGTGTATCGACACGACGACGTCGTCCACCGACAGGCCGAAGGCGCGCGCGACCGCGTCGTCGTAGATCTCGGAGACGCGCTGCAGCTCGAGGTAATGGTTGCCCGAGCCGAGCGTGCCCATCTCGTCCTGCTGCCGGTGCCGCGCGCGCGGTGAGACTGCTGACGGCACCGCGCCGGCCGCCCGGCCGCGTTCCTCGATGCGATCGAGATCCGCCTCGACGCCGTAGCCGCGTGCGACGGCCCACTGCGCGCCGCCTTCGAGCATCGCATGGATCTCGCGTTCGTCCAGATGAATGCGCCCGTGGCTGCCGACGCCCGCCGGGACGCTGCGCGACAGCTCCTGTGCGAGCCGCGCCTTCAGCGGCTCGACATCGGCCGCAGTCAGACCGGTGTGGAGCGTCCTGACGCCGCACGAGATGTCGAAGCCCACGCCGCCGGCCGATACGACGCCCCCTTCGCGAGGGTCGAAGGCGGCGACACCGCCGATCGGAAAGCCATAGCCCCAGTGGGCGTCGGGCATCGCGTACGACGCACGCTGAATGCCCGGCAGCATCGCGACGTGCGTCACCTGTTCGCGGACCTTCTCGTCCATGTCGCGGACGAGCGCCTCGGATCCGTAGATGACGCCGGGGACGCGCATCGCGCCGGTCGGCGGAATCCACCATTCGTGATCGGACTTCCTGACAAGAGAAGACGTATCCATGGTCACACGTCGACGACGCACTGCGCCCGCCAGCCGTCGGGCCGTTGGCGCACCTCAAGCGCAGTAAACGTCGCCCCTTTCACTTCGACGGCCGGCTCGTGCCGCTCTACGTCGACCGGCTCGCCGTGCGCCGCCGCCCGCAGCTCGCCTTCGGCGATGTCGACCTCGAAGTCGCCAAAGACCACCGAGCGAACCGCCATCTCGTAGATCAACGTGTTCAGCCATTCGAGGAGCAGCAGGTCGTCAGTCGCGGCGCGACAGACAATTGGCACTGTCTCGAGGCGCCGCACACCCGCAGGGTCGGTCATGACGGCAGTCAATGCGAGCGCAGCCTGGCGGAACGCCTCGGCCTTTGTCGCCCCGACACCAACCACGCCGATGTCGGCGTCGTGCCCGAAATGCTCCCAGTGGGCCACGTCACCATGCTACGTGGCGTCGCGCTTCAGGGGGACCGCCGCCGTCGAAACCGTGGCCGCAGCGTGATGCAGCCGCCGGCCTCGCGCACGGCCTCGACCAGCCGGTTCGGATAATCCGTGAAGATGCCCGTCACGCCGGCTTCGATCCGGGCGTGCATGCGCCGCCGCTCGTTGATCGTCCACACGTTGACCAGCAGCCCGGCGCCGGTGAGCTCCTCGACGAGCGGGCGATCGACATCATCAGCCGGATGGTAGGCGTCGGCCTCGAGCGCCTCGAGGTACGCGCGGACGCGGTACAGGCGGTTGCTGGTGAGCGCGCCGGTGGCGATCCGCGGCGCGAGCTGGCGCACTTCCGCGAGCGCCACGTGATCGAACGACGAGATGAGCGTCTCGTCCTCCATGCCGAGGTCGCGCACGATCTCCACGGCCCGCGCCGCCAGCGCCGCATCCCGCCGCCGCGTCATCTTCAGGTCGAGCACCACGGACAGATGGCACTCACGCGCCGCGATCAAGGCATCGCGCAGCCGTGGAATGCGGAGATGGCCGGACTCGAACTCGTCGGCATCGGACGGCGATACGCATTCGCGAATCTCGCCGGGCGTGAGGTCGCGCAGGTACGGCTGCCGCTCGGACGCAGGCCTCGCCCGCTCGTGGGCGTACCACGTGCCGACGTCCAGGACCGACAGCTCGTCCCACGTGAACGCCCCGACGCTGAAGTCGGTGTGCGAGGGAAAACTCTGTCGGGCGTCGGAGCATCTGAGGATCGTGTCGTCGTGGAAGACGGACGACCTCGCCGTCGCGCGACGTCTGCACGTCGAGCTCGACGACGTTGGCGCTGACGCGCGGCGGCGCGAATCGCCGGCTGCGTGTTCTCGGGCGCGAACGCACACGCGCCTCGATGGGCGACGTTGAGAAAAGGGCGCGTCACCGCTTGCGTGCGCCGGTCGTGATGCGCTGCGTACCCTCGGCGCCGGCGGCATATTGATCCGGATCGCGCGTCAGCGCCTCGTCGGTATCGGCCGACGAGGTCCGGCTGGAGCCGGACACCACATCCGGATACTGATGCTCGCCTCGCACGTCGGCATCATCCGCCGACGGACCGAGCAGCCGCCTGCGTCGCTCGTCCATGACGCATCACCCGGAGGCGCGCCCTGTCTCCTGCGACACCTCGCGGACCAGCTCGGCCACCTCGTGCTCCCGCCCCTCGCGCGCGATGTCGGCCTGCGCGATGATGCCGGCACAGCAGCCGTCCTCGGCCACCACCGGCACGCGCCGTATCTGGTGATCTTCCATCGTCTTCAGCACGTCGTCGAGCGGCGCGTCCTCGCGCACCGTGACGACAGGGTGCGACATGCACGCGTCGACCGTGTGGCCCATGGGGTTCTTCCCTTCCGCCACCACGCGGCAGACGATGTCACGGTCGGTGATGACGCCGATGACGTGATCCTGCGCGTCGACGACCGGGATCTCGCCGCAGTCGTTCTGCACCATCAGTTTGGCAACCTCGTCGATCGACGTGTTCGCCGTGCAGCACGCGGGGTCGGGGGTCATGACATCTCGGGCGAGTTTCGCCATAGTTCCTGCTCCTGGATGAAGGTCCTGCAGGAGCTGAAAGGTGCAAACGACGTGCTCAGTCGATGGCGAAACAGTAGAAGAGCCCCGCGCCGCCCGTACTGACGAGATCCTGCTGGCTGCACCCGCGCGAGGCATGCGCCGAGTTCCATGAGCTCGGATTCGCCCCGCCGCCGCGCCGATCGTGGTGGCCGACCTGCGCGCGGCCGCCGCTGCTCGACCGCCAGTTGCCGCACGTGAGGTCCTCGCCTGGCGGAAACGCAGTACCGTCGGGACGCGAGCCCGTCAGGATGTCGTGCATGTTGGGCGTATCCCCGACGCCGTTGACCGGATCGAGACGCTGCGTGACCGCGAGCTCCTTGCTGAACCGGTTGTTGCGGTGCAGATCGTCGACGTCCTTCGCCACGAGCGTCCCCTCGGAGTTGTACCAGGGGCCGCGCCCGATGCGATCGCGTGCGTTGACGGCCGGCTGGCCGGCGCCCGCCGACGTGCTCAGGTACGCACGCCACGTATGGTCGCCCGAGCCGTCGGCCGCCGCGAGCTTCTGACAGTGCGCGTCGGCGCCCGCCAGCCCGCCGAGGTCGCCGCCGCGCCCCGGTCCCACGCTCGTGACGAAGAACGTCGTCACCGATTTCTTGCCGCCCATCGGACGTGACTCCGGTATCTGGCCCGCGGTCAGTGCGACCACGAAGGCGGAGACGGCACCGGCGACTGCGAACGGACGAACGAGCTGTGTCACTGGAGATTCACCGTCACGCACTTGCGCTGCGTGTAGCTGTCGAGCATCCCTTCGAGCGAGTACTCGCGGCCGATGCCGCTCTGTTTGAATCCGCCGTACGACTGGCCGGGAAACTGTCCGCTGCCCTGATTCACCTGGACCCAGCCCGACTCGATGGCGTGCGCCGTGCGCAGCGCCTTCTGCACGTCGCGCGTCCAGACATAGGCCGCGAGGCCGTAGTGGCTGTCGTTCGCCATCCGGATGGCGTCAGCCTCGTCATCCCACGGAATGGCCACGAGCACGGGACCGAAAATCTCTTCTCGCGCGATGCGCCAGTCGTTGCGCACGCCGGCGAAGACGGTCGGCTGGACGAAGTAGCCCCGGGCGAGCGGCCCCTCGGCGGGCGGCAGTCCTCCGAGCACCACGCGCGCCTCGGGCTGGCGCAGACCGTCTTCGATGTAGGCGCAGACGCGCTCGAACTGCCTGCGGTTGATGATGGCGCCCATGTCGGTCGCCTCGTCCATCGGATCGCCGATCTTCAGCTTCGTCAACTTCGCCGAGAGCTTCTCGAGGAACACATCGAAGATCGAGCGATGGAGGAAGAGACGCGAGCCCGCCGTGCACGACTGCCCCTGCCGCGTGAACCGCATCCCCGCGATCACGCCGTCGACGGTGCGATCGTCGTTGGCATCCGGAAACACGATTGCCGGACTCTTGCCGCCGAGCTCGAGGGAGACCGGCACGATTCGATCGGCGGCCGCGTGCATGATCAGCTTGCCGACGTCGGTCGATCCGGTAAACGACAGTTTGCGCACGAGCGGATGGCGCGCGAGCGCCGCGCCGCATTCCTCGCCGTAGCCGGTGAGCAGATTGAGGACGCCGGCGGGCAGCTGTTCCGCACAGATCTGCGCGACGCGCAGCAGCCCGAGCGGCGCGTCCTCGGCGGCCTTGAGCACCAGGGTGTTGCCCGCGGCGACCGCCATCGCGATCTTGAGCGTGCCGAGCACGACCGGCGCGTTCCACGGCACGATGGCGCCGACGACGCCGATCGGCTCGCGCCGCGTGTAACAGAACATGTGCTCGCCGAGCGGGATCGTCTCGCCTTTCGCCTCGGTCGCCACCCCGCCGTAATAGCGGAAGACGTCGACGGCGCCCTTCACTTCGGGCCGCGCCTGCGTACGGATCGCGTTGCCCGTCTCGCGGGCCACGAGCCGCGCGATCGCTTCGGTCTGGGCCTCGACGGCGTCCGCGATGCGCAGCAGCGTGCGTCCGCGCTCCCGGGCCGGAACGACCCGCCAGGCCTCGAACGCCCGCGCCGCCGCGCGCACCGCCCGGTCGACGTCCGCCTCGGCCCCGCGCGGGACCTGCGCAATCACGGTGCGATCGGCCGGGCTTTCGACGTCGATCGTCCGGCCGTCGTACGCCTCGACGGCCTCGCCGTCGACGAGCATCTTTTCCGTGGTTCGTGATACTAGTTGGCTCATGAGTGCGACCCTGCGACACACCGTCATCCAGCGACGGCGGCATCGGCGCGAGAAGCGCCGCAAGCTCCGCGCCCAGCTGGCCAAGGCGCCTGCGGCCGAACGACAGGCGATCGAGGCCAAGCTCGCGAAGACCTATCCGCTGCTGACCTCGCAGTCACAGGCGAAGCGCTAGCTCTCGCCTCGGCGGATCTTCTCGATCTTCGCGTCGCGCTCGGCCGCCAGCCGCTCGCGATCGCGGCGGAAGTCCGCTTCGATCGCCTCGCGCTCCGCCGGGTCGAACGTCTTGCGCAGCCGCGACTGCTGCAGGACGTCCTGCTCGGCCATCTTCGCCTCGTAGAAGTTCCGCACTTCCGCGATGGCGGCCTTCTGCGCCTCGGTGAGCGGCCGCTGGTCGACGCCGGCCTCCGCGTCCTGCTTGCGCAGGCGCTCCATCGCCAGCTCGTAGGCCGTCTTCATCCCTACTTCGTGTCCCAGCGGAACAGCAGGAACTGCACCTCGCCGTTGACCGCGGTGATCTGATGCGGGACGCCCGCCGGAATGAAGACCACGTCTCCGGCGCGCACCGTTCGCGACTTCCCGTTGCGGATGCCGTCGCCGTCGATATCGCCTTCCTTGGCGCCCGCGCCGCCGGTGGCCGGCTTCGGGTTGATCAACTCGCCGTCGGTGGTGAGCGTCGCCTCGCCCGATCGAATCAGATAGAGGTCGGCCTTCTTCCCGTGCGTGCCCGCGCCTTCTTCCGCGGCGGTCTCCCGGCGCAGGTTGAAGTTGAACGCACCGCCCTCGAGAATCCGCTGGCTTTCGAGCTTGCCGCTCACCATCTCCTTGAAGCCGGCGGTCACATTGGCGGCCGGCCAGTCCACCGTCCGGTTGGTCGGCGCCGGCAGGTTGAGCACCATGCCTCCGAGCATCTTCTGCGCCACCCCGCCGCGCGAAACCGGCGCGGCGGCCCCCGGCTGACCGCTGCCGGTCTGGCCCGAGCCGGCGACCCAGCCGAGACCCACCATCAACACCGTCCAGACTCCGATTTCCGTCGCGCGCATCTGCGGCTCCTTTCGCGTGAGCACCTATGGCGGGCGCGATCATACCTGTCCGGCGCGCCAGCGGCGCATGTTATTGACCGCCCGCGGGTTACCGGCCGGCCTCGGCTTGCGCACCGCCCGGCCGCACCCTAGAATGAGAAACTCACGGCTCTCACGAGACCAGTTTGGTGGCCCCTATGATGTCCCAGGTCCGTCGTCTCGCCACGCGGCTGCACGCACTGCTTCGCCTGCCGCCGGTCCGGTGCGTCGCCTCCGCCAAGCTCCCGACGGAATTCGGCGTGTTCGACATCCACGTCTTCAAGAACCTGCTGTCTGGCGAGACGCACGTCGCGCTCGTCCGCGGCGAGATCGGCAACGGTGAGAACGTCCTGACCCGCGTGCACTCGGCGTGTCTGACGGGCGACCTCTTCCATTCCGAGCGCTGCGACTGCGGCCGCCAGCTCCATGCGGCGCTGCAGCAGATCGTGGAAGAGGGGCGCGGCGTGGTGCTCTACCTCGACCAGGAAGGGCGCGGCATCGGCCTCGTGAACAAGATCCGCGCATACGCACTCCAGGACCAGGGAGTCGATACGGTCGAGGCGAACGAGCGGCTCGGCTTTCCGGCCGACCTCCGCGACTACCGCGCCGGCATGCAGATGCTCCGTGTCCTGGGCGTGAAGACCATGAAGCTGCTGAGCAACAACCCGCGGAAGCTGGCGGGCGTCACCGGCGATGGGCTCTCAGTGAGCGAGCGGCTGCCGATCGAGATTCCGCCCACGGAATCGAGCGAACGGTACCTCAGGACGAAGAAGGAAAAACTGGGACACCTGCTCTCCTCGGTATAAGCCGGCCAACGGCTCCGCGCATGTCATCTCCATCGCCCGTTGGCCGGTTGACAGTATCTCTTGGCGCGCTCCGCGCGCCAGGAGCCGCCGGCCTCTCGTTCGTGCTCCTCAACGCGTCGCTCACGTTCGAGAACGTGTGGCCGACGCCGAAGATTCGTCCCGGGTGGTCGCTCTCGATCGAGCTCGCGATTGCCGTGCTGGCGCTCGTCCTCGCAGGCCGGCGGGCTGGCGCCCTCGCGCGCCGTCTCCTTCCCGCCGTCTGGGTCGTGCTCGTCGTCGGCCGCTACCTCGCGGTGACCGGCCCCGGGCTCTACGGACGCGAGTTCAATCTCTATTGGGACTCCGCGCATCTCGGCAACGTCGCCGCCATGCTCGCGCGAGCGGCGCCATGGTGGGCCGTGGCGCTCGCCGTTGCCGCGATGCTGCTCGTCATCGCCGTCATTTTTCTGCTCTCGCGCGTAGCCTTTGGCCGGATCGCCACAGCGCTCGAGCACCGCAGGCCCCGGGTCGCCTTCGGGGTGCTCGCCGCCCTGGTGCTGCTGCTCTACGGCCTCGCGCCACCGCGTGAGGTGAATCCGCACATTCAGGCCGACCTGAAGGTCGGTCGCGGGCTGACCGTGGCGTTCGCGCATCCGGTGACTCCGTCGTACGCGCGCCAGGCCCGCTTCGTGCTGGCGGCGCTCGGCCCGCGTGCGGCCGCCGCGGCGCTGCCGCCCAGCCCGTTTCTCGACGCCAATCTCCGCGCATTGAAGGGCGCCGACGTGCTGCTCGTCTTCCTCGAGTCGTACGGCGCCGTGACGTATGACGCGCCCGACATCGCCGGCGGCCTTGCGGCCAGCCGCGCCGCGCTCGAGACGGCCATTCGCGACACCGGACGCCGCGTCGTGTCGGCGTACGTCGAGTCGCCGACGTTTGGCGCTTCGTCATGGTTGGCGCATCTGAGCCTGTTGACGGGCGTGGAGGTCCGCGACCAGTACGCGTATACGTCGCTCATGGCCTCGGATCGGCAGACGATCCTCGCCACGTTCGAGCGGCGCGGCTATCGCACGGTCGGCCTGATGCCCGGGATGCGGCAGGCGTGGCCCGAAGGGGCGTTCTACGGCTTTGACGTCATCTACGGACGCGATCGGCTCCAGTATCCGGGGCCCGAGTTCGGATGGTGGGCGGTTCCCGATCAATGGGCGCTCGCCCGCCTCGATGCGCTCGAGCGCGCCAGGCGGCCCCGCGCGCCGGTCTTCGCCGTCTTCCCGACGAGCACGACCCACGCGCCGTTCGGGCCTGTGGCGCCGTACGTGTCGGATTGGAGCCGTCTCCTCACCGACCAGCCGTACGAGTCCCCCGAGGCCGCGCGCGCACTCTCGGTACGTCCCGACCTCACGAACCTGCGCCCGAGCTACGTGCGCGCGCTGGCGTACGACTTCGAGACGCTGGCCGGCTACGTGCGCCAGCAGCAGGACGATCCGCTGCTGATCGTCGTCGGCGACCACCAGCCGCCCGCGGCCGTATCGGGCGCAACCGCGCCGTGGGACGTGCCCGTCCACGTGATCGGCCGCAACAGTGACGTCCTCGATGACCTGCTGGCACGCGGCTTCCGCGCCGGCCTGACACCGGCGCGCCCCGCGATCGCCCCGATGCACGCGCTCGTCGCGATGTTCCTCGACGCCTTCAGCGAGCCCGAGGACTAACGAGCGACGCTCATCGGGAGCTTCGCCCGGTTGAGCGCGAGCGCGGCGAGCCCGCCAAGGATCGGCAGCCCGTACGCGTTAATCAGATAGTCGTATCGAAAGATGATGTCGGATGCGAAGTGGAAGTTAATCACCATCAGCATCGCGAGCGCCGCGGCCCGGCGGACCCAGACCCCCAGGATGAGCGCGGCCGCCGTCGCAAGCTCCGCCAGCGGCACCACGCGCGCGAAGACCGGCGCGCCCGGAATGGCGAATGTCTCCAGGTACCACCGTGCGGGCGGCCGTGCCGTTCCTCGCCACTCCTCGAGCCGCCGCGTCAGGAACCCGTCGTCGACAAGCCAGTCGATCTTGTCGAGGCCCATGAACAACAGAAAAACGCCGAGAGCCATGGAGAGCACTCGAAGGGGCATCACGACTCCTGTCTCGCCAGCCAGATGATATCGACAGAGAACGACCAGATCAGCGCGCCGAGCGTCACGGCCGCAACGAGCGCGCTGTAGGGCAGAGGGATAATCGGCGCGAGTGCCACGATCAAACCGGCGATCTGCACGACTGCCACCGTCTTGCCGCGCAGCGTCGACCGGAGCGGGTGCGCCATCCACGGCAGCACCCATCCTGCCGCCACGAACGCATAGCGCATCAGACCCGAACCCAGCACCCACGCGCCGGCCTTGTCGTTCTGCCAGACGAGCACTGAGAGCGCGAGGATGAGGAGCGCGTCGGTCTCCATGTCGAACCGCGCGCCGAAGTCGCTGCTGAGGCCGGTACGTCGCGCGAGCCAGCCGTCGAGGCCATCGAGGATCGCCGCGGCCGACGAGAGGACGACGGCGAGCCACAGTCCCCGTGCGCCGGCCTCGATACGCGCCGTCGCCGCCACCAGCGCCACGAAGCCGACGCGCGCGGTCGTCACAGCGTTCGCCGGACCGAACCGCGGGTGCGGATGCTGCTGGCCGCCGACGACGACGAAGGCAACGAGCGCTGCGGCCGCGATCGCGGCAGCCGTGATCGGATACGAGATGCCGGCAGGCAGCCACGCCGCTGCCAGCGCTCCGCCAGCCGTCGTGCCCGCGATACCAAGCACGACAGGAACGGCGACATTGTAACGGCGTGGATCCCGCATCAGAATGTCCACACATGGCCCGTGACGAGGCACGCGCCTTCTGGGTGGCGGAACCCGGCCGCGGCGAAATCCGCAGCGAGCCGCTGACCGATCCCGGCGACGGCGAGGTCCTGATCGAGGCGCTCTACAGCGGCATCAGCCGCGGTACCGAGGCGCTCGTATTCAACGGGCAGGTGCCGCCCAGCGAGTGGTCGCGCATGCGGGCGCCTTTTCAGGCGGGCGACTTCCCGGGGCCCGTGAAGTACGGCTACTCGGCCGTCGGCCGCGTCGTCGCCGGCCCCGACGGACTGGCGGGAAGGACCGTCTTCGCGCTCCATCCGCATCAGACGCGCTTCATTGTGCCCGCAGTCGCGGTACATCCGCTGCCCGTGGACGTCCCGCCCGCGCGCGCGGTACTCGCCGCGAATCTCGAAACCGCGATCAACGGATTGTGGGACGGACGGCCGCACGTGGGCGATCGTATCGCGGTCATCGGCGCCGGCACCGTCGGCTGCCTCACGGCATGGGCGGCACGGCGCATCGTCGGATGCCAGGTCCAGCTCGTCGACGTCAATCCGCGGCGCGCGGCGGTCGCCCGCGCGCTCGGCGTGCGCTTCGCGGAGCCGGGTGCGGCGGCACGCGAGGCCGACCTCGTCATCCACGCGAGCGGCTCCCCCTCCGGACTCGCGCTCGCGCTGGAACTGGCGGGAATGGAAACGACCATCGTCGAGATGAGCTGGTACGGCAGTCAGGATGTGCCGCTGGCGCTCGGCGGTGCGTTTCACGCGAAGCGATTGACGATTGCCTCGTCACAGGTGGGGCGCATCGCCGCATCGCAGCGGGCACGATGGGACACGCGCCGCCGCATGCGGCTCGCGCTGCGGCTGCTGGGCGATCCGGCGCTCGACGCGCTGATTACGGGCGAAAGCGATTTCGAGGCATTGCCGGACATCATGGCCACGCTCGCGCGCGGAGCCGGCGATACGCTCTGCCACCGCATTCGATACTAGGGGAATACACATGTACAGCGTCAGCGTGCGCGACCACATGATGATCGCGCACAGCCTCAGAGGCGAGGTCTTCGGCGCCGCGCAGCGGCTCCATGGCGCGACCTACGTGGTCGACGTCGAGCTGCGCCGACCCGATCTCGACGCTTCCGGCATCGTAGTGGACATTGGCCGCGCCTCGGATGCGCTCCATCGGATACTGGCGGACCTCAACTATCGGAATCTCGACGAGGTGCCCGAGCTCACCGGACGCAACACGACCACGGAAGTCCTCGCGCGGGTCGTCTTCGATCGGCTCGCGGCCGCCATCAGACGGGGCGACCTCGGTCCCGGCGCCGATCGCATCGAGCAGGTGCGCGTGACGCTCCACGAGTCGCACATCGCGTCGGCTTCCTTCGAAGGACACCTCTGACCATCACGTTCCTGGTCCCGGGCCCGATCGACGCACGCACCGGCGGCTCCATCTACGACTGCCGGATGGCAGCCGCGCTGCGCGCGCGCGGATGCCGGGTCCGCCTCATCGAGCTCGATGCCAGCTTTCCGCATCCGACGACGGCGGCGCTCGAGCAGGCGGGCCACGCGCTCGCGTCGGTTCCGACCGGCACCATTGCCATCATCGACAGCCTCGCGTTCGGCGCGATGCCAGACCTCGTCGCCCGGGAGGCCGCGCGTTTGCGGATCGTCGCGCTGCTGCACCTGCCGCTGGCGGCAACGTGGGGTCTCGACGTGGACACGGCGCGGCGGTTCGAGTCGAGCGAGCGCCGCGCGCTCGGTTGCACCGTGCTAGTGATCGTCACGGGCACGGCGGCGGCACCGCTCCTCGCGCGCTACGAGGTGCCGTCACACCGCATCACGGTGGTCGAGCCTGGCACCGATCCCGCGCCACTTGCCCGCGGTTCCGGTCCGGCTGACCGGACCATCGAACTTCTTTGCGTCGGGACCCTCAACGCCATCAAGGGCCACGAATTGCTTCTCGAGGCGCTGGCGGCGACGTCCAACCGGAACTGGCACTTGACCTGCGCGGGCAGTCTGACTCGAGACCCCACGACGGCCGATCGTGTGTGCGCTGCGACGGCGCGGCTCGGGCTTGCCGATCGCGTGACCCTCGTCGGCGACCTCGACCGCGACGCGCTCGCCACGTGCTACGACCGTGCGGACCTCTTCGTGCTCGCCACACGGCAGGAGACGTACGGTATGGCTGTGGCGGAGGCGTTGGCGCGTGGGTTGCCCGTCGTGGCCACCATGACGGGCGCAATTCCAGAGCTGGTCGGGAGCGACGCGGGTGTACTGGTGCCGGTCGACGACCGGACGGCGCTGACGGCCGCGCTTACGCGCCTGCTCGACGACCGGGCGCTGCGCGCTCGTCTCGCCGGCGGCGCACGCCGCGTACGCGATCGGCTGCCCACCTGGGAAGCGGCGGCAGAGCGCATGGTCGCAGCGCTCGCCGCGATCGACGCCCATGGATGAGCCGCTGCTGCAGTGGCTCCGCCTGCGCGAGGCGGCCGACGCCCGTGCGCGCGCGACTGCCCTGACGCGGCGTATCGCCCGCGTCGTGGCCGCGCGACGGCCGCTGCACATCCTCGACCTCGGCACCGGCGCCGGATCGAACGTCCGCTATCTGGCCCTTCGCCTGCCGCGCCCGCAGCACTGGCGCGTCGTCGATCGAAGCGGCGTGCTGCTGGCGGACCTGCGCGCGCGGACCGCCAATCTCGACATCGAGGTCGAAACCCGGAAGATGGATCTCGCGTCGCTGGACGCGTCGCTGTTCGAGGGACGACATCTCGTCACGGCCTCCGCGCTGCTCGACCTCGTGTCGGAGTCGTGGCTGCGATCGCTGGCCCGGCACTGCCGCGCGGCCGGCGCGGCGGCGCTCTTCACGATCACCTACAACGGCCGATCGTCGTGCGTTCCGTCCGAGCCTGAAGACGACTGGGTGCGCCAGCTGCTGAATCGCCATCAGAAGCGCGACAAGGGACTTGGCGGGCCGGCGGAAGGCCCGGATGCACCCGCCACCGCGGAGCGCTGCTTCACGGACGAAGGTTATCGCGTCGAACGCGCGCCGAGCGACTGGCAGCTCGGCCCGGACGATTCCGCGATCCAGCGGATCCTGATCGACGGTTGGGCGGAGGCCGCGAGCGAAGTCGAGCCGGATCGCGCGGTCGCGATCCACGACTGGCGCGAGCGCCGCGTCGCCCACGTCAACGAACGACGCTCGCACATCGTCGTCGGTCACGACGATCTGGCGGCATGGCTGCCGTGACGTCGCGGTTCCCATCGGCCGACGTTCGACGCTACTACGACCGCCATACGCGCGCGTTCCTCCGCTACGGCCAGGGCCGCGGCGCCGGCGTCATCCATCGCGCCGTCTGGGGGCCGGGTATCACGACACGCCAGCAGGCGTTCCGTTACGTCGACGGGCTGATTGCCGATCGCGTGCGGGCGCTTGCCGCCGACACCTCAACACCCCTCCACGTCGTCGATCTTGGCTGCGGCGTCGGCGCCACGCTGACCTATCTTGCCGAACGGCTGCCGCATATTCGCGGCACGGGCGTAACGCTCAGTCCGATCCAGGCGCAGATCGCGACGGAACGAATTCGCGCGACCGGTCTCGCGGATCGGGTGACCGTCATCGAGGCCGATTACACGAAGCTGCCGCCCGGGCTCGCCCGCGCCGATCTGGCCTACGCCATCGAGTCGTTCGTGCACGGCACGTCCCCTGAACTGTTCTTCCATGAATGCGCGAGGCTGATTCGCCCGGCCGGCTTGCTGATCATCGTCGACGATTTCCGGCGGCTCGATGGGGGCGATCGGGCGGCACGTGCCATCGAGCGGTTCTGCCGCGGGTGGCGCGTCAACACCTTGCTCGATCGCGACGAGCTGCAGGCGCTAGCAACAGACGCCGGCTTCGAGCACGAGGGAACGCGAGAGCTGACGCCAATGATCGAGATCGGCCGTCCGCGCGACCGGATGATCGCCGCGATGGCCGCCGTCCTCCGGACGCTGCGGATCGACAGCGATCGGTTTCGGTATCTCGTCGGCGGCAGCGCGCTGCAGCAGTGCCTCGCGCGCGGCTGGATCGGCTACGACTTCAGCGTGTTTCGTCGCGCGTGACGCGTCTGAACGTCGCGACCACGGGGTTGTGGTCCGACACTTCGCCGAGGCCGAGCGTCGCGGTGTCGACGACGTGGACGGATTCGAGCGTGAGATCGATCTCGGGCGCGTAGAGCACGTAGTCGATGCGCGAGACGCGGTGGGGCCTGGTCTGCCCCGTCGGATACCCCCGCGCGGCGCCGCGCCGCGCCGCCTCCGCCCAGGCGTCGCGATAGCGCGTGAGCACCGGCGCCAGCTCACTTGCCTCGGGCTCGGCGTTCAGGTCGCCGATGAGGATCCCGCCGCCGCGCTGCGACGCCCAGGGCAGCAGCGTCGCGAACTGCCGTGCCCGCAGCTCCTGCTGATCACGATTCGGGGCGAGGTGCGTGACGACGACCGGCACGTCGGGAAGCGAGGCGAGGCGAACCTCCAGCCCGATGCGGTGCTCGGGCAGATGCGTCCATCTCGTTGAGACAATCGGCTCGGCCGCAAGGAACGCGAGCCCTTCCACTTCCACTTCGTCGCCGCGTCCGCGATCGAGGCAGTAGCGCTTGTCGCTCACCCATCCCTTCACGAAGACGTGCGTCCACGGACGGCCGGTGCGCGTCCGCAGGCCGTCGGCGATGAGCGCCGCCTGATCGTCGCAGTTCGATTCGAGCTGGTTGCGCATCACCTCCTGCAGCCCGACGAGGTCGGCATCGAAGCTGGCGATGGCGTCGATGGTGCGATGGAGATGGTAGTTGCCCCGGCGATCGGCGCCCTTGTGAATGTTCCACGTGGCGACGCGGAACGTCGGCTTCGGCGCCGGCGCCGTCGCCGCCCAGCGGGTCGACGCCGCCGCGATTACCACCAGCACCGTCACCGGAAGCGCGAAGCGCAGCCGCCGCATCTGACCCGCCACTATGCCATCGAGTATCACGGATGCCAAGCGCTACGCGAGCGCACGTATCACCTGCCGAGCCGCGCGGCGGCCCGTCGAGATGGCGGCGTCGACGGTGCTCGTGTCGCCTGCCGCCCCGCTGGCTTCACCGGCAAAGAAGAGCGTCCGGCGGATGGGGCGCGCCAGCGCATCCGACGCGCCGACGCCGCCGACAAGCGGATAGCTGTACGCGCCGCGCGCAAAAGAGTCGTGCTCCCAGTCATGCATCCACACCGCCTCGACCCGCGCCCGCAGCCGCGTGTGCGAGACGCCGAGCTGGCGCGCCAGCGACGCGGTCGCCCGCGCCTCGAGCTCGCGCCGCGGGAGCTGCGCGAGCCGCCTCGCGACCGGGCCGCCGCGCCAGCCGGTCACAACCGCGACGTCCACCGGATACGCCGTCCACCAGACCGGAAACTCCGGATCCGTCGACGTGAGGAAGCTCACCTTCGGTTCCCACAGGCGCTCGCGCAGCCGCAGCGTCACGCGCACCACGGAGCCCGAGGCAAGCCGATCGATCGCCTGTTGTTTCTGCGCGAGTGCAGGCATGAACTCGATCGCGCCTTCCTCGCCAGCCGCGGCCTTGAGCACACCGAGCGGCACCGTCACGATCGCCGCGCGCGCGTCCACCGCGAAGCGGAGACGGCCGTCGGGGTGACGCACGTAGACAGCCACCTGGCCAGGCGACCAGCCCACGCGGGCGACGACGGCGCCGAGCTGGACGCGGTTCGTGAGCGGCGCCGCGAGCCAGTCGATGACGCGCCGATAGCCGCCGGCCACGCGCGCGATCTGCATCTCGTCCTCGATCTCGTCGCCGGACGTCCCTTCCGACGCCAGCGCCTCCGCACTGATCCGCCGCGCATCGGCTGCATGGAAGCTTTCGACGAACTGGCGGGCGAGCGTCCGCGTGTGCGCGAGGCGGCGCCCGCCCGGGCGCGTGTCGAGAAAGTCCTGAAAGCTGCGGTCGCGCCGGGCGGGCCGCAGGTGACGCATCACCTGCGCGAGCTCGTCCCAGAAGTCGTCGCGCGGCCGCAGCTGATCGCGCTCGAGCATCCACTGGTCGCCATCGACAGCAATCGCAGCCAGCCCTGCCGCACGCAGCACGGGCGCGAGCGCGGGGGCATCGCCATGGATGAACTCCGCCCCGAGTTCGATCGGAAACGGTGTCGCCGGATCATCCGCGGTCAGGATGCGGCCGCCCATCCGCTCGCGCGCCTCGAGCACCACGACTGACGCGCCGGCCTCCTTCAGGACGCGGGCCGCCATCAAACCGGCGGCGCCTGCGCCAATCACCACCACGTCGACTGCCGGCCGAGGCATATCCTTTATATTCACCCTATGCGGTGGATGGCGGCGCTCGCGTTCGTCGTCCTCGTGGAGGCCGCGTGCGCCGGCTCAGCCGCGCGGCCGCGCGTCATCGCGATCGACGACGTCCGCGTCGCGCCTTCGCGCCAGGCCATCTTCATCGGCGACTACGACCGGGCGCTCGTTTCGATTGCCGCCGTCACCGAGCGCGAGCTCGGCCTGCCGAAGCTGCGCGCCTCGCTCCACTTCTTTCCCGACCGCGAGGCGTTGCGCGCCGAGCTCGAGGCGCAGGGCGCGCCGCCCGAGGTGGCGCGTGACGCCGCCGCCGTCATGATGGCGATCGGCGGCCCCGGGATGGTCCTCGTCAACGAGGCGGCGTTTGCGGATCTGAACTGGAACTCGCGCATCGCGGTGCTCGCCCACGAGCTCGCGCATACCATGCAGTACGACTTTTCGGCCGGACGCCGCGGCACCTCCGACCAGTGGCTGCGCGAAGGGTTTGCAGAGTGGGTACAAGCACACGTCCTCGACGTCCTCGGCGTGATGACGCGCCGGGACATCCGCATGCGCAGCGTCCGCTGGGTGCGCGACCGGCACGCGCGCAAGGAGCTGCCGCCCCTGTCCGCGCTTGCGACGTTTCCCGACTGGGTCCGCCTGCACAACGGCCGCGCGCGCGACTCGCTGTATCCGTACGCGTTCGTCGCCACCGACTTCCTCATCGAGCGGCACGGCCTCGACGCGGTAACGACGTACTTCAGGCTGTTCGCCGACTCCGACGACCGCTTCGCGAATTTCGAGAGAGCGTTCGGCGAGGAGTGGCGCACGTTCGACGCGGCGCTCCAGGAGTACTTCAGGCGCCTGCTGTAAATCGCGGCGTTCGGCTTCAGCCGGACCTATCGCCGATATGTGCGCTTCGCGGCCGTGAAGCCGCGGAACGCGGCGGGGTCCTCGACGCCGGGCATGACTTCCACGCTGAGCGTGCCGTCGGCGTTGACCTGTACGGCGGCCAGGCCGACGATTCGCACCCCGGTGATGTCGTACCCGATCGGCGGCGGCGAGTCGCCGGCAACGCTCGTCGCGTTGAGCCAGTTCCACAACCGGTACACCACGATCCCGGACGCAGGCGTCAGTGCCGACGGCTGCGGCTGGCCGTCGCGCACCTCGAGCAGCGACTGGGTCGGATCGCCCCGCTCGTCGCGCCACCAGCCGATCGAGAAGATCCATCGACCCGGCTGCACCTGGTGCGGTGCGATCGCGAGATGGCTCCAGGCCGGCGTCAGCTTGCCTGGCACCACACCGCCGTAGAGGCGCTCGGACGTCCGGAAGTCGGCCTCCAGCCGACCGGAGTAGCCGACCGTGCCGGCGAGGAACCAGTTGCCCGATGCCGTGCCGGCGATGTCGTAGTCGATGCGTCCCCAGCGCGGCGCGGCGATCCGCTGCATGCGCGATTCGTACGCGGCGGCCAGATCGGGCGAGAAGTACGGCCACGGGTCCACCGTGTACGGCTTCCAGGCGTCGGACGTCGTGTACGAGAACGGCGAGAGGAAGCCGGTGAGCCACCGCGATCCGTCGTGGACCGAGAAGTCTGGCGGGTTGTCGCGCCCCTCGGCGAATTCCGACCCAGCCAGGAGCGGGATGTGCGGATCGAGCCGCCCCTTCGCCAGCAGGTCGTCCTGCAGATGGGCGAGTGCGCCGCTCAGGCGGTTGAGCACCATGTAGACCGAGTACGTCTCGCAGCCGTGCGCCATCACGATGCGGATCGACCGCGGCGAACCGAGGAGCGCAATCTCGATCACTTCGGCGTCGGCCGGCGCGTACACCGGGACGTAGTCGGCCTCGGTCCGCGCCGCGCGCGGCTTGCCGAGCGGCGTAATGCCGATGTAGCCGTGGTCGATCGGCGTGACGTGATCGCCAATCATGGCGCCCTGCGGAATGATCGGCAGCAGATCCTGCACGCGCACGACCGGATGCGTGAAGGTGATGCGGCCGCTGGCGGGACACGCGGGCGGGCTCGTCGCGCGGAAGACGTCGCTCAACCGGGGAAACCACGCCGGCCGCTCCGTATACCCGCCCTCCGGCGCCGGCGGCACGTCGTCGTGCAGCGCGTAGCGGTAGCTGCCGGCGGCGGAGCAGACGAGCAGATACCCGCCCCACGCGAGCTGGCCTGGCGTCGCGCACGATCCGCCGACGCTCTGCGCGGCTGCGTCAACCGGGACCAGGAGGCCCGACGCGAAGACGAGCGCGGCACAGCCGCGACGCGGAGAAAGGCTCACACCCGATCTAATCGGCAGGCCGCCGGCAGACCTTTGAGCGCTCGGGCTTTGTCTGGGCTTTAGAGAGGCTACGCTTTCCAGGCCACGAGGCTGCGCGCGGCTGTCAGCGTCCAGAGCCCGAGGAGGGCGACGGCCGCGAGGCCCGCCGCGGTCGAGAGATCGGTGACGGCTCGTCCCATCGCCGTCTGCCACCAGATGGCGATGCAGGCCGTCGCCCATGCGGCACCCGCGACGTGGACCCAGCGTCGGGCGGCGTCGACGGGCACACGCGACCACGACAGCATCAAGGCCACGAGCGGAACCGCCTGCACGGCATGAAAGCCGGCCGCGTGCAGCGGCAGCAGGTTCCCCGCCTCGCCGACGAACCGCCCCTGATTGCCGCTCAGCCAGAAGCCCGCCAGAAACCCCATCAGCATCGAGGCGCCCGCCCAGCGGGCGGCGACGACGAGGAGTCCCTGCCGGCCGATGGCGGGCATCTCGAAGGCGCGCGCGCCGAGCGCGATCGCGAGCGCCATGATCCCGAGCGCCGACGCGAAAAAGAGCGCTCCGAAGATCTGGCTGGCGGGTTCGGCCTGCGAGAAACGCGGATCGATCCCCCGGAACTGCTGGATCGTCTCGATGCCGAACGCATAGATCGGCAGGGCGATCATCCACCGGCGCCACTGGCGGCGGGCCCGCTCGCTGAAGCCCGAGACCGGCAGCCACGGCACGAGCGACAGGATGAACAGGCCGACCGCGACGTCGAAGCTGGCCGGCTTCATCAGGTCGCCTTCGGGCGGCACCTCGGGGCCGCGCAGGCCGGCGGCGATGAACGCGATCCCGCCGAGCGCGATGCCGGCCAGCGCGACCGCGGTGACGCCGCGCTCCTCGCGATAGGCGGCCACGATCTGCGGAATGGTCGGCGGCGTGTCGCCGACCGGCGTGAGCGGCACCGGTTCGCGCGCGATTTCCTCGTCGGCGCCAAACGCGCGTGTGCCGAGCCGCGCCACGCGAATCGCCGCGAACGCCAGATACCCGAGCGGCCCGAACATCAGCGTCAGGAACAACAGCGCCGACTGCACGGGAATCGGCACATAGCGGCGCCGCATGTTCTCGCGGTAGATGATCAGGCCGATCGCCTGGTCGAACGCGAGGATGTGCAGCCACGCGACCAGCGCGATCTCCGGCCGCGCGAGCAGTCGGATCACGCCGTCCGCGGTGCCGAAGTCGGCGACCAGTCCCGGCCCCATCGTCGTCAGCAGCGCGCCGACGCCAAAGGCATAGAGAACCGCCAGGTAGATCGGAAAGAAGGCGCTCTCCGCGAGGCGCCGCGTAAAGGTCCACCGCGGCGCGAAGATGAGCAGAATCCAGCCGACGATGGCGAGCGAGGCGAGCTGGAAGAGCGCGAAATACATGAGCTGGCGGGCCGAGTGTACCGAAATCGTCGAGGGGTTGGTAGTATCTGTCGCGTCCGGAGGTGCCCATGTCTCTCCGACGTTCCTCCTGCCGGTCGGCTCTCCTGCTGATTGCCGCGCTCGCGACCTGCGCGTGTGAGCTCGATACGACGAGGGCCGGCATCAACGCCGTCGGGCCGTCACCGCTCGGTCAGTCCGACGTTGCGGTCAACGTCGCGCGCGGCGCCCAGATTCAGCCGACGCTCATCCAACCTGTGCCCTTTGCGCGACCGCTCTGCCCGGCGTTCCCGCCCTTCCTCGCGCCGTTCACCGTCGTCTTCGAAGGCGACGGACGAACGGAACGGTTCTTCACCGGGATCGATATGCAGTTCGTCGATCGCTTCGGGGTGGCGGGTGGGCTGCTGACGTTCGGACGAACGGAGCTCGTGAACCGGTTCGGGTCGACCACGCTGCCGCTGTTTGGCACGCGCGCGTTTCCGTTCTCGTTCCCGTTCGGCTGCGTCGGCGCGCCGACGGGAACGCTGACGGTCGTCGTCTTCGCCGCCGATTCGTTCGGCCGCGTCGCGAGCAGCCGCGTGCACGTGACGATCCGCTGACTACACCGCCGCCCCCTGCGCCGACCCCGCCCCGAGCGGCGACCCCGATCCTTCCGGAATCTGCGCCGTGAGTACCCGCAGCAGGACCGCCGGCGCGAAGAGCGAGGTCGGCGGCGCCAGGAGATTGAGGACGTCGAAGAACTTCCGGCAGACGAACGGGTCGTGCGACGCGACGGCATGCACGCGCTCGAGATAGCGGTTCACGACCGTCGAGCCCGGTGGCCGCGCGCCCTCGATCTGCGGATAGCGCAGATCCTCACCGGTCGCGATCGTCCAGGGAATGTCGACGATCTTCCGCGTACGCGCGAAGAACCGGCGCGCGAGGTTGTCGAGCCCGCCCGCGAGCGTCTCGTCGAGCGCCTGGGCCTCCATCGCCGCCACCGACATCCCCTGACCGTAGATCGGGTTGAAGCTGCAGATGGCATCGCCGATGACCAGGTACCCGTCCGGGAACCGTTTCATCCGCTCGTACATGCGGCGGTGGTTGGCGGGGAAGCGGTAGACGGCAATCGCCGAGAGCGGCCGCGCCGTCGTGACCAGCTGGTGCACGACCGGATGCGGCAGGCTCGCCGCGAACCGTACCCACCCATCCTCGTCGTCCGGCGGGTAATCGCCAATCGAGCCCCCAAGCGTCACGAGCCAGTGGTCGTCCTCCGCGGCGAGGACCGCGCCGAGACGGGTTCCGCCAGGCGGCGCATCGGCAATGATCCCGCCCATCGTGTCGTAGAAATCGCCAGGCCGCCGCTCGAAGATCCGCGTCGCGTAGCCGACGTCGACCTTGACGGTTGCGGTGGCCGGCTCGTCGAATCCCCATTCGCGAAGCCACTTTGGCGACTGCGACCCCCGGCCGGTCGCGTCGACGACGAGATCCGCGGCGAGCGTCTCCTGCTTCCCTCCGTCGCGGCGGATGACGGTTCCGGTGACGCGGCCGGTTCGTGCGTCGTAGGTGGGCGTCGTGCACGCCGTCCCCTCGAGAACCGTCACGTTCGGCAGCATGCGCACGCGCTCGCGCACCGCCGTCTCGAGGCAGGGACGGCTGACGGTGACGCCGCGCAGGCCGCAGTCGTGGCGCAGCTTCCATCGGCCGAACTGAAACCAGAGGAAATTGCCGGTGACGTCGCCAAACGGCGCGCCGGCCGCCCGCAGGTCGTCCATCAGGCCCGGACAGTAGGCGTCGATCACCCGATAGCCGCTCGCGAGCAGGCCGTGCGCGTGCGCGCCCTGCGGCACGCCCTTGCGCGTCGCCGCCTCGGGCGGCAGCGGATCGCGCTCGACGAGGAACACCTGCGCGTAGTACTTGCTGAGCGCGCGCGCTGCCAGCAGTCCGGCCATGCTGGCGCCAACGACGATGGCCGACGACGCTCCAGGGGCCAAAGCGTCTCCTTCCGGGAAGCAGGCGGATTCTACTCCGTCTTCGGACCCCGGCGGCGTTGACTCGGGCGGTCGGCGCGGCGATAGACGCAGCGCAGGCCGGACCAGACCTGGTCGATCGCGCAGACCTTGTTGTCGACGAGGCCCGCGGCGAGCGCCACGTCGCGCACGCGATCCTCGGTCACGTCGGTGGCGATGCCGGAGGCTTTCTTCGGCCAGGCCACCCAGAGTCCTCCGTCGGGATCGAGGCGCGCGGCGGCGGCAGCAAACTGCGTCCGCAGCGACGACTGTTCCGTGACGAACAGGATGATGACGTCGAGATTCGTGCTGCGCAGATCGCGCCGCACGGTGACGCTTGCGGGAATGGCACGCAGGTCTTTGGGGACTGGCGTCGGGGCGTGAAGGATAGCGACGCGGTGCCCCTCTTTGATGCCGAGCTTCTGCACCAGCGGCGTACCTGAATAACCCGCGGGCATCCTGAGGTTTGGGAGTTGGAAGTTGGGTGTTTGGGAGTTGTTATTGAGTTTCCGTCGCTCCGATCGTCCCGTTCAGCCCGAACAGGAACAGGTTGTCGCCGCGGCGCGACCCGGCGAAGGCATTCCCCGCCGACAGCACGACGACGTACTGCTGGCCGCGATGCTCGAAGACGGAGGCCGGCGCGTTCACGCCGGCGCCGGTGTGAAACGCCCAGAGCAGACGGCCGTCGCGCGCGTCGAGCGCGGTGAACCGTCCGTCGCTGCGACCCGTGAACACGAGGCCGCCGCCCGTGACGACCGAGCCGCCGTAGCACCGCTCGGCCCACTGCTGCTGCCAGACGATCTTGTTCGTACGCATGTCGAGCGCCGTGAACGTGCCCGTCACGCCAAACGGTATGTTGCCGAACGCGCCGCCGATGTAGCGCTCGCCGTCGGGCGGAATCTCGTTGTCCGTGCCCCCGCGGAAGACGCCCGTACGGTCGGTCGCGCAGACGTAGAGCCAGCCGGTGCGTGGATCGTACGAGCTGGGCGGCCAGTTGGCGCCGCCGCTCTGTCCCGGCTTGGCGACGACCGGATCCGTCCAGAACGGCGTGAAGATGCGGCCCTGGTTGACGAGCGTGTAGCCCTCGGGCGGGATCGCAATCGACTGCGGGACGAACGCGTCGCCCACCGGATACGGCTGCGTACGCGCCGTCGCCTGCCGCGGCTCCTGCGGCACCGGCCGATCCTCGATGCCGACGAGCGGCCGTCCGTTCGTGCGGTCGAGGATGTAGACCCAGCCCGTCTTGCTCGCCTCCGCAATTCCTTTGCGCACGCGGCCGCCGACCTCGAGGTCGAACAGCACGACGGGATTCGTGGCGTCGTAGTCCCAGATGTCGTGCTTGACTTGCTGGAAGTGCCAGCGGTACTTGCCGGTCTTCGCCTCGATCGCGACCATCGACACCGAGAACAGGTTGTCGCCCGCGCGTACGGCGCCGTTGAAGTCGGGTCCGGGATTGCCGGTGGAGAAATAGAGGAGGCCGAGCTCGGGATCGACCGCCGGCGTCTGCCACACCGACGCCCCGCCGTGTTCCCAGACGGTGTTGTTCTTCGGCCACGTATCGTGGCCGACTTCGCCCGGGCCGGGAATCGTATAGAACGTCCAGACGTGCGCGCCCGTCCTCGCGTCGTAGGCCTTCACGCGTCCGCGGATCCCGTACTCCGCGCCGGCGAAGCCGGTGACGACGAGACCGTCGTAATAGAGCGGCGCGCTCGTGATGCTGAAGCCTTCCTGCCACCGCTCGGCCTGCGTCGACCAGACCACGGCGCCCGTGCGCTGATCGAGGGCGACGAGCTTCCCATCGAGCTGACCGACGTAGACGCGCCCGTCGCCGAGGCCGACGCCGCGGCTCGTCCAGCCGCAGCAGACGACGGAGATCTTGTCGTCCAGCTTTGCTTCGTACTTCCAAAGAACCTCGCCGGAGTCGACGCTGATGGCGAACACGTCGTTCGCGCCGGTGATGACGTAGATGACGCCCTCGTGGACGATCGGCTGCGCCTCGCCGGAGTACTTGGGCCCGACGCCGGAGCCGCCGAGCGAGCGCCGCCAGACGCCCTTGAGCTGCGCGACGTTGTCTCTATTGATCTGCGTGAGCGGCGAGTAGCGGCGGTTGAACAGATCGCCGCCGTTGGTGAGCCATCCCGTCGTCGGATACTGGGTCAGCTGCCGTGCCGTGAATGCCGGCGCCGGCGTGATCGTCGTCGCGTCCGGCTTCAGCCGGACCTCGGGCACCTGGGCGCCGGCGGTCATGACAACCGCGAGAGCGCAGGCCGCCGGAACCCCGAACCTGAACACGAAGGGAGGGTGCATATCAGTACGCCGGGGACCCCAACGCGCGGACTTTGCGCGCTGGGGTGGCCGATGTGTGAACGACACGTTCTCTACGAGATCATCACCTTCCGCGGATGCTGCGAGTTGTCCTCGAGGAACGTCTTCTTGTTGGCGATCTCCTCGGCGGTCGGCTGCACCTGTCCGTTCACGTCGATCACGCGTGACACGAGCGTATGCTCACCGGGCGTCGCCCCCATCCACGCGTAGGTGAAGAACTTCCACCCGTACTTCTCCTTCATCGTCGCCGGATCGAGCTTCGCGGCCTGCCACGGGCCGCCGTCGATGCTCACTTCGACGGTGCGGATCGGCGTCCCGTCGTTCAGCACGATGCCGAAGACGCTGTGCTGGCTGCCCGTCTTCGTCACGCGCGCGATCCACGACTTGAGCTGCATGTGCGTGACGGCTTCTTCCTTCCAGTGCGTCTGGCCGCCGATCATCTCGCCGCGCAGCGTCCGGTACCAGCGCGCCTGCCACTTGCCGACGAAGGGATCGTGCTGCGCGTGGATGCCGTTGAGGAACTTCACGTTGCACACGCCGTAGTAGCCCGGCACGAGCAGCCGCAGCGGGAACCCCTGATGCTTGGTCAGCGGCTCGCCGTTGAGCGCGTAGGCGAGCATCGGCTCGCCCGAGAGCGCCTTCTCGCGCGGCAGGCTCCGGCCGAAGTGCTGCTCCAGCTTGAAGGTGTTGCCGCGGAACTCCACCTCCTCGGGCCCCTTGTCGGCGCCAAAGAACACGAATTCGCGGGCATCGTCTTTGACGCCGGCGCGGTCGAGCACCTCGCGCAGCCGCACGCCGGTCCACCGGCCGTTGCTCGAGAGTCCCTGGATCGGGCGCCGGTTGCCCGAGCACTCGAAGCCGAAGACGAGATCCGTCGATCGCATCTTCTTCAGCTCGTCCATCGTCAGCGACAGCTCGCGCTCCACGAGTCCCGTCACCTTCAGGCGATAGGCCGCCAGGTCCACGTCGGGATGGCCGTAGTGCTGCGTGGTGAACCACTTGTCGCGCGGCGTGAACATGCCGTCGATGGTGCGCACGTCGAAGAGGCGCCGGTCGGGCGCCGGCACCCAGTTGATGTTGTCCGGCAAGTCCGTGAAGGGGACGAGCGTCTCGCCCTGGGCGAGCGCGGGCAGCGCCCATTCCGGGATGCCGAAGAGGCCGAGGCCGGCAATCGCCAGGCCGCCCTTGAGGATGTCGCGGCGGGTGCTCTGTGTCGTCATAGGCGACATGGTATACCCGCGCGTCCTCGATGGCCATCCCCGCGGCTTAGTCGAGACATCCTCAGGACCCTGCCGACCCGTTCGAGCCGGTTTTGCGGAGCGACATGCGGTCCCGCGCTGCCGTCGTTGGTCCCGCGCCGCTTGACTCTTCCCATAACCGCGGGATAATCGCGGGGTTATGGCCAATGTGACTTTGAACGTGAACGGCGAGAGGCGCACGGTCGACGTCGACCCCGCGACGCCGCTCCTGTACGTCCTGCGCAACGACCTCGACCAGCACGGCCCCCGCTTCGGCTGCGGCCTCGGCCAGTGCGGCGCCTGCACCGTCCTCGTCAACGGGACCGCGACGCGCTCGTGCGTCACGCCGGTGTCGTCGGTCAAGGGCGAGATCGTGACGCTCGACGGCCTGGCGAAGGACGGCAAGCTGCACCCCGTGCAGCAGGCGTGGATCGACGAGCAGGTGCCGGCGTGCGGCTACTGCCAGAACGGCCAGATGCTCAGCGCGGTGGCGCTGCTCCGGCGCAACCCGCGGCCGACCGACGCGCAGATTCGCGAGGCGATGGCGCCGGTGCTCTGCCGCTGCTTCACGTATTACCGGATTCTGGCCGCCGTCAAACGCGCCGCGGGCATCCCGGCGCAGACTGCGTGAGGGTCGCCATGATGATTGACGACATCCTCGACAAATTCTCCTCGCCCTCGCGCCGCGAGTTCCTCAAGACCTCGGGCCGCCTCGTCGTCGGCTTCGCGGCCGCGGCGCAGGTTGCTCCGCTCGCCTTCGCGCAGCAGGAGCCCGCCGGCGGACCGCCGCCGAGCGTCTCGAGCGGCGGACCGTATCCCGATCCCGACTTCCGTCAGCTCGACTCGTGGATCGTGATCCATCAGGACAACACGGCGACGTTCTACGTCGGCAAGACCGACCTCGGTCAGGGCACCGGCACCGCGTTCCGCCAGATCATGTCCGACGAGCTCGACATGGACTTCGCGCGCACGACCTGCATCATGGGCCACACCGAGCTCACGGTGGATCAGGGCGGCTCCGGCGGATCCGACGCGCTGCAGGTGGACGGCTATCCGATGCGGCGCGTCGCTGCCGAAGCGCGCCGCGTGCTCCTCGATATGGGGTCGAAGCACTTCGGCGTTCCTGTCGACCAGCTCGCGGTAAGCGACGGTGTGATCACCGTCAAGACCGATCCGTCGAAACGGATCACGTACGGCGAGCTCATTGGTGGCCGCCGCTTCAACGTGACGCTGACCGGCAAGGACATCAACGAGACGAGCGGCGTCGCGAAGATCAAGCCCGTACAGGAAATGAAGAACGTCGGCACGTCGCCGCTTCGCGACGACGTGCCGGGCAAGGTGGACCTCACGGGACGCTGGGCCGTGGACGTGAAGCTGCCCGGCATGGTGCACGCGCGAAACGTCAAGCCTCCCATTGCGGGCGCGACCGTCGTCTCGATCGACGAATCCTCCGTCCGCGGCATGCCCGGCTTCGTCGCGGTGGTCCGCGAGGGGAACTACGTGGCGGTCGTGTGCGAGCGCGAGGAGCAGGCGATTGCCGCCGCGCGGCGGCTGAAGGTGAACTGGCGCAAGCCGGCGACCGCGCCCTTCCCCGCGTCCGACAATCTCTTTACCTACATGCGCGGCGCCAAGCCGACGCGCACGCTCGACCCGCAGGTCCGCGGCGACATCGAGGCGGCGCTGGCGGGCGCGGCCGTGCGTCTCGAGGCCGAATACGAGGTGCCGTATCAGGGGCACACGGCGATCGGTCCCGCGCATGCGACCGCCGATCCGTCGAACGGGCAGCTCACGATCTACTCGAACGACATGAAGTCGTACGGGCTGCGCAACGGCGTCGCGCAGTTCCTCGGCATCCCCCGCGACCGCGTCCGCGTCGTCTGGCTGCACGGACCGCAGGCGTACGGGCGCACCGCCGCGGACGACGCCGGGTTCGAGGCGGCGTATCTGGCGCACAAGCTGCAGCGGCCCGTGCGCGTACAGTGGATGCGCGACGAGGAGCATGCGTGGGACACCAAAGGACCCGCGTATGTGATGCGGATGCGCGGCGGGCTCGACGCGCAGGGCAATCTCGTGGCGCTCGACTACGAGGCGCGCGCGGCCGACTACTGCCATCTGGGCTACAACGAGCACGACACGGTGCTCATCGCGCAGCTCACCGGTCGACGGCGGCAGAAAGCGGCCGAAGGCGGCGCGGCGGCGCCGGCCGACATGTATGCGGTGCCGAACCGCCGCAATCTCATGCACGTCGTCTCGATGCCGCTCGTGTGGGAGACGCCGCTCCGTACTGGGAACCTGCGCGATCCGAACGGGCCGCAGGTGACGTTTGCCGGCGAGTCGTTCATCGACGAGCTCGCGGCGGCGGCGAAGACGGATCCGGTGGAGTTCCGTCTGCGGCTCCTCCAGGGCGACACGCGCGACGACGGCGGGTTCCGGCGCGCGCGGTCGATAGCGTGCGTGAAGGCCGCAGCGGAGAAGTTCGGATGGCAGCCGCGTCCGTCACCCGGTCGGCGCGGCACCGACGAGGTGCTCACCGGCCGCGGCTTCGCGTATGCGTACCGCAACCAGACCGTCGTCGCGCAGATCGCGGAGGTGGAGGTGAATCGCCGCACCGGGCGCGTGTGGGTGAAGCGGCTCGTGTGCGCGCACGACTGCGGGCTGGTCGTGAATCCCCGGGCGCTGCAGGCGACGGTCGAAAACGCGATGATGCACTCGATCAGCCGCGCGCTCTATGAAGAGGTGACGTTCGACACCGAGAAGGTGACGAGCACCGACTGGCGGACGCTGCCGACGCTCACGCACCTCGACACGCCCGAGCGCATCGACGTCGTGATCGTGAACGGCGATCCGAACCCGAACCGGCCCGACCTGCCGCACTACGGCGCGGGCGAGGCCGCGTGCAAGCCGCTCATCGCGGCCATCGCGAATGCGATCTTCGACGCGACCGGCGTGCGGATTCGCCGCGTGCCGTTCCGGCCGCAGCGGGTGCTGACGGCCCTGAAGACTGCACGAGCGTAGCAGCGCCTTCCGTGCGCTTTCTGACCACTCACACAGGCAGCCTGCCTCGGCCGGACAGTCTCGTTCGGACGATGTTCGCCAAGGAGGAGGGCGTTCCCATCGATCGAGCCGCATTGGGGACGCAGCTCAAGGCCGCTGTTGCCGACATCGTACGCAGGCAAGTGGATGCAGGCGTCGACATCGTGAGCGACGGCGAGATGAGCAAGCCCAGCTACGCGACGTACGTCAAAGAACGTCTCGCCGGGTTCGACGGGACGAGCCAACGGCTGGTGTACCAGGATCTCGTGGACTTCCCGGACGTTGCGAAGCAGGTGTTTGGCGATCCCGGCCGTTCCCGCCGCCGTTCTCCGGGATGCACCGGCCCGATAAGGGTCGCGGATGCGGAAGCTGCGCGAATTGACGTCGCGAACCTGCGCGACGCCGTGAAGGGTGCGACCGTCTCAGACGCGTTCATTACAGCCGCATCTCCCGGTGTCATCTCCCTTTTTTTCAAGGACGAGTACTACCGCTCAGAAGAGGCGTATCTGGCCGCGATTGCCGACGCCATGCGATATGAATATGAAATCGTCGCCACCGGCGGGTTCATTCTCCAGGTCGACTGCCCTGACCTCGCCATGGGCCGGCATATTCAGTACGCAGACCTCGACCTGCAGGAATTCAGAAAGAGAGCGCGCTTGCACGTCGAGGCGCTCAATCATGCGCTGGCGGGCATTCCAGCGGAACGGCTGCGGATGCATCTCTGCTGGGGCAACTATGAGGGCCCGCACCATTTCGACGTCGCTCTCGGCGACATCATCGACATCGTGTTGCTCGCCAAGCCGGCGGCCATCTCGTTCGAAGCGGCCAATCCGAGGCATGCCCATGAGTGGACGGTCTTCGAAACGACCAGGCTGCCCGACGGCAAAGTACTGATCCCCGGGGTCGTCGACTCAAAATCCAATGTCGTCGAGCATCCCGAACTTGTCGCGCAGCGCATCACGCGATATGCGAAGCTGGTCGGTCCCGAGCGTGTCATCGCCGGCAGCGATTGCGGCTTCGGGACATGGGTTGGCCAGGCGGCCGTCGATCCGCCCATCGTCTGGATGAAGCTGGCGGCGATGGCGGAAGGCGCGCGACTGGCGGCAGCCCGCTTCGCAGCAGCCTGGCCCACATCGCGTACGTAGCATCCGCCTTCAGGCGGACCAGACATGGACGACACATGGACTGTGACCTGCCCCTACTGCGGCGAGGACGTCGAGATCTACATCGAGCCTGACGTCACGGGAAGTTTCGTTCAAGACTGCGAAGTGTGTTGCAATCCGTGGCGCGTCCGCGTGACGCGCCGAGGCGACGAATCGGCGATCGACGTCACACGGGCGGACGGGTCCGAGTAGCCGACCGAACTACGCGCTTAGTCTCAGCCGCCCGTTATGATGGTGAGATGGCCGGCTGGCGCCTCGAGCACACGTACACGGATCTGCCGCAGATCTTCTACTCGCACGCGGAACCGACCGCGGTGCGCGAGCCGCGCCTTATTGCGTTCAACGGGCCGCTTGCCGAAACGCTTGGGCTCGACCCGCATACCCTCGAATGCGCGGAAGGTGCCGCGATCTTCGCCGGCAATACCCTGCCCGACGGCGCCCGGCCGATCGCGCAGGCGTACGCCGGCCATCAGTTCGGCCACTTCACGGCCCTCGGCGACGGGCGCGCGATCCTGATTGGCGAGCAGATCGCTCCCTGCGGTAATCGCATCGATATTCAGCTCAAAGGCGCCGGGCAGACGCGGTTCTCCCGCCGGGGCGACGGCCGCGCCGCGCTCGGACCGATGCTGCGGGAATACATCATCAGCGAGGCGATGCACGCGCTCGGCATCCCGACCACGCGGAGCCTGGCCGTGGCGACAACCGGCGAGCCTGTGTACCGAGAAGAGAGGCTCCAGGGCGCGGTGCTCACGCGCGTGGCCGCCAGCCATATCCGCGTCGGCACCATGCAGTGGGCGGCGGCGCACGGGGACGAAGCAGCACTGCGGGCGCTGGCGGACTACACGCGGGCGCGGCACTATCCGGAGCTCCCTGCGTCGCCGGAGCCGTATCTCGCATTGTTCGAGGCAATCGTCGCGCGCCAGGCGTCGCTGATTGCCCGCTGGCAGCTCGTCGGCTTCATCCACGGTGTGATGAACACCGACAACATGGCGCTCTCCGGCGAAACGATCGACTACGGCCCGTGCGCGTTCATGGACGCGTACGATCCTGCCACCGTGTTCAGTTCCATCGACATTGGCGGGCGATACGCGTATGGCAACCAGCCGGCGATCGCGCAGTGGAACCTCGCGCGGCTCGCCGAGGCGATGCTGCCGCTGTTCGATTCGAACGTCGATGGAGCGGTGGAGCGCGCAATCGCGGCGGTCAATCGCTTCCCGTCGCTCTTCGAGCGCCACTGGCTGGATGGCATGCGGGCGAAGCTCGGGCTGTTTACGTCTGAACCGGACGATGCGGAGCTGGTGAACGATCTGCTTGTGTGGATGCAGCGGCGGTCTGCGGATTTCACGAACACGTTCCGCTCGATTGCTACCGGCCCTTCACTGGCGCAGTCCACCGCCGCCGATCCCGAACTCGGGGCCTGGTATGGCCGGCTCGTGGGGCGCCGGGCGCGCCAGCCGCAGTCGTCCGCCGAGGCCGAGGCGCTCATGCGGCGGCACAATCCCGCGTTCATCCCGCGCAATCACAAGGTGGAGGAGGCGCTGTCGGCCGCGACGAGCGGCGATCTCTCGGTGATGGCGCGGCTGCTCGAGGTGCTGGCCGCGCCGTACGATCACGACCGCGATCTGCCGCAGTTCAGCGAACCCGGCGTCCGCGACGCGTGCTACCGCACGTTCTGCGGCACGTAATCCGTCCCGGCCCGCCAGATCTCGCGCCCCTCGACGACGACCTTTTCCATCCACTGCGGGTCGAGCGTCATCCGGTGGCTCCGCGCCGGCGACAACTGATCCTCCGGCAGCAGCTCGCGAACGCGCACAAACACGAGCTGTCCGTCTTCCAGGCCGACGAACTGCATCCCGCCGAATCCGACGCGCGCCCGGCCACCGGCATCATCAGCAAACACGATCTGGTCTGTCGGCAGCGACACTCGAAGGCCGTGCTGCGGCAAGTGCACGAATGTGCCCGGCGGGCCGTTGCCGATGATCGGCAGCATCGAGACCCGGTTGCGCTCCCGCAGGATGGACGAGGGCGCGACGAACTCGACGAGCAGAGGCAAGTCGTTCACTGCGTGCTCGACCGGGGCGCGGGTCAGTAGCGCGGAACCGAGGGGTCCACGAGTGCGGACCAGGCGTCGATGCCGCCGCTCAGGTTGTAGAGGTTCGCGAACCCCTGACGACGGAAGTACTCGGCGGCCTGGCGGCTGCGGATGCCGTGGTGGCACACGAAGACGATGGGCGTGTCAGGATCGCACTGGAGGAGCGCATCGTGATATGCCTGGTCGAGCAGGCGCGAGCCGTCGATCGTCGCGATCGCGCGCTCGTGCTCGGTGCGAACGTCCACCAGCTCAATGGCGGCGCCGCTCGCCAGCAGCGCTTTCAGTTCCGGCGCGGAGAGCTCACGCACCGGCGCAGCCGTCTGTGTCGTAGTGTTGTCGTTCAAGGATCTCGATTCTCGCCTTCAGGTGTCCTCCAGTCAATTCGCGGGCCGACTGCTCATCCTTTCGGAAAGTTGCAGCAACAGGCGGCTTACGAGATTATCTGCAGCGATACGAGGGCCGAAAGAAGGAACGGTACGGAGTAGGCGCGCCTCGCAAAGACGTAACGTGGTCACCGCCGCATGGCACGTCGACGCACACTCGTGAAGGTAGCCGTGGTGACGGCCGTTCTTGCGCTGCTGGTCTTTCTGTTCCTGCGGTCGCTCGAGAGCACACGCGCAACGCCGTTCGCCGTCGAACATGAGACCCTGTCCGGCTGGATGCTCGTGCTCCAGCCGCCCATGGATCCGCTCGGCTCGTGGCTGGCGCTGAGTCCGCCGCCGCAGCTCACCGCAGTGCTCGGGCGCGAGATCTTCCGCCGTGCCGGGGAGTCGGTCAACTATCCAAATCCGGCGCTCATGCCGCTGCTTCTCGAGAACGAGTTCGAGCGGGCGTTTAGCGGCAGGGTAATGCCGGAACAGATCGTGAGCCTCGCACGGGCGACCGGGCTCGAGTCGAGGACGTGGACGCCGCACTGTATGGCCCACCGGCGCATCAGCGAGCCAGGCATCACGACAGGTGTGTACTTCGTGCTCCTCGATGCAGCGCCGTTCCACGATTTCCGGCAGCAGCTCTCGGGTTTGCTGCAGACAGCCGGGGGAGACTTATCGCTGTTCGACCCGGCCGCCCTGTCGCCCGCGCTGATCGTGGCCGCGAACGACGGGAACTTTGGCCGCTGGATGCCGCTGCGGGGTGACCCGGAGGCCGACTGCATGGCGCCGATCGAGGTCACCTGAGCGTGCCCGCGGCGAGCTTTGCGCCTGTGCCGAGGCGTCCCGGACGTCGGGGTACCCCCTTAAAAGTTCAAGCGCGCGCTGAACCGAAAAATACAACCGTCCGCGATCAGCGTCGGGATCCGCCACCGGGGACCGTAGACGTTGCCCGCAGTTAACGTGGATTGGCCGAGGCCGGCGCCGACCGACAGCACGGTGCTGGTGTTCAACGCGTCGTACACGTCTGCGTTCCCTTCGAGTCTAGAGGAGCGCATACGTGCTTCAGCCAACCACGAGCGTCGACTCCCACACGCACACTTCGACATCGCGACTGAGCCGCCTGGGAAGAGCGGCAAGAGAGCCGGCAGACACACGCACCGGCGTCGTCCACGCATTCCCCGTCGCCGGCATTACACAAAACACGCCGTTGCAGCTGAACGAAAGAGCCATACCGTCAAAAGAGACCGTTATCGCGGTATTAGGCTCTACGTTTGCCAACTGGGTTTTCAGCGTCCTGATCGCAACCCGCATCCAGTCACGGTCTACCCGGCACCGCGGCGCGGCCGCGTACCGCGCCTGCCGTTCTCTAGCTTCAATCAGCACCCGCTCCCACGGAACTAAGTGCTTGTGGCGACGTGCCTCTTCGAGCCACGGCACCGCGACTGCCGGGACAAACTGCTGTCCGGGCGCATTCCTATCGAGCGCTGAGGCGAGAAACGCGAGCGCCGCTTCCCGCGATTCGACCTTCGCCGGGAGCTCCTCGTGAAAGTCGATCAGCGTGCGTCCGTCGTAGATCCCGCGGTCAGCAGGACGATCTCGGCGAACCAGCGATTCATGCATGGCAACGCCCACAATTCTGAACGTCCCGAGATCGAGGCTGAAACCACGCATCGGCGCAGACGGATCTTCGCGGAAGCCCAGTGAGAGCAGCACTTCCCATGTGCTCACGGTGCCCGTGCTGACCGGTGATTCCGACATACCGGCGCGTCTGCGTCACTCCATTCGAAGCCGATCTTCGAGCCCGAGTTCCTGAAGTGCGGCTCTCAGCTCCTTGCGCAGCACGTCGGCCTGTCGATCGTCGAGCAACACCTTGGCATCGAGCGTCACCGACAACGCGCCCGCCGCCTTCAGCTTCGAGAGCAGCTTCGTCCCGATGCGGTTCCACGATTCGAAAGGAACCTCGCCGGTGAGGCGCAGCATCGCCGGACCCGCAGGCACCGGCACGACGGCCGCCGTTTGAGACGGCGCCGGCGGCGCGCCGGTCACAACCGCGGCCGTGGACTCCACCACAGCCCCACCGACGCCGGCGCCCGCGACTGCCGGGGCGTCCTTGAGTGCTTTGGCCCGTGCCTTGGTCAGCAGGTACACATCCGCATCGATCCCGACCTCGTCCGGACTGACTTCCTCTTCGAACCACACGTGCTGGTAGGCACCGCCAGGATCCGCGCCGGACGCGAGCCCGAAGTCGCCTCGCCGGACGAATTCCGGGATTTTCGCCTTCAGGTAGGCATCGGCGTCGAGGAGACGTTCCATCGCCCCGCTGAGAAAAGCCTGACGCAGGCTCTTGAGCGGCCACGCGCCGCTCGCCTTGAACGCATCCGGCCAGCGACGATCGAGGTAACCGGCGCCGGGCGACTCGTTCAGGAGCGCATTCGAGCGCAGCGCCGTGACCACGCGCCCGGTGAGCGAGTCGTTGGCGCTGGCATGGCCGGCGCCGAGGTCGATCACTGTAATGCCGTCGCGCTGCGACCGGTCCGCGAGGATCAGGAACCGATAGGACGCCCACACTTCGTCGTGGGCTGCGTCTTCCGCGTCCCTCACCGTCGCGGCCACGTCCTTGCGCTCAGCGGGATCCCAATCCCCCGGGAGCGTCCCCGCCGAGAGCTCCTGTGCCACCTTGCGCCAGGCCAGCCACTGTTCGACCTTCTCCCGAAGATCTCGACCCGGCCTGGCAGCAATCCAGAGGAGCGCGCCAGGGTGCAGCCGATCTGATTTCCCTTTCTTCGTCGTCCACTCTGCGACAAGGGAGCGGATCTCGGCGGTTTCGTCCCACGGCCGGTCGGGCGCGAGCACCAGCAGCGTCAACTGCGTGGTGTCGCCGACTTCCGAACCGTCCGCCGGGAACTGCACCGGCAGCGCCTTGCGCTTCTCGAACTCGGCCTTGACGACGTCCTTCATCGCCTTCCGGATCTCGGCATCGTCCAGAGACGCTTTCCGATCCGCAACCACCTTCTTCAGCCGCGGCGTGAACCCGAAGCGGTAGCCATCGGTCCCGACAGCGCGAATGTAGTAGCCTCGCCGCTCGAGTGCCAGTACCGCGTTGTCGATCGACGTGGTGTCGAGGTCCGGCTCGCCCAGCGCGAACCGCAGTTCCGGGAGGTGCGCAACCTTATCCGACTGACCTCCGGAGGACTCGAACAACACGGCGATGCCGACACGACGATGGAGATCCTTCAGCGGTTCTCTGGCGTTATCGGGATCGAGCGCGCGCGCGTGGCTCACCTCGCCGACGATGTCGGCGTCGATGGCAGCCGCGAGCTTCTGCTCACCAAGCTGGCCAAGAATGGAGCCGCGGAATTCCGGTACCTGGAGCGGCGCGGATCCGAGGGTGATAAGCGCCTCGCGGCGCGCCCGCTGGTAGCCGTCGCGGTAGGCCCACGAAATCCACTGCGCCAGCATCGCGAGCGTGCCGCGCGTCTGCTGGTATTGCGGCACGGTGGACCACTTGCGCTGGAACACAGTGAGCGTGGCGGGGTGGAACGGATAGCAGCGCTCGAATCTGTCGCGCAGGACATCGCGCACGGTAGCTTCACTTCCGGCGTCGCGCGCGACGACCTCCTGCGGAAGCTGGTTTCGCCGCTCGAAGCACCAATCGGCGTACGCCCTGGCCACGGTCCTGCGCGTGGTCTCTTTGCCGAGAGTCTCGAAGAGGCGGCGGCGGACGACCTCGCTGATCTCGGCCTCGTCGTTGGCGACGAGCTGCTGGGCGACGGCGCCGACGACCTTCGTAATCTTCTCCTGCCACTGCTGGTCGAACGGGGTCATCTCGACCTGGCTCCGCGGCAGGCTGATGACCGCTGCCCGACCCTTCTGGCCGATGAAGCCGCGCATCACGTTGTGAATGAAGGCGTGCATCGGCTCGGCCAGCGACTTGTGGCGGGTGAGCGCGTTGAGCACCTCGTCGAACAGCAGCAGCACCGGCCCTCCGGCGAGGTCGATCACGCGGTTCAGGGCGTCGGTGCCCGGCGGCGAACTTCTGGCTTCCGGGCCGAGGGCTTCGACGCCGCGGTCGCCCGCGATCTGCCGCGCCAGGTCGATCCAGGGTGTCTCGCGGCGGGGCGGCGGATCCCAGGCGTTGCCGACGAAAACGCCCACGCGTGCCTTCGGCGCTTCGGCGAGGCCGGCGTGTTCGAGCACGTCGGAAACGCCCTGGTAAGCGGACGCGGCGCCGCCGGCGCCCGCCAGGTGGTAGAGCGCCGTCAGCGTGTGCGTCTTGCCGCCGCCGAACTGCGTGATGAGCGTGAGCACGGGCGGCGCGTTCTCGGTCTGGCCGGCGAGCCGCCGCAGCACGCGGCGGCCTTGATCTCGGCGCCGACCTTCCGGAGGTCGTCAGCCAATCCCGGCCCGTGCCGCGGAATGTCCTCGAGCGTCGTCTTGAGGATCAGACAGGCGACAGGATTGAGGTCCGACGCGAACGCATCGCAGCCGATTCGCAGCGCCTCGAGCGGAATCGATCCGCGCCCGCAAACGGATCGACCACGAGCGGCGGCTCCTCTCCGTGCGCCGCGCGCACGAGCGCCCGGGCCGTCTTCAGGTAGTCGCGATCCGACGCCACGTCCCAGTTCGCGAAGTCGCCGATGAACTTCAGCAGGATATCGCGCAGTCCGTCGCCGGTTTTCCCCTTCTCCACCCAGCCCTGCGGCGCACCCGCGAAGCCCGCGAGCGCCTTCCGCGCGCCGTCCAGGAACGCGGCCGGACAGTGCTGGTCGGCCGGATCGGGCAGCAGCAGCGCCATCAGCATCGCCCGGCATGCCGCCAGCGGCCGGCGCGCCCACCAGAGGTGCAGCGTGCTCGGGTGGCCGTGGCGGATCGATTTCTCCCGCGCGGCATGGCGCGAGACGACGGCAATGGGGAAATCGACCTCCGCGAGGCGCTTGCAGTCCTTCGGGATCATTACCCTCTTTCTTACCCTTATTTCGAGGTATTACCTCTTCTTCACCCACGGGGCGCCGGGGCCACGTCCCTGACATTCGACACGTTCGGCTTTTCGGAGGTCCGCGAGTACGCGTCTGATCATCTCGCGGCTGACGCCCGGCGCCGCCCGCTCGAGCTCGGCCACTGTGAACGGACCCGGAAAGCCCTCAATGGCCTGCTCGACCAGCAGCCGCTTCACCCCACGAGGGCGCTTCATTTGTCCGGCGCGCGCCTCGAGCTCCCGTCCCGCCTGCCTGAGCACTGAGAGAAAGAACGTGAGCCACGGCAGGAGGTCGTGGCGGCCGTCGTGCCACCCCGCCGAGCTCGCGTGCAGGGCCTCGTAGTAGCCGGCCTTCTCGTCTTCGACGAGCCGCTCGAGGCTGATGTACCGGCCCACCTCGAACCCGTACTGGTAGAGCGCCAGCAGCGTGAGGAGGCGCGACACGCGTCCGTTGCCGTCCCGAAACGGATGCACGCAGAGAAAATCGAACACCAGCGCGGCCACTGCCACGAGCGGCGGTGCGAGTGACTGATCGACGGTGTGCCGGTAGGCCAGGCAGAGCTCGTCGATCGCCTCCGCCGTCCGGGTTGCCGCCACGGGACGAAACCGGACGCGCGGCGCCTGGCCCGGTCGCACCTCGATGATGTCGTTGTCCGCGCGCTTCCACGCGCCGGCGTCGGCGGCGCCCTCCTGAGCGGTGCGGTGAAGCTGCTGAATCGTCGCGGGCGTGATGCTCAACGCCTCGGCTCGTGAATGGATCAGGGCGAGCGCGCGCCGATACCCGCGAATCTCCTCCTCGGATCGGCCTCGAGGGCGGGCGTCGCCGAGCACGAGCGGCCGCAGTCGCGAGGGTTCGACGGTGACACCCTCGATCCGATTGGAGGACTCGACGCTCTGGACCAGTGCCGCCGTCCGGAGGGCCTCGAGGAGATCGGGCGCCTGCAACGTTCCGCAGCAGGCGGTCCTCGAGGTCCTCGGCGCCAAGGCCACCCGCGTAGTAGTCGCGCAGCACACGTTCGATGTGCGCCGCCGGCAACACCTCTCCCACCACGTTGAAGACGGCGTCGTCATCGAGGGCATCGCGGATCTCCTGCAGCTTCTCCAGCAGCTTCGCGAGCACGCGCCCTTCGATCGTGTTGGTCGCGACGAAGTTGAAGATCAGACAGTCCTTCGTCTGGCCGTAGCGGTGGATGCGCCCCATCCGCTGCTCGAGGCGATTCGGGTTCCACGGAATGTCGTAGTTGAAGAGGATGTGGCACACCTGCAGGTTGATGCCTTCCCCGGCCGCCTCGGTCGCCACGAGCACCTGGATGGCGCCCTCCTGAAATTGCTGTTCGGCGTGAAGACGCGTGCCCGGGTCGTCGCGCGCTCCCGGCTTCATGCTGCCGTGGATGAACCCGACGGCGAACCCCCACTCGCGCAGACGCGCCACGAGGTAGTCGAGGGTGTCGCGAAACTCGGTGAAGATGAGCAGCCGCTGGCCCGGATTGTCGAAAAAGCCCTGCTCGCGAAGAATCGTCTTCAGCTTCGTCAGCTTCGCTTCGCCGCCGGCGTTCTCGACCGCTTCGGCCTGTTCCGCCAGTGTTCGCAGGTCGGCCACTTCACCGCGTATCTGTTCGGCGTTCGCCGCCAGCGTCACCGCATCGAGCACTTCCTCGAGCCGCTCGCGGTCGGCTTCTTCCATTTCCTCGAGGTCTTCCGCTGACGGTAGCTTGTCCGGGGCGAATCGCGCCAGGTCGTGCGCGCGCTGCAGCGCCTTCTCGAGGCGCTCGGCGCGATTCGTCAACGACCGCCGGACCGCATACGTGCTCGACGCGAGCCGGCGCTGGTAGAGCGCCATCAGGAAGCCGATCGCGCGCGCACGGGGATCGTCACCCATCTGCGCCGCGCGCGTCGCCTGGCGCCTGACGTAGGCGGTCACCGACCGGTACAGGTCGTACTCGTCGCCGTCGATCGTAAAGTCCGCGGTGTGCGGAATTCGCTTCGTGAAGATTTTCCTCGCCACCCAGGAGCCATCGTCCTGACGCTCCGGGAAGTGGTGCATCGCCTCTTTCGTGCGCCGGAGATAGAAAGGCGCCCGCCGGTTCTCCATCGCCTTGTTGATCGACGACACGTCGGCGAACGCGTCCTCGTCGAGGAGCTGAAGGAATCGGCTGAAGTTCACCGGATCGCCGCGGTGCGGCGTGGCGGTCAGCAGCAGGAGATGATCGGAGCTGTCGCGGAGGAGCTCGCCCAGACGATAGCGCTCCGTTTTCGTGTCGGAGCCGGCCGACATGCGGTGCGCCTCGTCCACGATGACGAGATCCCAATGCACCTGCTGGAGCCCCGGCTGAATGTCCTTGCGCTTGGCAAGGTCGAGCGACGTGATGATCTGGCCGTGCTCCTGCCACTGATTGATGCCGAACTGCTCACGGATCGCATCGCCGCGGATGACGAAGAACTGTTCCTCGAACTTCTCGCGCAGCTCGCGCTGCCACTGGAAGGCGAGATTCGCCGGACAGACAACGAGCACGCGCTCCGCCAGCCCGCGCAGCTTCAGCTCGCGCAACAGGAGGCCCGCCATGATCGTCTTCCCCGCGCCGGCGTCGTCTGCGAGCAGGAATCGAACGCGCGCCAGCTTGAGCAGGTAGTCGTACACCGCCTCGAGCTGGTGCGGCAGCGGGTCGACGCGCGAAATAGAGAGCGCGAAGTACGGGTCGAACTCGTACGCGATGCCGAGCGCGTAGGCCTGCAGGCCCAGCTTGACGAGCGCGCCGTCGCCGTCGAATGAGGGACCTGTTGTCGTGATGGTCAGCTTCTTGAGTTCGCTATCGGTCAGCGTGACCCGACGGAACTTCTCAGTCTGCAGCCCGACGACACCAACCTCCCATGTACCGGGGCCGATTGCCGTCACGGTTTCAACGCGGACGGGCTCGGGAAAGTGCGCACCGACGAGCACGTGACCTTCTCGCAGTCCGACGGTGGCTGTCATGGGGTTCGTGTGCGGGCCATTCTAATCGGACCGATGCGGCCGCGACGACACCGGCCGCGGCGAGGCTGTGTAGTTTAGGTACGTTGTACAGCGGCGACGCTAATTCAGGTTCAGGCGCGAAACTGAATTAGCAGGCTGCCGCGGGCCGCTGCCGCGCCAGGTGACGCAGCATTCTGCGGCGGTGCGCGAGCTGCCGCTTGCTCAGCGTGGGCCCACCCTGGTCAAGCCCAAATGGCGACCGCACTGGCGGTGGTTCCGTCGGATGGCGTTCCCGCACGCGGGGCTGCGCGCGGCGGAAGCAATCGAAGGACACGACGCGGCTGGACATCGTCAGGTTCTCTTGAAGCTGACGATATCCAGCGGCCGTGACAGACGAGGTCCTACGCTGGAATTTCGCCGGTCCGGCTGAAGCCGGACGCCACGACGTCTACCGGGTCGCGACGCATGCTTCGCTTGTGGCCGATACCGACCGCACCTGCAGATCGTTGATCTCGATGCGCGCCGTCTCGGTCGTCTCCACCTCGGCCTCAGGTCGCTGCGGCGTGCGCGGACTGCCGGCGGTGCCCGCGGGATTCGCGTCGGCCGGCGGAGACGACTGCCGAACGTCGACGACCTGTTCCGGCTCCGCTTCCCCGGTAATCCGCACGCGCTTGCCGACGTGCGGCCGCAACTCATCCTCCATCCCGACGAGGCGGTACGCCTCGGTCCCGGGTTGCGAGGCGCCGGGCTCTGCAGCCGCGTCGTGTGTGAGCTGTGTCAGCACGAACCGGTCGCCTGAGGCGGTCAGGCACCCTTCGACGGTGACCGGACTCGGCCGCACGGGATTCCTGTCGCCCAGTACGGTGGGCGCCGGCTCGAGTGGAGAGTCATCATCGCGATCCGCGCGTTCGGCGCGGTTGCAGGCGCCTGTCAGTGCAAGCGACAGCCCAAGGGCGAGAAAAGCAGAGACACGGAACATGGAACACCTCTCCATGCACGCGTGAAGTGCAATGGAGGTGCCCGGCCTTCGCCGCTACTGAGGGTTGACGTTCTCCGCGCGCGGGCCCTTCGGTCCCTGCCCCACTGTGAACGACACCGCCTGTCCCTCGCGCAGATCGTCGTACCGCGTGCTCATGCAGGCGGACTGGTGGAAGAAATACTCGGTGCCGTCGGCCGTCTGGATGAAGCCGAACCCCTTGTCCGTCATGCGCTTGATTGTTCCATTCATCGTAGCCATCGTCGATTCCTTTGCTTGGAGTGAGCGAGAAACGGAGGAGAGCGAACGAACACCGATCACCGGAACGACCGCGGATGGCGCCAGCCGGGCTGAAGCCGCCCGGTATTCCAGATCTGTCCGCACGTCCTGCAGCGCCAGTACGTCGAGACGCTGACCGACTTGCTGGTCGTCGTCACATCGGCCGACCGGCAAAACGGACAGGCCGTGGGCACGGCCGTCGGTTCGGGAGAAGGGTCGCGAGAATGGCGATCCAGTTGGTGATCACACCTTTCAGGGACTTTGATGAGAGCCGGCCCGCAAGACGCGCGAAAGGCCGGAACTCAGGAAAGCGCCGGGGGGTACCTTACGCCACCGGCGCGGAAACTACAAACCGCGGCCGCTGCTCAGTTGCTCGCGCCGCGGCCGCCGCGCCCGGCGCCGAAGGCGGGATAGGTCTTCGGATTGATGACGTAGCGCTCGAGGAAGAAGTCGTTCAGCCGCGCCACGGGCTCCGCGAACTCCGGGTGCGCGACAAACTCGTGTGGCACGCCGCCGAACTCGTGCAGCTCCGACGGAATGTTTGCCGCGCGCAGGAGCTTCAGGAAGTCCTGGCTGCTCTCGGGACGCACGGTGACGTCCTCCAGTCCGTGATGAAGCACGGTCGGCGGGAAGCCCTTGATGTGCGTCCCGGGCTCGGCCTGCTTCCAGGCCTCCTCGCTGCTGCCGGGCGGCAGCGGAAACTGCTTGCGGAACCCTTCCCATGCAGGTCCGGTGACGGCGTAGTAGGCGAAGCACGCAGCGACCTGCGTGCCGGCGCCGGCGTTGCCGCCGCTTCCTTCGTACTGCGGATTGTTCTGCGTGCCGGCGGCAAAGAGCGCGAGATGCCCGCCGGCGGAGTACCCGGCGACCGCGATTCGCGCGGGATCGATTCCGAGCCTCGTCGCATTCGCGCGCGTCCAGCGGATCGCCGCTTTGACGTCCTCGATCTGCGCCGGCCAGCGCGCCACGCCCGCGAGCCGATACTGCGACGCGATGTTCACGTAGCCGAGCGCCGACTGCGCCTGAAGACGCGCCGCCAGGTTGTTCTTGTTGCCGCCGGTGAACCCGCCGCCGTGGAGATGCACGATCGCCATCCGCTTGGGCGGCGCGCCGGCGGGCGGCTTGTAGATGTCGAGGTGGAGATCGACGTCGCCGCCCTTGCCGAAGACGACGTCGCGCTCGACGTTGGCCGCCTCGCGCGCGGGATTCGGCGGCGGCGCCTGTCCCTGCGCCACCACCGACGCGAGATCACCGAGGGCGACGCCTGCGCCAAGCGTTCCGAGAAAACCGCGTCGGGTCCAGCTTGTCTTCATACGGCTACCGCGCGCTCGCGGTCTGGCGCGGCGTCGCCTGCGGCGCCGGAATCGACGCCAGATACGCGACGATGTCGCGCATCTCATCGTTCGTCAGGCCGTCGACGACCGGTTTCATGATCGCCGCATACGTCCCGTTTCTGCGGCCGGTCTTGAAGTCATAGAGCTGCCGCATCATGTAGCTCGGCGAGCGGCTGCCGATCGCCGGGAAGTCGCCCATTCCCTGCATGTCGGGGCCATGGCACGTGGCGCACGCGGTGGTCTTGCGCACGGGCTTGCCGCCCACCATCACTTCGCCGGTGTCGACGAGCCGCTTGCCGCGCGCGATGCTCCCGGTCGGCACGTACGCAATCCAGCCGGAGTGGGGATTCCGCAGCCCGTTCGCCTGCCACGCGTCGACCGGCGTCTCGACGATGCGGCCGGCGAGCTTCTCGGTGGGCTCCTTGCCGTGCGTGATGTACATGTTGCCTTCCTCGAGCTCCATCTCGGGAATCAGCTCCGCCTCGACGACCTTGATCCACGGCGTCCAGGGTATCGCGGCGAAATACTCCGCGGCCTGCCGCATCTCCTCCTCCGTCATCGCCCTCGCCAGGATTCCCATCGTCGGCGTGTTGGGCTTGCGCGGATCGGAGCTGACGCGCCGGCCGGCCGCGAAGTCGCGCAGCTGCTGGATGAAATAGTTGACCGGCTGCGCCGACACGGGCGCGTTCTCGGGACGCCCCTTGCCGTTCGGCAGATGGCACGAGCCGCAGCCGCGCGCCACCTCGCCCATGCTCGCCGGCCCGTTCTTGATGATCGGCGTCATGACCGGATGGTCCTGCGGGAACCAGTCGATCACGTTGTGGCCGTCGCGGATGTCGACCAGCGAGTACTTCGCGCTGCTCCCCTCGACGGTCCGCAGCATCGTCTGCTCCTTCGGATCCTCGTTGGGACGCAGGTTGCGCGTCGGAGGCGCCTGCGGAGCGGCCTTGTCGCCGGGCTGCGGCTGCGTGCTCCGCGCCCAGGCCCAGAGCGGCAGCGGCTCGACCTGAGCCAGGATCGATGACGAAGTGATGCCTGCGACGCACGCGGCGGTGGCAAGAGCGAAGACGAGGCGCTTCATGGGCCCTCCTATCTCGCTCGACACTATACACTGGGTCAGACGGCCCGGAGGGAGGGACACCATCGCCGCGCGCGATGTCACACCGAGCTTCGCGAAGATCCGCCGGAGGTGCGACTCGAGCACGCGAGCCAGGAGCTCGAGGCCGAACCATTCTGGACGAAGGTCACGCCGATTCCTGGCATCGGCAACAAGGAGGGGCACGAGATCCTCACGCCCGCCGCCATGAGCGGACTCGGGTTGAGCCCCGCCGATCAGTACGCAGTCGAACTTGGCGTCGTCCGGCCCGATCGCGGTGGGCGGAGCTATTCGAATTTCCCGCGCTCGGCCGTCGAATCCCTGAAGGCGGCGGCGCAGCCGGCGCACGCCCTGCGGCCGACGCCGACGTCGACGGTCGCGGCGGCGCTGCGTCTGATCCAGGCGCGGTTTGCGGGGCTGTACGCGCGCGCAATGAACGCGGGCACGCGCCGGGCGGCGCTCGAATGGCTGGGCGAGGCGCTCCACCTGCTGCAGGATTCGTTTTCGACGGCGCACGTCGAGCGCGTGCGCGGCACGGGACCGATCCGGCGCATTCGCGCCTTCTTCATCCGCTTCGGCTGGCCTCCGCTGTCGCGGGCGCCCCACGAGCACAACGCCCCGTCCGACACGCGCGACAACGTGTACTCGAACGGCGCGCTGCGCCCTGAAGCCGCCGCGGCGATTCACGCGAGCCGCACGTTCCTGCAGATGGCGCTGCGCCACCTGCAGTCGCCGCGGTCACCCGCCCATGCGGGCGAGCTTCGCCGGTTCAGCAGCCAGTATCTCTCGGCATAACAGGGCCCACCGGCCTCCGGCGTGCATGATCATCGATTTCCACTGCCATGCCGGCCGCGGCGACGCGTTGACGGCGCCGTGGAACACCGTCGCGCCGCTCGACGCGTACATGCGTCGCGCACGCCGGGCCGGCATCGGCCGCACGGTGGTCTTTCCCGCGTTCCATACCGACTACGTCAGCGCGAATCGCGAACTGGCCCGCATCGTCGCGCGCTGGGATCCGCGGCTCATCGGATTCGCGATGGTGAACGCCAAGAGCGACGCCGGACGGATACGGGAAATGCTGCACGAGGCGGTGGTCCGCCACGGATTCCGGGGGCTGAAGGTGCACGGCCACGAGGCGATGCCGACGCGCGAGGTCTCCGACGCGGCGCGCGAATTCCAGCTCCCCATCGTGGTCGACGTGGTCGGGAAGCCGCATGTCATCGACATGTTCGCGCCGGAGTATCCGCAGGTGACGTTCATCATCGCCCACCTCGGAAGCTTCGCCGACGACTGGCGCGCGCACGAGCGGGTGATCGAGCAGATGGGCCGCTATCCGAACGTGCTGGGGGATACGTCGGGGGTGCGCCGATTCGACTACCTCGTCCAGGCTATAAGGCGCGCCGGACCGACGAAGCTGCTGTTCGGCTCCGACGGGCCCTGGCTGCATCCGGCGATCGAGTTGCACAAGATTCGGCTGCTGGGCCTCCCCAGGAAGGCAGAAGCCCTCGTATTGGGGCTGAACGCGCGGAAACTGCTGCTCGCCAGCGGGCGCGCACGCGCGCAGACCGTGGCCGGATTCGGCGATCATTCTTCGGTGGCGGCCCGTGCGGCTCGCCGCGTACCGTGAAGGCCATGAGCACACAGCCTGCCCTGTTCACACCGACCCTCCCGCCCCGCGCTGAGATGGAACGGGCGTTCCTCGACAGCGACGCCAGCTACGACGGGATCTTCGTCACCGGCGTGCGGACGACCGGCATCTTCTGCCGCCCGTCGTGCCGCGCGAAGAAGCCGCTGCCGGGGAACGTCGAGTTCTTCGCCACCGTCCGCGAAGCGCTCTTTGCCGGCTATCGGCCGTGCAGGCGCTGCGAGCCGGCGACCCCGCCCGGCACGGTGCCCGACTGGGTGAAGACACTCCTCGATGCCGTCGACGCCGATCCGACGCGCCGCTTCCATGACGAGGACGTGCGGAAGCTGGGTATCGATCCGGCGCGCGCGCGTCGGTATTTCCTCGAGCACTACGGGATGACGTTCCACGCCTACTGCCGCGGCCGCCGCCTGTCGGGCGCGCTGCGCCAGCTGCGCTCGGGCGAATCGCTCGATGACGTGGCGCTCGGGACCGGCTGGGAATCGCACAGCGGCTTCCGCGAGGCGTTCACGCGGACGTTCGGCACGGCGCCGGGCGCGGCGCGCAACCTCCCGGACGCGGCGGTCGTGATGACGACGATCGACACGCCGCTCGGACCGATGGTGGCGGGCGCCACCGACGCGGGGCTGTGCCTGCTCGAGTTCACCGACCGGCGGATGCTCGAGGCGCAGATGCGCCGGCTGCAGTCGCTCCTCAAGCAGCCGCTCGTGCCCGGCGACCATCCCCATCTCGCGCAGGCGCGCGAGGAGCTGGCTGCCTATTTCGACCGGACGCGGAGGGCCTTCAGCGTCCCGCTCGTGTTTCGCGGCACGCCGTTCGAGGAGCGCGTGTGGCAGGAGCTGTGCCGGATTCCGTACGGCGAGACGATCTCGTACGCCGCGCTCGCGGAGCGGGTGGGATCACCGGGCGCGCAGCGGGCGGTCGGGCGCGCCAACGGCATGAATCGCATCGCGATCCTCATTCCGTGCCATCGGGTGGTGAACAGCGACGGCCAGCTCGGTGGATACGGCGGCGGCTTGTGGCGGAAGCACTGGTTATTGGGATTGGAACGCGGTTAGCGTCCAGCCGCGAAAATCTTCTTCAGCTCGTACGGCGTGACGACCTCGAGCTGATCGTAGGTGCACTCCTCGGGCGGCTTGTCGGGACGCCAGCGCAGAAAGATCGCCGCGTGGCGGAAGCGGTCGCCCTGCATGTGGTCGTACTTCACCTCGCACACGCGCTCGGGACGGAGCGGCTCCCACGACAGATCCTTCCCCGCGCTCCAGCGGCTCTGGGCGCCCGGCATCCGCTGCATCTCGCCGCTCGCCTGCGCCCACTCGCGCCACGGGTGATCCTTCATCGCGGCCTTCCGCAGCGGCGCCAATTCCTTCACGAGCGCCGCCCGCTGCGCCATCGAGAACGCCGAGGTCACGCCGACGTGCTGCAGGTGCCCGCGCGTGTCGTAGAGGCCGAGCAGCAGCGAACCGACACGCTGATCCTTCCCGTCCTTGTGCCACCGGAACCCGGCCACCACGCAGTCAGCCGTGCGCGCGTGCTTCACCTTGACCATCGCGCGCTTCCCGGGCCGATAGACGCCCTCCTCGGGCTTCGCAATCACGCCGTCGAGTCCGGCCCCCTCGAAGCGTTTCAGCCAGTCGCTGGCGACCTTCAGGTCGCGGGTCATCGGCGTCAGATGCACCGGCGGCTTCACGCCTTCAAGTAACGTCTCCAGCCGCTCGCGCCGCTCGCGCTGCGGCCTCGACTGGATGTCCTTCCCCTCTGCCGCGAGCAGGTCGAAGGCGACAAATGACGCCGGCGTCTCCGCGGCGAGCTTCGCCACGCGCGACGCCGCGGGGTGGAGCCGCAGCTGCAGCGCATCGAAGTCGAGGCCGCCAGCCGACACGATCACGATCTCGCCGTCGACAACGCAGCGGTCCGGCAGCGCCGTGAGGAGCGTCTCGTGAAGCTCGGGAAAGTAGCGGTCGAGCGGCCGGAGGTCGCGGCTCTGGATGTACGCGTCGCCGTTGCCGCGAAACACAATCGCCCGGAACCCGTCCCATTTCGGCTCGTAGAGGAACGGGCCGGCCGGCAGGTTCTCGGCCAGCCTGGCCAGCATCGGCTCGATGGGAGGATCGATTGGAAATGCCATGCGCTCCTCGCGGATCACGAAAGTGGTGGGCGTCACTCGCTGTCTGGACCAGGGCCCTGTGCCGGAAGGGAGCACCTGTCTGGATTCTCCAGCAGATACGGCCAATTCCCGCTCCCAGCAGCCTGGCACGGCTGTTGCCCTCTTCCTGGGGCATGAACATCGTCTGGGGCGGGTAAGTCGCCGCTTGATCCTCTCCTGAGCCCCGCCTAGGCTATCGCCACCTACAACTCAGGAGGGTTCATGCATCCGAGTCCCCGTCGGGTTGCCCTTGCCCTCGTCGTCGTTCTCGCGGCAGGCACCCCGCTGGCCGTTGCTCAAAGCCTGAACGCGACCCTCGCCGGCGTCGTCCGCGACAGCTCGGGCGGCGTCCTTCCCGGTGTCGCCGTCACCGCCCGCCACACCGGTACGAACCAGACGCGCGAGACCGTCACCGACGGCGAAGGCCGCTATGCCTTCCCCGATCTCGCGATCGGCAATCAGGAAATCACGGCGATGCTGCAGGGCTTCCAGGTGGCGCGCCGGACCATCACGCTCTCGGTCGGCCAGAACGCGGGCGTCGACATCACGCTCGCGCTCGGCGCCGTCAGCGAAACGATCGAGGTGAGCGCGAGCGCCGTTACCGTCGAGACGCGCAGCTCGGTCATGGGGACGCTCGTCACGCGCGACCAGATCGAGGACCAGCCGCTCAACGGCCGCGACTTCTCGCAGCTCATTCTGCTGCAGCCGGGTACCGTGCAGGCGCGCAGCGACAACGGCGACATCCTCACCGGCAAGGGGTCGAAGATTTCGGTGCACGGCGCCCGGACGACGCAGAACGCGTATCTGCTGGACGGGACCGACATCCTCGACGCGCTCGGCCGCAGCTCCGGCAGCGCCCAGGGGATCGTCAGCGGCATCGAATCGGTGCAGGAGTTCACCGTGCTCACCAACACGTTCAGCGCCGAGCACGGGCGCGCCTCGGGCGGCGTGTTCAACATCGCGACCCGCTCGGGCACCAACCAGTTCCGCGGATCGCTCTTCGAGTACCACCGCAACCAGGCACTCGACACGCGCAACTACTTCGACGCCGAGAAGCCGCCGTTCGAGCGCAACCAGTTCGGCGGATCGCTTGGCGGCCCGATCGTGAGCGATCGCGTCTTCTTCTTCGGCGCCTACGAGGGGCTGCGCGAGGAGCTCGGGCAGACGGTCGTCGAGCCCGTACCGAGCATGGCGGCGCGCCGCGGCGCGTTCCTGCCCGCCGGACAGCGTATCAATCCGGCGGTGCTGCCCTATCTGGCGCTCATTCCCGAGCCGACCGTCGACAATCCGACCGGCGAGCGCGCCCCCTACCAGGGGGTGTTCACGCAGCCGTCGAACCTCGACACCTACAACGTGCGCATCGACTACCTTATGTCGCAGAACGACACGATGTTCGTACGCTACACGCAGAACGACTCCGACCTGCTCTATCTGACGGCCGACCTCTTTCCGAACTTCCCGAACGCGTCGAGGAACAACCAGAAGTTCCTGACGGTCAGCCACAGCCGCGTCTTCTCGTCGAACGTCGTGAACAGCCTGCGGTTCGCGTTCAACCAGACCAGCCCCCGCGAGCAGCCGTCGCCCATTACGCCGTTCACCGACCTGGCGTTCATTCCCGGGCAGGTGATCGGCAACGTCTGGATCACCGGCTACCGGCGGTTCGGGACGGACCGGAGCCAGCCGCGGCAGTTCTACCAGGACCTGACGCAGGTGGCCAACGACCTGTCGATCATCAGCGGGGCGCACGCCTTCAAGGCGGGTGTCAACATTCAGCATTTCGACATCGAGAGCGACAACTCGTCGCGCGCGCGCGGCGAGTTCACGATCAACACCTTCAACGACTTCCTGCTCGGGCGTTCGCGCGACTTCGTCGGGCTGTCGCCGAGCGCCGACGACACGCAGCGTCACCATCAGCAGTGGCTGATCGGCACCTACGTCCAGGACGACTGGAAGGTGCGTCAGAACCTGACGCTCAATCTTGGCGTCCGCTACGAGTTCGCCACGGTACCAGACGAGGTGGACGGCAAGATCACGAACCTGCGCGACGTGCTCGACCCGGCGATCACCGTCGGTCCGCCGCTTTTCAAGAACCCGACGCTCGGCAACGTGTCGCCGCGCTTCGGCTTCGTGTACGTCCCGGGCGAAGGGACGTTCCTGGGACGGATGCTCGGCACCGGCGGCCAGAGCTCGATCCGCGGCGGCGTGGGCCTCTACTACGACGCGCCGCTCTTCTCCACCTACGGCAACAACGTCGCGCGGCAGGAGCCGTACTTCAAGCAGATCCGCGTGCTGAACGCGCCGTTCCCGAACGTCTTCCCGCTGCTCGCGAGCGGCCAGGGATTCGTCGACACCACCGTCATGGAGTACGACCCGGAGGCGACCAAGGTGCTGCACTACAACGTCAACGTGCAGCGCGAGCTCTGGCGCAGCGTGGTGCTCACGGCGGGCTACGTCGGGTCGCGCGGCTACAACCTGTGGCGCGAGTCCGACTTCAACATCGCCTATCCGCTCGAGCCGAACGGCTCGACGTTCGCGACGACCGGCACGCCGCAGCGGCGCAACCCGAACTTCTCGAACATCCGCCGCAAGGTCGCCGACGCCCACTCGTGGTACGACTCGATGCAGCTCTCGCTCGTCGCACGGCCGTCGGCCGGCGCGATGGCGCAGGTGTCCTACACGCTCGCCACGTCGACCGACGAGGGGTCGGCGGCGCTCGGGCGCCTGGAGTTCGGCAACGGCCAGGCGCGCAGCCCCGACCCGTACAACGTGAGCACCAACAAGGGGCCGTCGGACTTCGACGTCCGGCACGCCCTCTCGATCAACTTCTCGTGGATGCTGCCGTTCGAGGGGAATGCCTTTGTCGAAGGGTGGCAGCTGAGCGGCATCTTCACCGCGCTCTCGGGCATCCCGATGACGCCGTTCTTCACCTTCGACCACGACCGCGATGCGACGACCGACAACGAGCAGCGGCCGAACCTCGCGCCGGGCGTGACCACGCCGCGGAAGGTCAGCCGGACGCAGTACTTCAGCGCGAACGACTTCGTGCTGCCGGCGATCGGGACGCGCGGCACGGTGGGCCGCAACTCGATCTACGGCCCCGGGCTCGTGACGTTCGATCCCGCGCTCGCGAAGGAGTTCTACTTCGGTGCGGATCGGAGCCGATCGGTCCAGGTCCGCATCGAGGCGTTCAACGTGTTCAATCGGACCAACTTCGCGCTGCCGTCGGTCGGTAATCTCACCGTCTTCACGTCGCCGACGGAGCGAAATCCCGACGCGGGGAGGATCACGCGGACGCAGACGCCGGGACGGCAGATTCAGCTCGCGGCGATTCTGTCATTCTGAGCGCTCGCCAAATCCCAATTCCCAACTCCCAAATCCCAAGACGTTTGGGAGTTGGGGTTTGGGAGTTGGGTCTTGGGATTTGGGTTTTGGGATTTTTCAGCGCTTACTCAGCGTCTTGTACGCATTCGCGATGTTGATGTCGTTGTCCTCGTCGTACTCGATCCAATCCTTGTACTCGCTCATGATCTGAGCCTTCTGCAGCTCCTCGAGCGAGCGGCCCGCCTTGATCCCCGCCCTGACGCGCTCGGCGAGGCGTTCGAAGTACTGCCGATGGTCCGCGAGGTCGCTCTTCGTCCCGTTCGGACCGTGGCCAGTCACGACGACGTCGACGTCGAGCGCTTCGACGGCGTTGATGGCGTTCACGTACTCACTGATGGGCGCGCCGTTCTGCAGCGTGTTCGAGCCTGGCACGGTCCGCACCGCCACGTAGTCGACGACGAAGACGGCGCGCTCGGCCGGGAAATGGAGCACGGTGAAGTCGGGCGCGTGGCCCATGCGCCCCGGATGAATGAGGTCGACGCGCCGGCCGCCCAGCGTGATCGTCCGGCGATCCCGGTAGCTCGACTCCGCGGGAGCGACGGCCTCGTACCGCTTGGCGTCCTGTCCCGCGGCCGCTTTGACCGCCGCGTTGAAATTCTCGTGCGCCACGACGTCCGCCGTATCGGTGAACACGGCGGCGCCCGACGCATGGTCCCAGTGATGGTGGCTGTGGATCACGTAGCGGACGGGCGCGTTCGGAAAGCGCTTGGCGAGCTCCCCTTTCAGCCAGGCGCCGAACTCCGCGTTGATCGGGTCGGCCAGGATGATGCCGGCCGGCGTCACGTAGAAAACGGTGTAGTGGTTGTTGTTGCGGGCGCGATAGAGGTCGCCCGTGACCTGCGCGATCTCGCGCACGGCCGGCTTCTGCCCCTGCTGCGCGGCCACAGCCGCCGGGAGGAGCGCAAGCGCGATAAGGCATGCCAGACGACGAGCCATGAATGAGTCCTCCAGCGGGTCATCATACCGCCCCGAGTCTTCGTTGCCCGAGTCTTGAGTTCCGGGTTTTGAGTTGATCTCCGGCGCGCCAGCGCCTAGATTATTTGGCCGGGAGAGGAACGCCATGACCACGGCAGTGCAGGACACGAAGAAGACGTTCAAGGTCGCGGTAATGAATGCGGTGCACGACCTGCCGGTGCTGGTCGCCCGCGACAAGGGCTTTTTCAAGGACGAGGGGCTCGACATCGAGTGGGTCACCACGCCCGGGATGGCGCAGGTCACCACGTCGCACACCGTGAAGTTCGAGTCGGTGTTCGATCGGCCGCTCGACTCGGTCTACAACGAAGGCGGGATCGATCAGTACCGCATGTGCGAGTGGGGGATCATGAAGCGCGCCGTCGAAGCCGACGCGCAGGGCCTCCGCCACCGCAAGATCGTCGCCCTCGGCGCCTCCATGTCCAAGTTCGCCATCGTCGTCCGCAAGGACTCGAAGATCTACGAGCCCGAGATGCTCAAGGACAAGCCGATCTCGGTGACGCCCAACAACGGGTCGCACTTCACGATGCTGAAGATGCTCGAAGGGTTCCTCGAGCCGGAGCACGTGAAGACGGTGCACCTCGGCTCGATGCCGAAGCGCATCGAGGCGCTCAAGCGCGGCGAGTGCGCCGGCATCGTCCTGATGGAGCCGTGGATCAGCATGGCGCAGAAGGAAGGGCTCCGGATTCTCATCGAATCGCACTCGACGCGCGCCGAGGCCGCCTCCGACGAGGTGGACGGGAAGACGCTGGCGGCGATGTTCCGGGCGCAGGCGCGCGCGGTCGAGCTCATCGAGCAGGACCCGACACCGTTCGTCCACTACTTCATCGCAGAGACGGGCGGGCGGCTCGACCCGAAGGAATTCCAGGCGTGGCGCCTGCTGCACGCGCCGCCACAGCCGTACACGCGCGAGCGGTGGGACGACACCTATCGCTGGACGGTCAAGTGGAACATGACCGTGCCCGGCGCGACGTTCGAGAACACGGTCGATAACAGAGCCTGGGAGTAGTACAGTCGGAGACATGGCCGTCTCCACGACCTTCCAGATTCTGACCGCCGAAGAGGTTGTCTCCCGGCTGCGCGCGCTGCGGGCGCGGCAGCCGGTGACCTACCGCGCCTTCTACTCCAGCCAGCTTGGCGGGGTCGTGACGGAATCCGCGCTCATGGTGCTGCCGTTCGACGACCACATGGTCCACCGCGGCCATGGGATCTTCGACACCGCGGCGCTGGTCGAGGGGAAGCTCTACGACCTCGAGGCGCACCTGGATCGCTTCCTCCTCTCGGCCGAGCGGTCGAAACTCGAGCTTCCGAGCTCGCGCGCCGAGATGCGCGACGTCATCATCCGGACGACGGCCGCGAGCGGGCGGCGCGACGGGTCGATCCGGTACTGGCTGTCGTCCGGACCGGGCAGCCTGGATCTCACGCCGGCGAAAGGCGCCGAGCCGGGCTTCTTCGTGATGGTGTTCGATGGCCTCGTCTATCCGGATCGCTGGTACACCGAAGGCCTCAAGGTGATGACGACAACGTACCCGATCAAGGCGCCGCTCTACGCCGTGACCAAGGCGACCAACTACCTGCCGAACGTGCTGATGCAGATGGAGGCGAAGGAGGCGGGGTTCGACAACGGCGTCTTCATCGACGCGGACGGCTACGTCGGCGAAAGCTCGAACATGAACGTCGCGTTCGTCACGCCCGACGGCGTGTTCGCCCACCCGAAGTTCCAGAACATTCTCGCCGGCTGCACGTCGCTCCGGCTGCTGGAGCTCGCGCACGCGCTGGTCGAGCAGGGGGTGATCGCGGGAATCGAGGTGCGCGACATTCCGGTTGGCGAAGCGCGCCGTTCGCGCGAGATGATGCTGCTCGGCAGCTCCATCAGGGTCGCGCCGGTGGTGCAGTGGGATGCGGACCCGATCGGCGACGGCAAGCCGGGACCGGTGTCCAAGGCGCTGCTGCGGCTGCTCGAACAGGACATGCGCAGTGGCGACCGTCTGATCCCGGTGCCGTATTAACTCGTCCGCTTCAACAGCGTCTCGTTGAACAGCCGGGTCCACGTGTCGATCTCGTCGAGCGCGCGGACGGGATCCGTCTGGATGATCTTGACTCCCTGAAGGGGCGAGGCGACCTTCGTATTGCTCGGCACGTAGTCCATGCTCACGAAGTACTGCTGCGCCTCTTCGCCCAGCAGGTACTCGTAGAACAGCAGCGCCGCGTTCGGGTGCGGGGCGCGCGCCGACACGCCGACGGCGTTGGAGCGGGCGATTGCCGGCTCGATCGCGAACCAGTCGATCGGCGCCCCCTTCTTCTTCGCCTGCTCCGGCATGTAGTTGTAGACGGTGAGCGCCAGCGGCACCTCGCCCGAGATCACGAGGTTGTTGAGGAGCGTGTGCCCGAGGCGGACCGAGACGCCGTTGGTCGCCGAGAGCCGCCGGAAGTAGTCGAGTCCCTGGTCGCCGCCGCCCATCACGTCGACGACCGACGAGAACCAGTCCTGGTCTTTCGCTTCGATACCCAGCTTCCCTTTCCACTTCGGGTCGAGCAGATCGGCGTACGTCTGCGGCAGCTCGTCGCGCCGCAGGAGCTTCGTGTTGTAGGCCTGCACCCAGACCGAGAGAAGCGTGGCGGCCCAGCGCTTGTGCGGCGGGACGGATCCCGGCTGGAGATCGGCATGGATCGGCGAGTCGACCGGCGCGAGCACCTGCTCGCGCGCGAGCGCCTCCATCTCGGGCGAGCCGAAGTGGACGACGTCGACGTCGTGGCGGCCGGCGGCCGCCTCGGCCAGCGTGCGCTGCAGCACCTTGTCGGTGCCCGCGCGCCAGACGTTCACCTGCACGCCATATTTCGCTTCGAAGGGGCCGACGAGCGTCGGCATGTCCTTCTCGGCGATCGTCGTGTAGATGGTGAGCGACCCTTCCTGCCGGGCGGCGGCCGCGATCTTCGCGAGCCGATCAGGCCCCTGATACGTCGCCGCGGCCGGCGCCTGCTCGGGCGCGCTGCTGCCGCATGCCGCGGCGAGCAGCGCGAGGAGTACTAGCGCCCCGCGCCGAAGAGGTCGTAGTACAAGTTCTTCCACTTGTCGTACTCGTCGATCGAGACGCGCGCGTCGACGAAGGTCATCGGCACCTTGTTGAGCGGCGTGTCGATCTTCCGGCTCGTCGGCACGAACTCACGCTGCGCGATGATCGCCTGCCCCTCGGGGCTCAGCTCGAAGTCGTAGTAGAGCACGGCGGCGTGCGGGTGCGGCGCGTGCTTCGCGACGCCGACGCCATTCGGCCTGGCGATGGCGCTGCCAATGGTGAACCAGTCGATCGGCGCGCCCTCGCGGCGGAACTGCTCCGCCTTGTAGTTGTAGACGGTCAGTGCGAGCGGCACCTCGCCCGAGACGACGAGCTGCGTGAGGAGCGTATGCCCCTTGCGGACCGACATGCCGTTGGTCGCCACGATCTGCCTGAACACCTTGTCGCCGCGCTCCTGCCCGAGCGCGCCGTAGATGCCGGCGAGCCAGTCCGAATCCTCCGCCTCGATGCCGAGCTTCCCCTTCCAGCGCGGGTGCGCGAGGTCTTCCCACGTCTTCGGCAGCTCCTCCTTCTTCACCATCTTCGTGTTGTAGGCCTGCACGAAGACGTTGAGCCGCGAACCGGTCCACTCGCCGTGCGGCCGGATTGCCGGCTCGATGAGGTCCGCATGGTAGGGACTCTTGATCGCCTGCAGGATCTGCTCGCGGCTGAGCGACTCCATCTCGGGGCCGTTGGTCTCGACGACGTCGACCGTGTGGCGGCCGGCGCGGGCTTCCTGAATCGCGCGGTTGAGCACCGCCTCGGAGCCCGCCCGCCAGATCGTCGCGCGAATCCCGTATTTCTTCTCGTACGCCTCGACGACCGGACCGAGGTCGGCCGTCTGCGCCGAGGTGTAGAGCGTCAGCTCACCCTCCCGCCTCGCGCCCGCGACGAGGCGCGCCTCACGGTCGGGGCCGTCGTAGGCCGCGAGCTCCGCGACCGTGACGCCGCCGCCCGCATCTGACGGCGTGGAGGAGCCGCATGCGGCGGCAAGGAGCGCCAGGACGAGAATCAGAAGTTTCATGTGCTCTGCAGCTCGGCCTGTTCGGCCTCGTACGCCTTCTCCATCCGCGGCTCCAGGCCGCGCCGGGCGAGCGCCTCTCGAAACCACTCTCGGATCGCCGGCGACTCGTCGACATAGTCGATCTGGTCGCCGCCGAGGCGCTTCGAAATCCACGCCTTCGGCACCCCCTGGGCATTCCGGATCGACACTCCCTCGGCCTTGAACGCCAGGTAGCGCGCCGGCGTCGTCCCCGTGTTGAAGTGCTGGTGATACCACATATTGGGGGGGACGATCATGGACCCCTCCCGCCATTCGTATTTCCGGGGCTCGCCGCCTTCGGGCCACATGAGGGTGTAGCCCTCGCCGCTCATGATGATGACGTGCGCGCCGGGCCCGTGCGCGTGCGCCTTCTTGTAGGTGCCGACCGGGAACTGCGAGATGTGGCTGTTCATGTGGCCGCGCGCCATGCTGAACCGCGTGTGCCCGCCGCCGGCGCCGCGCTCCTTTGCCGCATGCAGCGGCAGATTGACCGCGTCGGCCACGAAGTTCGTGTCGAGCATCAGTCCCCGCGACTCGCCCTTCCCCGAGAAGTAGTCGGGCTCGCCGTTGAAGCGGTCGGTGAAGTCGTACTTCGTGTTGAAGACGAAGTTCACGTCGCCGAAGGCGTTGATGATGACCGGGGCGTTGGTCACCGCCACGTAGCGCGCGGGCTCGACGCCCGAGCCGTTGAAGTGCTGGTGCCAGGTGTTGAGCGGGATGGCGAACATCGCGCCCGCCTTCCACTCGAACGCCATCCGCCTGCCGGCATCGTTCCAGACGACCGTCGATCCGCGGCCGTCGAGGACGTAGACCATCTCCTCGTAGAGCTGGCGGTGCGGATTGAGCTGCCCGCCGGGGGCGATCTCGCAGACGTAGCAGTCGTTCGAGCTGCGCGAGGCGTCGTGGTTGAGAAACACCGCCCGCCCGCCCCGCCGCGCCCACGGCTTGAGCTCCACGGTATGGAGGTTCGGCACGTAGAACGAGCTGATGATGTCGAGCCCCTCGCCGCGGACCCAGCGCGTGTACGCCGTCTCCTTCTCGGCGGCGAACTTCTGCGCGAATTCGTCGGACACGAGGCTCGTCTCAGTCCTCATGGTTGTAGTTCGCTTCCTCGTCTCTGGCCTGGAAGTTCTCGTGCCCCGGCACGGGAGTGGTCGGCCGCGGCTCCACGGTCTTCTGGAACAGCATGTTCATGAACAGGAACATCGGCTTCGTCTTCAGCACGAGCGCGCGCGCCGGCTTGGTGTCGCTCGCGTTGAAGTGCTGGTGCACGCAGTTGTTGTGCACGACGACGACGTCGCCGGCCTTCCAGTCGTAGCGGATGCCGTCGTGGATCTCGTAGCCGTGGCCGTCGAGAATGTAGAAGGCGGCCTCGTTGACATGGCCGTGCTTCTGGTTGTGCCCGCCCGGCGCGTACTCCTCGAGATGGATGTGCAGCGTCTGCGTGACGCCGTCGACCGGCTCCACGTAGTGGCGGCTGAACGTCTGCGGACCGTCCTGGAACTTGAGCTCGCGTCCGCGGATCACGCGCGGCTCGGACCGCAGCCGCGCCAGCTCGTGCCTCAGCCCGTAGTCGCCCTCGACGCCGCGCACGAACATCCGCGGCTTCTTGCTCGTGAAATGCGATTCCTTACCCATTATTCAAATCCCAAATCCCAAATCCCAAATCCCAAAATCCCAAAATCCCAAATCCAAAGCCCAAAGC
>Ga0209172_10000516_pt1 | contig 105286 bp, 105 predicted proteins | sample LarsenN4metaG_FD_184113 | JGI IMG/M metagenome (GOLD analysis project Ga0209172, IMG submission 184113) | Hot spring sediment bacterial and archeal communities from British Columbia, Canada, to study Microbial Dark Matter (Phase II) - Larsen... ... | reverse complement strand
AACGCATCCGACGAACTCCCTCGTGAACCGATGCCGTGCCCATCCCCGTGCCCCCTTTGTTCAAAGGCACCTTCAGACACGACACTTCACGAGCTACAAACGCACGTCAGATCACGAGCTACCTACAGAGGCGGGGCTGGCCGGCGCGCGCCGGGACGATCAGGCGGCGGGGGTGCGGAACACCTGGATGTCGAGGTCGCGGATCTTCTTCCTCAGCGTGTTGCGGTTGAGGCCGAGGAGGGCGGCGGCGCGGATCTGGTTGCCGCGCGTGGCGGCGAGCGCCGCCATCAAGAGCGGGCGCTCCACGTGCTGCAGGATGCGGTCGTAGAGGCCGGGCGGGGGCAGCTCGCGCCCGTAGCTGGCGAAATGGGCGGCAAGGTAGCGCTCCACCATCTCGGAGAGGTCCTTGGGGCTCTTGCCGCTGTCGGCCGTGGGCGGCGGCGCGGCCTCGGCCAGCTCGGCCTCGACCAGATCGAGGGTCAGCGTGTCCTGGGGGTGGAGCGCGGCGAGCCGGCGCACCATGTTCTCGAGCTCGCGCACGTTGCCGGGCCAGTGGTACTGCTTGAGGCGCTCGATGGCCGCCGTCTCGATCGCCTTCTGCCCGAGCCCGGACTTGGCCACGACGCGCAGGAAGTGGCGCACGAGGTCGCCGATGTCCTCGAGCCGCTCCCTGAGCGGGGGAATGCGCAGCGGCACCACGTTGAGGCGGTAGAAGAGGTCCTCGCGGAACAGGCCCTGCTGGATCTGCGCCTTGAGCTCGCGGTGGGTGGCGGCGACGATGCGCACGTCGGTCTTGATCGGCGTGCGGCCGCCCACCGTGGTGTACTCGCCCTCCTGCAGCACGCGCAGCAGCCGGGTCTGCGCCTCCATCGGCATGTCGCCGATCTCGTCGAGGAACAGCGTGCCGCCCTCGGCCTGCTGGAAGCGCCCCTCGGTGCGCGCCTGCGCGCCGGTGAAGGCGCCCTTCTCGTGGCCGAACAGCTCGCTCTCGATGAGCTCGCGCGGGATGGCGGCCATGTTGATGGCCACGAACGGCCCGGCGCGGCGCTTGGAGTAGTCGTGCAGCACGCGCGCCACCAGCTCCTTGCCGGTGCCCGACTCGCCCGTGATCATCACCGTGAGGTCGGTGCGCGTGAGGCGGGCGATGACGCGGTAGATCTCCTGCATGGCGGGCGAGCGGCCGATGAGCGGCAGCTCCTCGGCCTCCGCCGGGTCGCTGGCGCTGCGCTCGCGCCGGCGGCCGGGCTCGGACAGCGCGCGGCCCACGATCGACACGATCTGGTTGAGGTCGAAGGGCTTGGGCAGATACTCGAAGGCGCCCTTCTCGGCCGCCGTCAGCGCCGTCATCAGCGTGTTCTGCGCGCTCATGACGATGATGGGCAGGTCGGGGCGCAGCTTCTTGATGCGCGGGATCAGGTCGAAGGCGTTCTCGTCGGGCATCACCACGTCGGTGATGACCACGTCGCCCTCCCCCTGCGCCACCCAGCGCCACAGCGTGGCGGCATTGCCGGTGGCGCGCGGGGCGTAGCCGGCGCGCGCGAACGCCTGGTTCAGCACGGTGCGGATGGCGCTGTCGTCGTCCGCGATCAGAATGGTTCCGCCGGCCATGGCTCGTCCTGCTCTTTCTACCTGTCGCGCCGCTGCCGCTTGTCCTGCATCGGCAGCAGCACGCGGAACACCGTGCGCTTGGGCACCGACTCGCACTCGATGATGCCGCCGTGGTCGCCGATGATCTTGGCCACCAGGGCGAGGCCGAGGCCGGTGCCCTTGCGCTTGGTGGTGACGAAGGGGTCGAAGAGGTGCGGCTTGAGCTCCTCGGCCACGCCGGGCCCGGTGTCCTCCACCTCTATCATGAGCGGCAGGCTGACGCGCGCGTTGGCGCCGGGCACCGACAGGCGCACGCCCGGCCGGAACGCGGTGCGCAGCGTGATGCGCCCGGGCTCGCGCCCCTCCGCGATCGCCTCGGCGGCGTTCTTGACCAGGTTGAGGAAGGCCTGGATCAGCTTGTCGCGGTTGGCGAGCACGGGCGGCAGCGAGGGGTCGTAGTCGACCTGGATCCTGAGGCCGTCGGCGAAGCCCGCCTCGGCCAGCTTCTTCACGTGGTCGAGCACGGCATGGATGTTGACGGGCTCGGTGCCGAGCGGGCGCTCGTCGCCGAACACCTCCATGCGGTCGACCAGGTTGCGGATGCGGTCGGTCTCGGCGCAGATGAGCTGGGTGAGCGCGCGGTCCTCGTCCCTGAGGCCGGGCTCGAGCAGCTGGGCGGCGCCGCGGATGCCCGACAGCGGGTTCTTGATCTCGTGCGCGAGCACGGCGGCCATGCCCGACACCGAGCGGGCGGCGGCGCGGTGGGTGAGCTGGCGCTCGATCATCTGCGCCATCGACCGCTGCTGCAGCATGAGCACGATGAGGCCGGGCTGCTCGGGCATCACGCCGGCGAACACGTCGACCAGCCGGTGCACGCCACTGCGCGGCAGGCCGACGTCGACGCCGTACTCGTTGACGGTGGCGCCCGAGCGCCGCACCTGGGCGACGAGGGCGGCGAGCGGGCTCGAGAAGGCGATGATGTCGGGGAGCGTCTGGCGCTTGAGCATGCCGTGGCTCAGCGAGAAGAACGACTCGGCGGCGCCATTGGCATAGAGCACGCGCTCGTCCTCGCCCAGCACCAGGATCGGGTGCGGCAGGGCGGCGAGCAGGAGATCGTGCTCGATGTGGCGGCGCTGGCCGGGGCCGGCGCGCTCGCGGGCCGCGTCGTTCATGCGGCGGCCTCCTCGGCGAGGGCATAGAAGTCGCGCAGTCCGGCGAGCACCGCGCCCGCATCCTCGCTCGTGCACAGCCGGCGCCGCCACGCCTTGACCGTCTCGGCGGGGCAGCCGCTGGCGGCGAGATACCAGCCGATGTGCTTGCGCGCCGTGCGCAGGCCGTGCTCGCGGCCGTGGTGGGCGAGCATCGCCTCCACGTGGCCCACGGCGATCTCGCCCTGGCGGGCGAGCGGCGGGTCGCCCGCATCACGGCCGGCGGCGAGGCTGTCGGCGATGCGCCCCGGCATCCACGGCGCCCCGCAGGCGCCGCGCCCGACCATCACCGCGTCGGCGCCCGACGCCGCCAGCGCAGCGCGCGCCGTCGCCGGATCGAGGATGTCGCCGTTGACGACGACGGGGATGCGCACCGCCTCCTTGACCCGGCGCACGAACGCCCAGTCGGCGGCACCCTTGAAGAAGTCGCAGCGGGTGCGAGGGTGGACGGTGATGAGGGCGACGCCGGCCGCCTCGGCGCGGCGGGCGAGCTCGGGCGCGTTGCGGCTCGCTGCATCCCAGCCGCTGCGCATCTTCAGGGTCACCGGCACCGACACGGCCCCCACCACCGCCTCGATCAGCGCCAGCGCGTGGTCGAGGTCGCGCATCAGCGCCGAGCCCGACAGCTTGCCCGTCACCTCGCGCGCCGGGCAGCCCATGTTGATGTCGACGATCTCGGCGCCCAGTTGCTCGGCCATGCGCGCCCCTTCCGCCATCCAGCGCGCCTCGCAGCCCGCCAGTTGTATTGCGAACGGAGCAAGATTCCGGCCAACTGCCCGCTGGCGGGCGCCGTGGCGGTCGCGCACGAGGTGCTCGCTCGCCACCATCTCGGTGACCACCAGGCCCGCGCCGAGGCCGTGCGCGAGCTGTCGGAAGGGCAGATCGGTGACCCCCGACATGGGCGCAAGGAGCACATTGCCGGCAAGCGCGTGGCGGCCGATATGCACGGGGGCGCGGGGGGTAGAATGTGCGCAACTGCCCATTTAGTAGGCATCTTCTCATATTGCACTTGTCTTGTGCAGGGTAGCGCGCAGCGGCCGGTTTCGCAAGTGCGAAGCCGGATTGGAGTGTGGAGCACCCCGCCCGCGATTGTGCGCGGGCCCGGCCCGGGCTAAGGCAGCCTCTCTGGTCGCTCCCGCGCGGAAAGGCTCGATTGGTGACGACCGCCGCCCTCATCGTCGCCGCCGGCCGCGGCACGCGCGCCGCCGCTGCCCTGCCCAAGCAGTACGCCGTGGTGGGCGGCGTGCCGGTGCTCGCGCGCGCCATGGTGGCCTTCGTCGAGCACCCGCAGGTCGATGTGGTGCAGGTGGTGATCGCCGCCGGCGACCGCGAGCGCTACGAGAAAGTCGCACGACACCTGGGGTCGCGTAAGCTGCTGGCCCCGGCCGACGGCGGCACCACCCGGCAGGCGTCGGTGCTGCGCGGGCTCGAGGCCCTTGCCCCGCACCGGCCGCAGTCGGTGCTGATCCACGACGCGGCGCGCCCGTTCGTCAGCGGCCGGCTCATCGGCCGCGTGCTCGCCGCCCTGGCCCACGCGCCGGGCGCCATCGCCGCCCTGCCGCTCGCCGACACCGTCAAGCGCGCCGGGCCCGGCAATCGCATCGCCGCCACGCTCGACCGCGCCGGCCTGTGGCGGGCGCAGACGCCGCAGGGCTTCCGCTTCGCCGACATCCTCGCCGCCCATCGCGCGGCAGCCGCCGCGGGCCTCGGCGACCTCACCGACGACGCGGCGGTGGCCGAGCGCGCCGGCCTGCCCGTAGCGCTGGTGCCGGGCGAGGTGGCCAACCTCAAGATCACCACCGCGGAGGACCTCGCCATGGCCGAGCGCGCGCTCGCAGGCCCCGACGTGCGCACCGGGCAGGGCTTCGACGTGCACCGCCTGGTTGCGGGCGATCACGTCTGGCTGGGCGGCGTGCGCATCCCCCACAGCCACGCGCTCGCCGGCCACTCGGATGCCGACGTCGCCCTGCATGCCCTCGCCGACGCCCTGCTCGGCGCCATCGGCGAGGGCGACATCGGCGTCCACTTCCCCGACAGCGATCCGCGCTGGAAGGGCGCCCCCTCCCACATCTTCGTGGCCGAGGCGGCGCGGCGGGTCGCGGCCCGCGGCGGGCGCATCGCCAACGTCGATCTCACCCTCCTGTGCGAGGCGCCCCGCATCGGCCCGCACCGCGAGGCGATGCGGGCGCGCATCGCCGAGATCCTGGGCATCGAGGCGGCGAGGGTGGGCGTCAAGGCCACCACCACCGAGGGGCTCGGCTTCACCGGGCGGCGCGAGGGCATCGCCGCCATGGCCGTCGCCAGCGTCATCCTCTAGCGGTTGTGGAGGGGCGGGCGTCCAGCCACCGGCCGCAGCCCCAGGGCTGCGGGCAAAGGACCGCCGATTGTTGGACTTGCACCCCCGAATCGAGGCATCCCTGGCGTCGGAATTTGGGCAAAGAGGGATGCCCCAATGAACATCATGACTCCCGGCGCCGCCACCACCTCGGCCGACATCGGCGCCATCGCGGAGAAGACGGCGGCCAGCTGCATCTCCACCCGCGTGCGCCAGCTGTCCCGCATCGTCACGCGGGTCTACGACGACGCCCTGCGGCCGCTCGGCATCACCGCGAGCCAGTTCACGCTGCTCACTCAGCTCGCCCAGCAGGACGGCATCACCGCGGTCGAGATCGGCCACACCCTGGACATCGAGAAATCGACGCTCTCGCGCAACCTCAAGCGCCTCCTGGGGCTCGGCCTGCTCACCATGGACCCGCCCGCCGGCCGGCGCGGCCGCGGCCTCCACCTCACCGCCAAGGGTGAGTCCGTGATCAAGCAGGCTTATCCGGTATGGATGGACGCCCAGGCGCGCACCGTCCAGATCATGGGCGCGGAGAGCCGCTCCACGCTCGACGGGCTGCTGGCCCAGGCCGAGAAGCTCGCCGCCGCCTGAGTTCTCATCCCCCTCGGTTCTCTCTATGCTGTGGCCGGCGCGCATCGCCCAGTGCGCGCCGGTTCTTTCATGCGCTGGAGAGGCAGGGGCGCCATGTTCGACGAGGCCATGCGCCGGGACGCCGCCCGCCTGCTGGAGGCCCTGCGCGCGCGCGCCCTCAAGCTCGCCACTGCCGAGAGTTGCACAGGCGGCCTGATCGCCGGGCTGCTCACCGAGATCGCCGGCTCCTCGGACGTCCTCGAGCGCGGCTTCGTCACCTACTCCAACGACGCCAAGTGCCAGATGCTGGGCGTGCCGGCGGCGCTGCTGGCCGCCCACGGCGCGGTGAGCGAGCCGGTGGCGCGGGCCATGGCCGAGGGCGCGCTCGCCCGCTCCGGCGCCGACGTGGCGGTGGCCGTCACCGGCGTGGCGGGGCCCGGCGGCGGCAGCGCGGAGAAGCCGGTCGGCCTCGTCCACCTGGCGGCCGCCCGGCGGGGTGCGGCGACGCTGCATCGGGAATGCCGGTTCGGCGACGTGGGCCGCGGCGAGGTTCGGCTGCGCTCGGTGGCGGCGGCGCTGGCGCTCGTGCGGGCCCTGCTCGGACCCGAGGGCTCGCCCCCTCACGCCTGAGGCGGGGCGGGGCGGCCGTAGACGGCCCGTGCGCGCCCCTCGAAGGCCTCGGTGTAGCGGCGGAACACGCGGTCGAAGAGCCCGCCCACCAGCATCTGCAGCATCAGCGACTTGAACTCGTAGGCGATGAAGAAGTTGACGTCGCAGCCGCCGGGCGCGGCGGCGAAGCTCCAGCGGTTGTCGACCTTGCGGAAGGGGCCGCTGGGGTAGTCGGGCACGCTGCCCGCCAGCACCAGGAGGGCGGCGGGGTCGAGCACCACGCGGCTGGTGAAGGTCTCGCGGATCGCCTTGTAGCCCACCGTCATGTCGCAGATCATGACCGGCTTCTCCGGCGTGCCCTCGCGCTTCCTCACCACCAGCGCCTCGCACAGCGGCAGGAACTTGGGGTACTGCTCCACGTCGGCGACGAGGTCGAACATCTGCCTGGCGCTGTAGGGCACGCGGCGGGTGGTGGAGAAGGAGTGCATCGGCCCGGTGCGGCCTCAGGCCGGCGGGACGGGCGGGGAGAGCTGCGCGTCCCGCGCCGCCCTGAGGCGGGCGAAGTCCTCGCCGGCATGGTAGGAGGAGCGCGTCAGCGGGCTTGCCGACACCATCAGGAAGCCCTTGGCGGCCGCCACCTGCTCCAGCGCCTTGAACTCCTCGGGCGGCACGTAGCGCTTCACCTCGGCGTGCTTGCGGGTGGGTTGCAGATACTGGCCGATGGTGAGGAAGTCGACGTCGGCGGACCGCAGGTCGTCCATCACCTGCTGCACCTCCTCGCGCGTCTCGCCGAGGCCCACCATCAGCCCGGACTTGGTGAACATGGCCGGCGCCAGCTCCTTGACCCGCTGCAGGAGCCTGAGCGAGGCGAAATAGCGCGCGCCGGGGCGGATCCGCAGATAGAGCGAGGGCACCGTCTCGAGGTTGTGGTTGTAGACGTCGGGGCCGGCCGCCACCACCGTCTCCACCGCCTCCTCCTTGCGCAGGAAGTCGGGGGTGAGCACCTCGATCGTGGTGCGCGGCGCCGCCGCGCGGATGGCGCGGATGGTGGCGGCGAAATGGCCCGCACCGCCGTCGGCGAGGTCGTCGCGGTCGACCGAGGTGACGACCACGTGGGCCAGCGCCAGCTTGGCCACCGCGTCCGCCACCCGCTCGGGCTCGCCCGCGTCGAGCGGGCCCGGCAGCCCGGTCTTGACGTTGCAGAAGGCGCAGGCCCGCGTGCAGGTATCGCCCAGGATCATGAAGGTGGCGTGGCGCTCCGCCCAGCACTCGGCGATGTTGGGGCAGCCTGCCTCCTCGCACACGGTGTGGAGGCCGTGCTCGCGCACGATCCTCAGGGTCTCGCCGTAGGGGCCGGAGCGGGCCGGCACGCGCACGCGGATCCAGCCGGGCTTCCTCAGCACCGGGGTGTCGGGCTTGTGCGCCTTCTCTGGGTGGCGGGCTGCGCGCCTGTCGAGGATCGTGACCATGGCCGCCATTCTACGCCCGCCCGCCCGCCGGCGGTAGGTGGCAAGCCGCGCAGGATCGCTGGCCGTTCGCTGTCATCCCGGACTTTCGCGAGCCGCTGTCATCCGGAATCTCGCGAAGCGAGATATGCGGGACCCAGGGGCTGCGAGCGCAACGGGGGCGATGGGGACGGACTGCGCACGCGGGGCAAGTGGAGCGGCAGGAGCGCGCCGCCCTGGGTCCCGGCTCTCGCGCTTCGCGCTCGGCCGGGATGACAGGAGCACTGACGCGCTGGGCCGGGATGGCAGCGGCAGCGTGCGGCGGCCGGGGTGAGGGATCAGCGGCGGAGCAGGCGCGCCCACCAGCGCTTCCGCGGCGGGGACGCCGGGCTGGCGGCGCCGGCGAGCGCGGCCTCGAGGAGGGCGAGATTGCCGCGCACGGTGCGGGTGCTGGGATGCTCCGGCCCGAAGGTCGTCTCGACGATGGCGAGCGCCCGGCGCATCAGCGGCTCGGCCTCGGCGAGCCGGTTGGTGGCCTGGAGCAGCTGCGCCAGGTTGTTGAGGCGGATGGCGACCTTGGGATGCTCCGGCCCGAAGCTCGTCTCGTCGATGGCGAGCGCCCGGCGATAAAGCGGCTCGGCCTCGGCGAGCCGGTTGGTGGCCTGGAGCAGCCCTGCCAGGTTGTTGAGATCGGTGGCGACCTCTGGATGCTCCGGCCCGAAGCTCGTCTCGTCGATGGCGAGCGCCCGGCGCATCAGCGGCTCGGCCTCGGCGAGCCGGTTGGTGGCCCGGAGCAGCTGCGCCAGGTTGTTGAGGCTCGTCGCAACGTTGGGATGCTCGCGCCCAAGGCTCTTCTCGAAGATCGAGACGACGCGGCGCATCAGCGGCTCGGCCTCGGCGAGCCGGTCGGTGTCCTGGAGCAGCCCTGCCAGGTTGTTGAGGCGGATGGCGACGGTGGGATGCTCCGGCCCCAAGCTCGTCTCGTCGATGGCGAGCGCCCGGCGATAAAGCGGCTCGGCCTCGGCGAGCCGGTTGGTGGCCTGGAGCAGCCCTGCCAGGTTGTTGAGATCGGTGGCGACCTCTGGATGCTCCGGCCCGAAGCTCGTCTCGTCGATGGCGAGCGCCCGGCGCATCAGCGGCTCGGCCTCGGCGAGCCGGTTGGTGGCCTGGAGCAGCTGCGCCAGGTTGTTGAGGTCCCTGGCGACGTTGGGATGCTCCGGCCCGAAGCTCGTCTCGTCAATGGCGAGCGCGCGGCGATAAAGCGGCTCGGCCTCGGCGAGCCGGTTGGTGGCCTTGAGCAGCTGCGCCAGGTTGTTGAGGCTCGTCGCAACGTTGGGATGCTCCGGCCCGAAGCTCCTCTCGTCGATGGCGAGCGCGCGGCGATAAAGCGGCTCGGCGGCGGCGTGGTCGGCGCGCGCCGCGAGATGCACCCCAAGCAGATTGAGAAGGCGCACTGTCTTGCGTGCCGGCGCGCCCTGATCCGGCGCATGGGCAAGCAGAGCCATCGCATGCCCTTGGAGCTGTCGGCATCTCGGCCAGTGCTCTGGGTCGTCGCTGTCGAAAGGAAACGCGTCGGCCACCAAGCGGGTCGCCAGCGCCGCCGCCGCCGCGAACGCGTCCGCGCTCTCCAGGCGCTTCGGGGCGGCCCGCAGGCGCCCCTTCATCACCTCCTGCACCAGCCGGTGCACGCTTACGCCCGCCGACCCGTCCTCCAGGACCGCATGGGTGAGAAGCGAGACCTCGGCCAGCGCCCCCACCCCCGCGGCCAGCGCCACCGCGTCCATCACGTCGGCCCCGACGAGGTCGAGCGGGATGCGCTCGGGCGCGAGGAAGGCGAACAGCCCCATGAGCGTCTCGGCCTCGGGGCAGCGCGCCCCCGCCGCGGCGATGGCAAGGTCGAAGGTGGCGAACACGGAGCCCGGATACCTGGCATCGCGCGGCGCGCGCCGGATCAGCTCCGGCAGGCGCCCCCGATAGGTTTCGAAGTCCCAGCCCGCGCTCCAGGCGAGCGCCCGCGCATGGGCGAGCGCGAGCGGCAGATAGCCGAGGTCGCGCGCCAGCCGCGCTGCCGCCTCGCGGTCCGGCTTGCGCGCCTGTGCCAGCAGGAAGTCGACGGCCTCCTGGGGGCGGAACACGTCCACGGGGAGCTCCGCGGCCTCGCCGTCCCAGCCGGTCCGGCGCGTGGTGACGAGCACGTGCGCACCGGCCCTGGGCGTCAGTCCGTCTAGGGCGCGCGGGCCCTCCACGTTGTCGTAGACGAGGAGCCAGGGCTTGGCGAAGCCGGCGCCCTCGATCACCTCCAGCGTGCGCCGCGCCGCCTTCTCCGTCTGCGTCTCGGCGGCGATCTCGCGCGACAGGCGCGCGCCGAGCTCGGCAAGGCCCGCCAGCAGGCCCTGGCGCGTCTCGGCCGCGATCCACCACACGCCCTCGTAGTCCTCGCGGTGGCGCCAGGCGAACTCGCGGGCGAGCACGCTCTTGCCCACCCCCGCCATGCCGGCCACCGTCTGCACCACGTGCCCGGCGTTGGTGAGAGCGGCGGGCCGGCCGCGCCGCGCGGCCAGCGCAGCGGCGATGGCGTCGAGCACGGCCGTGCGCGGGGCATAGCCCTGGGGCATCGGCGCCACCTCCGGGTGCAGGATCGGAATCCTGTGCGCCAGCGTGCCCGCGGGCGGCGGCGGCACGCCCTCGAGGCTGGGATTGTCGAAGCCCAGCGCGCGCAGCACCTTGAAAGCGAGCGGCGCCCAGTCGTGCTCGCGCCGCTCCTCGAGCAGGCTGACGTAGGGCAGGTTCGCCAGCACGCCGCCCGGCGCGCACGGCTCCAGCCGCAGTGCGATCAGGCGCTGAAGGCGGTTGAGCGGGTCGCCCTTGAGCGCCGCCGTGGCCTCGGTCAGGCAGTAGTCGCTGTCGAGATAGGCCTGGGTGAGCAGGGCCACCACGCGCGCGCCGCTCTTGAGCGCGCCGTCCATGGCGGCCATGAAGTTCTCGTGCCCGAAGTGCTCGTCCTGCAGGATGTAGGTCTTGCCCTGGGCAGCGATCAGCCGGCCCACCCAGATGGCGAAGAGGCTGTCCGCGCCCGCCCGGGAGATGAAATAGTCGCGGTAGCCTGCGCCGTTGTCCCTGGCCATGGGGTGCTCCCCGCACCGGAATGCGGGGTACACGCTAGCCCGCCGCCGCGGCGGGAGAAAGGCGAAAGTGGGGCCCTGCCGGCGTGAGGACGATGCGTCCCGTGAGCGATCGCACCCCGCCCGCCTCCCGGTGGAAGCCGGGCAGGCGGAGAGCGCGCCTTAATAGCCCTCCTCGAGCAGAGGGAAGGCGCTCGCCCAGCCCTCGCGCCCAAGCGGGGCGACGGGGGCCACGTAGCCGGCGTCGAGCTCTGCGAACGACGTGACGCCCAGGAGCCCCAGGCAGCGGCGCACCTCGTCCTCGAGGAGCTCCAGCGCCCGCACCAGCCCGGCCTCGCCGCCTGCCGCCAGCGCCAGCCCCTGCAGCCGGCCGATGCCCACCGCGCTGGCGCCCAGGGCCATCGCCTTGACGATGTCGGTGCCGCGCAGGAAGCCGCCGTCGACGATCACCTCGGCCCGCCCCGCCACCGCCTCCACCACCTCGGGCAGCACGGCGATGGCGCCCTTGCCGTGGTCGAGCTGGCGCCCGCCGTGGTTGGACACGTAGACGGCCTCGATGCCGTGCTCCAGCGCCAGGCGCGCGTCCTCGGCGGTGGCGATGCCCTTGAGGATGAAGGGCAGCTTGAAGCGCTTCTTGAGGCGGGCCACGTCGGCCCAGGAGAAGCGCGCCTGGAAGTGGTCGGCGGCCGGGCCGCGCCGGGCGGTCGCCTTGTAGCGCTTGGCGAGGTCGCGCTCGCGCCTGCCGTAATAGTCGAGATCGACGGTGAGGCACAGCGCCACGTACCCCTTCGCCATCGCGCGCTCCACGTTCTCCTCGATCCAGGCGTGGTCGCCGCGCACATAGAGCTGGAAGATCTTCGGGTAGCCCGGGGCTGCTGCCGCCACCGCCTCGAGGCCCGGCGAGCAGACGGAGCTCAGCATATGCACCACGCCGAACCGCGCGGCCGCGCGCGTCGGCGCCTCGCCGCCGCCTGCCACGATGTCCTGCAGCGACCCGATGGGCGCCAGGATCAGCGGCAGGCGCAGCTTGTGGCCGAGCAGCGTGCCCGAGGTGTCCACCTTCTCCACGTCGCGCAGCACGCGCGGGCGGAAGGCGAGCGAATCGATTGCCAGGCGGTTGCGGATCAGCGTGGTCTCGGTCTCGGCGCCCCCGACGAGATAGTCCCAGGTCTCGCGCGACAGGTTGCGTCGGGCCGGCCCCACGAACTCGTGCAGGACGGCGTATTGCAGCTCCTCGTTCATGCCCGGCAGCCCCGATTGCGCTCGCGGGCTCCATCTACGACGCGGCGGAGCGCGCCCGCAAGCTCAGCCAAACGCCGCAGCCCGTGCGCTAGAACTGGTAGCGGCGCAGGCCGCCGTCGACCGGGATCACGGCCCCCGAGATGTAGCCCGCCAGCGGCGAGGCGAGGAAGCACACGAGGTGGGCAATGTCCGCCGGCTCGCCGTAGCGACCGACGGGGATCTCGTTCTCGGCCTGCCACTTGCGGTACTCGGGCGTGTAGTTGCGCCGGATCTGCTCGGAGTCGATGCGCCCCGGCGGGATGCAGTTGACGGTAATGCCGTGCCGGCCGACCTCGCGCGAGAGCCCCTTGGCCCAGGCGTGCACCGCCGCCTTGGCGGCGAAGGCGCCGTTGACGCCATCGGGCTCCGACTTGCCGGTGATGTTGATGATGCGGCCCCACCTGGCGGCGATCATCTGGTCGAGCAAGGCGTGGGTGAGCTGACGCTGGCGGGTGAAGTTGAGGGTCATGGCCTCCTCCCACTGCGCCTCGCTGGCATCGAGCTTGAAGGGGCGGCTGCCGCCGGCGTTGTTGACCAGGATGGCCACCGAGCCGAGGCCTTCGAGCGCCGCCTTGGCGATGCGCGCCGGGGCGCCCTCGGCCGTGAGGTCCTCCACGATCAGATGGGGCCGCTTGCCGCCCGCCGCCGCGATCTCGCCGGCCAGCTCCTCGAGCAGGCCGCCGCGCCGCGCGCTCACGGCCAGCCGCACGCCCTCCCTGGCGAGCGCCAGGGCGATGCCGCGGCCGATGCCCATCGAGGCGCCCGTGACCAGCGCCGTCCGTCCCTCCAATGCAAGGTCCATTCGCGTCTCCCTGGGCGAGCGCCCCTCGGCTGTCCTCGCCCGCAGTCTTGGCCAGGCCGGCGGCAAGATCAATCGCCGCGGCCATCAGCCCGCGAGCCACAGGCATGCGGCGAGGGCCGCGGCGCCGGCGCTGAAGACGACCAGCGCGCCGGGCCCGTCCACGAAGGCGTCGGGCAGCGGCTGCAGCAGGAGCGGCGCAAACAGCAGCGCCGCCCCGCCGCCGATCACGGCCAGATGCCAGGGCAGCACCCCCCATGAGGCGAGCAGCATGGCCGCCGCCGCGGCGGCGGTGACGAGGAGCGTCCCCCACAGGGTGAGCGCACCGAGCCAGCCGCGGAGCCGCTGCCGCCGCCCCTCGGCAGGGAAATGGCCGCTCGCGGCGAGGCCGTAGAGCGCCACGGCCAGCACGCCGGCTGCGAACAGGCCGAGCTGCATCCAGTGCCCCTGCGCCATGCCGTGCCCCCTTGCCCCGTGACCTGCCGCGCTTGACCGCCCCGGCGCACGCTCTTTAGCATGTGTCAGATATATCAGGCGGGCCCGGCCAGAAAGGCTCGCCGGCGTGGAGGGAGGAGCAATGGCCGAGCCCGCAGCCAGCCCGGCGAGGAAGCGCGAGAAGCGCACCATCACAGAGATCCGCGAGAGCAAGCGCACGGGCGAGAAGATGGTCTACATGTCGGTGCCCGACTACACGAGCGCCAAGTGGGCGGAGATGGCGGGCGTCGACGTGGCGGTGGTGGGCGACAGCCTGGCCATGATCGCCCACGGCCACCCCTCCACCATCCCCGCCACCATGGACATGATGGTCATGCATGCCCAGGCCATCCGCCGCGGCGCGCCCAACACCTTTATCCTGGGTTGCATGCCCTACCAGAGCTACAACACCATCGACCGCGCGCTCACCAACGCCACCCGCTTCATGCAGGAGGCGGCCTGCGATGCGGTCAAGCCCCAGGGCGGCAAGAGCCAGGCCCACATCCTCAAGGCGCTGGTCGACGCCGGCATCCCCACCGCCAGCCACATCGGCCTCACGCCCCACACCATCGCCATGTTCGGCGGCTTCAAGATCCAGGGCCGCACGGCCGAGGCCGCCATGAAGATCCTGGAGGATGCGCTGGCCATCGAGGACGCGGGCTGCTTCATGCTGGAGTTCGAGGCGGTGCCGGCCAGGATCGCCAAGCTCATCTCCGAGCAGCTCACCATTCCCACCATCGGCATCGGTGCGGGCGTGGGCACCGACGGGCAGATCCTGCTCTGCCACGACCTGCTCGGGGTGTTCACCGACTTCAAGCCCAAGTTCACCAAGCGCTATGCCAAGCTCACCGAGGTGGCGGTGGCCGGCATCCGCCAGTACATCAAGGAGGTCAAGGAGGGCTCCTTCCCCGACGACGACCACTCCTACACGGTCAAGGAGGAGGAGTACGAGAAGTTCGCCCGCATGGTGGCCAAGCGCAAGCAGATTTGAGAAGAGCCATGGCCGAGCCGGCGGCTGCAGCCCCGATCTGGAAGCGCATCCTCGCCCCGATCCTGGACTGGATCACGGTCTTTGCGGTTGGTGGCTACCTGATCGGCGCCGCCACAGGGGGCCTGGAGCCCGGCGGCTTCAATCTGCAGGGCTGGCCCGCGCTCCTCCTGCTCGCGGTCGTCATCGCCTACTTCTACGTCGGCCGGCGGCTGGCGGGCGGCACCCTGTGGGACCGCTTCTTCGGCATCGGGCGGCCGCAGCCCAAATGAAGAGCACCGCGCTCAGAAAGGCCCGAGCCCGCGCCGGCCGGGCGGCAGGCACCGCGCGCCCCGAGACGCTGACCGAGCAGGCCTACCGCCAGCTCGAGGAGCAGATCGTCACCCTGCAGCTCAGGCCCGGCGAGTTCCTGTCCGAGCACGCCCTGTCCCAGGGCCTGGCGATCGGCCGCACGCCCATCCGCGAGGCCCTGCAGCGGCTGGCGCGCGAGGGCCTGGTCTCGATCCTGCCGCGCAAGGGCATCCTGGTCGCGGAGACCGACCCCAGGAAGCAGCTGCTGGTGCTCGAGGTGCGCCGCGAGCTCGAGCGGCTCCTGTGCCGGCTCGGTGCCCAGCGCGCCGACGCAGGCCAGCGCCGCCGCTTCCGGGAGATCGCCGACGGCATGGATCGCGCTGCCCGGAGCAGCGACGACATGGCCTTCATGCGGCTCGACCGCGAGCTCAACCTGCTCATCTCGGAGGCCGCCCACAACGACTATGCCTCGCGCGCCATGCGCTTCCTGCACGGCCACTCGCGCCGCTTCTGGTACATGCACTACAAGCAGGCCGCTGACCTGCCCCTGTGCGCGCGCCTGCACGCCGCCCAGGCCCGCGCCATCGCCGACGGCGACGCGGGGCGCGCCGCCGAGGCCACCGACCGCCTCATCGACTACACCGAGACCTTCACCCGAGCGACGGTGGCGCCATGAAGACCTACCAGGGCAAGCGCAGCATCGACGGGCTCGTGGTCACGGTCGACGGCCGGCCGCTGCCCGAGCACTACGAGGTGGCCCGCTACACCAGCTGGGGCTTCGAGTGGACCTATGAAGGTGCGAGCCCCCAGCAGCTCGCGCTCGCCATCCTCTACGACCACCTGGGCGACAGGGACCGGGCCATCCGCCTGTCCGAGCCCTTCATGCGCAAGGTGGTGGCCGACCTCGACAACGACTGGACGCTGACCAGCGCCGACATCGACCGCGCCATCGCCGAGCTCGCCTGACCGCGGTCATCCCCGGCCCGCGGGCATCGGCGCCAGAGCCGCCTGCGGACCTCCTGCTGCGGCCGGATGACAGCTGACATGCCGCTGATATATCATGCCTCCAACGCCGCCCCAGACGGCGCCTGTCAACCTGCAACGAGGGGACGACCCATGAAGCTTTCCCGCCGCACCGTCGTGAAATCGCTTGCCGCCGCGGGCGCCGCCGCGACCGCGCCCGGCGTGCTCGCCCCCGCCGTCGCCCAGGCCAAGCCGGTCAGGATCGGCATCCTGGCGCCGCGCTCCGGCATTGCCGCCAGCGCCGGCGAGAGCGGGCTCAGGGCCACGCAGTGGGCGGTCGAGCGCTTCAATGCCGGCGGAGGCATCGCCGGGCGCAAGATCGAGCTGGTGGTGGAGGAGGAGACCAACGCCAAGGACACCATCGAGCGCTTCCAGAAGCTGGTGCAGCAGGAGAAGGTGGACTGCGTGCAGGGCATCGTCTCCACCGGCGTCGGGCTGGCGCTCGGGCCGGTGGTCGAGGAGGCGCGCGCCCTCACCATCTTCTGGGACGGCACCACCCAGGACGGCGTCGACGAGAAGCTCCCCAACCCCAAGTACCTCTTCCGCAGCACCGACAACGAGTGCGAGGCGGTGATGGCCTCGCTCCTCGCCATCAAGCACTGGAAGGGGCAGTTCAAGACCATTGCCGGAATCAATCCGGACTACTCCTACGGCCGCAACAACATGGCCGCCTTCGTGGCCCTGCTCAAACGCTTCAACATCGAGCACCAGGTCGTCACCGAGCAGTGGCCCAAGGTCGGCACCATGGAGCTGACGAGCCACGTCGCCGCCCTCAAGGCGGCCAAGCCCGACCTCATCTTCTCCTCGCTCCTGTTCGCCGACCTGCCCGTCTTCATGAAGCAGGCGCATGCCGCCGAGCTCACCAAGGGCACCAAGCTGGTGTTCCCGGCGGCGGGCTGGCAGCACACCCTGATGAAGAAGGACTTCACGCCCGAGGGCATGATCTTCGGCCACAACACGCTCTACTTCGACAATCCCAAGGCGACCGCGATGCAGAAGGAGTTCGTCGCCTGGTACGCCGACAAGTTCAAGGACTACCCCAACTGGGAGGCCGACCGCGCCTACTTCGCCATCGCCTCCTACAAGGAGGCGGTGGAGAAGGCGGCCAAGGCCAAGGGCGGCAGCTGGCCGGCGGTCGACGACATCATCGGCGCCATGGTCGGCCTGTCGGTGGAGAGCCTGGGCGGCAAGGGCTCCTGGCGCAAGGACCACATCGCCGACCAGACCTTCGTGCAGGGCTTCTCCACCCACAACAACAAGTACGACTTCGTCACCCTCGACCCGGCCCGCATCGAGACCATGTACTCCACCGAGCTGCAGAAGCCGGCCGGCGCCAACTTCTGGGAGTGGCTGAAGACGGCCAAGTTCAACATCTAGAGCCGGTGCGCGGGCGGGCCCCATGTCATTGCAGGTGTCGGGCTTCGCCAACCTGCTGGTCGGCGGCATCTTCCATGCCGCCGTCCTGTTCCTGGTGGCGGCGGGGCTGCAGCTCGTGTTCGGGGTGCAGAAGATCGTCAACCTTGCCTGCGGCTCCTTCTACGCGCTCGGCGCCTATTTCGGCATCACCTTCGTCAACCTGACGCTGGGCGCCGGCGTGCCGGGCATCCTGCTGCTGCCTGTCCTCGTCCTCGCCGGTGTGCTGATGGCCGCAGTCGGACCGCCCATCGAGCGGCTGCTGCGCACCGTCTACTCTCGCGACGAGAGCTTCCAGCTGCTCCTCACCTTCGCCCTGGTCCTGATGTTCCAGGACGTGTTCCGCTTCGTGTGGGGCGCCAACCCGCGCTCGCTCGACAACGTGCATCTCGTCTACGGCAAGCTCGCCGCCGGCGACTTCAACGTGCCCGTCTACAACCTCCTCGTCATCGCCGCCGCGCTCGGGGCCGCCGCGGCGATCGGCTTCTTTCTCAAGCGCACGAACTACGGCCGGCTACTGCGCGCCACCGCCGAGAACCGTGCCATGGCCGAGGCGTTGGGCGTCGACGTGCGCAGCGTCTATGCTGCCGTCTTCACCCTGGGCACGCTGCTGGGCACCGTCGGCGGCGCCCTGGTGGTGCCGACCGCCGCCGCGTCCCTCGACATGGCGGTGGAGTTCGTCATCGAGGCCTTCGCCGTGGTGGTGATCGGCGGCCTCGGCTCCATGGCCGGGGCGCTCGCGGGCTCCCTGCTCGTCGGCCTCATCCGCGCCGGCTCGCTCGTCGTCTATCCCGAGTTCGAGATCCTGGCGATCTATCTCATCGTCATCGGCGTCCTGCTGTTCCGTCCGTCGGGCCTCTCCGGAAGGCCCACGGCATGATGCGGGGGATGGCGCTCGCGCTGCTTGCCGCCGCCCTGGCGGCGCTGGCCCTGGTGCCGGTCCTGGCCCCGCCCTACTACGCCAACCTGCTCGTGCCCTTCTTCGGCTATGCCATCGCCCTGCTCGGATTCAACCTGCTGTTCGGCTATGCGGGCCTCCTCTCTTTCGGCCATGCCATGTTCCTCGGCGTGGGCGCCTACGGCGCCGCGGTGATCGCCGGCGTCCTCGGCATCCGCCAGTTCGAGGTGGTGCTGGTGGGCGTGGCCGCGGCGGGCCTTCTGCTGGCGCTGCCTGTCGGCTACCTGTGCGTGCGCTACACCGGCATCTTCTTCGGCATGCTCACCCTCGCCTTCGGCATGCTCGCCCACTCGGTGCTGTTCAAGTTCTATCACCTGACGGGCGGCGACACCGGCATGCGCGTCCCGCGCATGCGCCTGCTCGGCCTGGAGCTTGCCGCCTACAACAAGCTCGAGCTGCTGGCCGGCCCGTTCTACTACTACTGCCTGGCTCTGCTCGTGGCGGCCGCACTCCTCATGTGGCGCATCGTCCATTCGCCCTTCGGCCTGCACCTGCGCGCCCTGCGCGACAACGAGCGCAAGGCCGAGTACCTGGGCGTGCGCGTGCGCCGGTTTCGTCTCGCCGCGTTCGCCATCTCCGCCGTCTACGGGGCCGTGGGCGGGGCGATCCTCGGCTTCCGCACCGGCCTCGCCGACCCTGAGCTCGTCAACTGGACCCACTCGGGCCATCTCGTGTTCATGACCGTGCTCGGCGGCTTCTCGAGCTTCTTCGGCCCCGTGGTCGGCGCCCTGGCGCTGACGCTGCTGCAGGACCAGCTGCAGTCCCACACCCAATACTGGCGGTTCGTGCTCGGCGCCATTCTGGCGCTCGTCGTCATCTTCCTGCCGCGCGGGCTTGCGGGCCTCGTGGCGGATGCCGGCGCCCTCCTTGCCCGGGCGCGCGCGGCCGGCGCCATGCACCAGGCACGATCTCCGCCATGACGCCGCTGCTCGAAACCCGCAACCTCTCCAAGCATTACGGCGCCTTTCGCGCCCTCGACGGCGTGTCGCTGGCGGTGAGCGAGGGCGAGTTCGTGTCGGTGGTGGGACCCAACGGCGCCGGCAAGACCACGCTCGTCAACCTGCTCACCGGCCTGCTCGCGCCGACCACGGGGGAGATCTACTTCAGGGGCCAGACCATTGCCGGCCTCGGCCCGGTGGCCCTCGCCGAGCGCGGCATGGCGCGCACCTTCCAGCTGGTGCACGTGTTCCCCGCGCTGACCGTGGCCGAGACCATTGCCGCCGCCGTCGTCACCCGCCAGGAGAAACGCTGGCGGCTGCTGTCGGCGCTCGGCAGCGACCGGGCCATCGCCGCCCGCGTGGCCGAGGTCGCCGCCATCTTCGGCCTCGAGCGGCGCCTCGACACGGCCGCCCGCCTGCTCTCGCAGGGCGAGAAGAAGCTGCTCGACGTGGCCTCTGCCTTCGCCCTGGAGCCCGAGGTGATCCTGCTCGACGAGCCCACCTCCGGCGTCGCCACCGCCGAGAAGCACGGCCTCATGAGGACCCTGATCGGGGCGGCCAAGGCGGCGGGCGTCAAGGCCATCATCCTGGTCGAGCACGACATGGACCTGGTGGCGGCCTACTCGCACCGCATCGTCGCCCTCTCCGAGGGCAAAGTGCTGGCCGACCTGCCGCCCGAGCCGTTCTTCGCCGACCCGGTCATCATCGAGACGGTGGTCGGCAAGCGCAGGGGGGCCTAGATGCTGCGTGTGGAGAGCCTGGTGGTCGACATCGACGGCAGCCACATCCTGCGCGGGGTGTCGCTCGAGGTGGCGGCGGGCGAGCTCGTCTGCCTCGTCGGCCGCAACGGAGCCGGCAAGTCCACCACCTTCCGCACCATCATCGGCGCGCGCCGGCCCACCTCCGGCGCCATCCTGCTGGAGGGCCGCTCCATCGTCGGCCTGCCGCCCTATCAGATCGCCCGCGCCGGGGTGGGCTTCGCGCCCGAGGAGAGCGAGGTGTTCGGCGACTTGACCGTGGCCGAGAACATCCTGCTCCCCACCTGGACGCGCCCCAGCGAGCGCAGCGCCGAGGAGCGCGAGGCGCTGGCCTACCGCGTGTTCCCGCGCCTGGAGCGCTACCGCGACCGCGGCGGCCAGCAGCTCTCGGGCGGCGAGCGCAAGATGGTGTCGATTGCCCGCGCGCTCGCCCTCGACCCCAGGCTGCTGCTGCTCGACGAGCCGACCGAGGGGCTCTCGCCGGCGGTGGTGCCCTCCATCGTCGAGGGCATCGCCTCCATCCGGCGGCTCGGCCACGCCGTCCTCATCGCCGAATCCAACGTCCACCACGTGCCGGACTTCGCCGACCGCCTTTACGTGATGGAGCGCGGCGAGATCATCTATGCCGGCCCGCCGGGCGAGGTGCGGCGCGACCCCGCGGTCGCGCGCGTGGTCGACGGGTCGGGCTGATGCCGGCGTCGGCGATGGAAATGTCGTCAGGCCAGAATTGGTGATCGGATTGCTTGGAGGATCGGAGCCGCTCACTAAAGCGGAATGTTGTCGTGCTTCTTCCAGGGGTTCTCCACGGTCTTGTTGCGCAGCATGTTGAGCGCCCGGCAGATGCGCCGGCGGGTATTGCGCGGCAGGATCACCTCGTCGATGTAGCCGCGCTCGGCGGCGATGAAGGGATTGGCGAAGCGGTCCTGGTACTCCTTGATGCGCCGGGCGATCTTGTCGGGGTCGGAGAGCTCGGAGCGGAATAGGATCTCGGCCGCCCCCTTGGGCCCCATCACCGCGATCTCGGCCGAGGGCCAGGCGTAGTTGACGTCGCCGCGGATGTGCTTTGAGCTCATCACGTCGTAGGCCCCGCCGTAGGCCTTGCGCGTGATCACCGTCACCTTGGGCACCGTCGCCTCCGAGTAGGCGAAGAGCAGCTTGGCGCCGTGCTTGATGAGGCCGCCGTACTCCTGCGCGGTGCCGGGCAGGAAGCCCGGCACGTCGACGAAGGTGAGGATCGGGATTTCGAAGCAGTCGCAGAAGCGCACGAAGCGGGCGGCCTTGCGGGAGGCATCGGAGTCGAGCACGCCCGCCAGCACCATGGGCTGGTTGGCGACGATGCCCACCGTGCGCCCCTCCATGCGCGCGAAGCCAACCACGATGTTGCGGGCGAACGCCTCCTGGATCTCGAAGAAATCGCCCTCGTCGGCGATCTTGAGGATCAGCTCCTTGATGTCGTAGGGCTTGTTGGGATTGTCGGGGATGAGGGTGTCGAGCGAGGCCTCGGCGCGGTCGGGGCTGTCGCGGGTGGGCAGCACCGGCACGCCCGAGCGGTTGTTGGAAGGCAAGAAGTCCATGAGCCGGCGCATCTGCAGGAGCGCCTCCACGTCGTTCTCGTAGGCGCGGTCGGCGATCGACGACTTGGTGGTGTGGACCTTGGCCCCGCCCAGCTCCTCCGCCGTCACCGTCTCGTTGGTGACGGTCTTGACCACGTCGGGGCCGGTCACGAACATGTAGCTCGTGTCCTTGACCATGAAGATGAAGTCGGTCATGGCCGGCGAGTAGACGTCGCCGCCCGCGCAGGGGCCCATGATCACCGAGATCTGCGGGATGACGCCCGAGGCCAGCACGTTGCGCAGGAATACCTCGCCGTAGCCGCCGAGCGCCGCCACGCCCTCCTGGATGCGCGCCCCGCCGGCGTCGAACAGGCCGACGATGGGGGCGCGGTTCTGCAGCGCCATGTCCTGGATCTTGGTGATCTTGCGGGCGTGCGCCTCGCTCAGGCTGCCGCCGAACACGGTGAAGTCCTTGGCGAACACGTAGACCACGCGGCCGTTGATGGTGCCCCAGCCGGTGACCACGCCGTCTCCCGGGATCTTGGTCTTCTCCATGCCGAAGTCGGCGCAGCGGTGCTCCACGTACATGTCGAACTCCTCGAAGGAGCCCTCGTCCATGAGCAGGTCGATGCGCTCGCGCGCGGTGAGCTTGCCGCGCTTGTGCTGGGCATCGATGCGCGTCTGGCCGCCGCCGAGCCTTGCCTCCGCCCGCCGCCGCTCCAGCTCCTCCAGCACGTCCTTCATGTGCCGCCCCGTATGTCCAAGCCGCGCAGGTGCGCCGGGCTGCCCATAGCATGGGCCCGCGCGGGCGCAAATGCGCCCGCCGCCGGCCTTCAGGCAGCCGACGCCTCGGCCGGCGCGGCGCCGCCGAGGCGGGCCGCCAGATCGGCCGGAGCGAGCTCCACCGCGCCCTCGCCCTCGCAGTAGCCCGGAGCCACCAGGCGGCCCGATCGGGCAAGCTGGACCAGCATCCTCTCGCGAAACGCCGCCAGCGGCACCGCGCTCGCCAGACAGTCCGCGAGCGGCCCGGCGATGCGCGCCTCGGCGTGCGCGCGCGCATGCCAGCAGGGCAGCACCTGGGCCCCCGGCCGGCTCCTCGACACCAGGCACGCCGGCCCCTCCGCGCCATAGAGCACCCACACCGCCTGCCCCCGGCAGGCCGCGCGCACGAACCGGGCCACGGCGGCCTGGCGCAGCCGCAGGGCGAGGTCGGCGGGCTCCAGCTCGCACTCGCTGCCGCCCGGCCCCCGGTCGGGCCCCACCAGCCGGCCGAGGGCGGCCAGCCGCGGCAGCACCTCGAGGTGCAGGTCGGCAAGGCTCAGGCGCTTGAGCCGGGGGCGCAGGGCCGCCGCGCTCCCCAGCCGCTCGGCCGCGCCGGGCTCGCTCCACAGCAAGGTAACCATGCGGCCCGGGGCCGTGGGCGAAGGCACGCGCGCGAGCCCCTCCTCGCCGGCAACCGTCCACACGGCCTGGCCCTCGATCGCCGCCTCGATGAAGCGGTCGAGAGCGGTGCCGGCCGAAGGAGGTGAATGATCGTGCATGGGGCGTCCGAGGTTGGCGTCCCCATCTTGGTCGGGCCGCGTTAACGCTCCCTGATCGCGGGGGCGGGCCCGGCGGTCACGGCCGCCCGAGCAGCGCCAGCAGCCGGCTGGCGGCTTCCATCTCCGTCCACTGGCGCCGGCGGCGGGCGGCCGCCTGGGCATCCTCCCCCCAGCGGGCGATCTGCCAGTCCTCGTCCACGTGCGCCGCCGCCCAGGCGGCTTCGGCGCTGAGCCGGCCGCGCGCCTGGGCGAGCGCCAGCAGGGCCGAGCCCATCAGCGTGGTCATGGTGTGAAGGGCGGCGAGGGCGAATGCGTCGAGCTCCTCGAGCGCGGCCGCCACCGCCGCCGGCGCCGCCTCGGGCTGCGTCATCGGCATCAGCCCCTCCGCCACCCGGAAGCCGGCGCCGAGCTCGGTCCGCGCCCAGGCGAGCACCGGGTCCCACTGCTCGGCCTGGCGCCGGGCGAGCCCCTCGGGCTCGGACGCGCGGTAGCACAGGAGGTCGCTTGCCGCGTACCTGGCGATATCGGCGCACACCGCCGCCTCGCGGCCGCGCACGCCGTCGATGGCCGTGTTGGCGATGCGCGTGAGGGGCATCGCGGCGGGGTCGATATGCTCGCGCTGGGCGTCCCACTCGGCGGCCAGCGCCTCCGCCAGCGCCCGGGTCGGCGCGGCCAGAGGCGCCCCCGCGGGCGTGCGCGCGGGCCTGCCGTCGAGCAGCACGGCGAAGCCCGCCGGCGACGCCTCGGTGGCGGCCGCCGCCATGTTGTAGATGCGCCGACGCAGGGGGCGCGCGTCCCGACCCGGCAGGCTGCTGCCGCCCGTGCCCCCGCCGTTCCTGCTGCGTGCCGTCATGCCGGACCCGCCGTGCTGGTGCGCTCCATGGCGGCGTCATATACCACCGTCCGGCTGGCCGCGCGCACCGTCCATCACGCTTTCGTGAGGTACCCCGGTCCGGGCAGCGGCGGCCTGGCACCTCAACAGTTCACTGCCGTCCGGAAGAGGTGGCGGTCGAGCCACGCCGCGCCGAGCAGGGCCGCAAAGCCCGCCGACTCGATGCGCCAGTCATAGCTACCGAGCAATGCGTAGAGCACGAGCAGGGCCCCCGCCGCGCCGAGCAGCACCGGGCCGAGCCTGCCGTGCACCCGCAGGTTCCAGGCAATGGCCAGCACCGCCAGCACGGTCAGGGCAAGGATGAGGCCGGTCCACGCGCGCGTGTCGATGGGCACGGCGATCCCCAGGACGGCCAGCGCCCCCATCACCGCGAGCACACCGTAGCAGGCCGCCACCGCCGCCAGGCTGGCGAGGACGCCGGCGAGCCCATGCTGCCCGGCGCGGCGGATGAGGCGCGCCGGCGACATGCGCTGCCTGCGGTCGCCGAGGGCAGCCTGATCCCCCAGCGGCTTCTCCGCCGCAATCTCCACGGCCTTGGCGCCCAGCACGGCGGCAATCCGGCGGGTGTCGCTGCTGGAGCTGCCGGAAAAGTAGTCGAAGCTGCGCAGCACGGTGACACCGGAAAAGCCGGTGGAGCTCAGGAGGTCGAGATAGTCGTCCTCGAGCATCGCGCCCACCACGCACTCGGCCCACAGCTTGGGGTCGGTGCGCGCCTTGGGGCCCACCGGCCGGGACAGCGCGATGTCGGCGATCTGCGCGCGCCCGCCAGGGCGCAGAACGCGAAGGATCTCGGCGAAGGCTCGGGGCTTGTCGGGGACCAGGTTGAGCACGCCGTTCGTGGTCACCACGTCGACGCTCGCATCGGGCAGGGGGATGGCCTCGGCGCTGCCTTCGATCACCTCGACGTTGGTGGCGCCGGCCAGCGCAACGTTGCGGCGCAGCTTGTCGAGCATCTCGGGCGTCATGTCGAGGGCGAGGACGCGGCCCCCGGGGCCGGCAAGGCGGGCCGCGATCAGGGTGTCGGTGCCGGAGCCCGAGCCGACATCGAGCACGCGATCGCCGGGGTGGATGGCGCCGGCGCGAAAGGGGAAGCCGACGCCCGCAAACGACTCCAGCGCCGTGGCCGGGATGCTCTCGAGCCAGCTCTCCGGGTAGCCCACGAACAGGCAGGCATCGCGGCCGGTCGGGAAGTGGAACTGCCGCGACGGGGCCGTCGCCACCTCGGCGTACATGCGCCGCACGGCGGCCACGATCTGCCCCTTGTCGAACCCCGCTATCGCAACCATGGCATGCTCTCTGACCCAGTCGCCCAACCTCAGAACTGGTCCAGCAGCGCCTTGAGCCGGCGCTGCAGGGCTTCGGGCGCCGGCTCGCCACCGAGCTCGCCCACCTTCTTGCGCAGCAGCCGCTCGAACTCGGCGCGCGAGAAGCAGCCGCGGCACTCCTCGAGGTGCCGGTCGATGTGCGCCCGCTTATCGGCGTCGAGCTCTCCGTCGAGGTACTCGAACAGGTGAGCGATGACCTCCTCGCAGCGGATCCTGTCCTGCTCACTCACGGGCGTCCTCCCCTTGGAGTGCAGTTCCCACCAGGCCTGCAGCCCGAGCCTGGGCCCACAGCGACCGCTGCAGGAGTGAGCGCGCCCGGTTGAGGCGCGAGCGTACGGTCCCCACCGGGACATCCAGGATCTCGGCCGCCTCCGCATAGGAATAGCCGTGCATCTCGACCAGCACCACCACGATGCGGAAGCCGTCGGGTAGGTTCGCCAGCGCCTGCTCGATGTCCTCCCGCAGGAGCTTGTTGAGCAGCTCCTGCTCGGGATTGCTCCACCACAGCAGGAACGGCTGATGCAGGCGCTCGAAGAGCGAGAAGGGCTCCTCGCAGCACTCGTCGGCGAGGCCCGAGATGGGCTCCTCGCGAACGCGGCGGCGGTCGCTGAGGAAGGCGTTGGCGAGGATGCGCAGGATCCACTTCTCGAACGCGCGCCGATCCTCGAGCTGGCCCAGGCCGGCCCACGCTTTGGCGACCGTCTCGGCGACCAGGTCCTCGGCGTCGGAGGCGTTGCGCGTGAGGCGCAGCGCCGTGCCGTAGAGGCGCTGCGTGAGCCGCTCGATCTCGGCTCGGAAGAAGGCGCGGTCGCGGTCGTCGGTCATGGCTGGGCCTGCCGGGATGCCCGGGCATCGAGCCTACCACGGCCCGGCCCGGTCCCCCCGCCTCCCTCAGGCCTTCCTGGCGAGCAGCGAGATGCTCTTCACTCCGTACTTGCGGCTGGCGCCCTTGGCGTTCTCGGAGATGAACTGGTAGGCCGGATTGTCCTGCACCTCCATGAGCGCAAGGCCCGCCGCCTCGATGTGCCGGCGGTAGTTGTCCTGCTGCGCGGCGCCGCCGATGCAGGCCGCCCACAGGGTGGAGTTGCACACGATGCTCTCGGGCAGCTGCACCTCGGTGACGATGTCGGACAGGGCGAGCCGCCCGCCGGGCTTGAGCAGGCGGGCCGCCTCGCGGAACACCGCGGCCTTGTCGGTGGCGAGGTTGATGACCCCGTTGCTGATCACGACGTCGGCCGACGCGCTGGGGGCCGGAACGTTGTCGATGTAGCCCTTGAGGTAGGTCACGTTGGCGAAGCCGTCGCGGTCGCGCAGGCGCTCGGCCTTGGCCCGCTGCTCGTCGGTCATGTCGACGCCGATCACCTTGCCGCGCGGCCCCACCTTGAGGGCGGCGATGAATGTGTCCATGCCCGAGCCACTGCCGAGATCGACCACCGTTTCCCCTTCCTCGATGGCGGCGAGATGAAAGTAGTAGCCGACCCCGGCAAAGGACTCGATGGCCTCGGCGGGGATGCGGTCGAGGTCCGACGGCGGATAGCCCAGACGCTCGGCGAGCGCCCGGCCCATCTCGAAATGGAACTCGCCGTGCGGGTCCTCGGCCACGCTGCGGTACATGGCCTTGACCTTGGCCTCGAGCTCCTTCGGGTCGAATGTGACGGAGGTAGCCATGAGGGTCTCCCGTTGAAGGCGCGATCTCGCGATCGCCTGGTCCGGAGGGTTGAGGATCGCCTGGGCAGCCGGCCGGGTCGGCAGAGATCCGTCCGGCCGGCCTGCCTCGCAGGCGCGCTACTGCGTCTTGCGGCGCGGGTCGTCCGCGGGGTTGACGTAGGTGAGCCCCCACGGGCCGATGCTGTTGAGCTGCACCACCGTCTCCTCGTCGGCGTAGGCGAAATGCGCCATGCCCGGAGACAGCGCGAAGAAGCTGCCCGCCGGCAATGCCTTGCCCTTGCCGGGGTCGGCCTTCTCACCCATGCCGAGCCGGAAGGTGCCGGAGATGACGGTGACGACCTCGGGCTTGGGGTGGGTGTGCGGCGGGATGTGGTAGCCCTTGGGCAGCTTCAGGCGCAGCGCGAACAGGCCCTCCTTGGCGGGATCGCCGTAGAGCACCGCGGCCTGGGCGCCGGGCGGAATGGAGGGGGGCGCCGCCGTCCACTTGACCTCCTGCGACGTGATGAGCTTGTGGTCATCGGCAGCCAGCGCCGTGCCGGCGGCCGCTGCCGCGATGAGCACTGCGGCGGCAGTCCACGGGGCCAGTAGCTTGTGGGTTCGCGTCATTGCCAAGCCTCCCTTCGGTTGGGATGGAACACAGGACGCGAGAGCCCTTGGGAAAGTTCCCGAAGGGAGAGCGGGGCCTCCGTTAACGGCTGAACCCTCCGAAACCGCACACTCGCCCCGCCACGCGCTCCCCTTGCCGCTGTCCCGCCGCTCGCGTCGGGAACCACCCTCATCTCTGGTAGTCGCGCCTCTCGGGAAGGGGTATGTCGATCGGTCGCAAAGGCCGAGGGAGACCCGCTACCGACCTGCTGATGCCCTTCATGGGCCTGGACAGCGGGAGTGCTGCTATGTGCGGGGAGGCTGCTACAAGACCTGCCCCGCCCGCCCCCCGGCCGGCGGCCTACTCGTACCGCCCTGCTTCGAGGCCCAGCAGCTCCCACGTCCGGCGCATGTGCTCGGGCAGCGGCGCCGTCACGTCGATGGCCGGGCGGCCCGCCACGGGATGGGGAATGACGATGCGGCGCGCGTGCAGATGCAGCTTCATCTCGATGCCGCTCTCCGCCAGGACCTTGTCGCCCTCGTACTTGTTGTCGCCGACGATGGGGTGGCCGATCATCGCCATGTGCGCCCTGAGCTGGTGCTGGCGGCCCGTCACCGGCTTCAGCGAGACCCAGGCTGCCTTCTGGCCCACGCGGTCGATCACCGCATAGTGCGTGGCGGCGTACATGGCCTTGGCCTGCTCGCCGGGCAGGGCCTTCCTCACGCGGTCGCCGTCGGGGCTGCCGGCCTTGACCAGCGCCGCCTCGATCTTGCCCTGCGGCGGCTTCGGCACACCCGCCACCAGTGCCCAGTAGGTCTTGGCCGCCGAGCGGGTCTGGAAGATGCGCCCGAGCCTGGCGGCGGCGTCGCGGTGCTTGGCGACCAGCAGCACGCCGGTGGTGTCGCGGTCGAGGCGATGCACCAGCCGCGGCCGGTCCCCGAAGCGGTCGGCCATGCCCGCGAGCAGGCCGTCGATGTGGCGCCTGGTGCCGGTGCCGCCCTGCACGGCGATGCCGAAGGGCTTGTCGAGCACCAGCACGTGCTCGTCCTCGAACAGGATCAGGCGCTCGATGAAATCGCGGTCGCTCTTGGAGAGGCCGAGCGGCGGGGCGGGCGAGGGCTTGGCCTTGGGCGGCCGGCGCACGATGGCCGGCACGCGTACCTGCTGGCCCGCCTCGAGCCTGGCGCCGGCCTCCACGCGGCGGGAATCGACGCGCACCTGGCCCGAGCGAAGCAGCTTCTGCAGGTACCCGTAGCCGACGTCGGGGAAGTGGATGCGGAACCAGCGGTCGAGCCGCATGCCGGCCTCGCCTGCCGCCACTGTCAGGGTCTCCACGCTCATGCGGGAAGGGTGAGCCCTTGAAGCCGGCCGCGGTCAAGTGCCTCAGCCGCTTGTTCGCGGGGAAGTTTCCATTATTATCCCGGCAGCAGGGGATGGAGTCCCCCCGAAACCGCCGAGAGGCTGATGACTCCTGCCGCGTGACGATCGCGTGCGGGAGGTGAAGTCGGAACCCGCCGCAAGGTGGGTTTTTTGTTGAGCGGATCGGGAGCATGACGACCAGGCAGGGAACAGGCTACCCGCTTCGCGACATCCCAGGCGGCGTTTGGGCTCTGGGCTTCGTCTCGCTGCTGATGGATGTCTCCTCGGAGATGATCCATGCGCTGCTGCCGATCTACCTCGTGACGGTGCTCGGCACCTCGGCGCTGACCGTCGGCGTGATCGAAGGCATCGCCGAGGCCACCGCTGCCATCATCCGGGTATACTCCGGTGCGCTGTCCGACCGGCTCGGCAACCGCAAAGTGCTGGCGGCAGTGGGGTATGGTCTCGCCGCCTTCACCAAGCCCGTCTTCCCGCTCGCCCCCACCGCCGCATGGCTCATCGCCGCCCGCTTCGTCGACCGCGTCGGCAAGGGCATCCGCGGTGCGCCGCGCGACGCGCTCATCGCCGACCTCTCGCCCGAGCACCTGCGTGGCGCCAGCTTCGGCTTGCGCCAGTCCCTCGACACGGTCGGCGCATTCCTCGGCCCGCTGCTGGCGATCGCCCTGATGTGGGTGACGGCGAACAACTTCACGGCCGTGTTCTGGGTCGCGGTGGCCCCGGCGTTTCTCGCCCTCGGCCTCATCGTCTTCGCGGTCAAGGAGCCAAAGCGCCGGGCGGGAAGGCGCAGCGTGCGCTCGCCGCTCAGCTTCGAGGAGCTCGGGCGGCTCGGCGCCGCCTACTGGATCGTGGTCGCAGTGGCGACGGCCTTCACCCTCGCCCGCTTCAGCGAGGCGTTCCTGCTCCTGCGCGCGCAATCGGTCGGCCTGCCGGTGGTGCTGGTGCCGGCCGTGATGGTACTGATGAACATCGTCTATTCCCTCGTTGCCTATCCCGCCGGCGTCATCTCCGACCGTTTCGATCGCATCAGCGTGCTGATCGTCGGCATTCTCTTCCTGATCGCCGCCGACCTGGTGCTGGCGTTTGCCGCAGGCGTCGGCGCCGTGGCACTGGGCGTGGTGCTGTGGGGGCTGCACATGGGCCTCACGCAGAGCCTGCTCGCAACGCTGGTCGCGGACTGCGCGCCCGCCGAGCTGCGCGGAACCGCCTTCGGGATGTTCAATCTGTTCACCGGACTGGCACTGCTGGCGGCAAGCTTGATCGCGGGTGCGCTGTGGGACGCCTTTGGGCCGCTCGGCACATTCCTTGCCGGCGCCGGCTTCACCGGCCTTGCCGCGCTCGGTCTTCTCGCCATTCGCCACCGCATCGCGCGGGCGCCCCCGGCATGAGGGACCGCAACCGCGTCTGGCGCAAACTCCACCAGCTCGCAGCTCGATCGGGAAAGGAACCATGACGACCGTATGGACCCTCGCCGCACTCTGGTTCGGGCTTGCCCTGTTTGCGAGCCTCTGCTCGATCTACCTGCGCGTCTCCACCGCCCTGGTCGAGATCATCGTCGGCACCGGCGCGCAATGGCTGCTCGGTCTGTTGCTCGGCGCGGCGGTGCTCGGCGCCGACGAGCCTTGGATCAAGTTCCTGGCCGGGGCCGGGGCCATCATGCTCACCTTCCTGGCCGGCGCCGAGCTCGACCCCATCGTATTTCGTGAGCGGTGGAAGGAGGCGACGGCGGTCGGTATCGCCAGCTTCCTGCTGCCGTTCCTGGGCTGCGCTGCCGCGGCCTACTGGCTGCTCGGCTGGGGTGTGCGCGCAAGCTGGCTTGCCGGCATCGCCATGTCCACCACCTCGGTGGCGGTCGTCTACGCGGTGATGCTGGAGTACGGCTTCAACAAGACCGCCTACGGCAAGACCATTCTCGCCGCCTGCTTCATCACTGACCTCGGCACCGTGCTGGCGCTCGGCTTCATCTTCGCGCCGTTCGACTACAAGACGCTGATCTTCGCCGCTGCCGGGATCGCGGTGTTTGCCACGGTGCCGTGGCTGACGCCGCGGCTTTTCAAGAATCACGGCGACAAGCCGTCCGAGCTCGAGGCCAAGTACCTGCTTCTCATCCTGTTCGGGGTGGGCGGCCTCGCCACCTGGGCCGGCAGCGAGGCCGTACTGCCGGCCTATGTGCTCGGCCTCCTGCTGGCGGGCTCGGTTGGGCGCGACCACGCGCTCATTCGTCGCCTGCGCACCTTGACGCTCGGGCTGATGACGCCCTTCTACTTCATCCGGGCGGGATCCTACGTCTCCATTCCCGATCTGCTGTTGGCGCCGGGTGCGTTCCTGCTGATGCTGGTGACCAAGGTCGCCGCCAAGTGCGTGGGCGTCTACCCTGTGACCAGAGGCTATGGGTCCACCCGCAAAGAGGGCGCCTACACGACCCTGATGATGTCGACCGGGCTCACGTTTGGCACCATCTCGGCCCTGTTCGGGCTGACCAACGACATCATCACCCAGTCGCAGTACTCGGCGCTCGTCGCTGCGGTGATCGCCAGCGCCGTAGTCCCCACCCTGATCGCCAACGCCTTCTTCCTGCCACGCCACCTGCTGCCGCGGCACGCCGAGGCAATCCAGGAGGACGCCTGAAAACCGCTCACGCCGGCGGAGCCGGCGGTGTCACCAGCCGGCCGCCGACGATCCAGCCCACCACCCAGCCCGCGATCAGGGCCGCCAGGTTGCTGGCCATGTAGACGGCCGAGTGCAGGTCGGCCACCTCGTCCGGGCTCTCGAAGGTGAAGCGGTTGACCACCGCGTCGGCCACCTGCGGGCTCACGAACAGGAGCGCCAGCAGAGTGACGACGATGGCGAAGGCCATGGCGATCACGTAGCGCATGGGGGCTGCTCCGAGCGAGGGCCGCGTGCGGCCGGCTACTTCACGTCCCAGAACCAGATCTCCTTGGCCTGGGCGTAGTTGGAGTAGTAGCCGAGCCAGGAGAACCACTCCATGAGCCACTTGGTGGAGGAGCGGTAGCCGTTCCACACGTCGATGTGGTCGCCCGTCGGCACGGTCTCTCCGTGCCGCCTCCAGTAGTCCTGGATGTAGATGATGCCGGTGCGGCCGAAGATCTTCTTGTAGAAGTGGGAGGCCTCCGTGCCGGTGATGCGCTCCATCTTGCCCACCCCGTCGATGGAGGCGCCGGCCAGCGCGCGTGCCAGGTCGGCGGCGCGGATGAAGTGCTGCTCCTCGGCCGGGTGCACGCCGCAGGTCGCCGTGCGGATGCTGGTGATGCCGGCATTCTTCAGGCACACGCCCATGCGGATGGAGCACTGGTTGCCGAACACGGGGAAGCCGGCGAGAACCTGCTTGCCCTCCATGTTGGTGAGGGGGCGCGGCGCGATGCAGGGATACTGCGTTGAGTTGTTGGCGGGGTGCCGGTACCACAGGTCCTTGAAGGCAACCATCGCGTTCTCCCGGAGCGCTTGCGACGGATCAGTATAGGTCAGCCGGCGGGCACCTGCCAGTTGCCCCGCCGCGCCCGATCTTGCCAGTGCTTGCCGGTGCGGCAATATGGTGCCATGCGGCGTCACGGCGGGGAGCTCATGACTCGGCGGTCGTCACGGCTTTGTCTTGTTGCCGTCCATCTGCTGCTCGCGGCAGGCGCCGCCGCGTGGGCGCAGGCCGGCGGCATGCCCTCGGAGATCGAGTGGAAGCTCGCCGAGCTCGGACCCGTGGTCAATCCGGCCGAGACCGCCAAGCTCTACGCACCCCTGCAGGAGAAGGAGCCCTATCGGGGCGTCAAGGTGACGCGCGATGTCAAGTACGGCGCCGACGAGCGCCACGCCCTCGACGTGTTCGTCTCCGAGCAGCCGGCGGCCGCCCCGCGCCCGGTGCTGATATTCGTGCACGGCGGCGGCTTCACCGCGGGCAACAAGCGCGGTCCCGACGGCAGCCCCTTCTACGACAACATCGGCCTGTTCGCCGCCCGCAACGGGCTCGTCGGCGTCAACATGACCTACCGCCTGGCGCCGCAGCACCAGTGGCCCGCGGGGACGGAGGACGTCGCGGCAGCCGTGCGCTGGGTCGGCGCCAATATCGCCGGCCACGGCGGCGACCCGGCCCGTGTCGTCCTGATGGGCCACTCGGCAGGCGCGGTGCACGCGGCCGCCTACGTCGCCCACCCCAGGTTCCACGGTCCCAGGGGCACGGGCCTCGTCGGCGCCATCCTCGTCTCAGGCTTCTACGACAACGCCAAGATGCCGCCCGGCGGCGCGATCGAGGCCTACTTCGGCAGCGACGAGGCCAAGCGCAACGAAGCCTCCACCTTGGCGCTGCTGCCGGAGACCAAGGTGCGCCTGCTGGTGGTCTATGCCGAGCTCGATCCGCCGCCCTTCGTCGAGCAGGCCAAGCTCCTGGGCGCCACCTTGTGCCGGGCCAACCGCTGCTCGAGCCTCCTGCACCTGCCCAAGCACAGCCACATGTCCGAGGTCTATGCGATCAACACGCCCGACACGTCGCTGAGCGACCCGGTACTCGTGTTCGTGAAGGGCGGCCGGTAGCAAGAGCCTGCGTGGGCGAGCGCGGCTGCCTCCTACGACCGCTCCCGCCTGGCGCGCAGCTCGGCCCAGCGCTCCAGCCGCTTCCTGATCTCCGCCTCGAAGCCGCGCCCGTCCGGGGCATAGAACTGGGCGCGCGCCATGCCGTCGGGGAAGTAGCTCTGGCCCGAGAAGGCCTCCTCGGCATCGTGGTCGTACTCGTAGCCCGCTCCGTACCCCTCCTGCTTCATGAGGCGGGTCGGCGCGTTGAGGATGTGCTTGGGCGGGGCCAGGCTGCCGCCCTCCTTGGCCGCGCGCATGGCCGCGCCGAACGCCGTGTAGGCTGCGTTCGACTTGGGCGCGGTGGCGAGATAGATCACGGCCTGCGCCAGCGCCAGCTCGCCCTCCGGCGAGCCCAGGAAGTCGTAGGTGTCCTTGGCCGCCAGCGCCTGCACCACGGCCTGCGGATCGGCGAGGCCGATGTCCTCGATCGCCATGCGCACCAGCCGACGCGCCACGTAGAGCCGGTCCTCGCCGCCGTCGAGCATGCGCGCGAGCCAGTAGAGGGCCGCGTCGGGGTCGGAGCCGCGCACCGCCTTGTGCAGCGCGCTGATCAGGTTGTAGTGGCCGTCGCGCGACTTGTCGTAGAGCGGGGCGCGGCGCTGCACGAGCTCGGTCAGGCCTGCGCGGTCCAGAGCCTGTCCGCCCGGCGCCACCGCCCCGTAGATCTCCTCGGCCATGTTGAGCACGGTGCGGCCGTCGCCGTCGGCCATCGCCTTGAGCGTCGCGCGCGCCTCCGCGTCGAGCGGCAGGGGCCGGCCCTCCTCCGCCTCGGCCCGCACCAGCAGCGCCTCGAGCGCGGCCTCGTCGAGGCGGTGGAACACCAGCACCAGCGCCCGCGAGAGCAGCGCGCCGTTGAGCTCGAAGGAGGGGTTCTCGGTGGTGGCGCCGACCAGCGTGATGGTGCCGTCCTCCATGTGCGGGAGGAAGCTGTCCTGCTGGGAGCGGTTGAAGCGGTGGATCTCGTCGATGAAGAGCAGCGTGCCCCTGCCGGTCTCGCGCAGGCTGCGGGCGCGGTCGAAGGCCTTGCGCAGGTCCTGCACGCCCGAGAAGATCGCCGACAGCTGCACGAAGGCGAGGCTCGTCTCGTCGGCGAGCAGGCGCGCCACCGTGGTCTTGCCGGTGCCCGGCGGCCCCCACAGGATCATGCTCTGCAGGCGGCCGCTGCGGAGCATGCGGGTGAGCGTGCCGTCGGGGCCCACGAGGTGCGGCTGGCCCACCACCTGGGCGAGCTTCACCGGCCGCAGCCGGTCGGCGAGCGGGCGCGGCGCCGCCTTCTCGAGGCCCGCGGCCTGGAACAAATTGGTCATGAGGCGATCATAGCCGCAAAGCCGGCCGCAGTCGCTGTCCTGGGAGGCGGGGCGGCGCCTCGACCTCAGCCCGGCAGCTGCAGCCGCACCGCCTGGTCGCCGCGCCTGATGACGACCTGCCACACCCGCTGGCGCTCCTTGACCGCCGCCTCCAGCTCGGCCACCGAGGTGATCCTGGCGCGGCCCACCTGCTGGATCACGTCGCCCGGCTGGAAGCCGATGCGCGCTGCCCGCGAGTCGGGCCGCACCGCCAGGATGACGACGCCGTCGCGCTCCTCCAGGCCCAGCTCGTCGGCGACCCCGGGCAGGATGTTGGCGACGCGCGCGCCGTCGAAGGGATGGGCGCCCGACAGGTTGCGCACGTCGTCCTTGCCCGCCTGCGGCGGCGCACGCAGCGCCACCTCGATCGCCAGCCGGCGCCCCTTGCGCACCACCTCGAGGCGGGCACGCTGGCCGATGCCCCGGGTGGTGAGCCGGTAGTTGACGGCGCGCGCATCGGCCACCTCGTGGCCGTCCACGGCCACGATCACGTCGCCGACCTCCAGGCCCGCCTCGGCCGCGGGACCGCGCTCGGTGATGCGCGACACCAGCGCGCCGGAGACCCGCGGCAGGCCCAGCGCCTCGGCGGCGTCGCGCGTCACCGCCTCGAGCTTGGCGCCGAGCCATGGCCGCTCGAGCTTGCGCCCGGTGACGGCGCTGTCGACGAACAGCTTGACCAGGTTGGAGGGGATGGCGAAGCCCACGCCGTGCGAGCCGCCCGAGCGGGTGAAGATGGCGGTGTTGATGCCCACCACCTTGCCGGCCATGTCGACCAGCGCGCCGCCCGAGTTGCCGGGGTTGATGGCGGCGTCCGTCTGGATGAAAACCTGCGCGTCGGAGCGGGCCATCTCGGTGCGGGCGAGCGCGGAGATGATGCCGCTCGTCACCGTCTGGCCCACCCCGAACGGGTTGCCGATGGCGAGCACCTGGTCGCCCACCTCGATGTTGTCGGAGTCCTCGAACTCGAGATAGGGGAAGCGGCCGTCGCCCCCCGCGATCCTGAGCACGGCGATGTCGGACTTGTCGTCCTGCAGGATGACCTTGGCGTCGAACTCGCGCCGGTCGGCCAGCGCCACCTTGATCTCGGCCGCGCCTCCCACCTTCACCACGTGGGTGTTGGTGACGACGATGCCCTCCGGGCTCACGATCACGCCGGAGCCGAGCGAGTTCTGGATGCGCTCGGTCGGCAAGCCGAACTGCTCGCCGAAGAAGCGGCGGAAGAAGGGGTCGTCGGCGAACGGCGACACGAACGTGGACACGCGGGCGCGCACGTAGACGTTGACGACGGCGGGTGCCGCCTTCCTGACGATGGGCGCGAAGGAGTACTGCGCCGCCGCGCGCGACGGCGGCGGCTCCTTGCGCACCTGGGCGCCGGCCGGCCCCGCCAGCGCCGCCAATGCCGCCAGGACCGCCGCTGCGCCAAGCATCCTCATCGCCTGTCGTCTCCTCGCGCCGCCCGCGCTGCCGGCTCCGCCCCGCGCAGGCGAGTACCGGGCGAATATAGAGATCGCGGCGAGGGCTTTGAAGCGCGCCCGCCGGCCGCGGCAGGCGGCGGCCCCGCCGGGGGGCAGCTCAACGGCCCCGCGCCCTTCACAGCGCGATCTTGAGGCCCATCTTCTTCATCTCCAGCAGGGCCTCGGCGTTGCCCATGGCGTCGTCGACGGGGTTGTGGGTGTGCGGCGTGCGGCGCAGGTGCTTGAAGCTCTTGAAGGTGTCCTGCACCAGCCCCTTGTAGAGCGAGCCCAGGTTGGTGCTCGAATGCCCGAACGGGTTGCCCCCGGTGAAGCGCCAGAAGTACCAATTGACGAACTGCCAGTCGAAGCCGTTGTTGTCGCTGATGAAGTGCGGCCGGCCCCTGGTCTTCTCCTTGACCCATCGGGCGAAAGCGGCCATCACCGCGGCCGGCTCGTCGAAGGCCAGCGTCTCCTCGCGCGTGAAACCGCTCACCGCCAGCGCCGCCGGCACCCACTTCTCCGAGATCGGCTTGAGCCGACCGTAGAAGGTCTGATCGAGCCCCTCGCGCACGAGCACCGCGCCGAGGCACACCATGCTGTACTCCCCCGGGATCGGCCCGTCGGCCTCCACGTCAACCATCACGTAGGCCATGTTCCCGCTCTCCATCTTCCGGCGGCCGAGCCTTCTCGCCGCGGCCGATGGCAAAAGCAAGGTGGCAGGCCCGCACCCGCCAGAGTGGCGTGCCGACAACTACCCTGCATCGTGACCATCGCTTGCGGGACCGACGGCGGCGCGCACACGGCGTCCGCGCTGAGGCGCCTTCGCGGCGCCGTGGCGCCGGCGCAGCGCACGCGAAGCGGGGTCCGGCGGACCGTCAGCTCTGGGCCGCTTCCTTCATGGCCGCGGCGCGGGCCTTGTCCTCGACGCCCTTGACGCTCTCGTCGCGGTCGACCAGCTCGATGACGGCGACGGGGGCGGAATCGCCGTAGCGATAGCCGGCCTTGAGCACGCGGGTGTAGCCGCCGGCGCGGTCCTTGTAGCGCGGCCCCAACGTGTCGAAGAGCTTCTTGACCATGGCCTCGTCGCGCATGCGGGCGGCCGCCAGCCGGCGCGAGTTGAGGTCGCCGCGCTTGGCGAGCGTGATGTACTTGTCCATCACCCGCTTGAGGTCCTTGGCCTTGGCGAGCGTGGTGACGATCTGCTCGTGGCGGATGAGGGAGGCCGCCATGTTGGAGAACATGGCCTGGCGGTGCCCGCTCTGCCGGCCGAAGCGCCGGCCGAGCTTCCTGTGCTGCATTGTCGAACCCTTCCGTTGTTCGCGGGCGAGGTTCTACGGCCTCGCGTTGCTGTCTCCCTCTCCCCATGCCTGAAGAGGCATGGGGAGAGGGAATTCCGTCTACCCCCTCTCCCTGCTTGCGGGGAGAGGGTCGGGGTGAGGGGCAGCCACAAACACCAGCGTGGAGTATGCCGCCGCCCCTCACCCTAACCCTCTCCCCATGCCTGAAGAGGCATGGGGAGAGGGAATTTTGCGCTGACCCTCTCCCCATGCCTGAAGAGGCATGGGGAGAGGGAATTTTGTCAGTACTGGTCCTCGAAGCGCTTGGCCAGGTCCTCGATGTTCTCCGGCGGCCAGTTCGGCACCTCCATGCCGAGATGCAGGCCCATGCTGGCCAGCACCTCCTTGATCTCGTTGAGCGACTTGCGCCCGAAGTTCGGCGTACGCAGCATCTCCGCTTCCGTCTTCTGGATCAGGTCGCCGATGTAGACGATGTTGTCGTTCTTGAGGCAGTTGGCCGAGCGCACCGACAGCTCGAGCTCGTCCACCTTCTTGAGCAGGGCCGCGTTGAAGGCGAGCTCGGGGTGCTTGGTCTCCTCGATCGCCTTCTTCGGCTCCTCGAAGTTGATGAACACGGCGAGCTGGTCCTGCAGGATGCGCGCGGCCAGCGCCACGGCGTCCTCCGCCGTGACCGAGCCGTCCGTCTCCACCGTCATGGTGAGCTTGTCGTAGTCGAGGATCTGGCCCTCGCGCGTGTTCTCGACCTTGTAGGAGACCTTCTTGACCGGGCTGTAGAGGCTGTCGACCGGGATCAGCCCGATGGGGGCGTCGTCCGGGCGGTTGCGCTCGGCCGGCACGTAGCCCTTGCCCATGCTGGCCGTGAACTCCATGCGGATGGAGGCGCCCTGGTCGAGCGTGCAGATGACGTGATCGGGGTTCAGGATCTCCACCTCGGAGGTGGCCTCGATGTCGGAGGCCTTGACCTGGCCCGGGCCCTCCTTCTTGAGCACCATGCGCTTGACGCCCTCGGAGTGCACGCGCAGGGCGATCTCCTTGATGTTGAGCACGATGTTGGTCACGTCCTCGCGCACGCCGGGGATTGAGGAGAACTCGTGCAGCACGCCGTCGATGTGCACGGTGGTGATGGCCGCGCCCTGCAGCGAGGAGAGCAGCACGCGCCGCAGCGCATTGCCGAGGGTCATGCCGAAGCCGCGCTCGAGCGGCTCGGCCACCACCGTCGCCTGCTTCTCCCTGACGCGGCCCGGAATGATCTCGAGCTTGGTCGGCTTGATGAGGTCCTGCCAGTTCTTCTGCAGTACGTTTGCCACGGTCAGCCTCGTGTCAGTTGTGGGGGGTGCGAGCGGCGAGCCGCACCCCGGTGCTCACGAATCCCGGTCGCCCGCCGGTGTCACACGCGGCGGCGCTTGCGCGGCCGGCAGCCGTTGTGCGGGATGGCGGTCACGTCGCGGATCGAGGTGATCTGGAAGCCCACGGCCTGCAGCGCCCGCAGCGCCGACTCGCGGCCCGAGCCCGGCCCCATCACCTCCACGTCGAGCACCTTCATGCCGTGCTCCATGGCCTTCTTGCCGGCGTCCTCCGCCGCCATCTGGGCGGCGTAGGGCGTCGACTTGCGCGAGCCTTTGAAGCCCATGGTGCCGGCCGACGACCAGGCGATGGTGTTGCCCTGGGCGTCGGTGATGGTGATCATGGTGTTGTTGAAGGTGGCGCTGACGTGCGCCACGCCGGAGGTGATGTTCTTGCGCTCGCGGCGGCGGGGCTTGGCGCGGGCGGTCTGCTCTTTGGCCATTCCAGGTCTTGCTCCAGGGCGTCAGGGGGCGGCCGGGATGGCGGGCACCCGCCGGGCCTGCCCCGCTCTCTCAGGCGGTCGCCTTCTTCTTGCCGGCGATCGGCCGCGCCTTGCCCTTGCGGGTGCGCGCGTTGGTGTGGGTGCGCTGGCCGCGCACGGGCAGGCCGCGGCGGTGGCGCAGTCCGCGGTAGCAGCCGAGGTCCATCAGCCGCTTGATGTTCATGGCCACGTCGCGGCGCAGATCGCCCTCCACCACGTACTCGCGGTCGATGGTCTCGCGGATCTGCAGCACCTCGGCGTCGGTGAGCTCGTTGACGCGGCGCTGCTCGGGGATGCCGACCCGGCTGCAGATGTCCTTGGCGAACTTCGGCCCGATGCCGTGGATATACTGCAGGGCGATGACCACGCGCTTCTGCGTTGGGATGTTGACGCCTGCTATGCGAGCCACGTCTGTCTCCTGAGGGTCGGCGGCGCCACCGTCGAGTTGCCTCTACCTGCCGGCTTCGCCCGCCGCCGCGAGGCCGGCTCGTGCCATGAAACGCAAGCGCACCGGCCCCGGCGATGTCTCCGCCCGGCCCGATCCTTGCGTGCTCAGTCGCGAAAGTGGCGGTCTTTTAGCCGAGCCGGGCATGTCCGTCAACGGCCCGCCGGCGGCCGCCCCGCCAATGTTCTTCATTTGATCCGCGCCAGCTGCGCGTCGATGGCCGCCGCCACCTCCTCGATGGAGGCCATGCCGTCGACCGAGCGCAGGTTGCCCTTGCAGAAGTAGTAGCCCAGCAGCGGCGCCGTCTCCCGGTAGTAGACCATCAGCCGCCGCGTCACGGTCTCCCTCGTGTCATCCTTGCGCCGGGTGAACTCGGTGCCGCCGCAGACGTCGCAAACGCCCTTCTTCCTGGGCTGCTTGAAGCGGTCGTGGTAGCCCTCCCCGCAGGTGGCGCAGGTGTAGCGGCCGGCGATGCGCTCGACCATCTGATCATCGTCCACTTTGAGCTCGATCACGGCGTCGAGCCGGCGCTTCTTGCCCGCCAGCACCTTGTCGAGCGCCGCCGCCTGCGCCAGGTTGCGCGGAAAGCCGTCGAAGATCACGCCCTTCCTGCAGTCGGGCTGCTCGATGCGCTCGGCGACGATCCTGACGACGATGGCGTCGGGCACGAGGTCGCCCTTGTCCATGATGGCCTTGGCCTTGCGGCCCACCTCGCTGCCGGCCTCCACGGCCGCCCGCAGCATCTCGCCCGTCGACAGCTGCACGAGCCCGTGCCTGGAGGCCAGTCCCTTGGCTTGCGTACCCTTGCCCGCTCCCGGTGGCCCCAGCAGGATCAGGTTCGTCATCGACGCGTGGCCCCTCTGAGCTTGGCCTTCTTGATCAGCCCCTCGTACTGGTGGGCGAGCAGATGCCCCTGCACCTGCGCCACCGTGTCCATGGTGACGCTGACGGCGATGAGCAGCGACGTGCCGCCGAAGTAGAAGGGCACGGCGGCGTAGGAGATGAGGAGCTCCGGCAGCACGCACACGGCCGACAGGTAGATGGCGCCGACCACGGTGATGCGGGTGAGCACGTAGTCGATGTACTCGGCGGTCTTGGTGCCGGGCCGGATGCCGGGCAGAAAGCCGCCGTACTTGCGCAGGTTGTCGGCCGTCTCCTGCGGGTTGAACACGATGGCCGTGTAGAAGAAGGCAAAGAACACGATCATCGCCACGTAGATGGCGAGATAGAGCGGCTGGCCGCGCCCCAGGGCAGCGACGATGGCGTTGAGCCACTCGGGGCCCGAGCCCTGGCTGAACTGCGCCACGGTGATGGGCAGCAGGAGCAGCGAGGAGGCGAAGATCGGCGGGATGACGCCCGAGGAGTTGAGCTTGAGCGGCAGGTGCGACGCGTCGCCCTGGAACATGCGGTTGCCCATCTGGCGCTTGGGGTACTGCACCAGCAGGCGGCGCTGGGCGCGCTCGATGAAGACGATGGCGGCGACCACCGCCAGCATCAGCGCCAGGAGGGCGATGAGCAGCGGCCAGGAGATGGCCCCTTGCCGGGAAAGCTCGAGCAGGCCCGCCATGGCGCTTGGCAGCCCGGCCACGATGCCGGCCATGATGATGAGGGAGGTGCCGTTGCCCACCCCGCGGGCGGTGATCTGCTCGCCGAGCCACATCAGGAACATGGTGCCGCCCACCAGCGTCACCACCGTCGAGATGCGGAAGAATATGCCGGGATCGTTCACCACGCGGCCCACCGACGAGGTGGAGCCCTCGAGACCGTAGGCGATGCCGAAGGCCTGGAAGGCAGCCAGCGCCACCGTGAGGTAGCGGGTGTACTGGTTGATCTGCTTGCGGCCCTGCTCGCCCTCCTTCTTGAGCTGCTCGAGCGTGGGCACCACGCTCGTCATCAGCTGCATGATGATGGAGGCGGAGATGTAGGGCATGATGTTGAGCGCAAAGATCGCCATGCGCTCGACGGCGCCGCCCGCGAACATGTTGAACATGCCGAGGATGCCGCCCGACTGGGCCTTGAAGGACTCGGCGAACGCGGCCGGATTGATGCCGGGGATGGGGATGTAGGTGCCGAGCCGGTAGACGACGAGGGCGGCGAGGGTGAACCAGATCCGCTTCTTGAGCTCCTCGGCCTTGGCGAAGGCCCCGAAATTCAGGTTGGCGGCTAGCTGCTCGGCGGCTGAGACCATCTTGTTTCTCCTCGGGGCCCCCAGGCGCGGTCTCGCTCCCGCCCGCCCTGCACCCCAGGCTCACCACAACATGGGGCCGCAGGGGAAGTGGCGCAAGCGCCCCGGGCGCTCCGGCGGCCGGCGGCGCCGACCCGCGGTGGCCGCCCTGCCGGCCCGTTTTTTCCTTGGCGGCTCGGAGCTTGGCCCCTACTCGTCACTTGCCGCCGACTTCGGCCTGGCGACCTTGGCCTTCTTTGCCGCGCTCTTCTTGCGCTTGGCCTCGTCGGCCGCCAGCACCTTGCGCTCGATCAGCGTAATCCGGCCGCCCGCCTTCTCCACCGCCGCGCGGGCGCCGGCCGAGGCATGGTCCACCGTGATCTCGAGCTTGGCCTTGAGCTCGCCTTCGCCCAGCAGCCGCACGCCGTCGAGCGTGCGGCGGATGATGCCTGCCGCCAGCAGCGCGGCCGCATCCACGGGCTTGGCCGCGTCGAGCGCGCCGGCATCGACCGCCGCCTGCAGCCGCCCCAGGTTGATCTCGTTGTAGACCTTGCGGTCGCGCTTGTTGAAGCCGCGCTTGGGCAGCCGGCGGTGCAGCGGCATCTGCCCGCCCTCGAAGCCGCCGAGGCGCACGCCGGCGCGCGCCGTCTGCCCTTTGCCGCCTCGGCCGCCCATCTTGCCCATGCCCGAGCCGATGCCGCGGCCGATGCGCAGGCGCATCTTGCGCGACCCGGGGTTGTCCTTGAGCTCATTGAGGCGCATGGAACTTCGCGGCTCCTGTCAGGGGTTGTGCCTCAGCCTCGGGGCTTGTCGTCGACGACGCGCACGAGGTGCTTGACGCTTTCGACCATGCCGCGCACCTCGGGCGTGTCCGGAAGCGTGCGCCGGCGATGCAGCTTGTTGAGGCCGAGACCGATCAGCGTGCGCTCCTGCACCTTGGGGCGCCGGCTGGGGCTTCTGATCTGCTCGACCGTGATGGTCCTGCCGGTGTTCTTTCCGGCGCCGGCATCAGCTGGCATGGCACGTCACCTCGCGAACCCTGGTCGTTGCCCGCTCACGCGGCCTCGCCGCTGGTGTCGGCGTCGCCCAGCGCGCCGTCGCGGCGGCGGGCCACGATCTCGCTCACCTTCTTGCCGCGCCGGGCGGCCACCGCGCGCGGGTTCTCCTGGCCCTTGAGGGCGTCGAAGGTCGCGCGCACCATGTTGTAGGGGTTGGTGGAGCCGAGCGACTTGGCCACCACGTCCTGCACGCCCAGCATCTCGAACACGGCGCGGGTGGGGCCGCCGGCGATGATGCCGGTGCCGGGCGGGGCCGAGCGCAGCACCACCTTGCCCGAGCCGTGGCGGCCCTCCGAGTCGTGGTGGAGGGTGCGGCCCTCGCGCAGGGGCACGCGCACCAGGCTGCGGCGCGCCGACTCGGTGGCCTTGCGGATCGCCTCCGGCACCTCGCGCGCCTTGCCGTGGCCGAAGCCGACGCGGCCCTTCTGGTCGCCCACCACCACCAGCGCCGCGAAGCCGAAGCGCTTGCCGCCCTTGACCACCTTGGCCACGCGGTTGATGTGGACGAGCTTGTCGGCGAACTCGCTCTCGCGCTCATCGCGATCGCGACCCCGATCCCTGTCCCTTTGCGGATTGCGTGCCACGTCGACTGCCTTTCCCGTGCTAGAAGCTCAAGCCGCCTTCGCGCGCGCCGTCGGCGAGCGCCTTGATGCGCCCGTGGTAGCGGTAGCCGCCGCGGTCGAACATGACCTCGCCCACGCCGGCCTTCTTGGCGCGCTCGGCCAGGAGCTTGCCCACCGCGGCCGCGGCCGCCTTGTCGGCTCCCGTCTTGAGCGTCGATCTCAACTCCTTCTCGAGGCTTGAGGCCGCCGCCAGGGTGTGGCCCTTGGCGTCGTCGATCACCTGCGCGTAGATGTGCTTGGAGGAGCGGAACACGGACAGCCGCGGCCGCCCGCTGCCGTTCTTGGCCAGCGTCCGGCGCACACGCTGGGCGCGGCGCTCGAAGGGATTGAGCTTGCTTCGCATGGGACGGCCCTACTTCTTCTTGCCTTCCTTGCGGTGGATGTACTCGCCGCGGTAGCGGATGCCCTTGCCCTGGTAGGGCTCGGGCGGGCGGGAGGCGCGGATCACGGCGGCGACCTGGCCGACCTTCTGCTTGTCGATGCCCGACACCTCGATGATCTCCTGCTTGGCGCCGGCCACCTTGACCTCGACGCCCGTCGGGATCTTGTGCACCACGTCGTGGCTGAAGCCGACCTGCAGCTGCAGCGTGTCCTTGCCCTTCATGGCGGCGCGGAAGCCCACGCCGTGGATCTCCAGGGTGTGCGAGTAGCCCTTGGTGACCCCGTCGATGAGGTTCATCACCTGCGTGCGCGACATGCCCCACATGGCTTGGGCCTGCTTGGTCTCCTCGCGCGGCTTGACCTCGATGCCGGCCGCCGTCTTCTCCACCGCGATGACCTCGGGGCAGGTGAAGGACAGCTCGCCCTTGGGCCCCTTCACCGTCACCGTCTGGCCGGCCACCGTCGCCGTCACCCCGGACGGGACGGGAACCGCCTTCTTGCCGATACGCGACATCGCTCGGGTCCTCGCTGTGGCCGCCGCGCCGGGCGCCTCTAGAACACGTTGCACAGGATCTCGCCGCCCACGTTCTCCTCGCGGGCGCGCGCGTCAGACATCACGCCCTTGGGCGTCGACAGGATGGCCACCCCCAACCCGTTGGCAACGGTGCCGAGGTCGCGCACGGCCTTGTAGACGCGCCGGCCGGGTTTGGACACCCGCTTGATCTCGCGGATCGCCGGCTGGCCGTTGGCGTACTTGAGCTCGATCTCGAGCTCGGAGGCGCCGTTCTTGCGGTCCACCCGCGTGTAGCCGCGGATGTAGCCCTCGTCCACCAGCACGTCGAGCACCCGCACGCGCAGCTTGGAGGCGGGCGTGACCACCTTGGGGCGCCGGCGCTCCTGCGCATTGCGGATGCGGGTGAGCATATCGCCGAGCGGATCGTTCATTGCGTCCGGTCCTCCTACCAGCTCGACTTGACCATGCCGGGGATCAGGCCCTGGCTCGCCAGCTCGCGCAGCATGTTCCGGCACACGCGGAGCTTGCGGTAGTAGCCGCGGGCGCGCCCGGTGAGCTCGCAGCGATTGCGCACGCGCGTGGCCGAGGAGTTGCGCGGCAGCTGGGCGAGCTTGAGGCGCGCGGCGAAGCGCTCCTCGGCGGGCTTGTTGAGGTCGTTGGCCACCGCCTTGAGCCGCTTGCGCTTGGCCGCGTACTGCGCCACCAGCTTCTTGCGGCGGTTGTTCTTGTTGACCGAGCTCTGCTTAGCCATTCGATCCTCCAGCGGCCACCTTGGCCTGAGCCCCGTCCTTGGCCTGGGCTCCGTCTCTTGCCTGGGCCCCCTCCGAGCGGAAGGGGAAGTTGAAGCCGCGCAGCAGCGCGCGGGCCTCCTCGTCGGTGCGCGCGGTCGTGCACACGATCACGTCCATGCCCCACACCTCGTCGACCTGGTCGTAGTCGATCTCGGGGAACACGATGTGCTCCCGCAGCCCCAGGGCGAAGTTGCCGCGGCCGTCGAAGCTCCTGGGGTTGAGGCCCCGGAAGTCCTTGACCCGCGGCAGGGCGATCGTCACCAGGCGGTCGACGAACTCGTACATGCGGTCCCCGCGCAGGGTGACCTTGGCGCCGATCGGCATGCCGTCGCGCACCTTGTAGGTGGCGATCGACTTCCTGGCCCGGGTGATGACCGGGCGCTGGCCGGCGATGAGGGCCAGGTCCTTGGCGGCCGAGTCCACCTTCTTGCGGTCGTTGACGGCCTCGCCCACGCCCATGTTGAGCACCACCTTCTCCAGGCGCGGGATCTCCATGGCGTTCTTGTAGCCGAACTGCTTGGCGAGCTCCTCGCGCACCACCTTCTCGTAGTGCGCCTTCATGCGCGGCTTGTAGTCCTTGGGCCGCGGCGCGCGCGCCACCTTCTCGGGCTTGGCCGCCGCCTTGTCCCTGGACGGGGCGCCCTTGCCCTCTCTCGGCGCGCCCTTTCCGCCCTTGCCCGCACCCTCGCCGCCCCTGGCGGCCTTGTCGGGGGCGGCCTTGTCCTGGCGCGGCGCCTTGGAGGGCTTGTCGCCCGCGCCGGCGGCCTTCTCGGCCTTGGGCGCCTTCTGCGGCTTGTCGTCTTCGGCCATGGCTTACTTCTTCTCCGGGATCAACTCGCCCGACCGCTTGGCGAAGCGCGCCTTGCGGCCGTCCGCCAGAATCTTGAAGCCGATGCGGGTCGGCTTGCCGTCCTTGGGGTCCTCGAGCGCCAGGTTGGAGAGGTGGATCGGGGCCTCCTTGGAGACGATCCCGCCCTCCTGCTGCGCCGTCTGGCGCTGGTGGCGGCGCACCATGTTGACGCCGCGCACGAGCGCGCGCCCCTCCTTGGGCATGACCTCGAACACCTCGCCCTTCTTGCCCTTGTCGCGGCCCGACAGGACGATGACCTGATCGCCGGTCTTGATCTTGGCGGCCATCTTCTAGAGCACCTCCGGCGCGAGACTTACGATCTTCATGTTCTTGACCCTGAGCTCGCGCGTCACCGGCCCGAAGATGCGCGTGCCGATGGGCTCGCCCTGGGGATTGACGAGCACGGCGGCGTTGCGATCGAAGCGGATGAGCGAGCCGTCCGGCCGCCGCACGCCCTTGGCGGTGCGCACCACCACCGCCTTCATCACGTCGCCCTTCTTGACGCGCCCGCGCGGGATCGCCTCCTTGACGGTGACGACGATGGTGTCGCCGATGGTGGCGTACTTGCGCTTGGAGCCGCCCAGCACCTTGATGCACTGCAGGCGGCGCGCGCCCGAGTTGTCGGCCACGTCGAGATTGGTTTCCATCTGGATCATCGCACCGCTCCTCGTCCCGCAGCCGGCGCCGCCGGGGGCCTGGGCCCCCTGCCGCGCCTCACGGCCTCCTGTCCTTCAGCACCACCCAGCGCTTGTTCTTGGAGATGGGCCGGCTCTCCTCGATGAACACCACGTCGCCCACCTTGAAGGTCTCTTCCTCGTCGTGGGCGTGGAAGCGCTTGGAGCGCCGCACCGTCTTCTTGAACAGCGGGTGCGTGTAGCGCCGCTCCACCTCCACCACCACGGTCTTGGTGTTCTTGTCGGACACCACAACGCCCTGCAGCACGCGCTTCGGCATCGCCCGATCCTCAACCCTTGTCCTTGTCCTTGCCCGCGCCGTTGCGCCTCTCCACCTGCACCGTCTTGATGCGGGCGATGTCGCGGCGCACCTCGCGCACCCGCGAGGTGTCCTCGAGCTGTCCCGAGGCCTTGCGGAAGCGCAGGTTGAACTGCTCCTTCTTCAGCTTGGCGAGCTGGTCGTCGAGCTGGTCCGCCGTCATGGCTCTGATCTCTTCCGCCTTCATGGCCGCCCTCGTCCTTCTCCGCCTCAGGCCTGGCGCTTGACGATGCGCGTCTTGATGGGGAGCTTGGCGGCGCCGAGCCCCAGGGCCTCGCGCGCGGTCGCCTCGTTGACGCCGTCGAGCTCGAACATGATGCGCCCGGGCTTGACGCGGGCCACCCACAGCTCGGGCGCGCCCTTGCCCGATCCCATGCGCACCTCGGCCGGCTTCTTGGTCACCGGCACGTCCGGGAAGATGCGGATCCACACCCGGCCGGCGCGCTTCATGGCGCGCGTGATGGCGCGCCGCGCCGCCTCGATCTGGCGCGCCGTGATGCGGTCGGGCTCCACCGCCTTGAGGCCGAAGGAGCCGAAGTTGAGCGTCGTCCCGCCCTTGGCCTGGCCGTGGATGCGGCCCTTGTGGGCCTTGCGGAACTTGGTGCGCATGGGCTGCAGCATCGCCGCTACCTCTCGTCTCGCTCGAAAGCCTGGCTCGTCTCACGCATCGGCCGCCTGCCGCTCCTCGCGCTCGCGCTCGCGCCGACGCCCGCCGCCGCCCTCCTGGGCCTCGATGGCGCGCTTCTCGGCGGCCATGGGGTCGTGCTCCATGATCTCGCCCTTGAAGATCCACACCTTGACGCCGATCACGCCGTAGGCGGTCTGCGCCAGGCCGTAGCCGAAGTCGATGTCGGCGCGCAGCGTGTGCAGCGGCACGCGCCCCTCGCGGTACCACTCCAGGCGCGCGATCTCGGCCCCGCCCAGGCGGCCGGAGCAGTTGATGCGGATGCCGAGGGCGCCGAGCCGCAGCGCCGACTGCACCGCCCGCTTCATGGCGCGGCGGAAGGCCACGCGCCGCTCGAGCTGCTGGGCGATGGTCTCGGCCACCAGGGTGGCGTCGATCTCGGGCTTGCGCACCTCGACGATGTTGAGGTGCACCTCCGAGGCGGTGAGCCTGGCGAGCTCGCCCCTCAGCTTCTCGATGTCGGCGCCCTTCTTGCCGATCAGCACGCCGGGGCGCGCCGTGTGCACCGTTACGCGGCACTTCTTGTGCGGGCGCTCGATGACGACGCGGGCGATGCCGGCCTGGCGGCGCTGCTCGAGGATGTGGGCGCGGATGGCCATGTCCTCGTGCAGCAGCCGGCCGTACTCGGCGCGGTTGGCGTACCAGCGGCTGTCCCACGTGCGATTGATGCCGACGCGCAGCCCGACCGGGTTGACCTTGTGGCCCATCAGTCGGCCTCCTTCTCAGCAGCTTGCTCCTCGCGCGCCTCCACCACCACGGTGAGCTGGGCGAACGGCTTCTCGATCGGGCTCATGCGGCCGCGGCCGCGGGCGTGATAGCGCGTCATCACCAGGTTCTTGCCGACGTAGGCCTCCTTGACCACCAGGTCGTTGACGTCGAGGCCATGGTTGTTCTCGGCGTTGGCCACCGCGCTCATCACGCACTTGCGCACGTCCTTGGCGATGCGCTTCCTCGAGAACTCGAGGTCGGCCAGCGCCGTGTCCACCTTCTTGCCGCGGATCATCTGCGCCAGCAGGTTGAGCTTCCGCGGCGACACGCGCAGGTTCCTCGCCACCGCCTTGGCCGCGTTGTCCGCCAGAGCCCGTTCTCGCTTCGGCTTGCCCATGGTGTCGTCCCCATTCGCGCACCCGCCGGCGTCACGCCGACGGCGCCTTGGCCCTGACCGCTTTCTTGTCGCCGCTGTGCCCGTGGAAGGTGCGCGTGGGCGAGAACTCGCCGAACTTGTGGCCGATCATGTCCTCGGTCACCAGCACGGGGATGTGCTTCTGGCCGTTGTAGACGCCGAAGGTGAGGCCCACGAACTGAGGCAGGATGGTGGAGCGGCGGCTCCAGATGCGGATGATCTCATTGCGGCCCGAGGCGCGCACCGCCTCCGCCTTCTTGAGCAGGTAGCCGTCGACGAACGGGCCCTTCCAGACTGAGCGTGCCACGTGCCTTCTCCTACTTGGAGGCGTGCCGCGACCGCACGATGAAGCGGTCGGTCGCCTTGTTCTTGCGGGTCTTGTAGCCCTTGGTCGGCTTGCCCCAAGGGGTGGCCCAGTGCTTGCCGCCCTTGGTGCGCCCGCCGTTGGGGTGGTCGATCGGGTTCATGGCGATCGAGCGCACGGTGGGGCGGGTGCCGCGCCAGCGCGTGCGGCCCGCCTTGCCGATCGACTCGTTCATGTGGTCGGGGTTGGAGACGGCGCCGACGGTGGCCATGCATTCGGCCCGCACGCGCCGCGTCTCGCCCGAGTTGAGGCGCAGGATGGCCCAGCCCGCGTCGCGACCGACGAGCTGAGCGTAGGCGCCGGCCGAGCGGGCGATCTTGCCGCCGGCACCCGCCTTCATCTCGATGTTGTGGACGATGGTGCCGATCGGCATGGAGGCGAGCTGCATGGCGTTGCCCGGCTTCACGTCGGCCTTGACGCCCGCCACCACGCTGTCGCCCGGCGCCAGCCGCTGCGGGGCGAGGATGTAGGAGAGCGTGCCGTCCTGGTACTTGAGCAGGGCGATGAACGCGGTCCGGTTGGGGTCGTACTCGAGCCGCTCCACGCTGGCCGGCATGTCGAGCTTGTTGCGCCGGAAGTCGATGCGCCGGTAGGCCTGCTTGTGGCCGCCGCCGATGTGGCGGGTGGTGATGCGGCCGTAGTTGTTGCGGCCCCCGCTCTTGGTCTTGCCCTCGGTCAGCATCTTGACGGGGGCGCCCTTCCACAGGTGGCTGCGGTCGACCAGCACCAGCTGGCGCAGGCCGGGGGTGGTGGGACGGAAGGTCTTGAGTGCCATCGCCGCCTCTCCCTAGAGCCCGGTGGTCACGTCGATCGAGTGGCCCTCCTCGAGGGTCACGATCGCGCGCTTGGTGTCGCTCTGGCGGGCGCGCACGTTGCGGAAGGTCTTCATCTTGCCCTTGCGCACCTGCGTGTTGACCGCCTTGACCTTGACGCCGAACAGCTTCTCCACCGCCGCCTTGATCTCCGGCTTGGAGGCGTCGCGCGCCACCTTGAACATGACCTGGTTGTGCTCCGAGACGTAGGTGGACTTCTCGGTGATCACCGGCGCGCGGATCACGTCGTAGGCGTCTTTCCTCTTGCCGCTCATTTGAAGCGCGCCTCCAGCGCCTCCACCGCCGCCCGGGTCAGGACCAGGTTCTTGCGGCGGAGGATGTCGTAGACGTTGATGCCCTGCACGGGGAGCACGTCGATGTTGGGGATGTTGCGGGCGGCGCGGGCGAACATGGGCTCGATCTCGGCGCCGTCGACGATCAGCGCGTTGGTGAGCTCGAGCTTGCCGAAGCGCTCCTTGAGACCCTTGGTCTTGCCGTCGGTGGAATGAACCTTGTCGAGCACCACGATCTCGCCGGCCTTGGCCTTGGCGGAGAGCGCGTGCCGCAGGGCCAGCGCGCGCACCTTCTTGGGCAGGTCGATGGCGTGGCTCCTGGGCTTGGGGCCGAACACCTTGCCGCCGCCCCGCCACTGCGGCACCGACTTGTCGCCGTGGCGGGCGTTGCCGGTGCCTTTCTGGCGGTACATCTTCTTGCCGGTGACGGTGACCTCGGAGCGGTCCTGCACGTGATGGGTGCCTGCCATGCGCTTCAAGAGCTGGTAGCGCACCATGCGATGGATGAGGTCGCGGCGCGGCTCGAGCCCGAAGATGGCATCGTCGAGCTCGACCTCGCCGGCCTCGCCGGCATCGAGGGTCCTGACGGTCGCCTTCATGACGCCCCTCCACCCTGCGCCTGACCCTGGCCGGCGGCGGGCTCCACCCCGCCCGCGCCCGCCGCCTTGCGGAACGAGCCGGGCTTGGGCGCCTCCTTGGGCAGGGGCCGCTTGACGGCATCGCGCACCAGCACCCAGCCGCCCTTGTTGCCCGGCACCGCCCCGCGCACCAGCAGCAGACCGCGCTCCTTGTCGGTCTCCACGACCTCGAGGTTCTGGGTGGTGACCCGCATGTTGCCCATGTGGCCGGCCATCTTCTTGCCCTTGAACACCTTGCCCGGGTCCTGGCGCTGGCCGGTGGAGCCGTGGCTGCGGTGGGTGATGGACACGCCGTGGGTGGCGCGCAGGCCGGCGAAGTTCCAGCGGCGCATGGCGCCCTGGAAGCCCTTGCCCTGGTTGGTGCCGGTCACGTCCACGTGCTGGCCCTTGACGAAATGGTCAGCGGTGATCTCGGCGCCGACCTCGATCAGGTTGTCGGGGCTGACGCGGAACTCGGCGAGCTTGCGCTTGGGCTCGACCTTGACCACGGCGAAGCTGCCGCGCTCGGCGCGGGTGAGCCGGCTCGCCTTGCGGCTGCCGGCGCCGAGCTGAAGGGCGGTGTAGCCGTTCTTCTCGTCCGTGCGGTGCGCCAGCACCTGCACGTTGTCGAGCTTCAGCACGGTGACGGGGATGTGCTCGCCCGACTCCGTGAAGATGCGGGTCATGCCGACCTTCTGTGCTATCACTCCGGAACGCATGTTCCGTCTTCCTCTCGTCCTGTCGGGCGCAAGCCCGCCCGCTGCGCCGGCTGCCGCGCGCCCCGCGATCCCTAGAGCTTGATCTCCACGTCGACACCCGCGGCGAGATCGAGCTTCATGAGCGCATCCACCGTCTGCGGCGTCGGATCGACGATGTCGAGCAGCCGCTTGTGGGTGCGCATCTCGAACTGCTCGCGGCTCTTCTTGTCGATGTGCGGCGAGCGGTTGACGGTGAAGCGCTCGATGCGGGTGGGCAGCGGGATGGGCCCGCGCACCTCCGCCCCGGTGCGCTTGGCCGTGTTCACGATCTCGCGCGTGGACGCATCGAGCACGCGGTGATCGAAGGCCTTGAGCCTGATCCTTATGTTCTGGCTTTGCATCTTAGGCTGCCCTCTGCACAAGCTGAAGGAGCGCCCGATCCCCTCGGACGCTCCCTGGCATGCTCTCCTACTCGATGATGGCGGTGACGACGCCGGCCCCCACCGTGCGGCCGCCCTCGCGGATGGCGAAGCGAAGCTTCTCCTCCATGGCAATGGGCGTGATGAGCTCGACCGTCACCGCAACGTTGTCGCCCGGCATCACCATCTCCGTCCCCTCCGGCAGCGCCACCACCCCGGTCACGTCCGTGGTGCGGAAGTAGAACTGCGGCCGGTAGTTGGTGAAGAACGGCGTGTGCCGGCCCCCCTCCTCCTTGGTCAAAATGTAGGCCTCCGCCTTGAACTTCTTGTGCGGCTTGATCGACCCCGGCTTGCACAGAACCTGCCCGCGCTCCACCGCGTTCTTGTCGATGCCGCGCAGCAGGCAGCCCACGTTGTCGCCCGCCTCCCCCGCATCCAGAAGCTTGCGGAACATCTCCACGCCCGTCACCACGCTCTTCTGCGTGTCGCGGATGCCGACGATCTCAACCTCCTCGCCCACCTTGATGGTGCCCCGCTCGATGCGCCCCGTCACCACCGTGCCGCGACCCGAGATCGAGAACACGTCCTCGATCGGCATCAGGAACGGCTGGTCCTTGGGACGCTCGGGCAGCGGAATGTAGCTGTCCAGCGCCTCAAACAGCTTGATGATCGCCTCGTCGGCCAGCGGACCCTTCTCCCCGTTGAGCGCCTTGATCGCCGCCCCGCGGATCACCGGGATGTCGTCGCCCGGAAACTGGTACTTCGACAGAAGCTCGCGCACCTCCATCTCCACCAGCTCCAGAAGCTCAGGGTCGTCAACCGCATCGCACTTGTTCAAGAACACCACGATGTAGGGAACCCCAACCTGGCGCGCCAGAAGAATGTGCTCGCGCGTCTGCGGCATCGGCCCGTCCACCGCCGACACCACCAGGATCGCCCCGTCCATCTGCGCCGCACCGGTGATCATGTTCTTGACGTAGTCGGCATGCCCCGGGCAGTCCACATGCGCATAATGGCGCTTGTCGGTGGAGTACTCCACATGGCTGGTGGCAATGGTCAAAATCTTGGTGGGATCGCGCCGGCCCTGGCTCTCGGAGGCCTTGGCCACCTGGTCGTAGGACACCGCCTCCTTGGTCCAGCCCCGGTCCGCAGACACCTTGGTCAAAGCCGCCGTCAGCGTCGTCTTGCCGTGGTCGACGTGACCGATCGTGCCAACGTTGCAGTGCGGCTTCGTCCGCTCGAATTTCGCCTTGGCCATTGTTCGGCTCTCCTACCTACAGTCTTCACGCATACTTCGCCTTGACCTCTTCGGCCACGTTGCGCGGCACCTCCGCGTAGTGGGCGAACTGCATGGTGTACATGGCGCGCCCCTGGCTCATGGACCGCAGCTGGCTCACGTAGCCGAACATGTTGGCGAGCGGCACGAAGGCGCGGATGACGGTGGCGTTGCCGCGCATCTCCTGGCTGCGGATGTGCCCGCGCCGGCTGTTGACGTCGCCGATCACGCTGCCGACGAAGTCGCCGGGCGTCACCACCTCTACGTCCATGATCGGCTCGAGCAGCTTGACGCCGGCCCGCTCGGCCCCCTCCTTCATGGCCGCGCGCGCGGCGATCTCGAAGGCGATGGTGCTGGAGTCGACCTCGTGGTAGGCGCCGTCGAACAGGGTGACGCGCGTGTCGACCATGGGGAAGCCGATCAGCACGCCGGCGTCCCACACCGACTGCACGCCCTTCTCGACGCCGGGGATGTACTCCTTCGGCACCACGCCGCCCACGATCTCGCTGACGAACTCGTTGCCCTTGCCTGGCTCGTTGGGCTCGAGCCTGAGCTTGACGCGCGCGAACTGGCCGGTGCCGCCGGTCTGCTTCTTGTGCGTGTAGTCGACCTCGGTGCTGCGCGCCAGGGTCTCGCGGTAGGCCACCTGCGGCGCGCCCACGTTCACGTCGACCTTGTGCGTGCGCTTGAGGATGTCGACCTTGATCTCGAGGTGCAGCTCGCCCATGCCCTTGATGATGGTCTGCCCGCTCTCGGGGTCGGTGGCCACGCGGAAGGAGGGGTCCTCGGCGGCGAGCTTCTGCAGCGCGATGCCCATGCGCTCCTGGTCGCCCTTGGCCTTGGGCTCGATCGCCTGCTCGATGACGGGGTTGGGGAACTCCATCTTCTCGAGCAGCACCGGCTTCATGGGATCGGCCAGCGTCTCGCCGGTGCGCGTGTCCTTGAGGCCGGCCAGCGCGATGATGTCGCCGGCGTAGGCCTCCTCGATCTGCTCGCGGTCGTTGGCGTGCATGAGATACATGCGCCCGACGCGCTCCTTCCTGTCGCGCGTGGTGTTGGCGAGCGCCATGCCGCTCTGCACCCTGCCGGAGTAGACGCGGCAGAAGGTGATGGTGCCGACGTGGGGGTCGTCCATGATCTTGAAGGCGAGCATGGAGAGCGGGTCGGTGTCGACCGGCCGGCGCACGGCAGGCTCGCCCGTCTTGACGTCGATCGCCTGGTAGGCGTCGCGGTCGGCGGGGGAGGGCAGGTAGTCCACCACGGCGTCGAGCAGCGGCTGCACGCCCTTGTTCTTGAAGGCCGACCCGCACAGCATGGGATAGAAGGCGCGCGTCACCGTCGCCTTGCGGATCAGGCGCTTCAGGGTGGCGACGTCGGGCTCCTTGCCGTCGAGGTAGGCGGCCATGGCCTCGTCGTCCATCTCGACCGCCGCCTCGATCATCTGCGCGCGCAGCTCGGCCGCCCGCGCCGCCAGCTCGGCCGGGATCTCCTCCTCGCGGAATCGCGCGCCCTTGTCGTCGCCCTCCCAGACGATGGCCTTCATCTTGAGCAGGTCGACCACGCCGCGGAAGCTCGCCTCGGCGCCGATCGGGATCTGCAGCGGCACCGGCCGGGCGCCGAGCTTGGAGACGATGTCGTCCACGCACTGCTGGAAGTCGGCGCCGGTCTTGTCCATCTTGTTGGCGAAGATGATGCGTGGCACGCCGTACTTGTCGCCCTGGCGCCAGACCGTCTCGGTCTGCGGCTCCACGCCCTGGTTGCCGTCGAGCACGCACACCGCCCCGTCGAGCACGCGCAAGGACCGCTCCACCTCGATGGTGAAGTCGACATGGCCGGGCGTGTCGATGATGTTGAGGCGCTTGCCCTGCCAGAAGCAGGTGGTGGCGGCCGAGGTGATGGTGATGCCGCGCTCCTGCTCCTGCTCCATGAAGTCCATGGTAGCGGCGCCGTCGTGCACCTCGCCGATCTTGTAGGTCTTGCCCGTGTAGTAGAGGATCCGCTCGGTCGTGGTGGTCTTGCCGGCATCGATGTGGGCCATGATGCCGAAATTGCGGTAGTCCTCGATTTTGTGCGTTCGCGGCATTGCGTTGGGTTCCGTGTCACCAGCGGTAATGGGAGAAGGCGCGGTTCGCCTCCGCCATCTTGTGCGTGTCCTCCCGCTTCTTCACCGCCGTGCCGCGGTTGTTCGCGGCATCAAGGAGCTCGCCCGACAGGCGCTCCTCCATTGTGTTCTCGTTGCGCGCGCGCGCCGCCGCGATCAGCCAGCGGATGGCGAGCGCCTGGCGCCGCTCGGGGCGCACCTCGACCGGCACCTGGTAGGTGGCGCCGCCGACGCGCCGCGAGCGCACCTCCACCGCCGGCATGACGTTCTCGAGCGCGGTGTGGAAGAGCTGCACCGGGTCCGACTTGGCGCGCGACTGCAGGCGGTCGAGCGCGCCGTAGACGATGCGCTCGGCCACCGACTTCTTGCCCTGGCGCATGATCGAGTTCATGAACTTCGACACGACGAGGTCGTTGAACTTGGGGTCCGGGTTGACCTCGCGTCTCTCAGCCCTGTGCCGGCGCGACATCGACTTCCACCTTCGCTCACCTGATGGCCATTGAGCCTCCGCCCGGAGCCGCGGCGCGGGTGCACGCCGGGGCCCCTACGCAAAGAGGCCCGCTACTTGGGCCTCTTTGCTCCGTACTTGGAGCGCCTCTGCTTGCGATCCGCCACGCCCTGGGTGTCGAGCACGCCGCGGATGATGTGGTAGCGCACGCCCGGAAGGTCCTTGACGCGGCCGCCGCGGATCATCACCACCGAGTGCTCCTGCAGATTGTGGCCCTCGCCGGGGATGTAGCCGATCACCTCGAAGCCGTTGGTGAGCCGCACCTTGGCCACCTTGCGCAGGGCCGAGTTGGGCTTCTTGGGCGTCGTTGTATAGACGCGCGTGCACACGCCGCGCTTCTGCGGGCAGGCCTGCATGTGGCGGGCCTTCTCGCGGTAGACCTTCTGCACCCGCGGCTTGCGGATGAGCTGCTGTATGGTCGGCATGCGCCGCTTCCACCTTCCGTCCGCGCCGGGCCAGCCGGCCTTGCGCCAAAACCTGCCGCCGAGGCGTCAACCTGCCCCGGCTCCAACCCCAGAGGATCGCACGGGCGCAGGGCCCGCGGATCGTGGTCCGATAATGTCCTCTGCTTGACGACGACAGCGTTTAGGCCAGGGCGGGGAGCGAACCCCTGACGCCGGCACACGGCCTACCGCCTGCCGCAAGAGTGCGCGGGTTATATACGAGCGCCTCTTGCCGGGTCAACACCCGCAGCCCGCAGCGCGCCAAATATTTCCCGCCCCGGTCGGCCGGGCACGGAAAGTGCGCGTCCCGGCGCAGGCCTGGCCCCGCTCGCAGGCTGCGGCAGACGCAAGGGCCGCCTTTCGGGCGGCCCCCGCAAGAACCTACTCGGCTGCCGCCTCGGTGCGGCGGCGGCGCCGCTCCGGCGGGCGCAGGGCGCCGCCGTCGGCGGGGGCCTGCAAGGCCTTCTCGGCCTCGAACTTGGCCTTCTCCTTGGCGATCAGCTCGTCGCGCCGTGCCGCCTCCTTGCGGATGCGGCGCAGCATGCCGCCGGTGCCGGCCGGGATCAGCCGGCCGACGATGACGTTCTCCTTGAGGCCCTCGAGCGTGTCGATCTTGCCGTTGACGGCGGCCTCGGTCAGCACGCGCGTGGTCTCCTGGAAGGAGGCGGCCGAGATGAAGCTTCTCGTCTGCAGCGAGGCCTTGGTGATGCCGAGCAGGACCGGCTTGGCGACGGCCGGCCGCTTGCCCTGCTTCTCGAAGGCCAGGTTCTGCTCGTTGAACTCGATCTTGTCGATCTGCTCGCCCTTGAGGAAATCGGTCTCGCCGGGGTCCTCCACCTCCACCTTCTGCAGCATCTGGCGCACGATCACCTCGATGTGCTTGTCGTTGATGGTCACGCCCTGCAGCCGGTAGACGTCCTGGATCTCGTTGATGAGGTAGTTGGCGAGCTCCTCCACCCCCTTGATGGCCAGGATGTCGTGCGGCGCGGGGTGGCCGTCGTAGACGAAGTCGCCCTTCTCGATGCGGTCGCCGTGCTGCACGGCCAGGTTCTTGCCGCGCGGCAGCAGGTACTCCTTGGGCTCGGCATTCTCGTCGTCGGGCTTGATGACCACGCGCTGCTTGTTCTTGTAGTCCTTGCCGAACTCGACCGTGCCGGTGATCTCGGCCAGGATGGCGTGGTCCTTGGGCCGGCGCGCCTCGAACAGCTCGGCCACGCGCGGCAGGCCGCCGGTGATGTCGCCGGTCTTGGCCGAGGCGATCGGGATGCGGGCGAGCACGTCGCCGGCCTTGACCTTGGCGTTGGGCTCCACCTGCAGGATGGCATCCACCGGCAGCGAGTAGCGGGCATCCACGCCGCGGGCGACGCGCACCGGCTTGCCGCCCTTGCCCTCCCTGATGACGATGGCCGGCTTGAGGTCGGAGCCGCGCGGGGAGGCGCGCCAGTCCGTCACCACGCGGTTGGTGGTGCCCTGCACCTCGTCGGTCTGCTCCTTCATGGACACGCCCTCGACGAGGTCGGCGAAGTCGGCCACGCCGTCGACCTCGGTCATGATCGGCCGCATGTAGGGGTCCCACTGGGCCAGGCGGGCGCCGCGCTTGACCTCGTCGCCGTCGTCGACGTGGAGCTGGGCGCCGTAGGGGATCTTCTGGACGGCGAGCTCCTTGCCGGACTGGTCGGAGATGATGAACGCCATGTTGCGGCCCATGGCGATCAGCCGGCCCTGACTGTCCTTGACCACGGCGCGGTTCTTGATCTTGACCCGGCCGTTGAAGTTGGACTCGATGAACGACTGGTCCACCGTCTGGGCCACGCCGCCCAGGTGGAAGGTGCGCATGGTGAGCTGGGTGCCCGGCTCGCCGATCGACTGGGCGGCGATCACGCCCACCGCCTCGCCGATGTTGACCGGCGTGCCGCGGGCGAGGTCGCGCCCGTAGCACTTGGCGCACACGCCGTTGGTGGTCTCGCAGGTGAGCACCGAGCGGATGCGCACCTCCTGGATCTGCGCCTTCTCGATCGCCTCCACCTCCTTCTCCTCGAGGAGCTGGCCGGACTTGACGATCACCTTCTTGGTGGCGGGGTCCTTCACGTCCTCGGCGGCGGTGCGGCCGAGGATGCGCTGGGCGAGGGAGACGATGATCTGGCCGGCGTCGACCACGGCCTGGACGTTGATGCCGGCGTCGGTGCCGCAGTCCTCGGTGGTGATGATGCAGTCCTGCGCCACGTCCACCAGGCGGCGCGTGAGATAGCCGGAGTTGGCGGTCTTGAGCGCCGTGTCGGCCAGCCCCTTGCGCGCGCCGTGCGTCGAGTTGAAGTACTCGAGCACGCTCAGGCCTTCCTTGAAGTTGGAGATGATCGGCGTCTCGATGATCTCGCCGGACGGCTTGGTCATGAGGCCGCGCATGCCGGCGAGCTGGCGCATCTGCTTCTCCGAGCCGCGGGCGCCGGAGTGCGCCATCATGTAGATCGAGTTGACCGGCTTCTGCCGCCCGCCCGTCGTCTCGCGGTGCGAGGCGGAGATGCGGTCCATCATCTCCTTGGCGATCTGGTCGGTGCACTTCGACCAGGCGTCGACCACCTTGTTGTACTTCTCGAGCTGGGTGATGAGGCCGTCGTTGTACTGCTGCTCGTACTCGCGCACGAGCTCGTTGGTCTGCTCCACGAACTTGGCCTTGGTCTCGGGGATGACCATGTCGTCCTTGCCGAACGAGATGCCGGCCTTGAAGGCGTGATAGAAGCCGAGCCCCATCACGCGGTCGCAGAAGATCACCGTCTCCTTCTGCCCGCAGTTGCGGTAGACGGCGTCGATCAGGCCGGAGATGGCCTTCTTGGTGAGCAGCTGGTTGACGAGCGCGAACTTGACGCCCGGCTTCCTCGGCAGCAGCTCGCCGAGCAGCAGCCGGCCCGGCGTGGTGTCGTGCACCTCCACCACCTCGTTGCCGTTCTCGTCGACCGCCTGGAAGCGGCCCTTGACCTTGGCGTGGAGGGTGACGTGCCCCGCCGCCAGCGCGTGCTCGACCTCGGCGATGGAGGCGAACATGGTGCCCTCGCCGGGCTCCTTGTCGCGCTGCATCGACAGGTAATAGAGGCCGAGCACGATGTCCTGGCTGGGCACGATGATGGGCGAGCCGTTGGCCGGGTGCAGGATGTTGTTGGTCGACATCATCAGCACGCGCGCCTCGAGCTGGGCCTCGAGCGACAGCGGCACGTGCACCGCCATCTGGTCGCCGTCGAAGTCGGCGTTGAAGGCGGCGCACACCAGCGGGTGGAGCTGGATGGCCTTGCCCTCGATCAGCACCGGCTCGAATGCCTGGATGCCGAGACGGTGCAGGGTGGGGGCGCGGTTGAGCAGCACCGGGTGCTCGCGGATGACCTCGTCGAGGACGTCCCACACCTCGGGCTTCTCCTTCTCGACCAGCTTCTTGGCCTGCTTGACGGTGGCGGCCTGGCCGAGCGCCTGCAGGCGCGCGTAGATGAACGGCTTGAACAGCTCGAGCGCCATCTTCTTGGGCAGCCCGCACTGGTGCAGCTTCATCTCGGGGCCGACCACGATCACCGAGCGGCCGGAATAGTCGACGCGCTTGCCGAGCAGGTTCTGGCGGAAGCGGCCCTGCTTGCCCTTGAGCATGTCGGCGAGCGACTTGAGCGGGCGCTTGTTGGCGCCGGTGATGACGCGGCCGCGGCGGCCGTTGTCGAACAGCGCATCGACCGACTCCTGCAGCATCCGCTTCTCGTTGCGGATGATGATGTCGGGCGCGCGCAGCTCCATCAGCCGCTTGAGGCGGTTGTTGCGGTTGATGACGCGCCGGTAGAGGTCGTTGAGGTCGGAGGTGGCGAAGCGCCCGCCGTCGAGAGGAACGAGCGGCCGCAGCTCCGGCGGGATCACCGGCACGACCGTGAGCACCATCCACTCGGGGCGGTTCTTGGAATCGATGAAGGCCTCGATCACCTTGAGCCGCTTGGCGAGCTTCTTGGGCTTGAGCTCGGTGGTGGCCTCGGCGATCTCCTGGCGCAGCTGGTCGCGGATCTTGGGCAGGTCCATGGCCGCGAGCAGATCGCGGATCGCCTCCGCGCCGATGCCGGCCGTGAAGCTGTCCTGGCCGTAATCGTCGATCGCCTGGTTGTACTGCTCCTCGGTGAGCAGCTGCTTGTGCTGCAGCGGCGTGGTGCCGGGCTCGGTGACGATGTAGTTCTCGAAGTAGAGCACCCGCTCGAGGTCCTTGAGCGTCATGTCGAGCAGGAGGCCGATGCGCGAGGGCAGCGACTTGAGGAACCAGATGTGGGCGACGGGAGCGGCGAGCTGGATGTGGCCCATGCGCTCGCGCCGCACCTTGGTGAGCGTCACCTCCACGCCGCACTTCTCGCAGATCAGGCCCTTGTACTTCATGCGCTTGTACTTGCCGCACAAGCACTCGTAGTCCTTGATCGGTCCGAAGATGCGGGCGCAGAACAGGCCGTCGCGCTCGGGCTTGAAGGTGCGGTAGTTGATGGTCTCGGGCTTCTTGATCTCGCCGAACGACCACGACAGGATGTCGTCCGGGCTGGCGATCGAGATCCGGATCTGGTCGAACACCGGCGCCTGCACCGGCTGCTTGAAGAGGTTGGTGATCTCGTTCATCGGCTCTCTCTTTCCCGGGGGACGCCGGGGCGCGCGTCCCCCCTTTGATGTCTCTTGCGCCGCGCCGCCTCCGCGCTAGCGGGGGAGGCGCGATCGGCTCATTCGGCGGCGGCCGGCGGCAGGCGCGGCCGCTCCATGGCCTCGGGCGGCGACTCCTCGGCCGCGGTGGAGGCCTCGGAGTTGACCAGCTCGACGTTGAGGCCGAGCGCGCGCATCTCCTTGACCAGCACGTTGAAGCTCTCGGGGATGCCCGCCTCGAACGCGTCGTCGCCGCGCACGATCGCCTCGTAGACCTTGGTGCGGCCGGCCACGTCGTCGGACTTGACGGTCAGCATCTCCTGCAGCGTGTAGGCGGCGCCGTAGGCCTCGAGCGCCCACACCTCCATCTCGCCGAAGCGCTGGCCGCCGAACTGGGCCTTGCCGCCCAGCGGCTGCTGGGTGACGAGGCTGTAGGGGCCGATGGAGCGGGCGTGGATCTTGTCGTCGACCAGGTGGTGGAGCTTGAGCAGGTACTTGTAGCCCACCGTCACCTTGCGATCGAACGGCTCGCCCGTGCGCCCGTCGTAGAGCGTGACCTGGCCCGAGGTGTCGAAGCCCGCCTTCTCCAGCATCTCGACGATCTCCGGCTCGCGCGCGCCGTCGAACACCGGGGTGGCCACCGGCACGCCGTCCTTGAGGCGCTCGCCCAGGCTGATGAGCTCGGCGTCCTTGAGCTTGGCGATGCCGCCGTCCTTGCCGTAGATGTCGAGCAGCTTCTCGCGCAGCTCCTTGGCTTGGCCGCTTTCGTGGAACCGCTGAAGCGCCTCGTCGATGACCCGGCCGAGGCCGCGGCAGGCCCAGCCCAGGTGCGTCTCCAGGATCTGGCCCACGTTCATGCGGCTCGGCACGCCCAGGGGATTGAGCACCACGTCGACGTGGGTGCCGTCCTCCAGGTAGGGCATGTCCTCCACCGGCACGATCTGCGACACCACGCCCTTGTTGCCGTGGCGGCCGGCCATCTTGTCGCCGGGCTGGATCTTGCGCTTAACGGCCACGAACACCTTGACCATCTTCATGACGCCGGGCGGCAGCTCGTCGCCGCGCTGGAGCTTGTCGACCTTGTCGACGAAGCGCCGCTCGAGGCTCTTCTTGGCGTCCTCGTACTGCTTGCCGATGGCCTCCACCTCGGCCATGGCCCCTTCGTCGGTGAGACCGATCTCCCACCACTGGCTGCGCGGCAGCTCGGCCAGCACCTCCTCGGAGATGACGGTGCCCTTGCGCGCGCTCTTCGGTCCCTTGGCGGCCTCCTTGCCGAGCAGCGCCGACTTGAGGCGGGCGTAGACGTTGCGGTCGAGGATCTGCAGCTCGTCGTCGCGGTCCTTGGCCAGGCGCTCGATCTCCTCGCGCTCGATGGCCATGGCGCGCTCGTCCTTCTCCACGCCGTGGCGGTTGAAGACGCGCACCTCCACCACCGTGCCGTTGACGCCCGGCGGCAGCCTGAGCGAGGTGTCGCGCACGTCCGAGGCCTTTTCGCCGAAGATGGCGCGCAGCAGCTTCTCCTCCGGCGTCATCGGGCTCTCGCCCTTGGGCGTGATCTTGCCGACCAGGATGTCGCCGGGGTTGACCTCCGCGCCGATGAAGACGATGCCCGCCTCGTCGAGGTTGCGCAGCGCCTCCTCGGAGACGTTGGGGATGTCGCGCGTGATCTCCTCGGGCCCCAGCTTGGTGTCGCGCGCCATCACCTCGAACTCCTCGATGTGGATCGAGGTGAAGACGTCGTCGAACACGACGCGCTCGGACAGCAGGATGGAGTCCTCGAAGTTGTAGCCCATCCACGGCATGAAGGCGACGAGCACGTTCTTGCCGAGCGCGAGGTCGCCGAGGTCGGTGGAGGGTCCGTCGGCGATGATGTCGCCGGCGCGCACGTGGTCGCCCACGTTCACCAGCGGGCGCTGGTTGATGCAGGTGTTCTGGTTGGAGCGCTGGAACTTGCGCAGCCGGTAGATGTCAACGCCGGGCTTGGAGGGGTCGGTCTCCTCGGTGGCACGGATGACGATGCGGGTGGCATCGACCTGATCGACGATGCCGGTGCGGCGCGCGGCGATGGCGGCGCCGGAATCGCGCGCCACCACCTCCTCCATGCCGGTGCCGACCAGCGGCGCCTCCGCCTTGATGAGGGGCACGGCCTGGCGCTGCATGTTGGAGCCCATGAGCGCGCGGTTGGCGTCGTCGTTCTCCAGGAACGGGATCAGCGCCGCCGCCACCGAGACGAGCTGCTTGGGCGAGACGTCGATATAGTCGACCTTGTCGGGGGAGACCAGCACCACGTCGCCCTGGTAGCGGCAGGTGATGAGATCGCCGGTGAGGCGGCCGCGGGCGTCGACCTCGGCGTTGGCCTGGGCGACGTGAAAGCGCGCCTCCTCCATGGCCGACAGGTAGACCACCTCGTCGGTGAGCTTGCCCTTCTCCACCTTGCGGTAGGGGCTCTCGATGAAGCCGTACTTGTTGACGCGGGCGAAGGTGGCGAGCGAGTTGATGAGGCCGATGTTGGGCCCCTCCGGCGTCTCGATCGGGCAGATGCGGCCGTAGTGCGTGGGGTGCACGTCGCGAACCTCGAAGCCCGCCCGCTCGCGGGTGAGGCCGCCCGGACCCAGCGCCGACAGGCGCCGCTTGTGGGTGATCTCGGAGAGCGGGTTGGTCTGGTCCATGAACTGGGAGAGCTGGGAGGAGCCGAAGAACTCGCGCACGGCCGCGGCCGCCGGCTTGGCGTTGATGAGGTCCTGCGGCATCACCGTGTCGATGTCGACCGAGCTCATGCGCTCCTTGATGGCGCGCTCCATGCGCAACAGGCCCAGCCGGTACTGGTTCTCCATGAGCTCGCCCACCGAGCGCACGCGGCGGTTGCCGAGATGGTCGATGTCGTCGATCTCGCCCTTGCCGTCGCGCAGGTCGACCAGGGTCTTGATGACGGCGAGGATGTCCTCCTTGCGCAGGGTGCGCACGCTGTCGTCGGTCTTGAGGTCGAGGCGCATGTTCATCTTGACGCGCCCGACGGCGGACAGGTCGTAGCGCTCCGGATCGAAGAAGAGGCCGTGGAAGAGCGTCTGCGCCGCCTCCAGCGTCGGCGGCTCGCCCGGGCGCATCACCCGGTAGACGTCCATCAGCGCCTCCTCGTGATTGGAGTTCTTGTCGATGGCGAGCGTGTTGCGGATGAAGGCGCCGACCGTGACATGGTCGATGTCGAGGATCGGGAACTCCTTGATCTTGGTCTCCTTGAGCGTCTCCAGGAGCTTGGGGGTGAGCTCGTCGCCGGCCTCGCCGTAGATCTGGCCGGTCTGCAGGTTGACGATGTCCTCGGCGAGGTACTTGCCGGCGAGGTCGCCGGCGTCGAACAGCACCTCCTTGAGCCCGCCTTCGGCGAGCTCGCGGGCGCGCTTGGCGGTGATCTTCTCGCCGGCCACGACCACGGTCTCGCCCGACCTCGCGTCGACGAGGTCGGCAGAGGGCGTGAGGCCGCGCATCTTCTCGGCCACGAACGGCACCTTCCAGCCGCGCTTGGTCTCCTTGACCATGATGGTCTTGTAGAAGGCGGCCAGGATCTCCTCGTCGTCCATGCCCAGCGCATAGAGCAGCGTGGTGACGGGGAGCTTGCGGCGCCGGTCGATGCGCACGTAGACGATGTCCTTGGCGTCGAACTCGAAGTCGAGCCAGGAGCCGCGGTAGGGGATGATGCGGGCGGCGAACAGGAGCTTGCCCGAGGCGTGCGTGCGGCCGCGGTCGTGGTCGAAGAACACGCCGGGGGAGCGGTGCATCTGGGAGACGATGACGCGCTCGGTGCCGTTGATGATGAAGGTGCCGTTGGGCGTCATGAACGGCATGTCGCCCATGTAGACGTCCTGCTCCTTGACGTCCTTGACCGACTTGGCGCCGGTCTCCTCGTTGACGTCGAACACGATGAGGCGCAGCTTGACCTTGAGCGGCGCGGCGTAGGTCATGTCGCGCTGCTGGCACTCGTCCACGTCGTACTTGGGCGGCTCGAACTCGTAGCGCTCGAAGTCGAGCGTGGCGCGGCCCGAGAAGTCCGAGATCGGGAACACCGACTTGAACACCGCCTGCAGGCCCTGGTCGGGGCGCCCGCCCGGCGGCTCCTTGACCATCAGGAAGTCGTCGTAGGAGCTCTTCTGCACCTCGATGAGGTTCGGCATCTCGGCCACCTCGCCGAGCGAGCCGAACTGCTTCCTGATGCGCTTGCGGCCGTTGTAGATCTCAGCCATTTCCGCTCCTCGTCCTTCGTGTCACGAAGGCAAGTGTTGAGTGTTGCCGGCGGGACCGCCGGCCCCGCCGCATCGCTTCTACGTCCAGCTCCGACGGCGACCGCTCGACCCTGAGCCTGCCAAGCCGCATACCTCTCGCGAGGCCGCCGCGGCCCGGACGGCGCTGCCCGCCACCCGGGTCCGCGGGCCTTCCCGCGCTACCTGACCTCGACCACCGCGCCCTGATCCTCGAGCTGCTTCTTGATCTTGGCCGCCTCTTCCTTGTTGACGCCTTCCTTGACGGTCTTGCCGCCGGCCTCCACGAGGTCCTTGGCCTCCTTCAGGCCGAGGCCGGTGATGGCGCGCACCTCCTTGATGACGTTGATCTTCTTGTCGCCGCCGGACTTCAGGACGACGGTGAACTCGGTCTTCTCCTCGGCCGCCGGAGCCGCCGCAGCAGCGCCGGGGGCGGCCGCCACGGCCACCGCCGCCGCCGCCGATACGCCCCACTTCTCCTCCAGCAGCTTGGCCAGCTCCGCCGCCTCCAGGACCGTGAGCTTGGACAGGTCGTCCACGATTTTCGCCAGATCAGCCATGACTTCACTTCCTCGGTTTGAACTCTATCGCCGGTTGCCCGTTGCGGCCGGGGGCAGCGCCCGCGCGGCCGCCATGCTCGCTTCGCGTACCGCTCTAGGCGCCCTTGGCTCCCTGTGCCTGGAGCACGCGCGCAACCATGGCGCCCGGCTCCTTGAGAATGCGCGCGATCTTGGTCGCGGGCGCCTGCACCAGCCCGATCAGCGTGGCCCTGAGCTCGTCGAGCGAGGGCAGCTCGGCCAGCGCCTTGACGGCGCCCACGTCCATCACCTTTGCGCCCATCGCCCCGCCCAGGATCACGAGCTTGTCGTTCTCCCTGGCGTACTTGACCGAGACCTTGGCCGCGCTCACGGGGTCGTCGGAGTAGGCCACGCAGGTCTGCCCTTTGAGCAGGCCGGCGATGGCCTCCACGTCCGTGCCCTTGAGGGCGAGCTTGGCCAGCCGGTTCTTGGCCACCTTCACGGCGCCCCCGGCCTCCTTCATTCGCTTGCGGAACTCGGTCATCTGCGCGACAGTCATGCCCTTGTAATGGGCAACGACGATCACGCCGGTGCCTTTCCACGCCTGATTGAGCGTAGAAACGAGCTCGCGTTTTTGCGCTCTATCCACCTATGCTCACTCCGTCGTGCGGGCGCGGGCGCTTCGCCCTGCGTCCGCTGGTTGCACCTTGCCGTCTTGCCAGACGACGCGTTCTCAAACCCGTCCTTCCGTCGCGCCGAAAGACGCGCATCGGTGCAGACCCAAGAGGCTCGGCCGGGCCGGCGTGCCGTCCGACCGTCTCCTGTCTCATGCAGGCCCTCGGGCTTCGAGGCTTAGGCCGGGGATCCCCGGCACCGGCAGTCTCGGACAGGTCCGGGCGGGGCGCCGTCGCCGGACCCCACCCGTGCTCCGGGCTCGCGCCCGGCATTCTCAGGGTTGATTGCTGCCCGCAACTCCTTTCATGCCGTGCCGGCGACGCCGACGCTGGCGGCATCGACCTTGACGCCCACGCCCTGCGTGGAGCTCACCGAAATCTTCCTCACGTAGGTGCCCTTGGCACCGGCCGGCTTGGACTTGACCACCGCGTCGACGAAGGCGCGGATGTTCTCCACGAGCTGCTTGTCGGTGAAGCTCGCCTTGCCGACGCCGGCGTGCACGATGCCGGCCTTCTCGACGCGGAACTCCACCGCCCCGCCCTTGGCGCCCCTGACGGCGGACGCCACGTCCATGGTCACGGTGCCGACCCGCGGGTTGGGCATGAGCCCGCGCGGGCCCAGCACCTTGCCGAGCCGCCCGACGAGGCCCATCATGTCGGGGGTGGCGATGCAGCGGTCGAAGTTGATGACGCCCTTCGACACCTGCTCGACCAGGTCCTCCGCACCCACCACGTCGGCGCCGGCGGCCTTGGCCTCCTCGGCCTTGGCGCCTCGCGCGAACACCGCCACGCGCATGGTGCGGCCCGAGCCGTTGGGCAGGTTGCACACCCCGCGCACCATCTGGTCGGCATGCTTGGGGTCCACGCCCAGGTTCATCGCCACCTCGACGGTCTCGTCGAACTTGGCCTTGGCCCGCTCCTTGACGACCTTGATCGCCTCGTCGAGCGGGTAGGCCCGCTCGCGGTCCACGCCCTCGCGGGCGGCCTTCAGACGCTTGCCGATCTTGCCCATCCGTCTACTCCGCCACCTGCAGGCCCATCGAGCGCGCCGTGCCGGCGATGGTCTTGGCGGCGGCCTCGAGGTTGTCGGTGTTGAGGTCCTTCATCTTCATCCTGGCGATGTCGCGCACCTGCGCCATGGTCACCGTGCCGACCAGGGTGCGGCCGGGCTCCTTGGAGCCGTCCTGCAGCCCCGCCGCCTTCTTGAGCAGGTAGGAGGCGGGCGGCGTGCGCATCTCGAAGGTGAAGGAGCGGTCGGCATAGACCGTGATCTTCACCGGGATCGGCGCACCCTGCTCCAGGTCCTTGGTCTTGGCGTTGAACTGCTTGCAGAACTCCATGATGGAGAGGCCGCGCTGGCCCAGCGCCGGGCCGATGGGCGGGGAGGGGTTGGCCTGCCCCGCCGGGACCTGCAGATTAATGTAGCCCTCGATCTTCTTGGCCATTCTCGTCTCGCACCTCTCAGCCCGCGCAGGCGCCGGCCGGCCGCCGCCGCCCGCCGCTCTCCCTCAAGCAACCTTCTCCACCTGGCCGAACTCCAGCTCCACCGGCGTCGGCCGGCCGAAGATCGACACGCCCACCTTGAGACGGGCGCGCTGCTCGTCCACCTCCTCCACGTGGCCCTCGAAGGTGGCGAAGGGCCCGTCGGCCACGCGCACCTTCTCGCCGATCTCGAAGCTCACCATCGGCTTGGGCCGCTCCACGCCCTCCTTGACCTGGTGGAGGATGCGCATGGCCTCATCCTCGGTGATGGGCGTGGCCTTGTTGTCGGAGCCCAGGAACCCCGTCACCTTGGGGGTGTTCTTGATCAGGTGGTAGGCGGCGTCGGTCATCTCCATCTTGACCAGCACGTAGCCGGGAAAGAACTTGCGCTCGGACGACACCTTGCGCCCGCGACGGACCTCCACCACCTCCTCGGTGGGCACCAGCACCTCCTCGAACAGGTGCGACAGGCCCGCGTCCTTGGCGCGGTCCTTGATCGCCTTTGCGACCTTCGCCTCGAAGTTCGAGTAGGCGTGCACGATGTACCAGCGCTTCGTCATTCCTCTCGTCTTTCGACCCGTGCGGGCCTGCCCTTGAGCCGGGCCTGTCGTCAGCGCCCGAGCCCGAGCAGGAATTGCACGCCGTAGCTGATGACCATGTCGGCGAGCAGGAAGAACACCGCGGTCAACGCCACCATGACCAGCACCATGGCGGTCGTGATCCAGACCTCCTTCCAGGTCGGCCACGTGACCTTGGCGGTCTCCTGGCGCACCTCGTCGATGAATTGAAACGGGTTCTTCACCTTCCAGCCCACGATCGCTGCGAGCCGCCACCCTGCGGGCGGGCCGGCTCATGTGCTTGTTGTTGCTGTTGCCAATGCTGCGCGCTGCGCGGACCCTGCCTCCATCTCAATGAGCGCATGCCAATACCTGGCAGGGGCGGAGGGTCTCGAACCCCCAACCTTCGGTTTTGGAGACCGACGCTCTGCCAATTGAGCTACACCCCTTGAGGCTCGGCCGACCCGCTCGGGAGCGCCTACATATCCCAGTTCGCATGCCTTGTCACATTTTTTTCTTGACAAGAGCTTCAGCCTGGTCCGGGCCGTTCAAAACCCCCTCCTGCAGGCCCTTTTCGTGAAGCTTTGGAGGGGGATGGAAGCCCGGGCTCCCATCCCGTCCGCCGCTTGGCCGCCATCTTCCGATTCGAGTTGCGCCTACTCGATGATGGCGGTGACGACGCCGGCCCCCACCGTGCGGCCGCCCTCGCGGATGGCGAAGCGAAGCTTCTCCTCCATGGCAATCGGCGTGATGAGCTCGACCGTCACCGCAACGTTGTCGCCCGGCATCACCATCTCCGTCCCCTCCGGCAGCGCCACCACCCCGGTCACGTCCGTGGTGCGGAAGTAGAACTGCGGCCGGTAGTTGGTGAAGAACGGCGTGTGCCGGCCCCCCTCCTCCTTGGTCAAAATGTAGGCCTCCGCCTTGAACTTCTTGTGCGGCTTGATCGACCCCGGCTTGCACAGAACCTGCCCGCGCTCCACCGCGTTCTTGTCGATGCCGCGCAGCAGGCAGCCCACGTTGTCGCCCGCCTCCCCCGCATCCAGAAGCTTGCGGAACATCTCCACGCCCGTCACCACGCTCTTCTGCGTGTCGCGGATGCCGACGATCTCAACCTCCTCGCCCACCTTGATGGTGCCCCGCTCGATGCGCCCCGTCACCACCGTGCCGCGACCCGAGATCGAGAACACGTCCTCGATCGGCATCAGGAACGGCTGGTCCTTGGGACGCTCGGGCAGCGGAATGTAGCTGTCCAGCGCCTCAAACAGCTTGATGATCGCCTCGTCGGCCAGCGGACCCTTCTCCCCGTTGAGCGCCTTGATCGCCGCCCCGCGGATCACCGGGATGTCGTCGCCCGGAAACTGGTACTTCGACAGAAGCTCGCGCACCTCCATCTCCACCAGCTCCAGAAGCTCAGGGTCGTCAACCGCATCGCACTTGTTCAAGAACACCACGATGTAGGGAACCCCAACCTGGCGCGCCAGAAGAATGTGCTCGCGCGTCTGCGGCATCGGCCCGTCCACCGCCGACACCACCAGGATCGCCCCGTCCATCTGCGCCGCACCGGTGATCATGTTCTTGACGTAGTCGGCATGCCCCGGGCAGTCCACATGCGCATAATGGCGCTTGTCGGTGGAGTACTCCACATGGCTGGTGGCAATGGTCAAAATCTTGGTGGGATCGCGCCGGCCCTGGCTCTCGGAGGCCTTGGCCACCTGGTCGTAGGACACCGCCTCCTTGGTCCAGCCCCGGTCCGCAGACACCTTGGTCAAAGCCGCCGTCAGCGTCGTCTTGCCGTGGTCGACGTGACCGATCGTGCCAACGTTGCAGTGCGGCTTCGTCCGCTCGAATTTCGCCTTGGCCATGGGGGCAGTCCTACACGAGTGCTTGGGGTCCGGGGCCGGGCCGTCGCGGCGCGCCCCGCCGGCGCGCCGCCCGGCACAGCTGGAGCCGGGCGCGCGCCGCATATATGGGGATTGGAGCGGGTGAAGGGAATCGAACCCTCGTCATCAGCTTGGAAGGCTGTTGCTCTACCATTGAGCTACACCCGCGCACTTACCTCTATATCCACCTCAACAACTTCCCGTCTCGGCAGCCTTCATGTCGGAACGTCGGGACGCGCACGATCCCAGCCGGAGGTCCGCGGGTGTCGGGAGCTGGTGGAGGGGGCTGGATTCGAACCAGCGTAGGCGTAGCCAACGGATTTACAGTCCGTCCCCTTTAGCCACTCGGGCACCCCTCCGGCCAAGCACGACCGCCCCGCCGTCGCCGGCAGGGCAATGGGCCGCCTATATGGTGAAAAGGGCTATTCCCTGTCAACCGCAATCGGGGCAAGCATGCCCTGCCCCGCCCGGAGCCCCCCATGGCCCATCGCCGCCCCCACGCCTCCTCCTCCCCGCGCCGAACCTCCCGGCCGGAGCGGCCCGGCGCGGGCGGCGGCCCGTCGCTGATCTACGGCATTCACGCGGTGGAGGCGGCGCTCGCCAACCCCCGCCGCCGCGTGCACCGGCTCTTTCTCACCGACAACGCCGAGCGCCGGCTTGACCAGGCGCTCGCCGCCCGCCAGATCGCGCGCGAGCGCGTCCTGCCCCGCGACCTCGACCGGCGGCTGGGGCCCGACACCGTCCACCAGGGGGTCCTGCTCGAGACCGAGCCCCTGGCCGAGCCCACGCTCGCCGGGCTCGTGGACCGGGCCGGCGGCCGGCCGCTCGTCGCCCTCGACCAGGTCACGGACCCGCACAACGTGGGGGCCGTCCTGCGCTCGGCCGCGGTGTTCGGCGCCGCCGGCCTGATCATGACCCGGCGCCACAGCCCGCCCCTCGACGGGGCGCTGGCCAAGTCGGCCTCGGGCGCGCTCGAGCACGTGCCCGTGGCCCTGGTGCAGAACCTCGCCCGGGCGCTGGCCGAGCTCAAGGACATGGGCGTGACCGCCATCGGTCTCGACGGGGCCGCGCCGGACCGGCTCGAGGACATGGCCTGGCCCCGGCGCGCGGCCATCGTCCTGGGCGCCGAGGGCAAGGGCCTGCGCCAGCTCACCCGCGACAGCTGCGACCGGCTGTGCCGCATCGCCACCGACGGGCCCCTCGACAGCCTCAACGTGTCCAACGCCGCGGCCATCGCCCTGCACCTTGCCGCCATGCGCCGCCTGGGTCCGGGGCCGCCGCCGGGCTGAGAGCGCGGCCGAATATGCCCGAAGGGGCGCCGCGCCCCGGGCGCGCCGCCCCTCGCCATGGTCTCCTCGCCGCCTGCGCCTGCGCTCTGCGTGCGCTCAGTCGCAGATGGTCGGACGCCAGCAGCGCCACTCGCCGCCGCGGCAGACGTACTCGCCGAACCGGTTGTGCCAGCAGCGCCGGCCGACCCAGTCGCACTGGCGCGGGCCGGCATAGCAGCCCGGGCCCGGCCCGTAGTAGCGCGGGGCCCCATAGGCGCCGGCGATGCCGAGGCCCAAGAGCGTGCCGACGGCGATCCCGGCGGCGACGCCGCCGCCGCGGCGGTGCGCCTCGGCCGGCTGGACCGTGGCCGCGCCCAGGCCCAGAACGATGGCGGCGGCCAGCAGGGCGTGCGTAATCCTGTTCCTCATGGCGTCAGTTCCCGTTGCATGGCCAGCGGCGGCCCTGCGCGGTCGCCCCGGCCTCCCAGTGGTCGTGTGCGCAGGCAAGACCCCTCAAGCCCGAGGCTAGAGCACACGAATGTGGCGTTTCCCGGTCGGGCGCGAGCCGGTGGCGGCCGGGCCCGGCCCCGGACCTCCCCCAGCCCCTACCAGCGGTACCAGCCGTACCAGTGCCAGCGATGGTAGCGGCGCGGCGCGAAATATCCTGCGCCGTAGGCATAGGGCGCATAGTGCACGACGTGGACGTGGCGCGGCGCGGGGCTGTGGTAGTGGTAGATGTGCCGGTAGCGGGGCGGCGCATAGATGTGGTGATGGACGTAGACGGTGCCGCCATGATGGCGGTGCCCGTAGTGGCGGTGGCCGCAGCAATAGCCGTCGTCCCAACCGCCGGCCGAGGCGGGCGCGCCGAGACCCACGCCCAGCGCAGCCGCCGCAATCGCCGTCAGTCGTCTCGTGCGCATTGATCGGGCTCCATGGAGGCCAATGGGGTGCCCTCCAGGAAACGCCGGAATGGCTAAGGAACGCTTAACGGGCGCCGTCTTCCAGCCCTGACCGGCGCCCTTTGAGCAAGCAGCTCAATGGCTTTGCCGGCTCATACCCGCCCTAGGGCGCGAACCACATCGCGGGCCCGGTGCGCGTAGGTGTGGGCCGACATCACGTGCTCGTAGGCGGCATCGGCCATCGCCTGGCGCAACCCGTCGTCCCTGAAGCGGCGCACGGCCTCGGCGGCATCGGCCAGGCTGGCGTCGACGCCGATGTAATGCTCCTCCGCCGTAAGAATATCATTAAACCGCCCCCGCACCATGATCTGACAGGTCTTGGTGCCGACGGCATCGAAATGGCGGGAGGATACGGCCTTGCCGTAGACCGGCGGACGCGGCGCCGTCCTGAAGAAGGCTTCATAGAGCTCGGCGAAGGGAACGTTGTCATCCTCGAATACCTCGAACTTTATCGGCCCGCGCTTGAGAACGGCGGCGAGCGCCGCCTTGACCGGGCTCGGCAGGCGGCGCGCCGCCCGCCGCAGCACGCTCTGGTTGCCGATCACCAGCCCGCTGCGCCGCGCGGCCATATGCGCATAGACCCGCCGCACCAGGGCGTCGTCGCGATCGAGGTACCAGCTGCCCGTCTCGGTCGAAAGCGTGCCGCGGCAGTCGGCGAGGAACTGCGCCCAGCCCTCCCGCCCCAATCGGCGGTCGTGCGCGATGTCGACGACGAGCCCCATGCGGGCGGCGTTGCTGCGGAAGAAGTCGAGGAGCCGGTTGCGGTCGTCGTCGCCGAGGTAGGGCGGATAGCGGTAGCCCCTCACGCCGAGATCGAGCCGGCGCGCGGCGTGCTCCGGGCCCGGCCGAAACGCGCGCGGATTGAGCGCATGAGGGATGGAGACGACCTCCGCGCCGCTGTCGGCATAGAGGAACCGGCCAGCCTCCTCGAGGAGCTGGGTTGCCACGATGTCGCAGCGCGCCTCCCTGAAGAGGCGGACCTTGTCGATGAGCGAGACGTAGGGAGAGTTGAACTCGTTGCCGACGAACGTCAGGAGCCTGGCCCGCTTGCGCGCGCCGAGCACGGGGGCAAGGGGGGCGAGAAACTCCAGCGTGTCCGAGTTGCAGCTGTGGAGCATGATGACGGCATCGTGCTCCTCGAGCCGGCGGGCCAGCTCGCGGGGCTGCAGCGAGAGAATGTTGGCGAACGCGCACTCGAGCTGCGGACTGTCGCAGAAGGCATCGCGCCAGTCGTCGTAGTAGGAGGCGCGGTGGGGATACTCCAGCGCGAGGATCAGCGTCCTCATCCGGCTGAAGCCCGATGACATGGCGCCGGCTTCACCGATAGTTGCGGACCTCGGGCACCCGGTCGGCGTGCGCCATCATGCAGCGGCGAATGACGGGGAGGTTCTGGCGCGTCCAGGCGACCGTGCGCTCGATGCCTTCGCCGAGCTCGGTGCGGGCCGCGAACCCGAGCGCCGCGCGCGACTTCTCCGGGTCGCCGTAGCGCCGGCCGGACCGGTCCCAGTCGCGCGGCGGCTCGACTTTCGCCGCCACCGGATTGCCCGTGCAGCGGTTGATGCACTCGGCGAGATCGAAGATGCGCGTCTCGCGACCGGTGGCCAGGTTGTAGGCCTCGCCCGGAACGCCCCGCGTCGCGCACCGCACCAGGCCTTCGCACAGGTCCTCCACGTAGATGAAATCCCGCCCGTCCCGGCCGCCGTTGATGAGCGGCAGCGCCTCCTTGTGCAGCGCCTTGAAGATGAAGGTGGGGGTCACGTTGCGCCAGACGGTGTGCGGCGTGCCGCGCCAGCGGCCGGCGCCCAGGATCTCGCGCGGCCCATACACGTTCTGGAAGCGCGCCTTCACGAACGGCAGGCCCGAGCGACGGAAGAAGTAGTTGCCGTACATTTCCCCTACCAGCTTGGAGATCGAGTACGGGCTATCGTGAAAGAGCTCGACCGGCGCATCCTCCGAGGTCGCGGCAGGCTCCTCGGCCGTCTTCTTGGCCACCGCGCACCCGGCTGCCGCGTAGACCACCTTGCGCAGCCCTTTCGTCCCGCTCAGCCGCGAGAACAGCTTGAGGCTGGTGATGAGGTTGTTGTCGTGGTCGGCGAGGGGATCGGCGATCGAGGACTGGTTGCCGTGGTAGCAGGCGAGATGAAAGGCATAGTCGATGGCCGCCGGCAACGCCGCCAGCACGCCGTCGTCGGCGATCGAGCCTTCGATGAAGCGCACAGCTGCATCGTCGGGCACATTGCTGCGGTCGGCCGACAGAAGGTTGTCGACGATTATCACCTCGGTCGGCCGGGCCGAGAGCAGCAGGGCGACGAGATTGGAGCCGACGAAGCCGGCACCGCCGACAACCAGGATGCGGGCGCCGGAGAAAGCTTCCAGGAGTGAGCGGTCGGTCATGGGCGGTCAGCTGTTGGAGGCAGCCGCTGGCGGCTTGAGATGGCTGTAGACGTCGGTGACGCCGTGCCGATCGTACCACGCGAGGGTGCGGCGCACGGCATCCGCGAACGGGACCGCAGCCCGCCAGCCGAAGGCGCGCTCGGTTTCGGCCGGATCGAGCACCACAGCGGGCACGTCGTCCTTCCCGACCGGCACAATCTCCACCGGCTCGGCCGGCCGCACGCCGAGGTGATCGGCGACGAGGTCGAACACCTCCTTGATCGAGTGGCCCTCGCCGGTGGAGACGTTGAAGATGCCGGTCGGAGCGTCGTCCGCAAGGGCGCGGTCGACGACGGCAAGGAAATCCGCCATGTCGAGGAAATCGCGGGTGGCCGCCGAGCAGAAGCACCTCTGGCCCGCCTTGAGCCGCTTGTAGAAGGTCGGGATCGGGCCGATCGCCAGCCGGGGCCCGGTGACGTTGGCGATGCGCAGGGACACGAACGGCAGCCCGCTGAGGGCGACGGCCTGCTCGCCGGCCACCTTGCTCACTCCGTAGCTGGTGATGGGCCGCAGAGGATGGTCCACCGGGATCGGCACGCGGTCCGGCCGCCCATAGCACAGTGCCGTCTGGAAGTTGACGAACCGGCGCACGCCGGCTGCCTTGGCCGCTCTGACGAGGTGGATGGTGCCTACCACATTGGTGCGGGCGTCCTCCAGCCAGTCGTCGGGGTCCTTGTAGGCGGCTGCGCTATGGATGATGTGGGTAGGCTGGAAGTCGCCGAAGGCGCGCTCGACCACTGCCGCGTCGGCGATCGACCCCTCGATCAGGACGAGGCCCGGCAGATCCGGCAGGTTGCCGCGCTTGCCCGTGGCAAAATTGTCGATCACCAGGAGGTCGTGACCTGCCGCCAGCAGGTGCTCGAGGATTGCCGCCCCGAGGCAGCCCGCACCGCCGGTTATCAAAAGGCGCAAAACCTACCCTCCCTCGATGCATCGGCGACCGCGCTGCGGTGCGCCCGTCCCCTTGCCGGACATGCCGGCGAACTCGGCCGCGTCGCCAGCACCAGCTCGGGCATCGGCGGATTTCAGGGCGCCTGCTGCAGGCACTCGCCGCGTCCGGCTCCTAGCGCAGCGCCAGCATGTTGTAAATCTCGCCGTTGCTGCCAGTGCGTGGCCCGGCGCATTTCCCGGGAAGCGCGCCCGCTCGCCGGTGCCTCCCTCCTGCCGGGAGACTCAGCTTCTCGCTACGAGGAGCCCTTTATTTCGCCCCGCGCCTCCTTGAGATGCGTGTAGCCCCCGACCACGCCCTCCGCTGACCAGCGCTCGACCGAGAGGCGGGCAATCTCCTCGAGCGGCGTGAACTCGACCTGCCCGAAATCCGCGAACGTCCGCGCCGGGTCGAGGAGGATCGAGGGTGCGTCGTCCGGTCCGAGCGGCTTCACCTCGGGCTCGGGATAGTGGTTGAGCTTCATCGCCCGCACCACGGCGTCGTAGAGCTCCTTGATGGCCACATCCTGGCCCGAGGAGAAGTGGTAGGCGCCGTGGCCGCGGCCCTCTGCGGCCCGCACCACCACTCTTGCCAGATCGCCGGCGTAGCAGAAGTCGCGCCGTGCCGGCGTCACGAAGCATTTCTGGCCCTTGGACAGGCGCGCGAAGAAGATCGGCAGCGGCCCGGACACGTTGCGAGGGCCGATGACGTTGGCCAGCCTGAAGGACACCCAATCGACACCCGAAAGCTGGACGTAGTGCTCGCCCGCCGTCTTGGAGATGGCGTAGCTCGAGTTGACGGGATTGATCGGGTGATCGAGCCGGATCGGTTGCTGGATCGGCCGCGTGCCATAGCACAGGGCGGTCTGGAAATAGATGAGCCGTCCCACCTTGTGCACCTTGCACGCCTTGGCGATATTGGCCGTGCCCACGGCGTTGACCAGCGCATCGCCCTCCCAGTCCTCCGGGTCCTTGTAGGAGGCGGCGGTGTGCACCACCGCCTCCGGCTTGAACTCCCCGAACAGGCGGTCGATCAGCTTGGCATCGACGATGGTGTCCTCGACGAGCGTGAGCGAGGGGTGGGGCTTCAGGTTGTCGCGCCGGCCAGTCGCGAAATTGTCGATTGCCAGCACCGTGTCGCCGCGCGCCAGCAGCATGTCGATCACGGTCGAGCCAATCTGGCCCGAACCTCCGGTAACGAAAACTCGCATGGTTGCCCGTCCGTCGATCTCACCGTGGTGCAGCCGTCCGCTTTGTCTGCCCTCGCGCCCCTCGCACCAGGCCGCCTGCGTGTAGCAAGCGCGCCGGCGTTTGTCACCCGCGGGCGGTCTGCGTGTTGGCTCCCGCGCCTTTCTCGGAGGCCGTCATGACAAACGGCTCCTTATGTACCGCCCGAGCGGGAAGCGCAGCGCGAGCTTCTTGGCCCAAACCGGCGTCCGCATGAGCGCGAGCTGGGCGGCGAGCCCCGCCGCCCGCCGCAGCCGCTCGCGCCAGGGCAGATGCGGCGACCTGAAGAGCACGCCGGCGACGGCGGCTATGAGCCACGGAGAAAACTTGGCCTGCAGCTCCTTCGGACCCAGCGGGCGATCAGTGGGCAACTCGTGGAAGGAGCCGGCGCGCCGGGCGCGATTGCGCGCCCACAGCGCCTGGCCGGCCGCAGGCACCAGGCCGAGCTCGTCGAACTTCCTCTCGATGATGGCGCAAAGCTGGCGGCCGAAGGCCGCGTAGCCGTAGCGGCCGGAGTCCACGAGGTCCCGGTAGGTCGTTTGCGCCATCGCCTCCAGCGCCGGCAGGTCCTCGAGCCGCCCCAGCACCTCGTCGACGTTCGAGAAGTCCTTCTCCAGGGGAATGTAATGGACGTCGGCCGTCAGCACACCCGAGTAGCGGCCGCGAAAAAGGATCATCGGCGTGCGCATCGCAGCGCATTCGAACGCGCGCGGAGAGATCTGCCCCATGGAGATCTCGCTCTCGTGGCGGGCGACCAGGGGCAGGAATTCGTCGTAGCCTACCTTCCAGGATCGCGCGCCAGCCATCTCCTTGTAGGTGCGCTCGATCGAGCCGTCGAAGTCGAAGACGTTGGAGCCCGACTCCGAGCCGAGCATGGACCGGCAGGAGCCGATGAAGTCGAGCCAGGCAGGACCATAGATCCTGCTCTGATCGTCCATGGCGATGTCGTGCGGAATGCCGCGCTCCTGGCAGATCTCGCGCATGCGGCGGCCGATCTCGTACTTCTCGAAGGCGAGGCGGCCATAGAGCCCGCCGATGTCGCGGCCGCGGTAGCCGATGACGATCGGTCGCCTGCCGAGGGGCGCAGGGGTGCGGCCGGCGTCGACAAGGTGGTCCGGGACATAGCCGGTGAGCACGGTGACGAACTCGACGTCCGGGAACTCCCGGCGCGGATAGACGTACTCGAGCGAGTCCTGCGGCACGCAGGTCAGCACGACGTGAAAACCGAGTTCGCGAATGGCCGCCTTGAGCACGTTGGTGCGGTTGTACTCGTCCTGGACGGCCAGCATCTTGAGTCCGCGGAAGCGCTTGAGGGCCTCGCGATAGCTCCGCGACACGTAGCCCTCGAAGCACAGGCGCGCACAATAGTTCTGAAGAACCACGTCGAAATCGTCGAAGTCGAAGTCCATGACCGCCTCGTGGGTGGCATGGACGTAGGACACCTCGTGGCTGCTGTATCGCTTCAGGGCGAGCAGGTAGTCGAGCGTCGTCTGCACGTGCGTGCTGGACATGGAGTAAGCGACAAGAATTCTCATCGCTGTCGATTTCCTGCCTCGGTGACTGAGTAGGCCCGGTGCCTGCTATCAGGATATCCTAGAGCCCGATTGCGGGAAGATGGAGATGCGTCGGCTGCCGCGACGATATGGCCGAGGCGCACCCGCGCAGGGCTCCCGGCGGCGAGCACGCAAGCTCCTCCGCGCGGCCGGGCCCTAGCGGCGCGCGAGCCGCGCCATGCGGCTGTAAACGGGCACGAGCCGGCGCCTCAAGTTGTCCAGCCAGGCGCGCACGGCATTACTGTCCTCGATCGCCTCGTGCCAAGCCTGCGTTACGACCTCGTCGAGCTGACGCACATAGAACTCCTTCTGCAGCTGCGGCTGCGTCATGATCTCGCCATAGGTGCGATCGACCAGCGCCTGCAGATAGGCCGTGTCACGAACCTTGGCCACCACCTCATCGGTGTTGGTCCCGCCCGGATCGAGAACGATATAGTGGCGCCCGGGCTCAAGCACGCCGCGGTACTCCCCAGGGTAAAGGATGAGGGCGGTGCGCAGGGCTATCGCCTCGAAGATCTTGGGGGTGATCGTCTTGTGCACGACGTTGCCCTCGTACGGCGCCAGCACCGCCTGCCACACCTCCGCGAACCCGGCCCCGGGATGCTTGGCACGATAGCGCTCGATGGCGGCATCGAGGTCGTCGTCGAAATCGAAGATCGAGGCGCCGCCCTCCACGCCCAGGGTCGCGCGGCCTGACATCAGGAAGTGCGACCATGACTGGCCGTAAATGCGCTTGCCTTCCTCCCATTCGATGTCGACGTTGAGCCCGGCTTGCTCGGCCACGGCCTTCATCTGCCGGCCGATCAGCTCCTTCTCCTGGGCGAAGCGGCCGAGCTTGAAGGGCAGATCGCGGCCCCGATAGACGATGTCGAGCGGGCGCGCCGCGATCGGGGGCGACGCTTGGTGGTGGGCGGCGGCGGAGATGTAGCCTGGCAGGCTCGAGTAGAAGCGCGTGCGCGCCACGTGCGGCCCGCCGTAGACCTTGGGCAGGTTGGCGACGCCGAGCGACGACAGAACGGCGCGGATGCCGAGCTGGCCCATCGCCTTCTTCATGCGCTCGATGTGGCGGTGCTCGTCCTGGATGATCTGCACCTTCGGGCGGGGGTCGAAGCGCAAGAGGTCGCGCCAGGCGGGCGGCAGGAAGTAGTCGCTCAGAATGAAGATCGAATAGTGGATGAGAATGGCGTCGAAGTCGACCTCGTCGATGGCCTCCGGCCCGACGTGGATCGGGTTGACCACGTGCACGCGGTGGCGGGACAGTCCGGCGATGCCGTTGACGTGATCCTGCACCACGTTGGCGGCGTGGCGATCGTCGGCGAGGAACAGGACGCGCAGGCGCGGCATGAAGACTTGGCCGTCGCTGCGGACTGGCTCGACGTCGCCCAGGGCCAGGAACCGCGATTGCGCCGCCGGCGCCTCCCGCACGGGGAAGCCGGCGGCGTCGGCGACGGGGATCTCAGCGGGCAGCCGTAGCAGCATTCGCGATCTCGCTCACAGCCTTGCGCAGGGCGGGAAGCATCAGGGCGGCATAGAGGTCGTGCCCGGCCGGGGCAAGATGAAGCCCGTCCGCCAGCAGGAGCGTCTCCATCGGCGTGCCTTCGGTCACGCAGTCCAGGAACGCCCGCTCGATGTCGGTGAACACCACATCGCCCGTCTCCGCCCGCGCCACCTCCCTGATGGCCTCGTTGTAGGCTCGGTTGCTCTGCTCGTAGGTGATCGAGGTGAAGGGCATGATGTCCGTGGAGCGCAAGGTCGGATGGTTGTTGTTGAGCAGGATGCGCCGCGCTCCGGCCAGCCGCCCTCTGGTCATGATCTCCGCCAGGTTGGCCATGAACGCCGGCCGGCTCACGCGCGGTATGCCCTTGTCGGTCGCCCAATAGTTGCAGTCGTTGAGGCCGAACTGCACGACCAGGATGTCGACCCCGTGCGACTGGACCTGATAGGGCATGTCCTCCAGGGCCTGCCGCGTGGTGCGCCCGTTGACCGAGGCATTGGTCACCAGCACCTCGCGGCCGATGCTGCCGCTCAGACCGTCGAGGTCCTGAGCGACACGCGGCACCCAGCCGCGGTAGATCGACACGCCCTGACCCACGCAGACGGAGTCGCCGAAGAAGGTGACCCTGAGCGGGCCTGTCGTCGCCTCTTTCATCTCAAGTGCCGATACACCGATTCGGGCGCCACTATCCACTGCAACACATCAAGACCGGGGGCTGCGGCCGGCGATCTCCACAAGGCAGACTTGCCGACCGTTGTCGTAGACTGATGGATTGTCCTGTTCGAAGCTAGTGAGCCGGCGCCGATGCTCCGGTCCCAGGAACGGCTGCAACGCGGAGCCGGTCATGCGGCCGTTCCAGGCCATCATGCACAGGATCTCGTCGGCATCGACGCGGCGCGCCAGGTAGAAGCGCGGGTCGTTGTAGTAGGTCAGCGACAGCCGGATGAGGGAGGCCCCCTCCACATAGCGGCCAAGAAACAGCTCGAGCCGCTGGTCGACGTTGGGGAAGAGGTCGTTGGCGATGACGATGTCGTAGGGGCCGTCCGGCACGTACTCGTACCATTCCTTGCGCACCAGGAACCGCTTGCCGACTTCGGCCATCATGCGCTCGGCGCGCTCGGGCGGGTCGTGGGCGAGGAGCTCCACGAGCGTGTAGTCGTGGTGCCGCGCGAGCTCGCGCGTGAGCGCGGAGAGGCCGCCCCCGACGTCGAGCACGCGCCGGGGCGCGCCGCCACGCAGCAGGTCGCCGTAGAGCCGCTCGTAGATCAGGCGCTTGGGCGGGGTCTGGCGCAGCCAGCGTTGGCAGGTCAGCTCCTCGTCGCCATCGTGGGTGCAGGCGTCGAGCCGTGCCGAGATGGTGTCGCTCTCGAGATAGCGCTCGAGCATGCTGCGGGTCACGAGCTCGAGCATCAGCGCTCTCCTCGCCCACGATAAAGCTGGCCTTCGAGCCGTTCCCGGTTGGCGGCCACGTAGTCCCTTACGGCCGCCTCGTCGAGCTGCCTTCTGCGGCCGACGGGGACGCCGGGCACCTCGGCCAGCGCGACAGGCGCCCTGCCGATCAGGTTGCCGATGCGCGCCAGCACCGCCGATGGCTCGGCGACGAGGTCCTCGTACCAAACCTCCAGCCAGCGCGCGCCCGCTTCCGCGCGCAGCGCCATCTCGACCGCCCGGCTGAACTCCAGCTGGTTCTCCACCACCTGCGCATGGGGTGGCAGCTTGCGCAGCTCTTCCACGTTGGCGGGCGTCGCCGAGTTCCAGGCGTTACGGTCGCCCTTGGTGGCCACGCGGGCCTCGAGGTCGGAGTGCGCCGCATCGCGTATATCGCGCCGGATCCACACGAAGCGCGCTTGGGGCAGAGCGCGTGCGAGGTAGGCCACGCGGAAGCAGTGCCAGGCGTTCTTGACGAGCAGGGGGGCGCCGCACATCGACGCCACGGCGGCCAGCGTACGCTTGAAGTGCGGCTCACGGCCGTCGAGGATGCGGGTCGAAACCAGCTGCGAGGGGTGCCCGCCGCCGAACCAGCTCGCCATCACCGCCGATCCCTCGGAGGGCTGGAACGCGCCAACGGTCTTGCCGTACGAGCTCTGGAAGGCGATGTCGATGCGAATGCCGTTCTGGATCGCAATGCCGAGGATCGGGTTGGCGGCGAAATGCTGGCTGGTGAAGTTGGATACATAAGGCAGCCGGAGGGCTGCGGCCATTGCCTGGTAGAGCAGCGTGCTGCCGGTGCGGGGCGCGCCCAGGATGAAGACGGCTGCCGGCTCGCTGTCCCCGCCGTAGAGGTCGAGCAGCAGCGCCTCGGCGGCGTCGAGCGCGCCAGCATGGGGGCGGTCTTGCAGGCTCATGGGGCGAGCCTCCAACCGCTGCGTTTGCTGAGCACATAGACCGCGCCGAGTCCCGCGGGCTTGCCCCGATGGTAGGGAAGCCCCTGCGCGCCGATCTCCAGGCCCGCGAGGAAGCTGCGCTGGTGGTCTCCGAGGCGGCTGTCTGCCAGCGCACGATCGCGCTTCTCCTGCCAACCGGAGGCCTCGCCCGGAACGAAGAAGCCCCCGAGATACTCGAGATCGAAAGGCACGCCCTCGAGCCAGCCCGCCACGTCGGCGGGGCGCAGGCAGTGTGCGATCGGCGCGCCGAGATCGGCGGTGGCGGAGAATGCGGCCTCGGGCGACTTGTCCTTCATGGCTCCGTTGACCAGGCGCCAGATGTAGCCCACCTCCAGCTGCACGTGCACGCTGTCGGCGTTGTAGACCATGATGCGAGCCTCGGCTCCCGGCTTCAGCAGGCGGTGAAACTCGCGCAGGATGGCGGTTGGGTCCGAGGCGTGGTGGATGACACCGAGAGACTGGATGTAATCGACGCTCGCGTTCTCGAGCGGAAGCCGGACCTGCCCGTCGGCGATGCGGATGAAGGCGACCCGGCGCGGGTCGCGGACGTGCCAGCTCACCCTGCGCCGAGCCAGATCGAGCGCCTTGGGCGACACGTCGACGCCGATCACCAGCGCCGCACCCGAGAACTCGGCGAAGCCTGCGAGATCGTTGCCGGGGCCGCAGCCGAAATCGAGGATGCACTTGCCCTCGTGCGGACCGTGCAGGCGCAGCAGCTCGCGTTTGAGGGGACGGCCATCGGTGAGTTCGGCGATGTAGTCGAGGGAAGCCTGGCGCGACAGGAACGTCCTGCCCCGCACCGTGTGCTTGCGCCAGTACCGGTCGGTCTCGGACAGCGGCGCACCGCTCGCGGCATCGATGATCGGCGGCAGTCGGCGCCGCATCCGGTAGGTCAGCGCGCGCTCGGCCGCTCCGCCCAGCATCTCATCGACGCGCCGCTCGACGCGCGCGACGGCGGCCGAGACCCATATGCTGTCCCGACCGCTGATCCGCGCATAGCGGTTCATTCCTTCGAGCAGCAGGCGACGCATCAAGTTCTCTTGTTCGGGCACGCCGCCCCGCCCCCATTGTGAAGCGGGTAGCCCCACCGGCGCAGCACGCGCTCGAAGCGCCATTCGATGTCGGCAATGATGTCCGGCGGCAGCTCCTCAGCGTAGGTCCCCACGCCGCCGCGGCGGAAGTGCTCGGGCGCGATCGGCTTCTCGAGCTTCTTGCCCTCGGCCCTGAGCTTGTCGATGTCGTTGGCGGCGAGCGCGGCGCGAATTCGCTCTCCGTGGGGCTCGAAGCCCCAGCGCAGAAGCAGCCGCTCCATCTCCCTGAAGCCGTTTCTCCTCAGCTCCTCGTAGCGCACGATCGGCACGCCGAGGCGGGCATAGCGCTCCGAGTGCGTCAGGATCTTGTGCGCACCAACGCTGCGCGACAGGAACCAGTCGTAGTAGAAGGAGCGCGCATCGTCGTAGTGAAACTCGGGGCGGGCGCTGCGGAAGCGCTGGGTAAGCGTGTACTTGTAGAAGGAGGCGACGACGTCCCTCAGGTCGCGAATGATGCATACCCCGTGCAGGAAGTCGGCCCGCATGCCGATGTGCTCGTCGAACGGCCGATGCGTAATGCCCACGCCCGGCTTGTCCACGTCGAGCAGGGGCTCGACCGGCGGCAGCCCGAAATAGTCGACGAGCAGCGACTTGAGCCAGACGTTGCCCGATTTCGGCAGCCCGAATACCACGATCTTGCCGGCCGGATGCGCGTCGAGCGGAACTTTATAGGAGTCATCCCAGAAGCTGCGCGGATGGTTGAAGATGGGACTGCGCCAGCGCCTGGGATAGAGCGTCGCGTAGCTGACGGGTTCGACGGGCGCGTCGTTCATGGCAGCTCCCTCATCGAGCGTCCGGACGCCTGTCGTGAGCGGCCGGGGCCGCGCCGGCCGGGCTCATGCGCCACTGCCCCGGGTGGTTGAACACGCAGCCGTCACGATAGTCGAGCGTCCGTGTGATCTGAAAATCGCAGAATCGGGACACGAGATCATAGCGTCGGGCAGGAATGCCCGCACGCATGGCATCGTGTGGCAGCAGGGCGAAGTTCACGTAGTACTCGCCGGCCTGCAGCAGACAGGGGGCCAGCAGCAGTGTCGCTTCACGGGTTTCTCCAGGTATTCCAGTCAGTTGATCGATCGGGCTCAGGAACCTGGTGAGGCGCCGGTTGGCCAGGCTGAAGATGGTGATCTGGTAGCGGCAATCGACGGCAAGGCCGGAATCGTTGCGCAGGCGGACGCGCAGCAAGACCTCCGCACCCTCGCGAAAGCGCCTGGTCGGCTTGCCGTCGAGGAGGATGTCGAAGGCGACAAGCTTGGGGCCAGGCAGGCTCGGCCAGCGGAACACCCTCTCGCCGCTGTCGAGCGTATCCACAAAGCGCTCGCCGGGAGGCGCCTCGCCCGCCGGCCCGTCGCCGGCGTCCGCCGCGTCCCCGTCCCCTTCCCCCACCTGACCGAGCCTGAAGGACTTCCCCTCGGGCGCAGAGCCGTGCGGCGCGACCGGGGCATGGCCCATGAGCCCCGCGGTCAGGCTCTCCATGAACACCTCGTACTCTCCCACGACCTTGCGGGCGGTCCCGTCGGCCACGACACGGCCGCCGTCGATCCAGATGCATCGCTCGCAGAACTGAAGGATCTGCGCCATCGAGTGGGACACGAGCAGCAGGGTGCACCCGGATTTGGTCAGCCGCTCCATGCGCTGCGACGACTTGGCGGAGAAGTAGGCGTCGCCCGCACCAAGGATCTCGTCCACGATCAGGATCTCGGGCTTGATCGCCGTGGCGCAGGCGAACTGCAGGCGCGACTGCATGCCGAGCGAGTAGGTCTTGAGCGGCTGGTCGAGATAGTCTCCGAGCTCGCAGAAGGCGACGACGTCGGCGGCCGCCGACGCCCGCTCCTCGGCGCCGAGCCCGGTGTACATCAGCGCTGCCCTGATGTTCTCGCGGCCGGAGAACTCCGGGTGGAAGCCGAGCCCCACCTGCATCAGCGCCTGCACCCGGCCGTCGACGCGGACGGTGCCGGCCGTGGCCTCCGAGAACCCGGTGATGAGCTTCAGCAGCGTGGTCTTTCCCGCGCCGTTGCGGCCGATGACGCCGACGCGCTCGCCGCGGCGGATGGCCAAGTCGACGCCATGGAGCGCGACGTGGTGGCCGAAGCGCGGCGCGCGCCAAGGCAGCAGGCGGTAGATGCCGAGCAGATCGAGGAGCTGGGCCCGCGGGCTCGGGTAGAGCGTGTAGGTCTTGGTGAGGCCGCGCGCCTCGATGGCCAGGTCCGCGGCTGGCGGCGACGCCCTCGCGGCCCCGTCCACCCCGCTGGCGGCGAGCGTATCAAATGTGGTCTGCAATGATCCGCTTTCCGAGGCTGAAGACCCAGTGCATGCCGTGGAACCCGACCAGCGCAAAGACGAGGCAACCGGCAAGGATCTCGGGCGCCGGCAGGCGGCCCAGCACCAGCACCGACTGGAACGACTGCACGTAGTAGGCGAACGGATTGGCGTAGAGCAGGACGCGCAGGGAACCCGGCACCATGTCCGGCGTGTAGGCGATCGGACTGGCGATGAGCAGGATTATGACGATGTAGCTCACGAGCTGCTGCACGTCCCTGACGACGAGGTTGGCGAGGGCAAGAGCCCACACCACGCCCATCGTCGCCATCGCCAGCAGCAGCATGAGGACGGGCAGAAGGACCCAGGCGAGGCTCGCACCGCCCACTGCGAGCTTGAAGAGGCCGACGAGGCCGCCGCCGACGACCAGAAACGCCCCGGCGGCCAGCACCTCGCGCGCGGGAATGAGCTCGGCGGGGAACACGCGGTTGAGCAGGAGCGCGCGGTCGCTGGCGAGGGAGGCCGCGCCTCCCGCCAACGCCTGACCGAACGCGATAAAGGGCAGGAGGCCGGCGAAAATATAGAAGATGTAGTCCTCGATCGACAGCCCGCTGGGCCTGATCTGGAACACCACCGTGTAGAGGAGGGCATAGAGGCCGAGCAGGATCACGGGCCCGAGGACCAGCCAGCCGAGGCCAAGGATGGAGCCGGCAAAGCGGCTGCGCAGCGTGTGCGCCACCGTGTCTACGAGCAGCCGGCGATGGCGCCAGAACACGAGATAAGGTTCGACCAGAACCGCGCGTGCGCCGGTGCGCCTGGCCGGGCCGGTCAATGCCGCGTCACCCTGCATGTCCCCTCGCGCGCACCCCTCGGCGCCGGCGGCGGCTCGCTCGCGCCGTTCCACTCTGCCGTCCGCGTCCCCGCCGAGCCTGATTGGCTCCCTTGCCCTCGTTTGGGCGCTTATATAGGCGCAGCCCGCCCCGGTTGTCGAGTTGAGCCGCTGCACGCGCTTCTACGCGTGACTCCACGACTTATGCCGGTCCCTCCGCCTCATCGCGGCCGTGCCGATGCCGCGCCCTCGCCAGCGCCCCCAGTCCACGTCGCGCGCTTCCAATGCTTCTGGCTTCGCGATACGCGAAACGCCGCCGCCGCGCAAGCCAAGGGCCCGCACCTACGGGCGCGAAAGGCTCGGATCTACCGATTGACGATCCGGCGCTACTTGCCTACTCAAGTTCATGGGGCAGGGGTGTCCAGCCGGTCGCGACCACTTCCGGCCTGGGCCAGCAGCATGCCGAGGGGGCGGGAGCAATCGGCGGCCGCTCTCGCGGCGGGCCGGGTCGGCCGCGTAGTTGCAGAGGCCTCGACATGAACTCCATCACATCGGCGAGCAGCGACGAGGTCAGCAATCGGAACGCGGCCTTCTGGAGCGAGCTCTGTGGCACCCAGCTTGCCCGGTCCATCGGCGTGACCGATGACTCGCCGCAGTCGTTGAAGCGGTTCGACGACTGGTACTTCTCGTTCTATCCCTACCTGTTCGAGCACATTCCCTTCGCCGCCATGCAGGGCAAGGATGTGCTGGAGGTGGGCCTGGGCTACGGCACTGTCTCCCAGCGCATCGCCGAATCGGGGGCTCGTTACAGCGGCCTCGACATTGCTCCCGGCCCGGTGCACATGGCCAACCACCGGCTGCGCCAGAGTGGCTTGCCGGGAGCCGCCCAAGTCGGATCCATCCTGGAAGCTCCCTTTGCGGACGCGTCCTTCGATCTCGTCGTGGCCATCGGATGCCTGCATCACACGGGCGATCTGCGCAGGGCCACAGACGAATGCCGCCGCCTGCTTCGGCCAGGCGGCAAGCTCGTGTTCATGGTCTACTACGCCTATTCCTATCGCCGCCTCGTGCAGGCGCCTCGGCACACGCTGGGCTACGCGCTGCGCGAGCTGGCGGGATACCGGGGCGTCGTCGGCGCGAGCAGCGAGCGCGAGCGGGCCGCCTACGACGCCAGCACCAGCGGCGAAGGCGCCCCTCACACCGATTGGATTTCCAAGCGGTCGCTCCGGAGCCTGTGCCGGGACTTCTCTGCCTTCGAATGCCGGACGGAGAACATCGACAACGGCGTGCCCTTCCGCTGGAGCCGACCGCGAGCCGAGCTGCTCAAGACCCCCATTCCCCGCTGGATTGGCCTCGACCTCTACGCCACGGCGATAAAATAGAACCGATTGGCGCGAGGTCATACCGCGCGGGACACATGGCGAATATTGCGCCAACCAGCCGCAACAGCACCGGAGACCGCCTCACGACCTCCTTGGCCAGCGCCAGCCTGGATCCGTTGGTCCTGGCCACGAACAGCGTGATCCGCTTCAGCTGCCAACCCAGCATGGCGGCCAGCCGCCCGGGCTTGGCCCGGTGGGCGGCGAAGCAGTCCGCAGCAACCGCCTCATAGAGGTGGTCGAAACTGCCGAGAGCGGAGCTGAAGAGCCGCGAGTGGGCGAAGAGCCACGCGCCGGTCAGCCTGTCGATCTCCCGCGCCAGCACGCAGTGCTCATCCTCTCGGCCCGCGTCTCGCGCCTCGCGCTCGCGCGCCGACAGCGCTTCCAACCGGGCCTGATAGTCACGCCGTCGAGCTCCGATCTCCGCCACCAGCTGCTCGAGCCTTGCCAAGTGAGCGGACACCGCATCAGGCTTCTCGCACGCTGCCCGGCCGACCGATTGCAGTGTCGCGGCATGAATTGCCAAGATCCTGCGCTTCGCGTCCTCCAGGTCCTCGATGCTGGCGGGGCGCGTTCCCAGGCAGGCAACTGCCGTAAGCAGGTTCTGCTTGGCACGGAACCTGGCCAGGGTCTTGGGCTGCTCGGTCGGATGCTCCTCGAGAATGCGCGTGCGCCGACTGCGCCACCACCGACGCCGGACTGCGGGACGGTCGGCCGCGCCGGCACACGCCGGCAGCGCGCGCAGCGCCGCCTCGAAGTGCATACGGAGCTTGGCGCAATAGCTCGCGTAGCTGAAGCTGCCGGAGGCGACCAGGTGGGCGTGCGCGCGCTCCACCATCGCCTCGAGCGCCGGAATGTCGCGCAGCTTGGCCAGCACGTCGTCGACGTTCGAGAAATCCTTCTCGAGGGCAATGTAGTGCTCGCCGGGCTCGATCGCGTCAGAGTACCGCCCGCGGAACAGAACCATCGGCGTGCGCAGGGCCGCGCACTCGAACACGCGGGGCGAGATCTGGCCCATCTCGATCTCAAGCTCGCGATCGCGGATGTAGGGCGCGAACTCGGCATAGCTCGGCGCGCGCCCCATGGCCGCCTTCATCCTTCGGTAACGCGCCTCGATCGAGCCGTCGTAGTCGAAGACGTTGGAGCCCGACTCGGAGCCCAGCATCGCCCGGCACCGGCCGATGAATTCGTACCAGGCGGTGCCGTAGATGCGGGACGCCTCGTCCATGGCAATGTCGGTGGCGATGCCGCGCCGGTCGCACTCCTCCTTCATGCGGCGGCCGATCTCGAACTTGTCGAAGGCAAGGCGCCCGTAGCGGCCGCCTATGTCCCGCCCGCGGTAGCCGATGAAGATCGGCCGCTGGGCGAGCGGGATCGACGGGGCGCCGGATGCGACGAGGCCGTCCGGCACGTATCCCGTGAACACGGAGACGAACCTGGTGTGAGGGAACTCGGCCCTCGGATAGATGCGCTCGATGCTCGACTTCGGCACGCACGTCAGCACCACGTGATAGCCCACATCGCGGATTGCCGCCCTGAGCAGGTTGGTGTTGTCGTATTCGTCCTGAACGGCCAGCACCTTGAGCCCATGAAACCCCCGCAGGGCTCCGATGAAGCTCCGCGACACGTAGCCGGGAAAGCACATGCGGGCGCAGTAGTTCTGAAAAACGATGTCGTAGCGGTTGAGATCGAAGTCGGTGATTGCGTCGTGGGTGACGTGCAGGAACTCAGTCTCGTAGCCCAGGTGCCGCTTCAGCATGAGCATGTAGTCGAGCGTCGTCTGCACATGCGTGCTGGTCATCGAGTAGGCTATGAGCAGACGTCTCGTCGTGCGCGAGGCTCGCGCGCCGGGCCGCCGTGAGGGATCCAACGAATCTCGCATGGCCGTGGCTCACGCTCGCAGACCCGCTGGACGGCGGGCCGCAACCTTGGCAACACCGACCGAACACCCGTCGTCCCCCGCCCGACTTCTGGGCGAGGGACTGTCACCAACTTCGTCACCAGCGTCAAGGCCGTGCGCGGTTCGCAGGCAGGGGCGGCGGCCGACGGTCACGACGCCGCGACAGACGCTACTGCGCAGCGGCGCTCACGGGCTCCTCCGCCTCCTGCCGCAGGCGGCGGTAGTCGGCGGCGCGGTCATGGAACTGCTGGTGCCACAGCTCAAGGCTCAGCAGCCCCCAGACCTTGCGCGAGAAGCGTTCGGCCTTCTCGAAGTTGGCGAGGATCGCCGCGGAGTCGAAGAACTCGCGATGGCGGTTCCTCTGAGTTACGAAAATGTCGCTGATGAACTCTCTGAGCTCGCCGGAGAACCATTCCTTGAGCGGCACCGGGAAGCCCATCTTGTCGCGCCTGTCGATGAGCTCGCCGGGAAGGTCCGGAGCGAAGGTGGTCTTGATGAAGTGCTTCATGCGACCACCCTCGAACTTTACGTCGGCGGGGATTGAAACCGCGAACTCGACGATAGGGTGATCGAGCAGGGGCACGCGCGACTCGAGGCCATGCGCCATCGACATTCGGTCCTCAACCTGCAGAAGCGCCGGCAGAAGGCACTTGAAGTCGAAGTGCGTCATGGAGTCGAAGTATGCCTCCTTCCTGACATTGCGCTCCGAGTTGAAGATCGCCTGGAAGCGCTCGAACACGCCCTTGCGGTCGAGTGCCGACCAGTCGACCTCGCCGACCATGTCGGCGGAGCGATCGATGAGCCGAAAGTAGCGTTCATCGAGCGAGCCGAAGAGGCCTTGCGAGAAAAGCTGCCGCACCAGCGGCTTGTACTCCTGAAGAACGGTGAGGTGGGGGATGATCGATTCGGGCGTGACGATGAAGTTGCCGTTGCGATAGGTGCCGTCGATGGCCGCTTTGAGCGCCTGCTCGAGGTAGGCGATAAGGTAGCGCGCATAGCCGCCGAAGATCTCGTCGCCGCCCTGACCGCCGAGCACCACCTTGACGTGCTCGGCGGCAAGCCGCGAGACCATGTACTGAGGGAAGGAGCCGGGCCCCGCCACCGGCTGGTCGAGATGGTAGATGACCTTAGCGATGTTGTCGCGAAAGTCGGTCGCGGTTATCTCGATCTCATGCAGATCGATGCCGCCGTGCGCGCAGGCCATGCGCGCATAGTGGCTCTCATCGTAGCCCGGATACTCGACGAACTTGCCGTGGAAGCCGATGCGACCCGAGGCCGGCTCGCGGGCGGCGAAGATGCCGATCAGGCTCGAGTCGATGCCGCCGGAGATGTAGGCGCCCACGGGCACGTCTGAGCGAAGGTGCACGCGCACCGAATCCTCCAGGAGGGAGCGCATGCGGCGATTGAACCAGCCCTCGCGATGGTCCCAGTCGATGTCGTAGCGCACGTCCCAGTAGCGCATGACGCGCAGGACGCCGTCGCTCACTGTCAGCGCGTGCCCCGGCAGAAGCTGGTGCACGTGCTTGAACAGGCTGCGATCGCCGATCGTGTACTGGAACGTCATGTACTCGGCGAGTGCCTCGGGGTCGGTCGCCACCTCCGGCAGGAACGGCAGCAAGGCCTTGATCTCGGACGCGAAATAGAGCACGCCGTCAATCACCGCGTAATAGAAGGGCTTGATTCCGAAACGGTCGCGCGCGGCGAACAGGCGCTTGCCGTCCCACAGTGCGAACGCGAACATGCCGCGCAGGTGCGACAGGCACTCAACGCCCCATTTGTCATAGGCCGCCAGAATGACCTCGGTGTCGGAGGTCGACCGGAACGTCCAGTGGCCCGCAAGCTGCTCTTGCAGCTCCAGATAGTTGTAGATCTCGCCGTTGTAGGTGATCACGGAGCCGTTCGGCGCCTGCATCGGCTGATGGCCCGATGGGGAGAGATCGATGATGGCGAGACGACGGTGTGTCAGGCCGCATGAGCGCCGGCCGTTGCGCCAGCTGCCCTGCCCGTCAGGTCCGCGATGGGCAATCAGTCGGCCCATGACCTCAAGCGAGCGCTCCAGGTCGCGCAGGGGCTTCCCGTCGAGCGAAACCAGACCCCCGATGCCACACATGTGTTCGCCAGCTCTATGAACTCGGGTTGTTGCGCCGCACCGTCCAGGGTCACTTAACAGCCCCGCGCCGGCTTGTCACCACTCGGGCCGATCCTACGGCTGCTTTGCGGGGCCCTGCGCGCCGGACTGGCGTCGAGCCGGCAGCTGCCGATCAGCGTCGTACCTCGGGCTCGCAAAGCGCTGCCGCATGCCCCTCGCGCATGTCCCGCGCCGAACCCGCCGCTGCGGCAGACCCTGACAGCCAGCAATAAGACACATGCCACACGGCGCGGCGCCTCAACGCTCAACTGCTTGCACGAGGCGCGCTGGCGACCGGACGTCAGTAGCCCCAGGCCGGATAGTAGCGATACTGAGGCCCGACGTAGATATAGCGGTAGCGATAGCGCATCTCCGCCCGCGGCACCCAGTAGCCCGAGCCGTAGTAGGGGTAATACCCCTTCTGACGATAATACCAGGAGCGCAGGTCGCGCCGGTAGATGCGGGGGCGGTGGCGGACCGGCGGCTCGGCCGGCGTATAGATGCCGACACCCTCCGGGTTCCGGCCCGTGGCCGCGGCCGAGGCGGGCAGGAGGAGCGCCCCGAGCGCCACGCCGCCGGCCGCGAGCGCCGCAAGGGTGGTGATGCGCATGTCTCGCCCTCCGTGGCGGTCGGCTGCCAAGCCCACAGCGACACACTCTAACAGCAACCACCCCACCCCGAGAGGAGGCATGCCGCCCCGGCGCCGACACGGCCCCGGCGGCGTGGCCAGCGCGCAACGGCCGGCGGGCGATCGGCCCTCGCGCGCCCGCGCTACCAGTTCCAGCCCAAACCGTGGAACCGGTAATAGGCGCGCGGGTAGCGCTGGAGCCACGGGCGATAGGGCGCCGCCTCCCTGCAGCGCGCGCGATCGCGGTAGCGGCAGCGCCACCCATGGGCGCGGCGGGGCGGGTGGTAGACGTACTCGGGATAGGCCAGGGTGGCGGCGTGGGTGCCGCCCCAGCCGGCCGCTGCGGGCGCCGGCCCAGAGGCGAGCGCCGCAAGGCACAATGCCCCGGCAGCGACCAGCAGCGAGATGGCGCGCATTGCAAGGCCCCTTCCCATATCCCCGTCCCTCTATCGCATGATTCGCGGCGCTTGGCGCTGACGCCGCCGCCACGCCCGCTGCCCGCGCGCGGCGCTCGCCCGCTCCCCGCCGCCGGCAGGAGAGGTGGACGTTAACCTTGGACATTAACCTTGTAGGAAGCCGGACCGGGTACAACAGCGGTCATCCTACAGGGGGCTCGCACCTCAACAATCCGCAAGAAGAAGAATCCAGCCCGCCAGCGTGGGCGGTCGAGCTCGCCTTCTCCCGGCGTCGACAGAGTGAAGCTTGCGATGTTGTCGTGGTGCGTTCGCAGACCTCTCCTCGTGCCCTGCGCGGCAGCCCTCCTTGCGGGCGGCTGCGCAATCTCCCCTGATCCGCTGAAAGAGCTCGAGATCGAGGCCAAGGCCCAGGACAGTCTGGAGCGCGTGGCGGCGCGCCAGGAGCCGGTGCGCGGGCCCATCGACCTCTACGAGGCCATGGCGCGCGCGCTCAAGTACAACCTCGACCACCGCGTCGAGGCGCTGCAGGCGGCGCTGCGCATCAAGGAGCTCGACCTCGCCCACTTCGGCCTGCTCCCCAACGTGGTCGCAAGCTCCGGCTACGCCGCGCGCAACAACTACAACGCGGCGAGCAGCATGAACGTGCTGACCGGGGCGGAGAGCCTCGCCACCTCCACCTCGCAGGAGAAGAAGATCCTCACCGCCGACGTCACCTTCAGCTGGAACGTGCTCGACTTCGGTCTCTCCTACGTGCGCGCGCAGCAGGCGGCCGACAAGTTCCTCATCGCCGAGGAGATGCGCCGCAAGGTGGTGCACCGCATCGTCGAGGACGTGCGCACCGCCTACTGGCGGGCCGTGAGCGCCGACCGCCTGATCGCCCGCCTGCGTCAGCTCGAGCAGCGCGCCCGCGCCGCGCAGGAGAGCTCGCGCTCCATCTCGAGCGACCGGCAGACCTCGCCCATCACGGCCGTGACCTACGAGCGCGAGCTGGTCGAGATCAAGCGCGCCGTGCAGGAGCTGCAGCGCGACCTGTCGGTGGCCAAGACCCAGCTCGCCGCCCTCATGAACCTCGAGCCCGGCACCAGGTTCACGCTGGTGCGCGGCCGCCGCCCCGGCCGGCTCGTGCTCAAGACCCCCGTCAAGTCGATGATCGCCACCGCCGTGCGCAACCGCGCCGAGCTGCGCGAGGTCTGGTACCGGCGCCGCATCAACGACCGCGAGCTCGACGCGGCCCTGCTCGAGCTGCTGCCGGGCCTCACCCCCTACGCCGGCACCAACTTCGACAGCAACGACTTTCTCTACAACAGCAGCTGGCTGAGCTGGGGCGCCAAGGTGAGCTGGAACCTCCTGCGCGTGTTCCAGTATCCCGCCCGCCGCGGCGTGGTCGAGGCCCAGGACGAGCTGCTCGACGAGCGCGCCCTGGCGGTCACCATGGCGATCGTGACCCAGGTGCACGTCAGCCGCATCCGCTTCCACCATCTGGCCAAGGAGTTCGAGACCGCCAGCGAGTATCTGGCCGTGCAGCGGCGCCTGGTCGAGCTCATGCGCACCGAGGCTGCCGCCAGCCGCATCAGCGAGCAGACGCTGATCCGCGAGGAGCTCAACACGCTGGTGGCGGAGGCCAAGCGCGACATCGCCTACGCCAGCCTGCAGAACGCCTTCGCCAACGTCTACGCCTCCATGGGGCTCGACCCCTTCGGGGTGGACCTCGCCGCCGACGTCAAGACGCTGGCCGCGGCCCTGCGCAGCCTGTGGCTGGAGCGCGGCGACTTCGGGGCGGGGCGGGGCCCGGCCAGGCTGGCCTCCGCCCGATAGTCGGACGGCGGACGGGGGCGGCGATGCGGGCGGGGATGCCATCGATGCGGGGGGTCGCAGCAGGGGCGCTGGCGTGCGCGCTGGCGCTCGTGGCGCCGGGGGCCGGCCGCGGGTCGGGGGCGAGCGAGCTGCGCCAGGCGCTGCCCGTGCGCGGCATCGTGCGCCCTCTCCAGCAGGCTGCCATCTCCACCGACCTGCCGGCGCGCGTGGCGAGGCTGCATTTCCGCGAGGCTCAGGCGTTCCGCAAAGGCGATGCGCTCGTCACCTTCGACTGCGAGCGCCTGGCGGCCGAGCACGCCGCCGCGGCCGCCGTGCAACGCGAGGCCCAGCTGCTCCTCGACAGCAACACCTATCTCGACAAGCGCGGCGCGGTAGGCCGCGTCGACGTGGAGGTGTCGCGGGCGCGCGCCGACAAGGCGGCAGCGGAGGCGCGCGCGCTCTCAGCGCGTCTGGAGCAGTGCGTGATCAGGGCGCCCTTCGACGGGCGCGTCGCCGAGCTGCGCATCAACGAGCACGAGATTCCGGCGAGCGGGCAGCCCTTCCTCAGCATCGTCGGCCTGGCGGAGTTCGAGATCGATCTGATCGTGCCGTCATGGTGGCTCGGATCCCTCGCCGTCGGCACGCCGCTCGCCTTCACCGTGGACGAGACCGGGCGCACCCTGGAGGCCAGGGTGCTGCGCATCGGCGCCGCCGTCGATCCCGTGAGTCAGACCGTCAAGCTCATCGCCGGCTTCGCCGCGCACGACGACAGCGTGCTGCCCGGCATGAGCGGCACCGCCGCGTTTCCCGGCCGGGGAGGGCTGCGATGAAGGGCGCGCGCCCTGGCGCGATCCCCGCCGGCCCCGCGCCCGCGCGGCCGGCCGCCCCTGCGCCGCACGCCCACACGCGCCCGGCGCCCGCCACCCGGGCCCGCAACCCGGAGGACGCGCGCGCCCACACCGCCGTCGCCATGCTCGAGCTGCAGGCCGGCATGCGCGAGGCGCGCACGCCTGCCGAGCTCGCCTATTTCGCCGTCAACGAGCCGCGGCGATTGCTGCGCGGCCAGCAGATCGTGCTGCTCGCGCGGCGCGGCGCCGGCGGTCCCTTCGCGGTGCGCGCGGTCTCGAGCGTAACCCACGTGGACAGGTCCTCCCCGCTCGTCGTCTGGTTCGAGCGCCTGGTGCGGGGCGTCGAGCGGCGGGGCGGCCTTGCCGAGGCGCACGAGCTGGCGCTGCCCGAGGGCAAGGTGGCCGACGGCTATCCCCTGCGCCATGTGCTGTGGCTGCCGTGGCTCGCCCGCGACGGGCAGGTGGTGGCGGGCATGCTGGTTGCGCGCACGGTGCCGTGGCAGCCCGCCGACGTCGCCCTCGCCCGCCACCTCGCCGAGGCCCTGGCGCACGCATGGCTCGCCCTCGGCGCCGCGCCCTGGCGCAAGACCGTGGCCGGCCTGCGCTCGCCGCGCGCTCTCCTCCTTGCCCTCGCCGTCGCCGCCGCTGCCATGGCCCTGCCGGTGCCGATGACCGCCCTGGCTCCCGCCGAGGTGGCACCGCGCGGGGCCACCCTCGTCACCGCCGGCGTCGAGGGGGTGGTGAAGGACGTGCTGGTCGAGCCCAATGCGTCCGTCAGCAAGGGCCAGGTGCTCGTGACCCTGGCCGACACCGTTCTCAGGAACCGGCTCGAGATCGCCGAGCGCGAGGTGGCCGTGGCCGAGACCCGCCACAAGAAGGCGGCGCAGTCCGCCTTCGTCGACGTGCGCGGGCGTCACGAGCTCGCCGTGGCCCAGGCCGAGCTCGCGCTGCGCATCTCCGAGCGCGACTATGCGCGCGAGCTGCTCGCCCGCGCCGAGATCAGGGCCGAGCGCGACGGGTTGGCCGTCTTCGGCGACCGCAAGGACCTGATCGGCCGTCCCGTGGCGGTGGGCGAAAGGCTGATGGAGATCGCCGATCCCGCCGAGGTGGAGTTCCGCATCGATCTGGGCGTCGCCGACGCCATCGTCCTCGGCCCCCATGCGCGCGTGAAGGTCTATCTCGACTCCGATCCGCTCCGGCCGGTCGAGGCGCGCCTGGCGCGGGCCGGCTACCAGGCCAAGGTGCGCGAGAGCCAGCAGCTCGCCTTCCGGCTGGTGGCCGAGCCGGCGCAAGTCGACGGGCCGGCCCTCCGCCTCGGCGTGCGCGGGACCGCGCAGGTCTACGGCGAGGAGGTGTCGCTCGGCTTCTACCTGTTCCGGCGGCCGATCGCGGCTGCGCGGCAGTGGCTCGGGCTATGACCGCGGATGCCGACGCTCGCCGCCTGCCGCGGCTGCGGCCCGACCTGCACCTCCTCAGGGGTGCGGCCACCTCACAGGGGGCGCCGACGTGGCTGATCCACGACGCCCTCCTCAACCGCTACGTCCAGATCGATCTCGCCGCTTGCGCGGCGCTCCGCCACTGGCACGACTGCCCAACGCCCGGCGAGCTCATCGCGCGTGTCAATGCCGGCGGGGAGGTGCGCATCGACGAGGGCGGCCTGCAGCAGCTCGTGGCCTTCCTCCACGCCAGCCGCCTCACCGAGGACCCGCCCGCGCACGGCTGGCGTCACTTTGCCGCCGAGCGCGAGGCGCTTGCCGCCTCGCCCCTCGGCCGGCTGGTGCACGACTATCTCTTCTTCCGGATTCCGCTGTGCCAGCCGCAGGCCTTTCTCGAGCGCACCCTGCCCGTTGCCCGCGCGCTGGCCTCGCCGCCCGTTCGCGCCCTCGTCGCCTGTCTCGGCCTCGTCGGCCTCTATCTTGTCTCGCGCGAGTGGGACACCTTCGCTGCCACGCTCCACACCTTCCTCACCTGGGAGGGCGCGGCCTTCGTCGGCTGCGCGCTCATCCTCGTCAAGGCCGCCCACGAGCTCGGCCACGCCTACACCGCCGCGGCGCTCGGCGTGCGCGTGCACACCATGGGCGTGGCCTTCATGGTGCTGGCGCCGCTGCTCTACACCGACGTGTCGGATGCCTGGCGGCTGCGCGACCGGCGCCGGCGCTCGCTCATCGACGGCGCCGGCATCAGGGTTGAGCTGGCGATCGCGGCAGTCGCACTCTTCCTGTGGGCATTCCTGCCCGAGGGGCCGCTGCGGGCGGTGGCCTTCGTGCTGTCGGCGGTGAGCGCGGCGAGCACGCTGTCCGTGAACCTCAACCCGTTCATGCGCTTCGACGGCTACTACCTGCTGTCGGACTGGATCGGCGTCGACAACCTGCAATCGCGCGCGTTTGCCCTCGGCCGCTGGCAGCTGCGCGAGGTTCTGTTCCGGCCGGGCCTGCCGGCACCCGAGGCCCTGCCCTCGCGCCTTGCGACCGGCCTCGTGCTCTACGCCTGGGCGACCTGGCTCTACCGGCTGGTGCTCCTCACCGGCATTGCCCTCCTCGTCTATCAGTACTTCTTCAAGGTGCTCGGGATCATCCTGTTCGCCGTGGAGATCGTCTACTTCGTGGGACGCCCGATCATGAGCGAGCTTGGCTTCTGGCTGCACAACCGGCGCCTCCTGGCCACCCGGCGCGCGCTCCTCACCGCATGCCTCGCCGCCACCGGGTTGGCTCTCTCGCTCGTGCCGTGGTCGACGCGCGTCGAGATCCCGGCCGTGCTGGAGAGCGCCCGCCTCGAGCCGATCCATGCCCCGCGCCCAGCGAGGGTCGTCCGTGTGCACGTGCAGCACGGCGCCAGCATCCGCGCCGGCGACGAGCTCATCACCCTCCACTCGCCCGACATCGAGCAGGAGCTGGAGGCCGCGCGCATCAAGCTTGCCCTGGCGCGCCTGCAGCATGCCCGGCGCGGGGCCGACGCCGCCGACCGCGCCAGCTCCATCGTGCTCGAGAGCACCATCGCCGGCCTGCTCGCCCGCATCGAGGGCCTCGAGCGCGAGCGTGAGGACCTGCGCGTCCGCGCCCGCTTCGACGGCAGCATCGTCGAGCTCGACCCGGCGCTCGCCGCCGGCCGCTGGGTCAGCCCGCGCGAGGCGCTGGCGCTGCTGGCTGCCAGCGACCGCCTCGTCGCCAGGGGCTACGTCGCGGAGGCGGACCTGTGGCGGGTTGCGCCCGGCGCAGTCGGCCGCTTCGTGCCCGACCAGCCGCTGCGCGAGAGCGTGCCCGTGCGCATCGAGCAGATCGCCGCCGCCGGCTCCGCCCAGATCGAGATCGCCGAGCTCGCCTCGCGGCATGCGGGCCCCATCGCCGTCGCCGCCGACGATCGCCAGCGCCTCGTGCCCGCCTCGGCGCAGTACCTGGTGCACATGATGGCCGATGCGGCGCCGCTCCGCCACGACCTCACCGTGCGCGGCCTGGTGCTCGCCGAGGGCCGGCCGCAGAGCCTGCTGGCGCGCGCCTGGCGCCAGACCCTCAAGGTGCTGGTGCGCGAGAGCGGGGCGTAAGCCTCGCGAGCGCGCGCCTCAGCCGCAGGTGCGCCGGATCACGCTGTCCCGGTCCTCCTCGCAGGCGAGCCGGGGGTCGCAGTAGAGGCCCTCGAGCTTGGAGTAGGAGATGATGGCGCTGCCCGTCTCGCAACGCACGATGAGCTCGAGGATGGGCCCGCGGTCGGTGATCGCCTCGACCTGCGCCGCATCCTCGAGCGCCGGGCCCGGATAGATGGTGAAGGCGAGTAGGACGGTCCACAGCATGAATGGCATCGCCTGCTTCGAGGCCCGCGCTGCCCGCTCCCGCCCCGGGCATTGCAGCGGCAAAAGTCACGGGGTCTTAAGTCGCATCTGCTTTCATGGCTGGCAATAGCCGAGGCTGCCGATTTCCAGAGCGAGGGGTGCCCGCGATGAAGCTTGCCGCCAAGCGACCCTCCAGCGCCCGACGCGCCGAGCCCGACCTTGCCGCCCTGGCGGCGCCGATGCACCGGCTGGAGGCGGCCTCCTACCGCGTGCTCGAGACGCGGGTGGCGTTCGATGGCGCCCTCGCCGACACCGCCGCGGAGGCCACCCAGGCACCCGCCACGCCCGGCGCCGAGGCGCCGCCTGTCCAGCCCCCCTCCCTCCCCGACCTCCACCAGGCCCTCGCCGCGGCTCCCGGCGAGCCCGCGCCGAGCGGTGCCGTGGTCTTCATCGACGGCCGCGTGCGCGACCGCGAACTCATCGCCGCGGCCGTGCCGGCAGGCGCCGAGATCGTGATCCTCGATTCGAGCCGGGACGGCGTGGAGCAGATGGCCGAGGCGCTGGCCGGCCGCAGCGGCATCTTGGCCGTTCACATCGTGGCTCACGGCTCGGAGGGCGAGATCCTGCTCGGCAACGCCAGGCTCGACCGCGCGAGCATCGACGGCGAGCACCGCGACGCGCTCGCCGCCATCGGCCGCGCCCTCGGTGCCGGCGGCGACATCCTGATCTACGGCTGCGACTTCGCCGGCGGCGAGGCCGGCCGCGACGCCGCGCACATGCTCAGCGCCGCCACCGGCGCCGACGTGGCCGCCTCCGTCGACGCCACCGGGGCCGCCGCGCTGGGCGGCGACTGGGACCTCGAAAGCCGGACCGGCATCGTCGAGGCGCAGACGCTCGATGCCGCCGCGTGGCGGGGCCTGCTCGGAGCCTTCGACATCAGGGTGGAGGGAGACACCACCTTCACCATCGTCGGCAGCGGCGGCGTCGGCACCGCGATCATCGTCACCAATGCCGGCGATGTCGGCGCCACCTCCATCGATTTGGTCGGCACCGTGACCGCCACCACTGGCACCGCCTTCGTCGCCGACGTGCGCCCGGCCTCCGTCAACTTCGCGGGCTCCGACGACATTCTGGTCGAGATCCAGGGCATCGGCTCGGTGTCCATACGCTGGGAGGTGTTCGAGTCGGGCTCGGGCCGCACCGTGTACGCCATCGGCGATCCATCGATCGGCATCTCCGACATCGACGGCAATGCCCCGGGCAGCCCGATCGAGAGCGTGATGGCGCGCCGCGACGGCCTCGTCTCCTACACCACCGACCAGCCGACCAACCTGGAGCTCACCGTCGGCGCCGAGACCTTCACCTTCTCGGGCACCCGCAACCAGAACAACGAGACCACCTCGGTCGGCATCTTCAACTGGGAGAACGTGTCGAGCGTGGAGCTCACCTATACGGTGACGGCATCGGGGCGCTGGTTCGTGCACGACGGCGACGGCGACTTCGCGCTGGAGCTCGTCAATCCGCAGACGACCTCGATCCGCGTGCCGCCCGCCCTCGACCTCGACCTCACCGACAACGCGCCGCTGCCGGGCGCCACGGACGATCTCCAGTCCGGCGGCTACGCCGGCGGCAGCGGCTGGAGCTCCGGCTGGAGCGAGAGCGGGGAGGCCACCAGTGCCGCCGCCGGCGACATCCAGGTCGCCAGCGACGGCGGCAATCTCGCGCTGCGCCTCTCCGACGGCAACGACGCGGTGGAGCACGTGACGCGCGGCCTCGACCTCAGCGGGGCGGCGACCGCCTCCCTCAGCCTGCAGTTCCGCAACGCCGGCCTCGACGACAGCAGCGAGTACATCGACGTCGAGATCTCCACCGACGGCGTCAACTGGGTGCTGCTCGACCGCTTCGATTCGACCCACACCACGAGCTACGCCACCCACACCTACGACATCTCCGCCTACATCTCGGCCGCCACCCAGGTGCGCTTCAGCGCCTCCGCCTCGCTCGAAGCCTCCGATTTCGGCTACATCGACAACATCGCCGTCGCCACCACCGTCGACCAGCCCACCGGCTACTCCGCCACCTTCCCCCTCGGCGGCGCTCCCGTAGCCCTTGCCCATCCCTCCGCCGCCGTCACCGACGCCGACAGCCTGACCATGGTTTCGGCCACGCTCGTGCTCACCGACCCGGTGGCCGGCGACAGCCTCCTCGTGCAGGGCTCGCTGCCACCCGGCATCGTCGCCTCCGCCTACGACCCGGGCACCGGCACCCTGACCCTCACCGGCGTGGCCAGCAAGGCCGACTACGAGGCGGCCATCGCCCAGATCGCCTTCACCACCACCTCCGGCAGCGTCGGCACGCGCCACGTGGAGGTGCGCGTCAACGACGGGCTCAGCGACTCCAACGTTGCCACCGCCGTCATCGCCGTGGTCGACCCGCCGCCCGTTCCGAGCGACCCCGATCCCGGCCCCGGCACGCCTGCCTTCGACCCGGCCGACCCTGCCAATCTCCTCGTCCCGGCGGTCGACAATGTGCCCGTGGCGGTCGACCTCGACGACTACTTCGTCGACCCCAACGGCACCCCGCTCACCTTCACGCCGGACCTGTCGGGCCTGCCGGGCTGGATCACCTACGACCCCGCCGCCCGCGTCCTTTCCGCCATCCCGCCCGTCGACAACGCCGGGCCGGTGGCGGTGCCGGTCACGGTCGAGGACGCGGCGGGCGGCGTCCTCGCCGCGACCGTCACCTTCGCCCCGCTCAATCCGGCTCCCGACGCCGCCGACGACGCCTCGGCCACCGCCTACGCCACCCCCGTCGTCGTGGACCTGCTCGCCAACGATGCCGACCCCGACGGCGACCCCATCGCGGTGATCGCCGCGAGCGTGCCGCCCTCGCAGGGCAGCATCGCCTTCGACGGCACGAGCTGGATCTTCACCCCCGCCGCCGGCTTCTCCGGCACGGCCACCATCACCTACACCATCGCCGACCAGGACGGCGGCACCGACACCGCCACCCACACCGTGGAGGTGGCCAACGCTCCGCCCGAGCCCTACGACCCCGACCCCGCCGGGGGAACCCCTGCCTTCGACCCGGCCGATCCCGCCAACCTCGTCGTGCCGGCGATCGACAACGTGCCGGTCGCCATCGACCTCGACGACTACTTCGTCGACCCCAACGGCGACACCCTCACCTTCACCCCCGACCTCTCCGGCCTGCCGGGCTGGATCAGCTACGATCCCGCCACCCGCGTCCTTTCCGCCATCCCGCCCGTCGACAACGCCGGGCCGGTGGCGGTGCCGGTCACGGTCGAGGACACGCGCGGCGGAGCTCTGCCGGCAAGCGTCACCTTCGCCCCGCTCAATCCGGCCCCCGACGCCGCCGACGACGCCTCGGCCACCGCCTACGCCACCCCCGTCGTCGTGGACCTGCTCGCCAACGATGCCGACCCCGACGGCGACCCCATCGCGGTGATCGCCGCGAGCGTGCCGCCCTCGCAGGGCAGCATCGCCTTCGACGGCACGAGCTGGATCTTCACCCCCGCCGCCGGCTTCTCCGGCACGGCCACCATCACCTACACCATCGCCGACCAGGACGGCGGCACCGACACGGCCACCCACACCGTGGAGGTGGCCAACGCTCCGCCCGAGCCCTACGACCCCTATCCCGGTCCCGGCACGCCCGCCTTCGACCCGGCCGATCCCGCCAACCTCGTCGTGCCGGCGATCGACATGGTGCCGGTGGCCATCGACCTCGACGACTACTTCATCGACCCCAACGGCGACACCCTCACCTTCACCCCCGACCTCTCCGGCCTGCCGGGCTGGGTGCGCTACGACCCCGCCACCCATGTGCTCTCCGGCACGCCGCCCGCCGACAACGCCGGCCCGCTGGCGATCCCGGTCATCATCGCCGATACCCGCGGCGGCGTGCTCTCGGCGACCGTCACCTTCGCCCCCGTCAACCCGGGCCCGCGCGCGGTCGATGCGGCGACCGCCACCGACTTCGCCAGGCCGGTGGCGGTCGATCTCCTCGCCAACGACACCGATCCCGACGGCGATCCCCGGCGGGTGGTGGCCGCCAGCGTGCCGGCGAGCCAGGGCAGCGTGGCCTTCGACGGCAGGAGCTGGGTCTTCACGCCCGCCCCGGGCTTCGCCGGCACCGCCGTCCTCACCTACACCATCGCCGACCAGGACGGCGGCACCGACACCGCCACGCACACCGTGACCGTCGGCGATCCGCCCCCGCCGCTGCTCGGCGGCTCCCCTGCGCCGGACGGCCCGTCCGCCTCGCCGTGGGCCGCGGAGCCGGTGAGCGTCGACGGCATTCTGCTCGATGCTGTACGCGAGGCCGGCGGCATGGCCCGCGCGCCCGCCTCGATCGGCGTGCGCGGCATCGTCCTCGACACGGTCCACGAGGTGAGCGCGCTGGGCGGCGTCATCTCCACCGCCGAGACCATCGGCGTGGCCGATGCGGCCGCTCCACCTTCCTCCCCACCCGTGCGCGACATGTGGCAGGCATCGCCCGGCGAGAGCCCGGCTCTCGCGCGCGGGCAGCTTGGCTGGGACGCCCAGGGCCTCAGCGGCTTCTCGGTGCGCATGGCGCTCGACGGCAGCACGCGCTCGCAGCTGGTGGTGGAATCGCTCGTGCGCGATGAGCACCTCATCGTGCAGCTGTCGAGCAGCCTCGCCGACAAGGCCAAGCGGGTCGCCGAGTACCGCCTCGCCGCGGCGGGCGGCGGCCCGCTGCCGGCGTGGCTCGACCGGGTGGGGCCGACCCTGCTGATGGGCCGGCCCCCGGCCGGCATCGAGCGGACCGGCCTGCAGATCACCGTGGTCTACGCCGACCGCACCTCGGAGACGCGGACGGTGGTGATCGAGACCGCCACCGGCGAGATCAAGCCGCGGCTTCCCTCGGGCGGCGGCATGGCTGCGCGCGGGCGCTGAGGCGGCTGCCGCGCGCAGGGCGGGCCGTTGGGGCGGGCGGCGGAGGGGAGCCGCTCGGGGCAGCGGACTGCGGGAGCAGGACGGGCGGCGGTTGCAGACGCGCCGGAGTTTGCCAGCCCCCCGGCGCTCTGCTAACTGGCTTGCGCGTGCTCCCCGCCGGCTTAGCTCAGGGGTAGAGCAGCGGTTTTGTAAACCGTTGGTCGGGGGTTCAAATCCCTCAGCCGGCACCACTGCTCCGATTCCAAAGCTGTCGCCGAGCACTCTTACCCGCCTCGAAGCTTGCCGCTCCACGTGCTGGCTCGCTCAGCTCCTCATTCCTGCTGCACTGTGTGAGAAAGGCGGGCTAAGCAATGCTAGAATGCCCTCCGCCGTGTTCTCCCAACGCTTGGTGACTTCACTCGACGAACGCTCAAGCGTTTGCTTCGCCCTCGTCCAGGTCCTGGAGAAACGGGGCGGCCGAGCCGCGCTCCTCCTCTTCTGCCGCATGGGCCACGCGCCGGCCTCTTCGAGATGCGCGAGAGGCGCCGGCAGCGCCGCCGCCAGCGCCTTCAGCCTCGCGGGCGCTCGCCCCGAGGCGATGACGGGAACGCGGGTGCCTACCGGGCAACCGGAGCGGGGGCTTGCGCCCCCATACGGGTCGCCTTTCGGCACCCGCGCGCG